>OGUQ01000596.1_pt1 | contig 35151 bp, 33 predicted proteins | sample 1574701 | NCBI WGS metagenome assembly OGUQ01 (sample SAMEA2582087, study PRJEB24529) | metagenome | biome: Human gut stool | place: China | collected 2011 | reverse complement strand
AAATCCATTAATTTGTAAAAAGCTTAACTAAGTGACATTGGTACTGAATAGTTACACTTATTTTATTTTTCTTCCGTAATTTTCATTGTTATATGAATTTGCTGTTGTGGGCTGTCATGGTTTTGATAAACGTAAGCACTCCAAATATTATTTAAGAATTAAGACCCTGCTTGTCTTCAGCTTCTTCTTTATTTGCTTCTTTCTGCACCTGTTCCAGCTTCTTCCGCTTTCCTTCCTCCCGCAGTGCCTTAAAGAAATCCTTCAGCATCTGTGAGCATTCCTCTCCCAACAGTCCTACTTTCGTCTCCACCTGGTGGTTGAATCCGTCCTCGTGGAGCATGTCGAGCACAGATCCGGCACAACCGGCTTTTGGGTTCATGCAGCCGATCACCACCTTCGGAATTCTCGCCTGAACGATGGCTCCGGCGCACATCGGACATGGCTCCAAGGTCACGTACATCGTACAGTCCTCTAGTCTCCAATCGCCGAGAATGCGGCAGGCCTTCCGCATCGCGATGATCTCCGCGTGGGCCAGTACGTTTTTATCTACCGTCCGGCGGTTATATCCTCTCGCGATGATCCTTCCGTCATAAACGATCACGCAGCCGATGGGCACTTCCTTAAGCGCAGCCGCCTTTTTCGCCTGCCGGATCGCTTCTTTCATATAGTGTTCTTCTATCGTCATCTTTCTCATATGTTTCTCCAGTTCCTGTCGCTTTATCTCCTGCCTCTTATTGTACCGTATTTTTGATTTCTGGCAAGAGAAAATCACCCGATGTCCGGTCTTCTTCCCTTTTTCATGTGCAGAATGTCTAATAAATATCAATCTCAATTACAGCTTCTGTTTGATTCGTCAACAAACATACAACTTTGTCCAAAAAATGGCAAAAGTTGTTGAAAATCACATTTCCAGTATGTTAATCTTGTATCACAAGATACGAGAAAAGCACTCATGAATCATCAATTTTTAACAAAGGAGAGGTAGTATGAAGAAAAAATTATTAGCACTCGGTCTCGCCGTTATGACGGTGGCTATGTCACTCGTGGGATGTTCGGAAAAGGCGGTTACATGGACGGTCACATGTCCCTGGGCTCCTTCCGGAGTCGCTGCTATGGTAAGCCAGAAGGCAGCAAGTCTTTCAAATACTTATTCTGATAAGATCATTCTCGTCGCTGACGCAGTAAAGGGTGACGCGGCAACGGTAAATAGCTGGGTTGCTGAAACGAAAGCAAACGATCCGGAACTCGTTTTCGCAGGTGAGGGACTTTTCTCCATCACCTCCATTCTTGATCCGGCAAAGATGCAGTTCACTTACGATGATTTCGAGTTTGTTGAAAACCTGTATTCTTCCGTTTTCGTTATGTCTGCTGATTCCAAGCTCAATATCAAGAATATTGATGATTTGAAGACATACATGGAGACAGGAAATCAGATCTCCATCGCCGCAAACGGCGCAACCGGTTCTGAAGCATTCCTCGCAGCCGCATTATTCGGCTCAATGGGATACGGTGACCAGATCAAGATCGTTGCCTATAGCTCTGCTGCTGAGGCTGCACAGGCAGTTGCAAAGGGCGAGACAAACTTCGCAGTCTCCCACCAGTCCCAGATCCTTGAAACCTATCAGCAGGGCGGCGTTACCATCGTGTGCGCGTTCGACGGTGAAGACATTGCCGATGGTCCGTTCGCAGGAGTTGAGGGTGTTGGCAAATACGGTTATCCATACTTCAGAAACCGCTGCCTGATCCTCGCGAGAAAAGGTACTGACGCGAAGAAAGTTGCCGAGTTAAAAGAACTCTATGACAAGATTCTCGCAGATAAGAGCGTTACCGAGTGGCTTTCCGACACGATGCTTCTTGAAGTTGATACAATGACAAATGATCAGGTTCTTGAACATATCCAGAATGTACAGGATATCGTAAATGAGTACAAAGACCTGGTTGTCCAGTAAGTAACTTTTCAAAACCGGGATGCTGCAAAAGCGGCATCCCGCTTTTATTCTATGATTCCGGATATCCTGCGGCACGTTCCGCGGAAAGGAGAAAATCTTATGTTTAACGAGAAAAAATTAGATGAGCTCGCAACACGCATGAAGGAAAAAGAGATTTCGATCCCAACCGACCTCGCCGGATCCATCCTGTTCTTTCTCCTGGGCACTGTCCTGTTTTTCATGCTGCCATCTCAGGTGCCGATTTCCGAAAATGATGTCATAAACGGGCGCGTCTTCCCAAAGCTTCTTTTTTCACTCATGATGATCTGCAGTGCAGTCCTCATCATCCAGAATATCATTAAAATTTCAAAAAAACAGCCGGTTCAAGTCAGCACCTTTAATCTTCTGACTGAGGTGAAGGCACTCATGATCCTGACGATCCTTTTTATCACTTATTTCATCTGCCGGATCACGGATCTGTTTGTTTTGGGAGCAATTTTCTGCTCCATTGCGTTCCTTGTCTATTTCCGCTGCAAAAAACGGTCCTACTATGCGATCACCATCGGAATGGCCGTGCTCATCTGGGCGGCATTCCGTTTCGGTCTGAACGTAAAATTTTAGAAAGGAGGAACAGAATATGCTCCAATATATCATCCCTGCTATGAAAATGCTGTTTACCGTTGAGAATTTCATCTGGATCAACCTGGGTGTCTTCATCGGTTCCGTCTTCGCGGCGATTCCCGGTCTGACCGTTATTCTCTGCATCATCCTGTTCCTGCCGTTTACCTACAAGATGACGGCGATCCCCGGCATGATGTTTCTTCTTGGAATCTACTGTGCCGGCGGATACGGCGGCAGTGTATCTGCAATTCTGATCAATACACCGGGTACTCCCCACGCGGCGACCACCATGCTGGATGGTCATCCGATGTCAGAAAAAGGCCGTACCAAGGCAGCGTTGAAGATTGCCCTTTACGCGTCCACCTTCGGCGGGATCTTCTCCGCACTGACTCTTTTATTTCTGGCTCCCCAGGTTGCAAAGGTCGCAGCAAACATCGGAACTGCCGAGTACTTCCTTGTCTGTGTCTTTGGGCTCACGATCATCGCCGGAATCTCCGGTAAAAGCATGATCAAAGGGATCATCTCAGCCTGCCTGGGCTTATTTATCTCCTGCATCGGCGCTGACCCGCAGACAAGCTATGACCGGTTTACCTTCGGAATTTCCAGACTTTATCTCGGACTTGATCTGGCGATCTGCCTCATCGGTCTCTTTGCCCTGATCGAGATCCTGAAAAAGTCGGAGTTAAAACCGGACCGTCTGAAGCTTGACACCTCAAAGATCATGGATGACGGAAAGATCACAAAGGACGAGTACAAGCGCATGGCCCGCCCGGCGCTGCTCTCTTCCATCATCGGTGTCATCATCGGAATCATTCCGGGTACCGGCGCTTCCATGGCATCCTGGTTCAGCTATGATGTAGCGAAAAATATGTCCAGACATAAAGAAGAATTCGGTCACGGCTCTGTTGAGGGAATCGCAGCGGCAGAAAGCGCCAACAACGCGGTTACCGGCGCTACACTGATCCCGCTTCTTACACTCGGTATCCCGGGCGACGGCTGTGTCGCGATCATGCTTTCCGCGCTTATGATCAATGGACTGAATCCTGGTTTGAGCCTGTTCACGACCCAGGGCGATATCATGTACGCCATCATGCTCGGACTGCTCTTCGTCAACCTGTTCATGCTTTTACAGGGCAAATATCTGACAAAGCTTTTTGCCAAAGTCGTATCGATCCCGCAGGAGATCCTGACTCCGATCATCGTGATCTTCTGCTTTGCAGGCGCTTACTCTGTCAATAAATCTTACTTTGACGTTGCCGTTACCCTGACGTTCGCAGTCATCGCGTGGCTTCTCTATAAGCTCGATTTTCCGACTGTTCCGATCCTGCTCGGTCTTGTACTCGGAAACATGACAGAAACAAACTTCCGCCGGGCACTCCTGATCTCAGAAGGAAATCCTTCCATTTTTGTCCGCAGTCCATACTGCATCGCATTTATCATCCTGATCATCGGCGCTGTAGCAATGATCATCCGAAGCAAATTACGGGACCGGAACGTTCAGAAAGGGGCTTAACCATGAGAGAAAACATCATCTTCTATTTTACTGACCAGCAGAGGGCAGATACCTGCGGCTGTTTTGGACAGCCGTTAGATATCACTCCGAATCTCGACACACTGGCTGCGGGCGGTGTAAAATTCGACAACGCCTTTTCCCCGCAGCCGGTATGCGGTCCCTGCCGGGCATTATTCCAGACCGGAAAGTATCCGACAGAAACAGGCTGTTTCCGCAACAATATCATGCTTCCGAAGAACGTAAAAACTCTCGCGAATTATATCGAGGAAGCCGGTTACGAGACAGCTTACATCGGAAAATGGCATCTCGCAAGCGACGGTGAGCTTGAAAAACCGCCGACCATCGATCACACGATCACCGCTGTGCCGAAGGAACTCCGCGGCGGATATACCGGATTCTGGCGGGCGGCCGATGTGCTGGAATTCACCTCCCACGGATATGATGGATATGTGTTTGATGAGAACAATAACCAGATCGATTTTAAGGGCTATCGTCCAGACTGCATCACAGATCTGGCTCTTCAGTTCTTTGATCAGTATGACCGGAAAAAACCATTTTTCATGACGGTTTCCCAGATTGAACCGCATCATCAGAACGACCACAATCATTACGAAGGACCTGCCGGTTCCAAAGAAAAATATAAGGATTTCGTTCTTCCGGGCGATCTCGCCGCTTTAAAGGGAAATGCTGCCGAAGAATATCCTGATTACCTCGGTCAATGCGCAAGTCTTGATGAAAATCTCGGGAGACTTGTAAATCGCCTGAAAGAAGAGGGACTTTACGATAATACAGTGATCATCTTTGCCTCCGATCATGGTTCCCACTTTAAGACCAGAAACACCGATGAGCATTTAAACGGCTATGACGATTATAAGCGGAGCTGTCACGATGCCGCCACCCATGTCCCACTCGTGATCGCCGGCGGTGCGTTCAAAGGCGGAAAAGAAATCACGGAACTCGTCAGCACGGAAAGTCTTCCAAAAACGATCTTAGCCATCGCCGGGGTCGATGTCGGCGATGCCATGATCGGTGAGAATCTTCTTGACGTAGTTCAGGGAAAGACCGATAATAGAGCTAACGAAGTTTATTCACAGATCTCCGAAAGCCGTGTCGGCCGTTCGATTCGCACCGAGGACTACATGTACGCGGTATATGCGCCGGGAAAGAACGGCGGGGAATACGCGTCCGCAGACCTCTACGCAGACGATTTTCTCTACGATCTGAAAAAGGATCCATATGAACTTACAAATCTGATCCATGACCATGCTTATGACTCTGTTCGTCTGAAAATGAGAGAGAAGCTGCTCGCATGGATCGAAAAAGCGGAGCATACGCGGCCAGTAATCGTTGATCAGGCGTAATGCCGCAAAACAACTGGGATGTATCATCCGGCAGGACATGCTGTCAGTGTGTTTTGCCGGATTTTTGTCAGGGGGGACTCCATATGCTTGATTCTGGTATACAGCCAGGCCGGAAAAAGGCCGATAAAATTTACAACTGGCTTCGGGCTTACATCGATGAAAATAAATTTTCTTCCAACCAGAGGCTTCCATCTGAAAATGAACTCTGCCGCAGACTGGATGTAAGCCGCGAAACAGTACGTGCCGCCATGGCACGGCTCGTCGAGGAAAATCTCGTTACCCGTGTCAAGGGAAGTGGAACCTACATCAATAAAGATGCCGCCGTTTCCGGACCCGCCAGAAGTTTAAACGCTGAATATAAGATCGGACTGATCCTTCAAGGGCAGGACTCTCACGCAAATTCCCGCCTGATCGATGGGATCCGTGATGTGATGTCTGACACAGACGTAGATCTTCAGATCTTTTTTACAGACAATAAATTTTCCAACGAGAGAAACTGTCTCGATGTGGTAGCACATCAGGGATTCGACGGGTTTATTGTGGACGGGGTAAAGGCAAGTCTCTTAAATCCCAATCTTGACTGCTATCGGAACATCTTTGCGAAAAAGATCCCGGTCATCTTTTACAACAACTACTATAAAGAATTAAATTATCCCCGCGTGATTAACAATGACTACAAATGCGCCAGAGAATTGATCGGTCTTTTAACCAGAGCGGGGCACAAAAAAATTGCCGGGATCTTCGTCTACGACAATTATCAGAGCATTGAAAAGTTCCGTGGTTATGTAGGCTCTCTCCGCAGCGCAGGACTGAAATTCGAGGATGATTACATCAAATGGTGTATTTCCAACGAAGCCCATGCCGATGGATTCTACAAGGAAATCGGCAAGTTCTTAAAGGGACTTCCGAAGTGTACCGCCATTGTCTGCTGCAACTACATGATCCTGCAGTCTGTCCTGCATTTTCTTCAGGAAAACGGTAAATCCGTCCCAAACGATTATTCTCTTGTCTGCTTTGACTATTCCGGTCAAGACTGGGAACGCAGTGGAATTACCTGTTCCATTCATCCGGGTTATGATATGGGAATTCAGGTTGGCAAACGCCTGCTAAAGATGATTCAGAATCATGAATACTGCGGAAACGGATACTCATATCTCATGGATCTGCGGATCTATGAGGGACGTTCCATCCGGAAATTATGACATAATGAGCCCAAAAGGAAAATGTTTTTGAGGAGAGCAAAACCATGAAACACCTGACCATCATGCTGAAACCGGCATCTTCACTCTGCAATCTACGCTGTAAATACTGTTTTTATGCGGATATTACGAGTCTCAGAGAGGTTTCCTCTTTCGGAGTCATGAAAGAGTCCGCAATGACCGCTGTCATGGATCATATATTTATAGATCTTGATGATGGGGACTATCTAACACTGTCATTTCAGGGCGGTGAACCGATGCTTGCGGGACTTCCTTTTTACCGGAATCTGGTACAGTATATTGCGGGAAAAAAACGAAATATCCATATAAACTATACCCTTCAGACCAACGGAATTCTTCTGGATGATGACTGGTGCAAGTTTCTTGCCAAATACGGGTTTCTCATCGGAATCTCCCTGGATATTCTCCCGGAAAGCCACGACGCGGTCCGGGTCGACACAGCCGGACAGGGAACGTACGAACAGGTTCTTCGTTCCATCTCCCTGTTGAAGAAATATCACATCGAGCATAACGTGCTCTGCACCTTGACGCGGCAGACAGCAAGGCATCCCGCGAAGGTCTGGGCACAAATCAAAAAGCTGGATCTGTCTTATATCCAGTTTACCCCCTGCCTTGGAGATCTCAATTCTCCCGGCTCTTCCGCATATGCCCTGACCCCGGAACGCTTTTTTCACTTTTATTCTGATCTTTTTGATCTCTGGTACCGGGATTTCGCCACGGGAAATTACCGGAGCATCAAGCTATTTGACGATCTTCTTCAGTTGCTTGCAAAGGGGCTCGTGACTTCCTGCGGAATCAGCGGGTACTGCCAGCCCCAGATCGTCGTGGAAGCGGACGGAAGCGCTTATCCCTGCGATTTCTACTGTCTCGACCAGTTCCGGCTCGGCAGCCTGGTTTCTGACTCTCTGCGGACGATCTATGAAAAGTCCGCAGTGTCTCCATGTAAGGTCAGAGATCTGCTTCCGGAATTATGTTCCGCCTGTCAGTATCGAAAATTTTGTGGCGGCGGATGTAAACGCATGCAGCGGGAAACTGCATGTATGCCTGGTGATACATTCTGTGGTTATCAGGCGTTCCTGGACCACGCGCTCCGCCCGCTCATGCAGATTGCTGCCGGAATACCCGGCTAAAAGGAAGGATTATGGAAAATAGAAAGAAAATTCTTATGAAGCTTTTCGTCTCGACCCTGTATCTCAGCGCTTTTACGTTCGGCGGGGGATATGTGATCGTGACCTTGATGAAGAAAAAATTTGTAGATGAATACCACTGGATCGAGGAGAACGAGATGCTGGACCTTGTTGCGATCGCGCAGTCAGCTCCGGGGCCAATCGCCGTCAATGGGGCGATCGTGGTCGGTTATAAACTGGCCGGGATGACCGGCGTGGTCACAGCGATCATCGGCACGATCATCCCTCCGTTCCTCGTTATCTCCCTGATCTCGGTCTGCTACAACGCGTTCCGTGACAACTTTATCGTCAGCCAGATGCTTTCCGGCATGCAGGCCGGTGTCGGGGCTGTGATCGCCTCTGTGACATATGAGATGGGGGCGGGAATTGTCCACGGGAAGAATGCCGTCTCCATGTGCATCATGGCTGCCGCTTTTCTTGCTTCCTGCGTTTTTCATGTCAACGTCGTCTTCGTTGTCATCGCCTGCGGGCTGATCGGCGCGCTGCGGACACTTGCGGCGGAAAGGAGAGCACAAAAATGATCTATCTACAGCTTTTCTTGAGTTTTCTGCAGATCGGCATGTTCAGCTTCGGCGGCGGGTATGCGGCAATGCCGCTGATCCAGGGACAGGTCGTGACTGCCCATCACTGGCTTTCGATGGAGGAATTCACGGATCTGATCACGATCTCCCAGATGACACCGGGACCCATCGCCATCAATTCCGCAACCTTTGTCGGAACAAAGATTGCGGGAACCGGGGGCGCCCTCGCGGCCACCTTCGGATGCATCCTGCCGTCCTGCATCATCGTGACCTGTATCGCCAGACTATACTTAAAATACAGAAATCTGGCACTTTTACAGGGGATCTTAAACTCCCTGCGTCCCGCGGTCGTCGCTTTGATCGCCTCTGCCGGGATCTCGATCCTCATCACCGCGTTCTGGGGCAGTCAGGCAGCGGTCGCTCTTGCGAACACAAACTGGCTTCTTGTGGCGATCTTCGCTGTCTGCGTTGTCCTGCTTCAGAAGTTTAAAATGAACCCGATCTGGGTGATGGTGCTGGCCGGAGTCATAAAGACCGTCGTTTCCCTGATCGTCAGCGTATTCTAAGGTCTGTATACCAGTACCCAAACCGTCCGTCTCCCACGGGCTGGCGTCTGGAGAGGCCGAAATTCGGGAAGCCGAACATCGTTGCCATATATTTTTCACTGCTGTAATAGTGGCCCGGAACCCCTAAGAGGTATCGGGCTTTCTTTTTGTTTCCGCCGAGTTTTACGAGGATCAGGTAGCGGAAATTGTAGTAACCGTGGAGAAGAAAGCTGTTGTTTCCGTGGATCCAGCACTCCCGCGGAAGTTTTCCGATGTCCTGGGGGCGGATCGTTAAGATATCACAGCCGTCCTCATACTCGAAGGGCTGGATCTTCGGGTATGATTTTTTTAGTTCTTCCCAGAGTTTTTCCGGATCCGCTGCCAGGTCCTCAGTCTCCTGTAAATAACGCAGGACTTCCGGATTTTCGAGTTCCGGGGAGACCATGGGGGCTGGGGCGGCATTTGTCCGCGTTGTCTGGCTGTTTTGCGACCGGGAGGGACATGGTGCAGCCGATGCAGGGGCAGTTATCTGAGTTTGAGTCTCCGCTGATGAAGCAGACTTGGACATTACCGGCTGCCCACCCACAGGATTTTGCGTTGCATTCTTCATCGACCGCATCGGATCCTGACGCGATTCTTCTGGTTGTTCTGTTATTTCTGCCCGATCTGTCTTTTCCTCTGCCTGGTCGATCTCTTCGGTTTCCTCCGACAGGTATACCATCCCATGCTCTTCACTATTCTCTTCCTGCTTCGGCTTCTCATCCTTTTCTGCATCATCCTGCACCGTTGTCTCACCCTGTACCGATGAAGCTTCTTCCGTCCCCTGCGCTTCATCCCGCAGCTCCGCCGCATGCGCAGTCTTTTCCTCCTGTTCCCGGCGTTCCTCCTCTTTGGCGATCTCGGCCTCGATCTCTTTTACTACTTTTGAGACTGCCTGCGGTGTCATCTCTTTTTCTGCTTCCGGCAACATCTCCGCAGTAAATTTCGGCACAGAAAGAACTGGATTCTCCCCGGTATTTCCCTCTTCTGCTGCCAGCGCGTCCTCCCAGATCGTCTTGTAGCACCGCCAGGAATTTTTCACGTCATGGACCGAGAGTCCGAAATATGTATCAAGACCTGTTCCTGTTCCTTCCACGTTCTTCGTGTCCACATTCGCACGGAATTCCCCGTTTCCGCCCCGCACGAACACATTCCCTAGAAATGTCTCGCGACCGCCTGTCCCCAAAAGGTACACTCCGATGGCGTTTCCGCCCATATAGATCCGCTTCACGTTCACATTGATCCTGCACTGCCCGTTCCGCGCCTCCAGCTTCGCGAATCCCACATTTTTTCCTTTTTGTTTTCCTTCGTACTCGTAAATATAAGAAATCAGTCTGCGATAATCTGCCATAATCAAAAACACTCCTTCTGCACTTATGTATATGCGGAAGGAGTATTCTTCATGATCATTCTATGAAATTTATCATTTGATATTTTTTATTACTTACGGATCGCGCCGGACTTCACAGCCGCCTCAGCCACACGCTTTGCGACATGCTCCGCAACGCCTTCTTCGAGGGCACCTGGGATAATGTACTCTGCGGAGAGTTTATCCGGTGTTACGAGTTCTGCGATGGCCTGGGCTGCAGCTACTTTCATATCATAGTTGATGTCTCTTGCGCCGCAGTCTAACGCGCCGCGGAAGATTCCCGGGAACGCGAGGACGTTGTTGATCTGGTTCGGAAAATCGGAGCGGCCGGTTCCCATAACCTTTACACCTGCTGCCATCGCCTCATCGTACATGATCTCCGGGTTCGGGTTTGCCATTGCGAATACGATCGGATCCTTCGCCATTGTTCTGATCATTTCCGGTTTCAGTGCGCCTGCTACGGACACACCGATAAATACGTCCGCACCGACGAGGGCATCAGCCAGTGTTCCGCGCTTATCCTCAAGGTTTGTGATATCGCAGAGCATCTTCTTGTGATCTTTAATGCCGACTCCGCGGTCTTTGTAGAGGATTCCGTTCTCATCACATGCGATGATGTTCTTTACGCCTGCCGCAAGCAGCATCTTGATGATCGCGGTTCCGGCAGATCCCGGTCCGTTTAATACGACATAGATCTCATCGATCTTCTTTCCGACAACTTTTAACGCATTTAAGAGGGCTGCCGTAACGACAACAGCGGTACCGTGCTGGTCATCGTGGAATACCGGGATATCGAGTTCTTTCTCCAGGCGCGCCTCTACCTCGAAGCACTTCGGGGAAGCAATGTCTTCCAGGTTGATTCCGCCGAAGCACGGAGCGATGTATTTTACTGCTTTGATGATCTCTTCTGTGTCTGTGGTGTCAAGGCAGATCGGGAACGCGTCAACGCCGCCGAACTCTTTAAAGAGGACTGCCTTTCCTTCCATAACCGGCATAGCGGCTTCCGGTCCGATGTTTCCGAGGCCTAAAACTGCGGTTCCGTCGGAGACAACCGCTACCAGATTGCCCTTTGCGGTGTATTTGTAAACGTCTTTCTTATTATCATGGATCTTTCTGCACGGCTCCGCAACGCCTGGTGTATAGGCTGTGCTTAAGTCATCTCTCGTCTTTACCGGAACCTTGCTGACAACTTCGATCTTTCCATGATGTTCCTCATGGAGCTTTAACGCTGCTTCATTGAAATTCATTGCGCTTCCTCCTGCGAATTCGTTTTCATTGCTGAACTGTCTTCCCGTTTCATATCCAGAATGGCTTACATTTTGCCATTTCTGACAGCCATATTCTTTCATGCTATTTCAATGCATCTTTTCCTAACAGTTCTTTATCTGCTTAATTTCGAGTTTACCACAATCACTTTAAAAAGGAAACTGCTTTTTACTGTGTTTTCCCACTCGCTCTTTCTTGGCAGAGTGCTGTATTACCACACCGCCACCGCACCGTCCGCCCGCGGCTCCGTCGCCCCACAGAGCACGCCGTTCTCATCCCGCCAGATGATCTGTCCACGGCCAAAGGTCAGGGAACTCTCCAGAACTTCCATCTCATGTCCGCGGCGCTTCAGTTCTTCCACGATCTCCGCCGGGAATGTTTTCTCCACCTGGATCTTCTTTCCGCCGACCCACTGCCATCTGGGCGCATCTAAAGTCTCTTGCGGATTCATCATGAAATCCAGCGTATTCATGATTACTTGCACATGTCCCTGGGGCTGCATGAAACCACCCATGACGCCGAACGGCCCCACAGCTTTTCCATCCTTCATCAGAAATCCCGGAATGATCGTGTGAAGGGACTTCTTTCCCGGTCCCAGGCAGTTTTCCATGTCCTCGTCCAGGGTAAAATTTGCCCCACGGTTCTGCAGCGCGATTCCTGTCCCCGGGATCACGATGCCGGAGCCAAATCCCATATAGTTGCTCTGGATGTAGGAGACCATGTTTCCTTCCCCATCCGCCGTGCAGAGATAGATCGTTCCGCCGCGGAACGGATCGCCTGGCTCCGGATCTTTCGCCATTTCCCCGATCAGGGATCTCCGCTCTGCCGCGTATTCATCCGACAGAAGCGTCTCCACCGGCGCGCGCATATACTCCGGATCCGCCACATACCGGTTGCCGTCCGCGAATGCCAGCTTCATCGCCTCCAGCTGCTTGTGCACCGTGTCCACACAGCTTCGGTCCGTGAAGGAATATCCCTTCAGGATATTTAACGCCATCAGCGCGATGATTCCGTCCCCGTTCGGCGGGATCTCGCAGATATCATATACCCGGTAATTTACATGGATCGGCTTTACCCACTCACACCAGTAGTTCTCCAAGTCCGATTTTCGGAGATAACCGCCGGTCTTTCTCGAATATGCGTCGATCTGATCCCCAAGTTCTCCCTGATAGAACGCCTTTGCGTGAGTTTTCGCGATCTTTTCTAACGTCTTCGCATGAGCTTCCGATTTCCAGATCTCTCCCGGCTGTGGGGCATGTCCGTCCCGGGCGAACGTGTCGAACCAGGGCTTAAAGCACTCGTCCTTGAGTGTCCCGGAAAATTCCTTGTATGCATTGTTCCAAAGCTTTGAGATCACCGGACTCACCGGATATCCCTCTCTCGCGTATGTAACTGCCGGCTCCATCACCTTCTCAAGCGTCAGTCTTCCAAACTTTTCCGAGAGCTCTGCCCAGGCCGAAGGAGCGCCTGGGACCATCACCGGAATCCAGCCACGCTTCGGCATCGCGGTGTATCCCTGCTTTTTTACCTTCTCTGCCGTGATCGCCATGGGCGCTCTTCCACTGGCATTGAGGCCGTGAAGCTCCCCTTTCGTCCAGACCAGGGCAAAGGCATCGCTTCCGATCCCGTTGGAGGTCGGCTCCAGCACGGTCATGCAGGCCGCTGTGGCGATCGCCGCGTCAACGGCATTTCCTCCCTGTTTTATGATATCAAGCCCCGCCTGTGCCGCCAGCGGCTGGCTCGTGCAGACCATGCCTTTCCGGCCGTATATCACGCTTCTTCGCGATGGATAGTCGTTTTTCAGCGTGTCAAATTTCAGCATAGTTTTCTCCTCCAGGTCTATTATTTTCTGCAAACAGGCCATCGCCTGTTCCAGCTGCGTGGATTATAGATCTATATGTCGAAATCGTACCACTTTAACGTATTAAATGTCAATCTGTAAAAAGATAATGTGACCCAACATATTTTCATGTCACAGGCAGACTTTTCACGATCTTCTGCTTTGTCTCGTCATACAAAAACGGTGCAGGAACTTTTTCCCGCACCGCAGCTTCTACTCTAATATAAAACTCTCCACCAGCTTCTTCGTAAATTCCGCCTTTGGATGCCCGATCACATCTTCCGTCCGGCCGGTCTCCACGAATTTTCCTTCTTCCATCACCGCGATCTCATCGCAGAACCAGCGGACCACATCGAGATCATGGGAAATAAACAGGTAACTTAAGCCCAGTTTTTCCTGAAGTTCCTTTAAAAGTGTCATGACCTGTGCCTGTACGGAGACGTCGAGCATACTCGTTGGCTCGTCTAAGATCAGGATCTTTGGATCCAAAGAGAGCGCCCTGGCGATCATGATCCGCTGTGCCTCACCTCCGCTGATCTGGTGCGGATAGCGGTCCAGAAGTTCTTCCCCGAGGTCTACCAGGTCCAAAAGTTCTTTTACACGTTTCTTTCTTCCGGCTTTGCCATACATTTTATGGATGAGCATCGGCTCTTCCAAACTGTAACCGGTCTTTTTGGCCGGATCTAAGGATGTTTCCGGGTGCTGGAAGATGATCTGGATCGTTCCGTCGATCTCGATGGTGCCGGAATCCGGCTTGATCAGGGAGAGCAGCATGTTGGCGATCGTGGACTTTCCACAGCCGGAATTCCCGACGATTCCGAATGTCTCCCCGTCCCGGATCGTAAAGGACACGTCTTTTACCGCATTCACGCGGGTCTTCCTTATGATTCCACCTGTAAATGTCTTGCAGATATGACTGACCTTAAGCATACCGGACGCACCTCACTTTCCGTCCATCCGGAAGTTCTGCCTCCGGGACCGGCCCGTTTTTGCAGGCGTCCGTTGCATACGGACATCGCGGATAAAAACTGCAGCCGGAGTTTCCTTCGTTCTTTCTCATCGCACGCCCGATGGGGTTCATCCCTTTCGCCGGAAGCGACTCGACCAGTCCTTTCGTGTACGGGTGAGCCGGATGTTCCAGGATCGTCCTTGTGTCCCCGACCTCCATAATACTTCCTTTATAGAGCACCATCAGCCTGTCGCACAATGCTTCCGCAAGAGCGATATCGTGGGTGATCACGATCATTCCCTCTGTATCCGTCTCGGAAATCTCTTTTAAAATCTGGTATACCTGCCGTCTCAGGATCGCATCCAGACCTTTCGTCGGCTCATCGGCGATGACCCACTTTGGACGGTTCATAAGTCCCATAGCGGAGATCACACGCTGGTTCATGCCGCCACTGAGCTGAAAGGAGTAGGAGCGGTTGATCCGGTCCGGATCCGGGAATCCGAACCGGCGAAGAAATTCATCCCGTCTTGTGTCCGCGAGCCGTTTATCTTTATTTCCATGGACGTTCATGCACTCCGTGAGCTGTTTTCCGATTCTCCGGATCGGGTTTAACGACTCTGTGGGATTCTGTGGGATCAGGGAGATCTCTTTTCCGCGGATCTCCTGCATCTCCTTTTCCGGCAGCCGGTACAGATCCATGCCCTTATACATGCAGGTTCCTTCCACCTTCGCCTGACCGGAGAGAAGTCCCAAAATGGACATCCCGAGAAGAGATTTTCCGCTTCCGCTCTCACCGATGAGACCGGTGACACTGCCCGCCGGGAAGTACGCGTTGACGCCCTCCATGGCATGTACCGTCTCGCCGCCGTCCTGGAAGGAGACGGAGAGATTCCGGATCTCAATGTCGCTTTTTTCTCCTGTTTTCCATTCTTTTCTATCTTCCATTTAATCTTCCCCATTTTCTGTGCTCTGTATCTGCTATCAGCCCCTGTACTTTGCACGCTCACGCTGCTCATAAATTTTCGTGATCCAAGCTTCCTTCAACAACGTTAAGCGTTAAATTTCTCAGGCGGGCTTACAGCGGATCATTTCCCTGGCACTACATGTTCTTCATGACATCTTTCCTCACATCCAGCCGGTCACGCAGCTCATCCGCGAGAAGGTTGATGCTCAGGGAAAGCAGTAAAATACAGAGCCCCGGCGCGACGACGAGCAGCGGTTCCTGGCGGAAATACTGCCTCGCGTCGTTGATCATAACGCCCCAGTCCGGTGTCGGCGGCTGGAGTCCCAGACCCAGATAGCTCATGGATGCCACGGAGATCACGTTTCCGGCAATTCTTGTGGCAAAGAGCACGCATAAGGTTCCAAGGATATTGGGAGAAATGTGGAGAAACAGGATCCTGAGATCACTGGCTCCGATGGTCTTAAGTCCCTTGATAAAGCTCTCCTGCTTTAATTTCATGACCTCGCCACGGGCGATCCTGGAAAAACCCACCCAGGAGTTGATCACGATGGCGATCAGCATGCTCTTTACGCCCTGTCCCAGGAGACCTGCCACGGCGATCATAAGCGTCAGGCCCGGAAGTCCCTGGAAGATGCTGGAGATCGTCGTGATGACTCCGTCGATCCAGCCACCGAAATATCCCGCGAAGAGTCCAAGAATGAACCCAAGCAGCATAGAAAGGATCGTCGCTGCCAGCGCCAATAAGATCGACTGTCTTCCGCCGTAGAGAACGCGGCTCAGGGTGTCTCTGCCGATATTGTCGGTGCCTAAAAGATGGACGGCAGACGGTTTCTGAAGCGCCTCAGACAAGTTCGATACCAACGGATCATAAGGCGCGAGAACCGGTGCCAGGACGCTGGTGAGAAGAATGATAAATAAGAGCACAAGACCGGTCTTCGCCTTCACGGTCAGACGGGGGGCTTTTAATTTTCTCATGATTCCACCGCCTCTCCCGCACGGATCTTTGGATCCAGCGCGATGTAGATCAGATCGATCAGGATATTTGTCAGCACATAGATGCATCCGGAGAACAGAACGTAGGCCTGCACCACATAGTAGTCTTTCGACTGCACGCCCGCGATAGCGTAGCTTCCGATTCCGGGGATCGCGAAGATCGTCTCCACGATGGACGCGCCGCCGATAATGCCCGCCATATGATTTCCCAGATAAGTAATGATCGGAATCAGGGCATTTCCGAAGGCGTGGCAGATTACTGCATGACGGCGGCTCATTCCTTTTGCGTCTGCCACAGTCATATACTGGCGCCCGATCTCGTCGAGGATCGCACTCCGTGTCAGTCTTGCGCAGACGCCGATACTCGGAAGAGCCAGTGTGACTGCCGGAAGAATAAAGCCGGACCCACCGGGAATCCCGCTGCTGGGCAAAAGCTTCCACTGTTCCGCAAAGAGAAAGATCAGAACGATGGCGATCCAGAATCCCGGAACGGACAGGGCAGCCGTGGAAAATGTCCCCAGAACATGATCCAACAGCCGGTCTTTTTTCACTGCCATCAGGACGCCAGATCCCACGCCGAAGACGATCGTTAAGATCATGCTGAAACCGGCCAGTTTCAAGGAGATCGGGATCCGCTTCACAAGCTGATTCATGACACTTTTATTCGTGAAAAATGACCGTCCGAGATCACCATGCGCCAGACCGTCAACCCAGTTGAAATACTGGACAACGGCCGGCTGGTCGAGGCCCATCTTTGCCGCCATGGCATCATATTCCGCCTGCGTGTAGGATTCATTTCCATTTGGGTTCAGTACCTGATCCACCGGATCCCCCGGCGACATGATCCCAAGCGCAAAGGCAACGATGCTGATCCCGACGAGCACAGGCAAAAGCATCAGCATTTTTTTCAGGATGTACTTTAAAAGTGCCATAAATGTTCCTTTCAAAAGTAGCAGAACTGCCTTTTTCAGACAGCCCTGCCAGATTCATATGAAAAATTATCTGTAACCTTTCCGTAGGGCTATGAACTTACCGCCCTGAACGTAAGAATACAGATGTTACTCTTATTTTACCCAGGAAATTGTCGGAAGACCGACACCGAAGGTCTTTCCTGCGTAGTGTGTGATCGCTTTGTTGTGGATGTTTACATTGATCTGGTAGCAGATCGGAACGCACGCACTGTCATCAAAGAGTTCCTGCTGGATCTCATCGTAGATCTTGCTGCGTTCCTCAACGTCAGCGATAGTCGGAGCTTTTGCAACGAGCTCATCGATCTTCTCATTGTAATAGTTGTAATTTAATGTCTTGTTACTGTTTCCTTCGCTTGCGAAGTACTGCTTAAATGTTGATGTCGGATCCGCATTGTTGATTCCAAATACAGTGAGTGTCATATCGTAGCTGCCCTCCTGCTGTCTCTCTTTGTAGAGGGACGAATCTACGATCTCGATATTAATGTTCACGCCGAGTTCTGCGTAAACCTGCTTTAAATACTCTGCAACCGCCTTGCAGTTGTAGTCAGATGCAGTGCTGGAACGGATGATCATGGTCATGTCCACAGTTTTGTCGCCGAGAACCTCTTTTGCGAGGGCTTTTGCCTGCTCCATGTCATAAGTTCCCTGAATATCCAGATGGAATGTAGACTGGGTGCTCAAGAAAGAGTATGCCGGCTGTAAAAGTCCGCCATAGATCACGCTGCAGATGCTGTCGCGGTCTGTTGCGAGGTTGAAAGCCTCTCTCATGCGCTTGTCCGCAAGGTACTCATTTTTATCGTTGAACATGATATACTCGGTCATATGGCTCGGAGTGCTGTCCATCTCGAAGCTGGAGTCTGTGTCGCAGAGGTTCTTCGCAGCGTCCATGGTGATCGCGCCGTTGTCCGCAAGTCCCATAACTTCACCGGATTTTAATGCAGATACACGTGTCTCTGCATCCGGGATGCAGCGGATCTTGAAGGTCTTTACCTTGCCGTTCTCGCCGTAGTAATTGTCGTTTCTCTCAAGTGTCACATACTCGGACTCTACATGGTCAACGATCTTGTACGGACCGGTACCGATCGCGTAGTCGGAGATCACGCCTGTCTCCTCGTCGAAGCAGTTCGGGCTGTACATCGGGCTGCCGTAGTCGGAAAGGACATACTCAAGCGTTGTGATCGGCTGTGTGAAGGTGAATTTTACGGTGAAATCATCGACTTTTTCCATCTTATCGAGGTTCGGGAGAGATTTCTCGATACTGAGTGTCGTATATGTGGAGGTAATTCCATGACCCCAACGCTCGATATTCTTTAAGCATACATCAGCATCAAACTGGACACCGTCTGTAAAATACGCGTCATCCCGCAGGTTGAATGTCCACTCGGTACAGTCATCGTTGTGCTCCCAGGATTTTGCGAGCCACGGATCGATCACGCCGCCGTTGTTCGCTGTGAGAGCTTCCCATACATAAGCGCCTTCCCAACAGTAGTAAGCGTCTCCGCTTCCCTGTACAGCGTCACGCGGAGTCGCGATGACGACTTCGTCTGTCTCATTTTTCTCTGTGTCTTCCGCTGCCTCGGTTGCTGTTGTTTCCTCCGCTGCGCTTGTCGCTGCCGCTGCAGTTGTCTCTGTCTTTTCTGTCTCTGCCGCGCTGTTGTTCGCGCTGTTTCCACATCCGGAGATTACGGATGCCGCCATTGCTGCCGCTAAGAGCAGGCTTACATGTTTCTTTTTCATGTTCTCCTCCATGTAGTATAAATATTGAGTTGTTTTGCCTCTCGGCCTATCCTTATCTGTAACCGACCCGGTAATTGTACAGGGCTGATGGATAGCTGTATTTTATTTATAACTTCGGAGTTGGTGTGGAGATGTTCCATCTGAGAATTTTTCAAATACCGAAATGCTTATGCATCAGAAAAAGATGTCCGCTGGAATCAGCCGACATATAAACGGTACGATCAATGCCTCGTGATCTGGAAATTTTCTTCCTGTACCAACAGTCCGGCAGGTTTCCTGACTTACAGATCATCACACAAAACCGCCTTCCCAAAGCTTTCGCGACAGTTTATCCAACTGTCCTTCTTCCTCAGTGACCGCGCTTTCGCGCATGGTCTTGTATTCCCTGCTCACAGTGACGAGATCGTACAGGCCTTCCACCTGTTTCCCTTTTACCTGCTGTCCGCCTGTTCTCATGAACTTTTTCACAGCGGCAGCAGCACCGGATGCCTCTTCGATTGTTATGGGAGATATTTTAGCATTACAGAAATTATTATGCAATAGGCTCTATAAAAAACGGGGACAGATTTTTTGATCCGTTCCCGTTTTATCCGTAATAACAGTATTTATAAGATTTTTAGCCGGTTTTTCACCCACAGAAACTACAGTTTCTGACTATGGTAGATCTCACCGTCCAGATCTTTCCAGACAACTACCCCATCCTGTAGGATCATGTAACTGTGCTCGCTCTCCGCTTTCGGAATCGACACGGAACCCGGATTCAGGTACAGGTTGCCGTCGCCGAACGATTCCCAGGCCGGGATGTGGGTGTGGCCATGAAGAAGAATGTCCCCCGGTTGAAGCGGAGGGAGCTGTTTTAAGTTAAAGTGGTGTCCATGAGTGGCGTAGATCAGGCGGTCCGCCGTTGGGATCACTGCGTAATCCGCGAGGATCGGGAATTCCAGAACCATCTGGTCCACTTCGGTATCACAGTTTCCGCGAACGCAGAAGATCCTGTTTTTCCGCTCATTTAACATTTTGATGACTTCCTTTGGGGCGTACTCTTTCGGGAGATCGTTTCTCGGACCATGATACAGGATATCGCCCAGAATCAGCAGACGGTCTGCCTGCTCCCGATCAAATGCCTCCAGCATCTTTTTGCAGTAGTACGCGGAGCCGTGGATGTCGGACGCGATCATGAGTTTTATCATTTCAGCAGATTCCTTTCCTTTTACAGATCAGCGCATCTATCTCCATGCTGCTCTTGCCTTCTTTAGATTTCATCGTTCCTGTCGTTTTTTTCAAGCACATGGACATGTTCTGTCACTGTTTTATTTAACAATTTCCACTCCAGATCCCTGTTCGTATGATGATACCGGAAGCCGCATTTTTCTGCCACGCGCTTCGATTTCTCATTCCCGTCAAAATATGCGTACCAGATTCGTTTCAGCCCCAGATCTTCAAAACCGTACCGAATCAGCTCCTTTACCGCCTCCGGGATGATTCCCTGCCCCCAGTACGGAGTTCCCAGCCAGCAGCCGATCTCTCCCTCATCTTCTGGTACCGGCATATTGCATGCCGCGCCCACTGTGAGACCTGCACAGCCTACCGGCTTTCCGGTACTCTTTAAAACCACCGCATACGTTCCATCCGCCGATAAAACTTCCCGGATGATCTCTCTGCTGTTCTCCACACTCGTATGCACCGGCCATCCTGCTTCCGGACCGACCTGCGGGTCTTTTGCATATTCGTAGCAGTTCTCCGCATCGCTCTCCTTCCATGGTCTTAAAATCAGGCGTTCTGTCTGTAATTCCATCTTTATTTATCTCTCCTCCGTTTTTTTATACAGGTGATTCTCCGTTAATACTACCAGATCACCTTCATCAATCTCCTGCTCATAAAGCCAGTCATCTTCCTGACGGATCATCCGCTCGTTTTCCTCAGCGTCTTTCATCCGGACGAAAACTGTTTTCTTTGCCCCCGCGGGGCGTTCCTCACAGCCATAGTCATCCTCCTGGATCTGGAGAATGATGTATTCCTGTTCGTTTTTCATTTTACACACTCCCCTCATAATCTGGCTTTTCACTTAACTTTTTTATAAAACAATATTTTCCTTTTCCATGCCCTTTGACCGTTTCAATGATCTCTGCGCTTATCAATAACTTTATTACTTCTGATGCTCTGGTTGCTTTTAATCCTGTCAAAAGCATTATATCTTTTCTTCCAAACGCTTCTGCTGTTCCGTATGCTTCATATATACGCAGAATATGGTCCACTGTTTTATCTGATAATCCAGGAATTATTTTTCCAATCTGTTTACGAATGTTCGCTTTTATACTCTTATCGTTCACTTTTTGCATTTCAATGTCCGCTTTTATACTCTCATCGTTCGCCTTTGGAGGAAACACAAACTTTCCGCTGATATGCATGACCTGATTATGCAGTTCATTTTCTTCATTTAACAACAGATTTCGCAGAAATAGCTCTAAATACTCTGTTGTTTCATGAACCCCGATTTTAAAATTATTATAATTTGCCCGCACCAATGCATTTCTAAAATACCATGCATTCTCGGCAAATATATCATTGGTGGCATCAAATCCCAGCGTTCTTAAGTACTTGATAAAAAATACTGCCGTTGTTCTGGTATTTCCTTCCTCAAAAATATGGATTTGCCATAACCTTGAGACAAACACTGCCAGATGATGAATTATTTCATTGATCGACAGCCCTTTATAGCTGAATGTTCTTTCTTCGGAGAAGTCATATTCCAACGTGTCACGGAGTTCAGACGCATTTCCATAAAGAACTGTTTCTCCGTCTAATACCCACTCTTTTTTGTGATGTTATAATCCCTGATCTTTCCGGCGTGTCTGTAGATTCCAGTAAATAGTTTTTTATGAATCGAGATATACTCATTTGGAGTAAAACTAAAACCCGTTTCTGACAAGACCTTTACGATCCGGACAGAAACCTTATCCGCTTCCTCCGTTCTGTCTCCAGGATCCTGTTTTGGGTTTTCTTCATAGTAGCTATTTAAAAGCGAATTTGCCTCATCAATTGAAATATCACCTTCGATATTCCGAATCGCAATATCGATCAGATATTTTGACGTTTTCAGCCCATCTACTGCCTGCAGCCCAATTGCTGTCTGCCATGCATAGCCTTTTTCACGTTTATTCGGCTCTGATTCTCTTATATATTCTTTGAAAGGATCCTGATTCATTTCCATCCCCCAACCAATTACAGTGTAGGCATTTTTTTGCACACACTGGTTTACTTTCTGATTCACTTTCCCTGAGTATATTTATTTACATCTCCAATGCGTAAAATTTGCACATTACTTTTTCCAAAAATAATTCAATAGCTACATTGACCGGTACTCTTCGTTTTACATTAAATCCTCTTTTATTCATACTGGTGATATCTTTTTTTCATTAATAATGCTACCATCTCGTCTGTTGTTTCATTGTCCCAACAAAGTTCCTGTGTTTCTCTCTCCACCCAAACACACTGATAACAAATCTATTATAATTTTTCTACAAATTCAGTAAATTCATCACCAGTTTAACCATTACATCTTTTTCTTCTGGCTTTGACTCCGCAATCATTAATGTTATTGCCACCAATGTTCCGTCACTCAGTCTCTTGATCCCATCTTGAAATAAAACATCATTTTTATCTAAAAATTCCAAGAAAAGAGAGGCTGCTATTCTTTTACACCCATCTGCATAAGGATGATCTTTAATCATAAAATACAATAAATTTGCAGCTTTTTCTTCTACTGATGGATATGCCTCTTCTCCAAAAACACTTTGATATACCGCGGCAATTATACCTTCTACTTTTCCTGCTTCTTTTTCTATTCCAAAAACATCTGTATGAAAAGAGTCTCGCATTTTCCCAACCATCTGGACACATTCTTCATATGTAATATGATATATTGGTCTGCTTCCATTTGGTTTGCATAATGTCTGATGATCATATTGATCAAGCAAAAGTAATGCTTCTGTATATTCATTTACAGCTCTAAGCACATCTGATTCCTCTATATCAAGTGCATCGGCAAGCATTCTGCTCTGTATATCAATTGTTTTTTCTAATGCCTGCAAACGCTTTTCATTGATAGCATAGCCTTTTATAATATATTGTTTAAGAACATTATTTGCCCATTTTCTAAAAGCTATACCTCTTTTAGAATTAACTCGATATCCAACGGATAAAATCATATCCAGATTATATATCTTCGGTTTTCTTCCTCCCGAACTTTTGTCGGAAAAACCGACAGAAGTTTCATCTAATTCTCCTGAAGCAAGAATATTGGTGATATGTTCACTTACTGTAGCATGTTTAACATCAAACAATACTTCCATTTGCTTCTGTGTCAGCCAAACTGTTTCCTGTTCAGGATTTATTTGTACTTCAATATTAATATCACCATCCGTAAATAATACTATTTCATTTTTCATCAATTCTAAACTTAGCCTTTTCAATTTTTGAAATCATTTTACATCTTATCAGTGAATTTTTATTTATGAAAAACTGCGATGGTTTATCTGAAGTTGAGCCAACATAAAAGCAAACTTGTATTTACAGCAGTATTTACATCCGCATTTCCCATACCAAAGACGAAATAAAGGGTTGAAAGAAAAACATAACCACTACCACTGATGCACATATTATGTAAAAGTCACTCGTTTTTGAATTTTTCACTATTCTTCTTGTAAAGTTATTTGTGAACCAATATGCAATAAGGTATCCAATTAAAGTACCTGCAATGTTTGTGATAATGTCATCTACATCTGTCGTTCGGCCTGTAAAAATTTGAGCTGCCTCTATAAACGATGTCATCGTAAATCCTGCGGCAAATATTCTTTTTACACTTCTAAACTCTTTCCACAACACCAGCAAAAAGAGGCCAAAAGGAATAAACAATAATACATTCAGACACGCATTAACAAGATCATATAAATAATCGTTTGTTTTCGGTTATGAAAACAAAACCTATTATATATACACCAAATTGGAACAATAAACACAGCGGCAACCATAATTTCTATGAGTGCATTATATATTCTTGACAATTTTTACCCTTTTCTTTTAAAAATAACCCGCTTTTATTTTAGTTTGGACAGCAAACACACCGTCTCCACATGCCCTGACATTCCGAACATGTCAACGGTTCTGACGCGTTTTACAGCGTAACCGTTCTCCCCGAAATATTTCACATCTCTTGCCAACGTCGAGGAATCACAGCTCACATAAACGACCTTCTCCGGTGCCATCTTTACGATCGTCTCAAGGCAGAGCTCATCACATCCCTTTCTTGGCGGATCGACAACAATCACATCGGCTTTGATGTGGTTCTTTTCGTACTGTTCCGGGAGGACTTCTTCGGCTTTTCCGACGAAGAATTCTACGTTATCGAGGCCGTTGCGCTTCGCATTCTCTCTCGCGTCCTCGATGGCCGCCGGGATAATCTCGACACCGCAGACTTTTCCGGCTTTCCGGGCGAGGAAGGAGGAGATCGTTCCAATTCCGCAGTAGAGATCCCATACGGTCTCGCCGCCGTTTAAATCAGCGAATTCCAGTGCTGTTCCGTAGAGACGTTCTGTCTGAACCGGGTTTACCTGATAGAACGATAGCGGAGAGATCCGATATTCGATGTTTCCGATCTTATCCGTGATATAACCCGGCCCGTAGAGATTTTTGATCTCGGTTCCCAGGATCACGTTTGTCTTTTCCATATTGAAGGACAGGGAGATACTGTCTGCGCCGGCTTCACGCATCCGCTCGATGAACTCTTTCTCATGGGGCAGTTTCTTTCCGTTGATCACGAGACATACCATATGTTCACCGCTGGCGAAACCTTTTCTTAAGAGAACATGGCGCACAAGTCCCTTGTGGTTTGCTTCATCATAAGGTTCCACACCAAAATCTTCCATGAATTTTAACACTGCCGCCAGATAATCTTTATTTTCCGCACATCCAAGCAGGCAGTCCAGCTCCGGTACCGGGATCAGGGAGTGGGTCCGTCCGGCAAAGAATCCCGCCGTCGGTTTTCCGTCTTTTCCGCGGCCGATCGGGTACTGCGCTTTGTTGCGGTATCTCCACGGGTCTTCCATCCCTATGATCGGTTCCATGACGACCGCGTCCTGCACTCCCTCTGCCTGTTCCGCTTCCTCCGGCAGGAACAGGTTTTCCATGCCACCGATGCGTTTTAAGTGATTGTATACTTTCTTTTCCTTGAATTTTAACTGTTCTTTGTAATCCAGTTCCTGAAGCTGGCATCCGCCGCAGGCTCTCGCCACCGGACATTTCGCCTCCACGCGGCCTTTTGCCGGGGTGATGACGCGCACAAGGCGGGCAAATCCGTAATTTTTTTTCATTTTCATGGCTGACGCCTCGATCGTATCCCCGATCAGGGCATCCTTCACAAACCAGATGTATCCGTCCACGCGGCCGATGCCTGCACCGTCCTCCCCCATATCCTCGATGGGCACTGTAAATTTATCGTTCTTCTTGATTTCCATAATTCGTTCCTTCTATATAAATATTCTTGTTGTACATTTTTATCGCTGAGCCCACTCTGTCCTTTCACCTCACTAACCCAAACTAATAGTGTATATCCCGTACTGAGAATATACCGAATACACAAAATGCAGAACAGACCTAAAAATAAGACTCAATGCTCAGTTTTTCTTAAGTATACAAGAATTACTCCCGCATTTGCAACCCCCATCACACAAACGAACGTGAAAATCTCTGCCCTATACCGCATACAGGCAAAAGAATCCGATCCGCATTTTCAAATGAGTCACGTTTTTACGTCAATACAAAAACCGGCTCCCCGCGCCCCGAAAACTCCCATTCAGAAGTCTCCGGAACCGGAAAACCGGTTTTCGAATATCAACCCTATAAGTTAAGCATTATGTAAACCGCAATGTCCAGTGGGTATTCGCAATCCACTTTGCTGCTTACCTGATTCGATTATACTCTCGCCTCAGAACCCGCCTTCTTATTGAGCAGTTCCTTACCGGATGTGACAACGATGATCACACCGAGAACCATAAGAAGAATCGCAACGATCAGCTGAAGTCCTTCAACCATAAATACTGCGGTACCTGCGCTGAATGCGTTTACAAGAGCAAGCGTTCTCTGAACCAGTGCTGTGAAGGTTACGCAGAGCATGATCACGCACGGTACGATCAGGGTCTTGTTCTGTCTGCCTGTTACCTTTAAGAATACGCAGAGTGTGATCAGAACAAGTGCACTTAACAGCTGGTTTGCGCTTCCGAATAACGGCCAGATGTTGGAGTAACCGACTCTTGTAAGGATATAGCCGAATGCAAGTGTAATGATCGTGGATACATATTTGTTGCAGAGGAATTTTCTCCAACCCTCCGCATTCTCCATATCGTCTACGGAGAAAAGCTCCTGGAAGGACATACGTCCGATACGTGCTACTGCATCAAGGCTTGTAAGAGCAAGAGCGGATACACACATGGTCATGAAGCACTGTGCAACATAGATCGGAAGACCGAACATCTCAAGAAGTCCAGCAACGCCGGAGGAGAAGATCTGGAACGGAGTTCCTACTGCTGCGGTACCGTCAGCGGCTGCGGCGGCGCCTGCTACACAGAGTGCAAGTACGGCTAAGAGGCTCTCGAGAACCATTGCGCCGTAACCAACTTTTAACATATCTTTCTCGTTCTCAACGGTCTTGGAGGAAGTACCGGAGGAAACGAGGCTGTGGAAACCGGAAACGGCTCCACAGGCTACGGTTACGAAAAGGATCGGGAACATGTTTCCGAGCTTCTCATTTGTGAAGCCTGTGTACATCGGAAGGTTCATGTTCGGATGCGCAACAACAATACCGACAACAGCGCCGAGGATCATTCCTGCAAACATGAATGTTGTCATGTAGTCACGCGGCTGCTTTAAGAGCCACATCGGAAGAACAGATGCAAAGAAGATATACGCAAATGTGAATCCTGTCCATGCGTCCTTACCGCCGATTAACGGAAATGCCATACCGATTGCAAGAGATGCAACCGTGCATGCAAGTCCTACGAAGAACTCGCTCTTGCCTTCAAGGTTGAGCTTCTTCTGAAGGACACCGAAAACCATCGCAAATACGATAAATGCAATGGAAATGGAGCCTGCGGCGCCGTTTGTCTGAGCCGCTGCTGCCAGCTCTGTAACGCCATCCTTAACCGTATAAGCATTGAATGTGCCTGCAACCATGTCAGCAAAGGCTGCGATAACAATCAAGGTAAATAACCAACAGAAGATCAGGAATAACCGCTTACCTGTCTTGCCGATGTACTTCTCGATCAGGAGTCCCATGGACTTACCTTCGTTCTTTACGCTTGCGTAAAGAGCGCCGAAGTCTGTGACCGCTCCGAAGAAGACACCACCGACAAGGATCCAGAGAAGAACCGGAACCCAGCCGAATGCAGCCGCCTGGATGGCCCCCGTTACAGGACCGGCACCTGCGATAGAGGAAAACTGGTGTGAGAAAACGATCCAGCCGTTTGTAGGTACATAATCCTGTCCATCTTCATGTGTATAGGCAGGTGTCTTTGCCTTCGGGTCGATACCCCAGGTCTTTGCCAGCCAGCGTCCGTATACCATATATCCGCATAACAGACACACAGCTGAGATGAGAACGATTACTAATGTGTTCATGTCATTTCGCTCCTTTGTAAATTCATTTCGTCATACCGGAATGTCGCGAATTCCGGTCCCTATTGTCCATCCATATTCAAAAGGGGGTGAAAAAACAAAAACCCCCCGTCTCCATAGGGATCGCTCCCTTAGAAGACGAAGGATCTAACATTCTCCGCGTTACCACTTCTGTTGCCGGAAAACCGGCCTCTCAGTCCCATCCTCCTCAAGTATCTGCTGTACTCTCAGATGAATCGGTCCCCTTTTAACGGTGAGGTTTCCGTCCGGAATTACTAAAATGAGCTGTTCATCCCGGCTGCTTCCAGGTGATAACCTTCTAATTTCTTATCTGCCTCGCACCGACCGGCAGCTCTCTGAATAAGATCCTGTTAGAAAGTCCTGTCCCGTTCATCGCATTTGAATATGAACAACACTCATTTTAGTCACAAAAGTGATTTTGTCAACCGTTATTTTTTGATCTTTGCGGTTTCTTATCAGTGCAAAGCGCACATATATCTTTTGCACACGGACATTTTGTGTCATCTGTCTTTCCATGACAAATTATTATCAAAATTATGCACGATTTATGATCCGTCGCGGGTCAATTTTTCTACATACTAGTTTTCACTCGTCCGGCGGACATTCGTCTCCATGAAGCGGTTGTAGCCGAGCCAGCCCATGTTGTCCCCGGCACCTCTTAAGATCTCTGTCATGGTCTCCATTTTCGCGTCCGCGTTGTCCGCAAGATTTAATGCCATCGCCTCGATCAGGGCTGGTTTCTTCGGGGAACCGTACTCAAGCTCACCGTGATGTGCAAGAATGCAGTGGATCAGCTCACTCTCCAGCTTTTTCGGGAATCCCGGCATCGTGTCGATCCGCTCTTTTACCATCTGGGAGCCGATGATGATGTGACCGAGAAGCTGTCCGTCATCTGTGTAGTCATTCTCCGGGAACGCGGAAAGTTCTTTTGTCTTTCCGATATCATGGAACATCGCTGCCGTCAAGAGCAGGTCGCGGTTCAGCACCGGGTACTGTTTACTGAAGTAATCGCACATTTTTACAACACTTAAGGTATGTTCTAAAAGTCCGCCGACGAAGCCGTGATGAACGCTCTTTGCCGCGGAATGGAAGGAGAACGCCTTCATGAACTCCGGGTCGTTGAAATAGCCGGATGCCAGCTTTCTTAAGTACTCGTTCTTGATGGTTGTGATGTACTGGGTGAGCTCATGCTGCATCGTCGGGATGTCCTTTGTGGTCACCGGGAGATAATCTGCCGGATGGTACTCGCCCTCATCCGCCTTGCGGATCCGTTTTACATTTAACTGGTTCTGTCCCTGGAACAGAGTCACGTCCGCGTCAACATACACGTAATCCAGTGCGCAAAACTCATTGATTCCCGGAGAGTTTAACTCCCAGATCTTCGCGTCAACAGTTCCTGTTTTATCCTGCAGTACAAGAGAACCGTACTCTTTTCCATTCTTTGTGAGCGCGATCTGTTTTGTCTTGCACAGGTATACATCCGAAATGTGGTTTCCTTCCCGGAATGTTTCAATAAATCTCATAATCTCTCCTTCTATTCATTGCGTCGACAGACGTTTTCTGTCTTTACATCTAGCGTTTCAGTTTTAAGGCTGAAACGTTATTATTGGACTAGATAACTGTTCAGTAAGTCTGAGCAGTTACAAGCCAGGCAGTAATAACTACCTGGCTCCAATCGTCACTTGATACTCTATTTCTTTATATTCATCAATAGACTTCCGTTTTACCGTAACTTTTACAGAATCTCCGGTCTTCGTGTCCTCCAGCCGGTTCTGGAAGTCCCGGATCGTCTGGATCTCCGTGTCCCTGATCTTTGTCAGGATATCACCGTTCTGGATCCCCACGTTGTAGGCAGGTCCATCTGCAATGGAATCTGTTATATATACTCCGCTGGGGATTCCGCTCTCCATCATCACGGAGGTCACATCCTGTCCCCGGATTCCGAAATACGGGGCGGACTGTCCGTTTGTGAGCTTCTGGAGCACGCCCTTGTACTCCGAGATCGGTATCGCCATCGTCTTATCTTCCGTCTGTCCATTATCACCGGACTGATAAGTGTCGGTTGCCCAGCCCACCAGCTGGCCGGAAAGATTTAAGAGGAATGTTCCCTCGTCTGCATGGCTCTCAAACTCGGTATACAGGATACGCGTCTGACCATCCACTGCCTGGACTCCCTTTGCCACATAGGCAATCAGCCCCTGCTTGACGGAATGGACATGTCCGGAGGGACTTCCCACCGCGAGGACCATGTCCCCGGTACGGACGGAATAGGAGTTTCCGAGTTCCACCGCCTTCATCCAGTTTACGGTCTGCTCTTCAATATCAGAGATCTTCGCACTGACAACTGCCATCTTGGAGGTGATGTCCTGGGATTTCAGTTCTACTGCCGCCGTGGATCCGTCCCCAAAGGTCACCCGCAGGGAGTCGGCTCCAGCCACCGCGCTTTGTCCTGTCAGAATCAGCGCCTCGCTGGAATTCACCGCGATGATGATTCCCGCATACTGTCCTGTCGTCTCAATAGGGTTATCAAACCAGTCCACGTCGTTTTTCACTGCGGAAACTGTCACGATACTCTTCTCGGATTCCAGGTAGATGTTCCGGAACGCGTCGTTTAACTCGGTGAGGTTTTTCGTCGTCCATGGGAACTTTTCCATGGCGTCCCCAACGATCTTATCCACCTCATCCTTCAGATCTTCCGCGCGGATCCCCTCTCCTGTGGTCTCCGCCATGGTCTCCACCGGTGTCGGCTCGCCGGATGGATCCTGGTCCCGTTCGATCGTGATCGGTGCGGAGGTCACTGGCTGCTCTTTACCCAAAAGCTTTTTCGCTGTCGGCAGTGATGCCACAAAGCTCACCGCAGCAACTCCACCGAAAACGGCCGCAAAAAGAACATAGCACAGGATCCGGCCCGCGGCCCTGCGCTTATCGATCGGAGGTTTTACGACCTTTTCCCTCATAAATTTTTTCTCGTTAGGTGTATCTGACATGAAAAAAGTCTCCTTTTCATATCTTACAGCAGCCCTTACTCCTGCTGCTACAGGCAAATATCCATCAAAATATGATTCCATTTGCGGATTCTTTGCGTTTAGCCTATTTTCTTTTCATTATAATTTTTTTCCTCTTATTATGCAACAAAAAAATGGTGTATACAAGTTTCTCCGTACCATTCGATAACCTTTTCCACAGGCTCTCCCTCCCAAATCGGACACCTCCACCGTAAGAAAAAATCTCTATGATATTTAACACGTTTGTGTTATACTTTTTCTGTGCAGGCAGGCATCTTTACTGAAAATCTCCGCATGTTTCATACTGCGGAATGTCTGCGTATTGAAAGGAAAAAAGGATCGACCTATGAATCAGAAAGTATTAAAAACACTTGAATATTATAAAATCATTGAACGCCTGACCGACTGTGCGGCATCCGAACCGGGAAAGAAGATGTGCCGGGAGCTGACACCGTCCTCGAATTTCAACGAGATTGTCCAGACCCAGACCGAGACCGCCGATGCGGTGACCCGTGTGCGCCAGAAAGGAAGTCTCTCCTTAGCCGGAGTCCGTGATGTACGGGATTCCTTAAAACGTCTGGAGATCGGCAGCTCCTTAAGCATCACGGAGCTTCTCTCCGTCAGCGGACTTTTGACCTGTGCGGCCCGCGCAAAGAATTATGGACGCCATCCGGAAAATATGGAACTTCCTGATGACTCTCTCGATGAGATGTTCCGCACTCTGGAACCACTGACGAATGTGAACAGTGAGATCACCCGCTGTATTCTCGGTGAAGATGAGATCGCCGATGATGCAAGTCCGGGACTCCACCACGTCCGCCGCCAGATGAAGATCACGGCAGATAAAGTCCACACTCAGTTGAATTCCATCTTAAATTCCAGCCGGACCATGCTGCAGGATGCCGTTATCACCATGCGTGACGGCCGCTACTGTCTCCCGGTCCGCGCCGAATATAAGAGCCAGTTTGCCGGAATGGTCCATGACCAGTCGGCCACCGGATCCACACTCTTTATCGAGCCGATGGCGATCATCAAGCTAAACAACGAACTCCGTGAACTGGAATTAAAGGAGCAGAAAGAGATCGAGATGATCTTAGCTGCCTTAAGCACCGAGCTCGTCCCGTATATCGAGCCGATCACAACAGATTTTGAGATCCTCACAAAGCTGGATTTCATCTTCGCGAAGGCGGCCCTGGCCAGGATCTACAACTGTTCCATGCCGAAATTCAACCGGAAAGGTTACATCCATATCAAAGACGGCCGTCATCCGCTCCTCGACCCGAAAAAGGTCGTTCCAATCAATATCTGGATGGGAAGAGATTTCGACCTGCTGATCGTGACCGGACCGAATACCGGCGGTAAGACCGTATCCTTAAAGACGGTCGGTCTGTTTACCCTGATGGGACAATCCGGTCTGCAGATCCCGGCGTTTGACGGATCCGAGCTTTCCGTTTTTGACGAGGTATTCGCGGATATCGGTGATGAGCAGAGCATCGAGCAGAGTTTAAGTACCTTCTCCGCCCATATGACGAATATCGTGAAGATCTTAAATCAGGCAGACAGCCACTCCCTCTGTCTTTTCGATGAGCTGTGTGCCGGAACAGACCCGACGGAAGGTGCCGCACTGGCGATCTCCATCCTGTCCTTCCTTCACAATATGAAGTGCCGGACTATGGCAACCACCCACTACAGCGAATTGAAAGTATTCGCCCTGTCAACACCGGGCGTTGAGAACGCCTGCTGCGAGTTTAATGTTGAAACACTGCGCCCGACTTATAAGCTTTTGATCGGTATTCCCGGAAAGAGTAACGCATTCGCGATCTCCAAGCAGCTCGGTCTGCCAGATTATATTATCGACGACGCGAAAACACACCTCGAATCCAACGATGAGGCATTTGAGGATCTTCTCGCGAACCTCGAACAGAGCCGCGTGACGATCGAGAAAGAGCGTGAAGAGATTGCAAGCTATAAAGAAGAAATCTCCCGCTTAAAGAAGAATATCGAGCAGAAGGAAGAGCGTCTTGACGAGCGGAAAGAAAAGCTCTTAAAGAATGCCAACGAGGAAGCACAGCGGATCCTGCGCGAAGCAAAGGAGACCGCGGATCAGACGATCCGGAATATCAACAAGCTCGCCGCAAGCTCCGGTGTCGGAAAAGAGCTGGAGGCTGAGAGAACAAAGCTCCGCGAAAAGCTGGATAAAGTCGATAAAAGCTTAAGTCTGAAGAACAATAAGGGGCCGAAAAAGACGATCTCACCGAAGAAATTAAAGATCGGTGACGGTGTTAAGGTCCTCACGATGAACTTAAAGGGAACAGTCAGCACACTGCCGAACGCAAAAGGCGATCTCTATGTGCAGATGGGAATCCTGCGCTCCCTTGTAAATATCAAGGATCTGGAGCTTTTAGACGAGGCGTCCGTATCCGGACCGGGCCTCGATCCGGCTGCCCTGAAGCGGAACAACACCGGAAGCGGAAAGATCAAGATGGCGAAGTCCTTCTCCGTCTCCCCTGAGGTCAATCTCATCGGAATGACAACGGACGAGGCGATGCCTGTCCTTGACAAGTATCTGGATGATGCTTATCTCGCCCATCTTCCGCAGGTCCGTGTCGTACATGGACGCGGAACAGGAGCGCTGCGGGCTGCGGTTCATAAGCATTTGAAAAAACTTAAGTACGTAAAAGAATTCAGACTTGGAGAATTTGGGGAAGGCGATACGGGCGTTACGATCGTAACCTTCAAGTAACTTTCAATTAGGAACTGCGTCGGATTTTGTCTGAACAGTACTATTTTAAAGTTATGTTAACCGCAAAGGTTTCAATTTTATCCATCATCCTATAGGAAATAGAAACCTGCCCTGATTTACAGGCAAAAAACGAAATTTTTACGATAAATTTTAGAAGGAGGAGACCTCCATGGTCGATAAACAGAGAATTCTCATCGTCGACGATGACGAGAATATTGCAGAGTTAATTTCCCTGTACCTGATGAAAGAATGTTATGATACAAAGATCGTCGGGGACGGAGAATCCGCCCTGAAGGAGGTTCCGGTCTTTAAGCCGAACCTGATCCTTCTCGACCTGATGCTGCCGGGCATGGATGGCTATCAGGTCTGCCGGGAGATCCGCACGACCTCTCAGGTACCGATCATCATGCTGTCCGCAAAGGGCGAGGTCTTCGACAAAGTTTTAGGTCTGGAGCTCGGTGCCGATGACTATATGATCAAGCCGTTCGATTCAAAAGAACTTGTCGCCAGAGTCAAGGCTGTTCTCCGCCGCTATCAGGCGGCCCCGGTCAGTATGTCCGCTGCGACAAAACAGCAGGGAGAATATGTGGAGTATCCGAATCTCATCGTCAACCTGACGAACTATTCCGTCCTCTACAAAGGTCACTCTGTGGATATGCCGCCGAAGGAGCTGGAACTTTTATACTTCCTTGCCTCCTCTCCGAATCAGGTCTTTACCCGAGAACAGCTGTTGGATCATATCTGGGGCTATGAGTATATCGGTGACACCCGGACTGTTGATGTCCACATCAAACGTCTTCGCGAGAAGATCCGCGACGACGAGAACTGGGCGCTGTCCACTGTCTGGGGAATCGGTTATAAATTTGAGGTAAGACGATGACCCGTTCTCTTTATACCAAGTTTCTTCTCGGCTATCTGGTGTTTGGTCTTCTCGGTTTCATTTTCATCGCGACCATGTCCTCGGAGATCACCTACCAGTATCTCTTAGAAGAAAAGTCTGAATCGCTCTACGATGAGGCGAATCTTCTCGCCTCCACCTACAGCGATATCTATCAGGGCAAAAATATCAGTCTGTCCACGGCAAACCCGCAGCTGCAGGCCGTTGCCACCTACTTAAAGGCACAGGCCTGGGTCATCAACCAGAAAGGCAGCGTTGTTGCGGAGACTGCCCCAGCCTCCCATATCGGCACCGCCATCGATGGTTTTGATCCCACCGTGGCGGGAAACCGCTCGTATATGACCGGCAGATTTTTCGGCATGTTTGATAAAGACATGCTGTCCGTCATTGCGCCGATCACGGGAAATTTCAATACGTATGGATACGTGGTGATCCATATGCCCATCGAACAGATCGTACACGGGAAAGACCGTATCCTGAACATTGTATACATTACAGCGCTGGTGGTTTTCATCCTGTCCCTGATCATTCTTCTCGTGTTCATTATTAACTTCATCTTCTTTCATAATGCGATATATTTCTCTGGTAAATCTTTCATATTCTTCTTTGATCTTCTGCTTTGAATACTTTCCTGCTTCAAGTTGATGTTCATATACATAATTCAACAAGTTAGATAATTCTTTACACGAGCATACCGCTTCAACAAATTTGTCCTCTTCAAGATGTTTATTATTGTCCCACTGCTTAATAGTAATTGGCGAAATAATATATCTCCCATCTGAATACCTTACTC
>OGUQ01000578.1_pt1 | contig 35599 bp, 30 predicted proteins | sample 1574701 | NCBI WGS metagenome assembly OGUQ01 (sample SAMEA2582087, study PRJEB24529) | metagenome | biome: Human gut stool | place: China | collected 2011 | reverse complement strand
AATGTCCTTCTCCTGCTACCGGATTCTCATATGCAAATGTATAACGGTTGCATGCATCCGGATTCCCATTATTGCTTTTCAAAATGGACATTGCATAATTGTATGTTCCATTTTCAATGTGCATAATTCCGGAAATACGAGGTGTATAGTTCGGTGCATCCGGCTCAAATTCTCTGCTTCTGAGAGACTGCTCAAACGTCAGCTGCTTGTCCATTCCCTCATAAATTGTATCTGTTTGATCACCATTTGTTACAATTGTTTTGTTTCCCAAAACTCTTACTGGTGCATAAATAATTAAACTTGGATCTGTTAATTTTGAAGGGTCAAATGCCTGTGTGCGGATTCCTTCTCCCTCCTCTACGAATACACGATTTCTACTGTTCTCACTTCTTCCCATGATGAAGTACGCAGTCACTGCTTTTGTTCCGTCTGGAGTTTTTCCAATGATAATTCCACGTCCCGGATAAGCGTTTCCCTGTAATTCTTTTTCGATTGATAACATTTCCATGAATATTCTCCTTTGATTTCTGTGATAATCGTTTCTTAACTTCTTCCTTTTCATTATAACTTATAACTTCTTCTTATTGTATTACAATTTACTAATAAGTTCTTATAATGTTTATTAATATCAAACCTCTTTTTCACTCCAAAAAAGTCTTCCACTAAATGGTGCCAATACAATCTCTCCGTCCCGAATCACTTCTATTTTCTTCTCTGTACTTCCGCCGTAAATATGCCAGTCACTGTTCATGCATTCCTCAAGTATTCGGTTTTCCGCCTCTTCTATGACACATTCCTGCTCTTCATCTGAAAAATTAAACACTGCCACAAGCGTCTTCTCTCCTTTTCCCCGCTCGTAAGCATACACAGACTGCTCCGTCGCATCATCCACAAGCCAACGAAACATCTCTCTGTCATACTCATCTTTATAAAGCTGTTCCTCCTGACAATACAACTCATTCAACTTCCGAATATAGTGATAAAATCCATCGTGCATCGGAAATTTCAGTAACTCCCAATCCTGCTGCCGCTTTTCATCCCACTCTCGGAACTGTGCAATCTCATTTCCCATGAAATTCAACTTTTTCCCCGGATGGGTCATCATATACAAATAAAATGCACGGCACTGGCTGAATTTATCTTCATAATCTCCCCACATCTTCTGTATAATTGTCGCTTTTCCATGGACAACTTCATCGTGCGACAGTGCAAGAAGATAAAGTTCATTGTAAAAATAATCCATTGAAAATTTTAATTTGTAATAATGCTCCGGTCGTTCTTTTGGCGGAGTTTTAAAATAATTCAACGTATCGTTCATCCAGCCAAGATCCCATTTATAATCGAATCCCAGTCCATCGTATTCTACAGGAGCCGTCACTTTCAAAAACGTTGTCGAATCTTCTGCAATGAGCATCGCAGTCGGATGCAGTTTTTGCAATCCTGCATTCATATTTTTCATAAATGTAAGCGCACAAGGATTCACGCCCCGATCCGGCTCTCCCTGCCAGTAAATCGCACGGCTGATTGCATCCATTCGTATTCCGTCAAAATGATACTCTTTCAGCCAGTAATTTGCGGCAGACTGCAAAAAGCAGCAGACTTCCCGTCTGGAATAATCAAAATTTCTTGTTCCCCACTCACTGTCTGTCACATCACTTTGCACATACTCATACAACTCTGTTCCATCATATTTTGCCAGTCCATAATAATCCGTCGCAAAATGAATCGGAACAAAATCCATAATCACGCCGATTCCCGCCTGATGACATTTATCCACCAGCTCCATCAAATCTCTTGCAGTTCCATAACGTGATGTAGGACTGAAATATCCTGTATTCTGATACCCCCATGAACAGTCTGCCGGATGTTCGCTGAGCGGAAGAAATTCCAGATGTGTATACCCATTCTCTTTCGCATGTGCAATCAATTTATCTGCAATCTCATGATAGCGATACCAGCCATTTTCATCTTTCTCATTTGTTCTCCATGAACCGAGATGCACTTCATAAATATTAAGCGGTCTGTTATAATTTTTGTCTCTGTTTTTCATCCACACTTCATCGTGAAATCTGTATTCCGACAAATCCACAATATAAGAAGCGCTGTTCGGTCGAAGTTCCATACCGAAACCATACGGATCACAATGTTCTACTCTCCACCCTTCTTTCGTATAAATCACATATTTATACATCATCCCGACTTTTGCCCACTCACATTTCAGTTCATAAACTCCGCTTTTTTCAAGCGGAATCATTTCCTCTTCCGTCCATTGATTAAATTCTCCAAACACCGTAACTTTAGACGCCCCCGGTGCGTAAGTCCGAAACATCACTCCGTCTTTTTCTTCATGTGCTCCAAAATATTCATATGCGTCAAATGCCTGATCCTCATAAAATTCCTGAAGTTTCATACTAATTCTCCTTCAATACAATCTCATCTATTTTTTCTAACTCTTCCTTCGTAAACGCTGCACTTTCAAGCACTTTTAAATTCTCCAAAATCTGTTCTGGTTTCGATGCACCAATCAGAACACTTGTCACATCCTCATCTTTTCGCACCCATTTCAGCGCCATCTGTGCAAGACTTTCTCCGCGCTCTTTTGCAATTTCATTCAATTGCTGAATTTTCTGCATCTTCGCTTGCACTGTCTTCTCCTGTAAAAATCTTCCATCGGTACGGATTCTGCTGTCCTGTGGAATCCCATTCAGATAGCGGTCTGTCAGCATTCCCTGTGCCAGCGGGCTAAATGCGATGATTCCTTTTCCCTCTTCTCGCGCTGCCGCTTTCAATCCATTTTCCTCAATCGTACGGTCAAAAATAGAGTATCTGTTTTGATTAATTACAAACGGACAATTCAAATCTTTCAAAATCGCACATGCCTTTTTCATCGTCTCCCCATCGTAATTAGATATTCCCGCATACAAAGCTTTTCCACTCTTAACAGCGGTGTCAAGCGCTCCCATCGACTCTTCAAGCGGCGTCTCAGGATCCATACGGTGATGGTAAAAAATATCGACATACTCAAGCCCCATTCTCTTTAGGCTCTGATCCAGACTTGCCAGCATATATTTGCGGCTTCCAAAGTCGCCATAAGGCCCGTCCCACATCAAATACCCTGCCTTCGTGCTGATGATCATTTCATCTCGATGCGCTTTCATCTCCTTCTTCAAAATACGCCCGAAATTTTTCTCTGCACTTCCCGGTTCCGGTCCGTAATTGTTTGCCAGATCAAAATGTGTGATTCCGTTGTCAAATGCCGTAAAACACATCTGTTTCATCGTTTCAAAATTTCCGGTATCTCCAAAATTATGCCACAGACCGAGCGAAACCTCTGGAAGTTTCAACCCACTCTTACCACATCGATTATAATTCATCGTTTCATATCTGTTTTTCTCTGCCTGATACATCTGAATCACCTGTTTCCCTTTCTCTGTAAAATGTCCAAAATTGTTTTCTCAGTTCCTATCATTCCCGGCGAGGCAATCTCTCCCATATTCCGCATTGTCTCCTCTGGTGTATTTCCGATAATTCCATGCACATCGTCAATATAGACGCCGTCCATCGCAAGCTCCGCCGATTGATATGCCGCATCTACAGCCGCAATCCCTTTCATCGTGCACCCTTGATTTCCGCCATCGCAGATCATTCCCGTAATACTTCCTGCCATATTATTAATCGTATGTTCCATCATCTCTACGGTTCCTCCACGCAGATACACAAGTGCGCAAGCCATTCCGGTCCCCGCCGCAATGGCACAGCCACAAAATGCAGACAGTTTTCCGGAATATTCTTTGATATACATACAGATCAAATAACTCAATGCGGTCGCCCGCAGAAGCTGTTCTTTTGAATATCCATTTACTTTATAGGCTGCATACAGCGGCATCGTCGCAATAATTCCATGCGCTCCCGACCCTGTAATACTCATCGCCGGTTTATCCAAACCAATCACTCTCGCCTCAATCGCCGCATTACAAAGAAGTGACGCTGTCTTTTGTTCCTCTCCAGAAAAAACCATTCCTCCATTTTTTCTTAACAAAGATTTTGCAAATGTCGTTCTTTCACTGGTCATCCCCGCTTCAAACAGCTCCAAATTCACACGATATGCCTCCCATATAAATTCCAGTTCCGACACATCTGCAATATCTGCATACTCGCATAGCTGCCGAAATGTATACCTGTGAATTTGCGGTTTTTCTTCTGCCTCTCCACCTTTTGTTTTCTCTTTTGAGTTAGCAAAACGCACTTCTCCATTTACTACAATTCCAGTAATATTCGTGTGTGTATCTTCAATTGTCACAACTGCCTGATCAAGCTTTGTCTTTACTTCCACTTCTATAAATATTCTACTAGAAATATCCTGAAGTATAACCTGCACTTTTCCCTGTTTCACAAGTTTTTCTGCTCTTTCTGCGTCCTTTTGCTTTACATCTGAAAGCGATTCCAATCCCAATTCTTCATTTCCAGCAATTGCTCCGAGTGCCGCTGCAAACTCGCTCCCAACTTCTCTACTGTTTGGAATTCCACATGTAAATGCATTCTTATACATGCCGCTATTCAACTTCACCGTGACAGATATAACTTCGCCGCTTGTATAACTTCTCGCCTTCGCAGCTGCAAATGCAATCGCCCCCGGTTCTGTCACTCCGAGTGCGGGTCTCATATCTGACCGAATCAGCCTTGTAAGTTCTTCCACAAGACTCCCTCCTTAAATATACATATATGCTTTCTCTTATCATACTACAAAAGGGAGGTTTGCACCTCCCTTTTTTTGAATTATCTTATTTTCTTTTTCATTTGACGAATAACTGCAAATACAGATGCCAATACTGCTGCAAGTAACACAATCGGAGTTGCGGAATCTCCCGTAACCGGTTTGTTTCCACTGCTTGTATTGCTGTTATTACCACCACTGGTATTATTATTTTCAGGTTTTGGTGTCACACTTGTTTTCTCAACAAGTTTATCCGCCGCATCTGCCAATTGATGAATTGCAGCATCTACTTCTTCTTGAGTTGCACTTTCTTTATCCAGCATTGCTTTTGCATTTTTAAGTGCTCCTTCGTAAACCGTCCAACTCTCCTTTGTATAACCTTCCTGTTTGTAATATCCAATACATTCATCGTAGTATTTTTGCAGTTTCGATTTATCAACTGCTGTCGGTAATTTGGCAACTGTTCTTTCTTCCTCAAAACCACAGGCAACACAAGCTCTTCTTTCTAAACCTTCTTCTTTGTCTGTCGCCTCTTTCACTACTTCCCACTGACCAAACTTATGTCCCAAAGCCGGAATCACTGTGCTTTCTTTCACTGTTACACCACACTGTAAGCATACTACTTTTCCTGTAGCTCCATCTTCCGTACAAGTTGGTTCTTTTGCACCTTGAATTTCTGTTTTCTCATGTTCGCATGCTTTGAATACTGCTTCAATTGTAACATCTGTATCAGATTCTACTGTATAACGACTTACCGCGCCAACTGATTTTCCGTTTACAAGCACATCTTTGATAGAATAACCTGCATTTGCTTTTATCGCAAATGTTTTCAATTTCCCTGCCTGCACTTTCATCGTGCCATTTTCATCTAGTTTGCCCGTTACCGGTGTAATCATACCGTTTTCTCCAGCTTTTGTTGTCACTGTAATCATAATCGGCTCTGCTTTTTCATAAAGTGCAATCTCTCTCGCCGTAGGATGTTCTCCTCCTGCCATTGTCTTTGCAGTCAAACGAATCTTATCTGTCTTAATCACTTCTTTGAACACAGCATCCTGAGCCGCTGTTGAATTGCCTTGGTTTTTAAATGTTCCACTGCAGACCTCTTTCCAAACAGTCTTTCCGGCGTCATCTGTTCCTGTTGCCGCCTCAATAATATAATTTCCAACTGTACCAGTATCTCCCGCTTTTGGAATATATGTCAATTTTGCAATCTCTTTTGCTTCTTTCAGCGTCATCTCAACACTGATTCCGTTTGGATGATTTTTCAGTTTTCCAGCATCCCCCCACTGTGCATGCCAAAATGTGTCAAGATTTTCATCAAACGCATTCTCAATGCCCTGTTTATGCTCTGCTGTTTTTTCTTCCGATGTCGCCGTCACTGTCTTGTATACATCTTTTGGAAGTTTTTCTGCTGTCACATCTTCCGGCTGTCTTTCCTGATCTAAAATCGTAATCTTTGCTTTCGATGTAAATCCAAGAATCAGACCTTCATTCTTTGTAGATAATTCTTCTGTAAAGTACTGGTCTCCGGTATCTTTTGTATTCCGTCTCGTAATCACAACAACGTCTTTTTCTTTCTCTCCATCTGCAAATGTTACCGTTGCTGTTCCTTCTGTATCAAAATCATCTTGAATTGCAGTTCCCGGATTAGGCGCTACTGTCACAGTTGCCTCTCCCTTGCTTCCGCCGACACGAACTAATTTCATCTTCATCTCAGAATCTTCTTTCATCGTGTACTCTGCTTTCTCGATTCCTACCATTCCAAGACCGCCATTATTAATTACATATGCACCTTCTATACCAATTGCTTTGTTGTCATTGTTGGTAACTTCCAGTTTCAATGTATGTTCTCCGTCCTCCAAATCATCAGACGTGAAAATAATCTGACCAACCGCTCTCTTAGATGCATTCGTATTAATCTCCACTGCTTTTCCGTCTACTGTCACAGTTGCCTTTCCATGTCCGGAATCTAATGTACCGATAAGATATACTTTTGATCCTTTAAATTTCATTTCAAAAGAAGCACCTTTTTTTGCCCACACATTTGTGCCATTCAAATATTGACTTCCATCTTCCTTTGTCCACCCATTACTGAATGTAAATGCTTCATCTCTTTCATCAATGACCTGCATTCCTTCCGGAGCTGCTGATGGTGACTCAAAATCAGAAGTCGCTTTGTATACTCCTACTTCCGAAATCATCGGCACTTCTTTACTCGTTGTAACTGTAATACGAATTTTATCTGCTTTTACAACGCCTTCTCTGCAAAGTCTCTTTGCACCGATTGTTGTTCCCTGATCAAATACTTTCCAGTCACTTCCTTCATTACTATACTCTACTTTGAACTGTTTAATACGCTGGCCGAACTGAATCGCCTCTTCAATCGATACAACATCAAATGATTTCGTTCCGCCAAGATCTACTACTAGCTGACCTGTTGTCGTATTATCGTTCACAGTCCAATATGTATCATCTTTTCCATCTAATACATTTTCCGGTGAATAAGCCACATCATTACCACGCACTTCTGTTGCTTTTGCAGTTCCATGTGCTGCTAAGTTAGATTTGAACGTTTCTTTGATGTTCTGTCCAAATTCTTTCACTCTCTGTAAGATTGCCTCATCAATCTTTCCCTGTGTATTTGGAGGAATATTCAAAAGCAGCGGCGAGTTATGTCCAACAGAATTGAAATACATTCCCGCAAGATCCTCCACACTCTTTGGCGTATTCTTCGTTGTTCCCCAGAACCAGCCGGAAGTAATACGCGCATCACTTTCCGGAACCGTCCACTGGTTTCCGTCTTCGTAACCAACTGTGTAGGCGCCTACTTTTTTACTGTCAATTGTATTATTATCATAATTTACTTTTGATTTTGACCATGTCTCTTCGTTCGCATATCCGAGCTCATTTCCAATCCATCTTACTGTTGTGTAAGCTTCCGCCCCAAACAGCATACAGTCTGAATCAAATCCTGCTTCTTTTCCTTCATGTTTCTGAATGGTAGCGAACCATTTTTGAAATTCATACTCCTGATATCCGGCTCCGCTTCCTTTTGCACCGTCCATCCACACTTCTTTAAAATGTCCATTATTTCCATATTTTTGATTGCCCAAGATTTCTTCCAGCTGATTGTTATAATATTCATTATAATCTTTTGCATCCCGTTCTTTTACATCAGCCCAAGTTAACCCTTCAATCGGTTCACTTTTTCCATTTACAAGACGAACTAACGCTTTTCCATCTTTATCTTTATAGCCGTAACTGTCATCATGAATATCCCAAGGCGATAAATACAGTCCCATATCGACATCATACTTCGTACATGCCGCTGAAATCTCAGCCAACACATCTCCACCTAAGCCATTATAATTCTTTGATGCATAACTTGTGGACTCCACATCATACTCTGTATGTTTACTATTCCAAATACAGAAACCATCGTGATGTTTTGCTGTAACAATCAATTTTTCAAATCCTGCTTCTTTGATTGCTTCTACAAACGTATCTGCATCAAAATCTTCTTCTAATTTAAAAATCTCATCCGGCTTTTTGTCTCCATATTTTTCCCCCCACTCAATTTCATTGAAGGTATTCGGACCAAAATGGCAAAATGCCGCCAATTCTTGTTTCTGATACTCATACTGATTTGCATTCGGCACTACACTATCTTTTTTCGGCGCCACTGTATGACGATCTGCTAACTGTTCTTTTCCCACTAACGCACTTTCTCCCGCAAACGCCGTCATTGTTTCCGATGGTAAAAATTGTCCTATCATAAGCGCTGCCATCAAAAGACTAACTATTTTTTTCTTTTTCATAACGTTCCCCTTTCTTTTTTCAGAAATTTTAATATCAATATGCTTCTTATTTTATCACTAATACAATATTTGTTGCAATATCTTTGATTTTTATATACTTTTTCATCGTTTTGTATTATAAAATCGTTTCTTTATATGTTTTTAAACAATATTTTTGTTTGTTTTGCACAATTTTTTCTCCGCTCTTCCAAAAAAAGAAGAGCGATACAAGCTCTTCTCTCCGCCTATATCACTCTTCTTTCACAGAAGTATTTTAATCTTCTTTATTTTTCCTTTTTCCTAAAACAGCTAATGAAGATGCCGCTGTTGCCAACCAGAGCATGATTGATGCCGGATCTCCAGTTGTCGGAACTTTACTTTGTGTTGTTGTTCCATTTTGTGTAACTGGTTTCTTATCCACTACCACCTTCTTCAAATTCTGGACTGCCTTTTCCAAATCTGCTTTTGCTTGTTGTATTTCTTTCTGTGTTGCATCTTCTTTTGCCAATACAGCTTTGGCAGTGTTTAAAGCTTCTGCATATTCTTTCCAACTGTCTTTTGTATATTTAGCTTCTTTATAAGATTCCACACACTTATCATAGTATGTTTGCAAGGCAGATTTATCTACTTTTTCTGGTTCTACCGGTTTCTTTTCTACCAGTTTGTCCATCGCTGTCTGAAGTGTCGCCTTTGCATCATTTACTTCCTGCTGTGTTGCTTTTTCATTTCCTGCAACTGCTTTTGCAGATTCTAATGCTTTCTTAAATGCTTCTTTTTCTGCTCCATCCTCATAGTTTCCTAAGTCTTTTCCTTCTGCATCTTTAATAACCGCATTTAACTGTGACTTATCTACTTTTTCTGGCGCTGGCTCTGTTTCACTGATTCGTTTAATCTCAAATTTATCAATCTGTGGTCCTTTCCCTGTATCTGGTGCTGTGAAAGAAAGCATTCCCGCTCCATCTTTTTTCACATCCAGTTCAAACGTTGTTGTTTTTACTTGCAATGAATCATTTACGTTTGTATTAGCTACAGCTGTTTGTCCTGCTACAACATTTCCATCTTTTTCTGCCCACGCAAGTTTATTTGTATCCGAACCACTTCTATAAGTTAATTTCACTTCATACTTACCTGCTTTTGCTGTGTATGCATATTTGATATAGTCTTTAAATGCCAGACAGTTTACATATTTCCCATTGCTTGCCCAGTCTTCTGCTTTAATCTCCAAAGGCCAATTCGGATCCGAATCTGTATCATTGCTGTTAATCAATTCTGTCGCATACTCTGCTTCTAAAGTTTTTATTTCGTCTTTCTTGCTCGGGAACTCAAATGGGTTCTCTTCTGTATACTTGAAGTCTTCCGCTGCAAACGTCGCCTCAATCGCAACATCTGCACTTACATTTTTCACAGTGTATGTTGTGACTGCACCGACAGATGTTCCGTTTACTTTTACATCTTTTACTGTATATCCTTCATTAGGTGTGATAGTGAATGTTGCATCTGTTCCCGCTTCCACTTTGTCAGGACCATCAATCTTACCGTTTTCTCCTGCTGTCTTTGTCACTTTGTATTCTACTGTCTGCACATCTTTTGCTACGATATCAAACTTATCAAGACGTGGAGCTTTATTTGCTCCTCCCACAATTGTAAGGAGACCTTCTCCTGGTTCCTCCACTTCCATCTCAAATATCTGCTCATGGTACGCTCCTTGCGCTGCATCTGTTGCTCCTGCAGTTACATTGCCAGCCTTAATTTTTCCATCTGCTTCTGACCACTCAATACTATTTTTTGCATCACCACTCATGTAACGTAATGTAACAGTATATGTACCCGCTTTTGGTGCATTATAGTATAGTTTTACCTGATCATTTGCCTGTACATTATCTATGAGTTTGCCATTGCTTGCATTATTCTCGTTCATTATCTGTGCCGGCCAACCATTATCACCTTCTGCATTATTGACAATCTCCATCAACTCTGCTTCCAAAGTTGTTTTTTCATCTTTCTTAGATGGGAATTGGAATCTGTTATTCTCATTGTAGCTTCCATCGTCAACCGGTTTTCCATCACGAATGACTACTCTTGCAGGTGTGTTGAAGCCGGTAATTGTCCCATTTGTAGGTGTGTTTAATTCCACTGTAAATGATAAGTTGTCAACATCCACTGTTTTAATCTGAACTTCAAATTTTTTCTCGGTCTCACCTTCTGCAAATGTAAGTGTCCCCTTTGCATCTGCATCAAAATGATCCTGAATTGCACTTCCCGGATTCACTGCGTAATTTATGCTGGCTTCACCTTTAGAACCTCCGAGACGTTTTACCGTAAATTCAGCCTTTGACTCTTCATTTACTTCAAATGAAGAAACCTCAAAGTCAAACATACCTTTTTCTTCATTGTCCAAAACAAGCGCCGCATCTACCCCTGTCGCTTTATTTTTCGGAACAATTTTTAATGTATGTTCTCCATCTGTCAATGTATCTGACTCAAAAATTCTTTGCTGCAGCTTTCTGGAACTTCCGTGTGTGTCAATTGTCTCAACAAGCTTATCGTCAATATAAACATCCGCGGTTCCATGATTCGGGTCTACCGTTCCAAGAAGCCATACCTTTGTACCTTTGAATTTAACAGTCGCTTCTGTTCCATTTCCCGGATTTGCCCAGCGTCCTGTTCCTCCTGTATACGCTTCTCCTGTATCATTTCCCCAGCTTCCGCTAAATGTAAAGTCTTTGCTGGTATCTTCAATAATCTCAAGTCCTTCCGGAATACCATTTCCGAGGGCAAAATCTGCTGCCGCGCGATATACTCCTACTTCACTGATAATCGGCGCTTTATGTTCTGCTTTTTCCGATGTCTTCACTGTAATACGGAGTTTGTCCGCTTTCACAGGGCTCCTTCTGCAAAGTCTCTTTGCGCCAACTGTTTTTCCGCTTCCAAATACTTTCCATTCATCAGAACCATTCTTATATTCTACTTTGAACTCGCTGATCCTCTGTCCAAATTTAATTGCTTCCTCAATTGACACAACATCAAACTGTTTTGTCTCACCAAGGTTCACTTCCAATGTTGCCTCTGTTGCTTCTGTCTTATCATCTGTTGTCCAATATGTATCCTGATTACCGTCCAATACATTGTTCGGAGAGTATGCGATATCATTTCCTCTGACCTCGCTCGCGGTACAACTTACATTCTTTCCTGCCGCAATGTTGTTTGTAAATGTCTCTTTTACTGCATTTCCGAATTCTTTCACCCGATTAAGAATTGCATCATCCACCGTTCCCTTATTGTTCGGTGGGATATTCAAAAGCAATGGTGCATTACGTCCTACAGAACTGAAATACATGTTCGCTAATTGCTCCATACTCTTTGGAGTACTCTTTCCATTTCCCCAGAACCATCCCGAAGTAATGCGGGCATCCACCTCCGGTACTGTCCACTTATTTCCTTCTGCATAACCATTAGAAAAATGATCTGTCGGATCCCCCTTAAAATCATCCTCTCTTTGGCTTGGGTCATTTTTGATCTTGTTATCCTCTGTTAATATTGATTTTGACCATGTCTCATCTGCCGCTTCCCCATTTTCATTACCGATCCAACGCACAGATGCATATGGTCCTGCTCCAAATATCAAACATTCCTCGCCTTCATACTTTGTAATAGTCTCATACCATTTATCGATTGTATAATCCTGCGGATCTGCTCCACCGCCTTTGGCGCCATCCATCCAAATTTCTACAAATTTTCCGCCATTACCATATTTATTATTGCCTAAAATTTCTTTGAGTTGATTATTGTAAAATTCATTATAGTCTCCCGGCGAATTATTTCCGTAAGACGGCTCATGGATATCCCACGGCGACAGGTAAAGTCCCATATCAATATCTTCCTTCGTACATGCCGCTGAAATCTCAGCAAGGATATCTCCACCCATATTATCATAGTTCTTCTTTGCGTAATCCGTTGAAGCTACATCGTATGTTGTATATTCACTGTTCCACAAACAGAAACCATCATGGTGTTTTGCCGTAATAATCAATTTTTTGAATCCAGCCTCTTTGATTGTCTTCACCAAAGTCTCTGCATCAAAATTTTCCTTCAATGTAAAAAGTTGATTTGGATCTGTATCTCCATAATTGTCTCCCCATTCTTTCCCTGTAAATGTGTTCGGTCCAAAGTGGCAAAATGCAGCCAACTCATCTTTTTGGTACTTGTACTGACTGCTGTTCGGTACCGCTTTATCTTTTTCAGGTGCCGCAGTCTTTTTATCCGATAACTGCTCTTCTCCTACCATTGACTTCTCTTCCGCCGAAACAATCATCGTTCCAATCGGAACTGTCTGACCAATCATTACACCAGCCAACAAAAAACTAAGTATCTTTTTCTTTTTCATAACCTTCTCCTTTTCAGCAAATAATAAAATTACTCTTTCTTTATCTTAGCACTTTTATTTATTTTGCACAATATGTTTTTTTATCACGATAATCGTAATAAATATATTGTATATTTTTTATTTAAAAAAACTTTTATTTATGTAATTTTCATATATTTTATCTATCATTGCATTATCAAAGAATTGGTCACAAAAAAGGAGCTATTGCTCCTCAGATGATTTCTCATCTGAGGAGCAACAACTCCCATTCTTTTTCTTTTCTAATTTCAAATCGTGTTCTGCTTCTTTTGCTTTCATATTTTCCCTTATGATTGCAAATTTATTTTTCATGCGAAATGGGACATACATCATCTTTTGCCCCGTTTTCTTTTTTATGAAGTTCTCAAATTCCTCCTGCTTTCCTTCTACAAAGCATTTTCTCGGAAGCGGGTATAAATTATCCCCCTCAATCCCTATGTAATAATTATTTTCATCCATATACAAAGCAGCTACTTCCTTATAACTCTTCGAAAATCCTTTCGTCTCTCCACTATTTTTAATTCGAATCTCTCCATCTAAGAAAGAAGTATCCACTTCCCAGTCATTCTGATAAATTTCATCATTTCCTTTCAGCTGCATCACGCCGATATGATGTCTTGCAAATGAAAATATACACAACAAGATACCTATCACCAGACACATCCACATCGCCAAAGAGCCCCTCTCCATGCCGGTTCCTATAATCAGAAATCCTACACCGATAACAAACAGGCGAAACGTAGTCTTCGGATGATTTACACGAAATGAAAATTTCACAAATTCTTTTAAAAGCTCTTTTGTATGCTTTGTTTTGACTCTGTATTTTACTGTCATCTTTTCTCTATTCTTTCTGCTCTTTTTGACGCATTTTTAATTTCAATTTGGCAAGTGCCAGTTTGCAGTCACGCTCTGTCATGTTATTTTCACCTACTACATTTGTCTCTTCACCACTGGCGCTCTTGTTCATATCAACAACCCCGTCCAAATAGTCATTTACTACTACAAATTGCGCTACTGTACCATTAAAAGTAATCCCTGTAACCGGTATTCCTCGTGTGCCGATCTGTTCCATTGTATTTGTATAATCGACATGGCTGTTTCCCCAGCCATCACAGGAAAGGATTACACCATCTGCACGCATACACTCCGCCCAGACCGCTGCCCTTGTTCCTACAAGCATCTTATCTTCATTTCCATCCGGCGATCCGACTAACATCACGCCCATCAAATCCACATCTGTATCTTTTGAAACCACATCTAACAAAGGGTCTCTAAAATGATGTAACGACGTCTCTTTTGTCGAAGGACCAATTCCCATAGTTCACACCTCCTACTGCATAGACCGGATAATGCCATCCCGATATTCATTCGGTGTCAGGATAATCGGCATATTACCCATATCAATAATCGATTTTCCGCCTTCCACTCCTGAAGGCTCCTTTGCAAATAAATGTGTATCATACATCGCACCCTGACCAGCTACCTGCTTAATAATCAGCACGCGTTTCTTTCCCGTTCTCACAATGTCATGATATTCATGACGCTCCGTACACAAATCACCCTTGAACTTCTTCAGTTTGTCGCGATAACTTTGAATAAACTTATCGCACGCCCTATGAGCTGCTGTCGGTCCCGGTCTCTCCTGCCCCATTCCTGCAGCCAATGTCACATCAAATGATATAATCACATCGTTATCGCCAGGTGTTCCCGCACGGTTCAAATATAACATATCTTTCAAGTTACCCTCTGAAGAACCAAATTCATGTGTCTGTTTCCCGTTAACATCCACACCTGTTAAAATTACATACACACCCGTAATTGTATGTGTAATACCTTCTCCAATTTTCCCCAGCACTTTTGTGGAAATCGGAATAATATCCATCATCGTATTTGTCCAACGATCATGTTCGCCCGGCTTGATAATCTGTATGTCGATTTTTTCAATCAACGGTTCCGATTCTACAAACTCTTCGATCATCTCTTTGCTAACCGTCATCTTCCCATCGACTGTGATGTCATTGTGTTCTCCCCACTCCACTTCATTCATGTGGTAGGCTTTAATCACAAGACGTCTCAAATCTTTTATCTGTTCCTCCATAACTATTACACCTCCTGTTTGATGTATTTATTATATCAAAAAAGCAGATGCATTCGCATCTGCTTTTTTAAAGTTTTATTAAACTTTAGCTACATATTCGAATGGCAATGGAACAATCTTTCCAGGTGTCTGGATTTCTACTAATTGTTCTAATGTTGCTTTTACAATAGCTGTCTGTTGTTCCACATTGTTAGGAGCACCAGCATTAGCACCCATAGGTACCAACGGAGCTACCGCACGTGGTGTACCAGTTTGACGTACAACTGGTGGAAGAGCTGCAATAATAATTGTAGGAATTCCAGCTTCTTCAATCGCTCTCTGCACCAATACTGCAGAGCGGTGGCAAGTACCTCAGCCAGCGGTGAGGACAACTGCATCTACGCCCTCTTCTTTGAACATCTGAGCAATAGCCGGACCAGTCTCATGTTTAAATTTCTCCTGGTTTCCACCACCACCCATGAAACCTGCGTGTACAGGTGCACAAGCTTTGATAAATCCTTCTTTTGCTAATTCGTGAATTCTATCAATTGGGAACATACAGTTGATGTCTTTATTAACATCACCATTGTCATATCCACCATGAGAAACCATTAATTCACTTGATTTCATCTGGTCAGTAATTTTTCTCCAAGTAAAGTCACCTGCAAGGTTAAATCTCTTGTCTTCTTTGTGGTGTACACCAGCTGCTGTAGCAAGAGCAATTGTCATGTCTTTTAACTCTTTTGTTACAGGAGTCCATACCATCGGCGGAGTAATCGGAACGAAAATTTCTGATTGCATTCCTTTAACAGTTGTTAAACTCATTTCTTATACCTCCTTGTTATTCTCTTCGTTTTTGGCACGCATTTCTTCCTGGCGCCTATTGTAGACATCTAGGTTACTGACATATTTATCATTGGCTTCCGGACCAAGCTGCTCTATAAAACTCATGTTCCATGCAACTTCCTGTCCTACCACAAGCGGATAGTCCGTAATCAGCATTCTCATCGGAATCTTCAAGTATCCAAGACGACCTTTTAAGTCTATTGCAACACAGCCGTCATGAACTTCCACAATTACGCCTTCCATCTTAATTATCTTATCGCCATATTTCATAATTCGTCACCTAGCTTTTAGTCGTATTTTTCTTTTCTCTTTTCACTCATTGGTAGTGACTGTTCATTAGCAACTAACTCGATTGGTTTTCCAGTTACGTTAGAGATTAATTCTACGTTTGTAGATTTTACGTTTGGATTCCATTTCTTTTCAGCTTTCTTAACTTCTGTTCCAGCCATAGCATCTTTTAACATTGCAAGAGCTCTGATAGCATCTTCATGGCAAAGTGTGTTACATGCAAGAACTTCGTTTTCGATACCTGATTCAGATTTGTTGTTATCTACCATGTGAGTCATGTATTTGTTACCAACAACAAGTGCTCCCTGAACTGCACAGAATGACATACCAACTACAGGAACGCCTCTCATACCGATTTGTTCATGGTGGCTTGCAAAGTCAATGTGGTTGTTTCCGAAACCTTCTGTTGTAACGAAAGCTCCATCTACGTCTAATGCTTCTACCATCATACCAACACGTTTTGATACATAGAATTTTTCTGCATTGATCTGAGGAGAACCAACAAAGATAACTCCACAAAGGTCAACTTCTTCATCATGAAGTACTTCAAGAACAAGTGGCTCTCTCCAGTAATGTCTTGACATTTCTTTAGAAGCTGGTCCGATACATGTTAATGCATGGATACATCCGTCTAATACTTCCAATGGAGATACCATAACCGGAACGTTTCCTAAGTCAACGTTTGGTTTTCCGCCAAGAATACCAACTGGCTCAACCGGCAGGATTAAGTTGTCGTGCATAGCACCTTGTCCCATGATTTCTTTTACGATAACAACTTTTTTCTTTCCTGGTCTTCTTACTTGCTGGAATTCTTCTGTATCTACGATAAGAGATTCATCAAGTTTCTTCAATGCTTCTCTGATTTCCTGAGTGATCACATCTGTTGCTGTATGAGCAGCTAACGGACCTGGTCTTTCCATGTTTGTTCCTTCTTTGATAACCACTTCAGTTTTAATGAAGATTTCACCTTTTTCAGGTGCACCCGGACGTCCCCACATAATGTTTTCGTCTAAGTATCCTTCTGAAGAACCAAACTCACCAATCTGAACACCATTTGCATCTGTACCTGTTACCATCATAACAACGCCGTCAAGCACTCTTGTAGCACCTGAACCGATTTCATCATCGCCGTCTTTTGTAGCGATTGGCTGAACATCCATGATTGTTTCTGAATATGTGTGGTACTGTTCTGGTGTAATAATATCAATCTTTAAGCTGTTAACAAGTTCCTGTGAAGCTACTGCTTCTTCTTCAATTCCTTCACGGATGTAAAGAGTTGTTCCCTCGATCTTTGTCTCTGGTCCTCTCTTAACTTCTGTGATGTTGAAGTGTTTTCTTGTAAGTGTTCTAACAACTTTTACTTCTTCATTGTTTGCTGCTGCCGGAGCTGCTTCAACTGCTGCTACAGCTTCTGCTGGTACTTCTACTGCCTGAGCTGCACCTGTACCGATTCCCATTGGTAACTCGATATCGATATCTTTACCTTCTCCAATATGAATCTTTAATGTTCCACCTGATACTGTTGTTGTAGCTGTTGCTGGAACTGCTGCTACTGGAGCTGCTGTTTCTTCCACAACTTCCTCTGCTGGTGCTGCCTCTACCTGCACAGCATCGATAACATCAGCTGTAACCGGTGTAAGAGAATCACAAGTTTTTGTAAGTTTTGCACCTAAGATCTGTTCGATAGTTAAGCAACCATCTAAATTTAATAGCCCTGAATCCACCAAATCATCAAAAATTGTTGGATCTTCTAAGTTTTCTGGGCCAATTGTAATACCTGCTTCTGCTCTACAGCATAATACTGCAGGATCCTTTGCATGTTCTTTACATGTTTCGGCTGTAATTGACATAATTTCTTACCTCCTTATTTTGTTTGTCCTCGGGTTTCCCCAGTGTATATATCCCAATCACTCTTCCGTCTCCGCAAAGATGATTCATCTAAGTTCTGGAAAATCGGGGGTTTTCCACGTGATTCGGCTGGTGATAGTTATACCGTTATCTAAATATCTTGTTCTACTTTTTTAGACACTCTTAAGTATCTGTAAAGCGGATGTCCAATTGTTCTCATCACGTGATCTGTCTGATGGAATACTTTCAAGCCCATCTTCGGCGCAGATCCCATAACTGTATTGGAACAGTCAGAGCAGTTACCAATTACTATATATTCACATTTATCTTTCTTAAACTGCATGCTGTTTTTAACTTGTCCAGGACAATTTCCCGGTCTTTCACATTTCAAAGCGCCGTTCTTCATCTCTGCCGCCTGTTTGCATCTTGCCACAGAAACAACTTTTGCATTCATCTTTTCTGCGATATCACGCATACGCGCTTCGTCTCCACCGCACGCACAGACAAGAAGTCCGATTGTTGCTCCGTGAAGATCAGGGAATTCCATTGTCACGATAATTCCACCTGTTGTCTTTGTAATCGGCGCATCAAATGTAGTTGCTTTTCCTGTAAACGGTCCGCCCATGATGATCTCACCATATACTCCATCAATACCGCCGGCTCTTTCAATAAGCTCTTCCACAGATGTTCCTACCGGAACGTCCATAAATACATGTGGCTGATTTCCACCGTTAAGCTTACCGATTACTGTAAGATTCTTACTGAAGCAAGGCTTTCTTTCATCAATTGCTTCTGCAACTCTTGCGAGTGTTTCCACATTGATAACGATAGATTTTGCTGCTGAAGGAAGCTGTGTCGGATCAAGTTCGATTCCAAGACACTCTCTTACAACTGCTCTTTCTTCGCCCATCGGATAAATGTCCGGCAGTAAATGAATAGAAATTGCAGGTTCATCCTTCAAAGCTTCTTTCAATGTCTGAACTGCTTTTGTATTTTTCTTTTTAATTGCAAAAATTGCTTTCGCAGCATTCGAAATCTCCATACTGTATTTCACACCGCGGATTACTTTGTCACATTCTTCTTCAATCTGCTGAATGTTGTGACGAAGTCCCGGTTCACACTCTGCTGCATTAATCAAAATATATCCACCTTCAAGGTCTGTGCCAAGTTTTACTCCTGTTGGGAATCCGGCACCACCCATACCAACTACTCCGGCAGCTTTCACCATATCAAGCTTGCTTCCTTCTTCAATTGGTACGAATTCATCTTTCTGTTCCTCGTCCGGTTTAATAATGATTCTGTCTTCCGTCACTTCAACAACTTCACCGTATGCACTGGAAAAAATATTAGCGCCAAGCCCTGTTGGTGTTGCAATCAGAGTTCCTTTTTCCACTCTGTCGCCGGCTTTTACAATCGCTTCACAAGGTGCACCTACATGTTGTCTTAGTAGAATCTGTAAATTTCCCATGACAATCTTCTCCTTTATATTTTATTTTTATATAAGTAAAAGCCGAGTACCCTCTGCTCACTTATTTATTGTTATAGGTTTTTTCTATATATCAGACCTCTTTTTCTGTTGGTCTTTTTTTTAACACTTTTTTGGCGGAGGCATGTGGGAATCGAACCCACCCGGGACGCTCTTAACGCCCCACACTGGTTTTGAAGACCAGGAGGCACACCAGTCACCCAACTACCCCCATATCATATTTCGTTGCTCACTAACTTTATCACAATTTTCCGCAGTTTTCAACACTTTTTAGACATTTTTTATTAAATTTATTTTAGCAAAATTTCATTGACTTTTCAAGCCTTTTGGGACATAATAGTGTATATAAACTGAACTATATACTAGAATATAGTCTAATCGTTAGTTTTTTATCATTTCTTACCTTATTTTAGAGATGTTATGATTCAAAAAATCCGATCAGGCACTCTTTGCCAGATGACAATTTATAGTTATTTTCTATAATTGAATGTAAGCACAGTCACAGACTGCTCAATCGGAGACCAATTAGAGATATGACTAGTATGTGTATTCAGAGCAAGCATTAAACAAAAATAAAAAGAAAGAAGGTTGTATATTATGAAATTACAAGCCAACGTAAATTTTGATCGTTTTGAAGCACAACTTCAAGTAGTAGACGCTCATACTGTGGGAGAATTTTGTAGAGTCGTAATCGGCGGCTTCCCGGAACCTGAAGGAAACACAATGATCGAAAAGAAAAAATGGATGGAACACAACTACGATCACGTTCGTACAGCATTGATGTTCGAGCCAAGAGGACATCATGATATGTTCGGTGCTTTCCTTTGCGAGCCAGTGAACAAAGAAGCAGACTTCGGTGTAATGTTCATGGATACAGGCGGATACTTAAACATGTGCGGACACTGTACAATCGGTGCTGTCACTGTAGCCATCGAAGCTGGTTTAGTAGAATCTCACGAAGGAGAGAACTCTGTTGTATTGGATGCTCCTGCAGGACTTATCCGCACAACAGCAATCGTAAAAGACGGTAAGGTAGAAAATGTCACATTAACAAACGTTCCTGCATTTGTTTACAAAGAAAACCTTTCTGTTACAGTTGACGGACAGGAAATTCCATTTACAATTTCTTTCGGTGGAAGCTTCTTTGCATTAGTCGACACAACAAAATTAAACATCGGAGAGATCAATCCAAAGACAGTTCCTGAGTACACCAAATTAGGAATGAAGATGATGGAAATCATTAACAAAGAGATTCCGGTAAAACATCCATTGCTTGACATTGATACAGTTGATCTTGTAGAATTCTACGGACCAACTCCAAATCCTGACAAAGCAACTATGAGAAACGTTGTTGTATTCGGAGATGCTATGGCTGACCGTTCTCCATGCGGAACAGGTACAAGTGCAAAACTTGCTACACTTCATCACTGGGGAGAGATCAAAGTAGGCGAAGAATTTATCTACGAAAGCTTTATCGGAACAACTTTCAAAGGTGTGATCAAAGAGACTACAAAAGTTGCAGATTTTGATGCTGTCATCCCAATGATTACAGGAAGCTGCTACTTGACAGGTGTTGGAACATATCTCATTGACGGAACAGACCCATTGAAATATGGTTTTCAGGTAGGCTAGTCTAGACAGCACAAAATAATTCTGTTATAATTTATAAGAATGATAAAAGCGGATTATCTCAATCCGCTTTTATTTTGTCATTTTGAAACAATATTAATTTTTAAGAAGGAAGTGAAATTACATGCCAAGAAAACGCCAATCTACAAAAAGCCGCATCGTCAAAGCCGCATGGAATCTATTTTACAAAAACGGATACGATGCCACTACTGTAGATGACATCATTGCTGCATCCAAGACTTCAAAGGGAACTTTCTATCACTATTTCAAAGGAAAAGATGCTCTTTTAAGTTCTTTGTCTAATCTATTTGATTCTAAATATGAAGAATTAGCCGGAGTAATAGACCCCAATCTTCCCTCTTATGATAAACTGATGTTTTTAAATCAAGAATTATTTTATATGATAGAGACGAGTGTAGATATCCATTTGTTGGCATCACTCTACTCCTCGCAGCTGGTCACCAAAGACAAAAAATCGCTGCTCGATAAAAAACGATTCTATTACACATGGATTACAGAGATTATAGAAGATGGGATTCAAAAAGGAGAGTTTGCCTCTACAAGCACTACAAGCGAACTGGTAAAGATTTACGCTATGTTTGAGCGGGCATTGATTTATGACTGGGTTCTTTGCAAAGGAAAGTATTCACTGTCCGAATACAGCCAGAAACTGCTCCAGCCAGTTTTAGAACGCTTTAAAATCGGGTTTGAACAAGAATAGATTGTGCACAAGCACAATCTATTCTTTCTTTTACACCATACATTCGTGTATCTCTTCTTCTTCAATTCCAACTCTTTTCATTATCTCCTGCACCTTTTCGCGCTCTTTTAGATCCGCGCACCAGGAAAGTCCGCACCCAGCTGAGATTTCCCGCGGAACCGGAATCAATCTTCCCGGAACCTGATGCTCTTTACAGCATTTTTCCATCGCCATCGCATCTGCGGTTGTATGAAATGTCACGATTAATTTTAACTCTTTTTTTCTCATAAATCTATTCTTCCTCTGCCAATTCTTCTATCGCCCTGATTGCAGTTTCCACTTCTTCCTCTGTATTATAATGGGAAAAACTGAATCTGACTGCACCTTGTTCTACCGTTCCTAACGCCTCATGCATCAGTGGCGCACAATGCGCCCCAGGTCTTGTGCTGATTCCATACGTCACAAGCAGTTCGTCACTCACTTCCGAAGAATCATATTCTCCAATATTCAGCGTCACAATCGGACAACGATTTTCTGTATCAAAATCACCGTACACCTTCACTCCAGGAATATTTTTCACGCCACGATAAAACTTCCACATATGTTCCAGTTCCCGCTTACGAATCTTTTCAATCCCTTCTGTTTTCAGATAAGAAAGTGATGCATGCAGACCTGCAATTCCATGTCCGTTCAACGTTCCTGCTTCCAACGCTGTCGGCATCTCAGCCGGATGCTTTTTATTATACGTCTGCACACCGCTTCCGCCGGTTTTCAAAGGTCGTACTTTCACGCCTTCTCTTACATACATCCCTCCGGTTCCCTGCGGTCCAAGAAGACTTTTATGCCCGGTAAAGCACAAGATATCAATATGCATCTCCTGCACATCGATCGGGTATACTCCCGCTGTCTGAGAAGCGTCCACAACAAAAAGAAGCCCATGCTTTTTCGCAATCTCTCCGACTCTCTTGATATCTATCATATTTCCTGTAAGATTCGATCCATGTGTACAGATAATAGTTTTCGTGTTCTGACGGATCTCGTGTTCTATCTCTTCATAAGAAATATTTCCTTTACGGTCGCTTTTCACAATGCTCAATTCGACTCCACGCTCTTCCATCTCATACAACGGACGCAAGACGGAATTATGTTCCAGCATTGTCGTGATCGCATGATCCTTCGGATTCAAAATCCCTTTGATCGCAATATTGAGTGATTCTGTAGAATTACTTGTAAACACAATCTGTTTTGGATTTTCCGCGTCAAAGAAATCTGCGAGTAATTCTCTTGTATCATAGATTACTCTCGCAGCGCTCAAAGACGCTTCATTCGCACCTCTCCCTGCATTCCCCATTGAATTCATTGCATGCATGACTGCCTCAGCAACTTCTTTTGGTTTTCGCATTGTCGTTGCGGCGTTATCCATATAGATCATTCTCATTCCCCCACTTTCTGCAAACACTGTGCCTTCTGCCTGTAAATCTCTTTTACGGTCTTTACAAATTTTTCCGACAAATGAGACAACTGAAAACTCCTGTTATACACAACGTTGATATCTCTCTTTCCATCTTCTTTTGTAAGTGGAAATCCCAAAATTGCTCCTTCTGCAATTTCTTCTTCCGCCGCAAGTCTGGAAATGATCGACACTCCCATTCCATTACTCACTGATTTTTTGATCGCTTCCTGATTCTCCATGCTCGCCACAATGTTGAGTCTGCCAATCTCAACTCCACTTTTCTTCAATTGCTTTTCCGCTTCTTTTCGCGTGCCAGAACCCTCTTCTCTCATAATCAGCGGCTCCTGCAAAATCCATCTAGTATCACTGGACGTCTCCTGCAATTTCCGGAATTTCTCATTGTTCGGAGCGATGATGATTAACTCATCCTGATAAAACGGAACATATTTGCAATGTTTCTTATCTATGACCGTCCCTGTAAAGCCGATATCCACTGTATGATTCAGTACTTCCTCCACCACTTTGGCGCTGTCTGTCTCGATGACCTTGAATTGCTCATTCGGATATTTCTCATTGAATTTCACAAGAATCTCCGGAAGCAGATATTGTGCCGGTATCGTAGATGCCGCAATCGTAATACAGTGTTCATCTTTCTTTTCATTCTCCAAAAATGTCTTTTCAATTTTTTTCTGCAGCGCAACAATCTGTTTTGCAGAATCATACAATAGTTTTCCCTCTTCTGATAATTTTACTTCTTTTGTATTTCTTACAAACAATCTGGCATTCAATTCTTTCTCCAGACCGGCTATGTGAGCGCTGACAGTTGGCTGTGTCAAGAACAGCTCCTTTGCCGCTTTTGAGAAGCTTTCCCCCTCCGCAACATGTACAAAAGCCTCCAATTGTTTTAAATTCATACGTAAGCTACCCTTTCACTCTCTGTTCCATTCTTCTTTGTCACTTTGATACTATCCATATATTCCAAGATTGGTTTTGCACTTTTTCTGCTTGTCCCAAGGAGATCCCGAACCTCTGCAATCGTAATCAACGGATTCTCTTTCAGTCGGTTCTGAATGACTTCTTTCGCTTTCTCAATAATGCTTTTCAAGGTGTAAATATCCTCCGTGATCTTCACCACAATATCCTCATCAATCAGTAACAGCATGATATCTTCTACTTCTTCCCGTTTTATATTCCCAAAAGAAATCTCTGAAAATCTTTGAAAATCAAACTGTACCTTTTCAAATTGTTTCTGAACCGTCTTCAATACCTTTTCATAAACCGCATCTTTTCGCACTTCAAATTCCGGGAGCTGCAAAAATTCCTGATGACGTTTTAAAGCACCTTCCTCTGACAGCATCTCCACATACAAATCAAATACGTTTAATTTTACCTTTTTCATATAAGTCATATGGATCTCTGCTTTTTTCATTCCATACCGATACGGATATTTTTCATGATAACCGCAAAGCGCTTCCGTCAGCCGGTGACGCATATTCTGTTCATGTATCGTATGCCACACATATGTATCCTTCTTCATACGAAATACTTTCACAATGCCCTGCTGTTCCAAAGACTGTACATCTTCCGTCACCTCTTCCATCGAAAGCGCCGTCAGTTTCGCAAGCTCTGTCACAGTAATCATCGTCTCCTCATGTGACTTTACGTGCAGTTCAATGACATCTTCCGAAGATCCGGATTCTTTTCTCTGCAATTCCTCAATCGCATCTTTTTCAAATCGTTTCTTTTTCTTCGGATTTGGTTCTAAAACAATTCCGCCCCCGATGGTCTCCATCGGAGAATAAAAACGCACTACAAACTTGTCCCCTCTGCGAAGTGCAATCTCCTCTTCCAGTCGAAGCTGTACAAATCCACTCTCTCCCGGTCCAATCTCTTCTTTGTCAAGCAGCACCGCTCGGCAGAGAATCTCGCTTGTACCGGTAAACAAATGCAGTCTTGTATGGTTCGTCAACACACGCATAGATGACGGCAGCACATTTAGTTTCACGTCTAAAAGCATCGTATTTTTCATGTTGTTTGGCGGCGCAAGTACACACCCTCTCCGAAGTTCACTTTTTTTCACATTCGACAGATTGATTGCAACACGCTGTCCCGCATAGCATTTCTCTACATCCTGCCCATGCACTTGAATATTTCGTATCTTACATTCTTTTCCAATCGGATATACCTGCAGATTATCCTCTTTTGAAATCGTTCCCGCAAGCAATGTCCCGGTAATGATCGTTCCAAATCCTGACAGGCTGAATACACGGTCAATCGGCAGACGCGGAATCGTATTCACATCTTTTTCTACCACTTCTTCCGCAGTCAGTCGCTCGATAACCTCTATAAGCTCCCCTGTCCGGGCTCTTCCGACACTTCCACGATCGGCGCCTGTTCAAGGAATGTGCCTTCCAATTCTTCTTTAATCTCTTCTTTGACAAGCTCCAGCCAATCTTCTTCGACCAGATCACACTTATTCAACACAAGAATACTCTTTTCGATTCCAAGCTCTCCTAAAATGTCCATGTGTTCACGTGTCTGTGGCATGATTCCCTCATCTGCAGCAACAACAAGCATGACAAGATCCATACCGACAACTCCCGCAACCATGTTGTTGATAAACCGCTCATGTCCAGGAACATCGATAATTCCGACACGATCTCCGTTTTTCAAATCAAAATATGTGAATCCCAAATCGATCGTGATCCCTCTTCTTTGTTCCTCTTCCCACCGGTCTGTATTTCGACCGGTGAGCGCTTTTATCAAAGTTGTTTTACCGTGGTCAATATGACCGGCTGTTCCAATAATAATATTTTTCATAATCAGGTCGTAAGCCTTTCTATTTTCTGTAACTGTTTAAAATATGCAAAATTCTGGATCCCAATTGTTCTGACATCTAAGAAAATTTTGTCATTCATCGTTCTCGGGATAATCGGCACAGGAAGAAAACGCATGTATTCTTCCAACTCCACTGTCGACATTCCAAGCGGCTTGATCGTCACTGCCATGCTCGGAATTCGTTCAAGCGGCAGGGATCCTCCTCCGATTTGTGAATGACACTCCTCCAGTTCAATCTCCGCATGTAAAGAAAGAGTATTCAGCAGACGTCTCAGACGCTGCGCCTCTTTTTTCACCTCTTCAAATGGTTTCGTCATCATCTGAAGAACCGGTATATTTTGTACCGCTCTTTCTTCGGACAAATATTCTTTCAAAACGACTTCCAACGCAGATGCCGTAAATTTGTCAATTCGCAGCGCACGCATCAATTGATTTTGTTTCATCCTGTCAATATATTTTTTCTTTCCGACAATGATGCCTGCCTGTGGTCCGCCTAAAAGCTTGTCTCCACTGAAGCACACGACATCGGCGCCATTTCGAATAGAATCCTGAACGGTCGGTTCGTAGGTGATGCCGTATTTACTCAAATCAATCAGAACACCGCTTCCAAGATCTTCAATCACCGGAAGGTCATGCTTTTCCCCCAGTGGAACCAGTTCATCAATTCCAACCGACTCGGTAAATCCCACGATTCGGTAATTACTTGTGTGTACTTTCAAAAGTGCTGTCGTCTCCTCCGTAATCGCATTTTCATAATCAGCGAAATGGGTCTTATTAGTTGTTCCAACTTCTACAAGTGTCGCACCGCTTTGCTCCATCACATCCGGAACCCGGAATTTTCCACCGATTTCAACAAGCTCTCCTCTTGAGACAATCACCTCTCCGCCTTTTGCCATCGTACTTAAAATAAGCATCACTGCAGCGGCATTATTATTGACCGCAATCGCCGCCTCCGCACCGGTTACCTTGCATAGCAGCTTCTGCACCGGTTAACTTACACAGTAATTTTTCAAAATGTGAATACCGCTCTCCACGTCTTCCCGCTTCCAGATTATATTCGAGATTTGAGTATCCTGTCGCAATATCAGAAATATGTTTCATATGCTTTAAACTGATCGGTGCACGTCCCAAATTCGTGTGCAGAATCGTTCCTGTCGCATTGATGATTTTTTTCATATTTGGATTAAAAATTTTCTCTGCCTGCAGCCTGATCTGCTCTATCAAATTTTGAACCTGTTCTCGTGCTTCCTCTTCTGAATCACATTTTTCAATAAACTTACGGAGTCTGTCCATCTCCACTCGAATGGCATCTATCACAATATCCCTTCCGTAAACTTCTATCATTTGCTTTATTTTCTCATCTTCGAGCAACACGTCCACTTTTGGTATGCTGCGGTATAAAAGATTCTTATCCATCTCACTTGTTCTCCTAATATAAGCGAATCAATTTATCGCCTTTTTCTACTACTTTCCCTATAATCGACACCTTTGTGTCCATATTTTTTTCTTCAAACGCTTTCATAATATCATCTACATATTCCGGTGACACACTGATCAGAAGTCCTCCCGAGGTCTGCGGATCATACAGAAGATCAATATAGTGTTCTTCTACATGTTCCATATCGACCATCTCTGCGGAATATTCCCGATTCTTATATGCCCCTGCAGGAACCAGTCCCATCTTTGCATAGGAAACAGCTTCCTCCAAATATGCAATATCTTTTACCTGAAGTTCAAATGTCACATCACTTGCAGATGCCATCTCCACACAATGTCCAAGCAAACCAAAGCCTGTAATATCCGTACACGCTGTCACCGGATAATGCTCAACGACTTCTTTCCCTTTCTTATTGAGAGATGACATAACTGTAATCGCCTCTTTGATCGCTGCTTCAGATGCCATCTCTGCCTTGATTGCAGTGTTGACAATACCACTTCCAATCTGCTTTGTCAGGATCAGTACATCTCCCGGTCTGCTTCCATAATTCTTAAAAATCTTATCTGGATGCACAAACCCAGATACGCACAATCCGTATTTCGGTTCATCATCCTGCACCGAATGTCCCCCCACAAGAACAGCACCGGCTTCTTTTACTTTATCCGCGCCTCCTGCGAGAATCTCCCCCAGTATCTCAGGGTCGAGACAATTCGGGAATCCCACAATGTTCAATGCAATCTTCGGTTCCCCTCCCATCGCATATACATCACTTAATGAATTTGCTGCTGCAATCTGACCAAACGTATACGGATCATCGACAATCGGAGTGAAGAAGTCAACCGTCTGGATCATTGCAATCTCATCTGTCACTTTATAAATCGCAGCATCGTCTGATGTTTCGATTCCCACGATCAAATTATCGTCTTGGAATTTTGGCAACTTACCCAGAACCTGGGCAAGGGTCTCAGGACCTATCTTTGCTGCTCACCCCGCCGTCTTTGTCATCTGTGTCAGTTTCACATCATACCTCATATATCGTATTCTCCTTCTCTTCCTCTTTTGTTAAGGCTTTACAATCTTGTCTGCCTCTGCCATCTTTTCCACGATCGTGTACATATTTGTCACACTTCCGACCTGAATCTTCTCAGTGAGACCATAATAGTTCAGGCAGGTTCCGCAAGTTAAGATCTCTACTCCCTGTGCCTCAAGACTCTTTAAATCTTCGAGTGAATCTGAGCCTTCCGCAGTGAGTGTGGCTCCACCGTTGTAAAACAGCATTGTCTTTGGCAGTTTTTCAAGCTGTGTGACAGCAAAAAGGAAACCTTTGATCAGCACCTTTCCAAGTTCGTCATTTCCATTTCCCATACGGTCAGAATTGATTACGATCACCGTATTTTCTCTCTGATCCGGCACACAGACCGTCTCTTCTTCACTTTCCTTTGCTCCATTCATAAGAATCGTAATCTTAAATTCTTTTTCTGCTGTTTTTTCAGAAGTAACTTTAGCTCCCGCACTCGATGCCATCTTTGTCACATTCTGAACTGCGATTTCATTGTCAACCAACACTTCTATCGTCTCTTTACCGTTCACTTCCTGCATTGCTTTTTTTGTTTTAATTACCGGAATCGGACAGTTGTCTCCAATTGCATTTACTTTTAACATCATTCTCTCCACCTTTTCTTTTTTTCTTGTCAACTTTCCTACATTCTTCACTTATAGAAATATTCTATCACTAAACCGACAGAAGGTAAACTGATTTTGTTAAAATTTTGTTTATTTTTTTAATTTAATAAATCTATACAAGCCTTGAAATTATTGGTATAATTGGGAGTACTGTAGACCGTAGTCTATATTCAGCAATTGCAATATTGAAAATTATATGAGATGATAGTTTTAAGACAAAAATTTCTTTGTTAATAGAAAGGATTACAATATTATGTGGATAGCAGATGGATGGAAAGATTATGAAGTGATTGACACTTCCAACGGAGAAAAGCTGGAGCGCTGGGGCGATTATCTTTTGGTAAGACCGGATCCTCAGGTAATTTGGGACACAAACAAAGCTCACAAAGGCTGGAGAACTATGAATGGTCATTATCACCGCAGCAAAAAAGGAGGCGGCGAGTGGGAATTTTTTGATTTACCACAGCAGTGGCAGATTCATTATAAGAGCCTTACTTTCAATTTAAAACCATTTAGTTTCAAGCACACCGGACTTTTCCCGGAACAGGCGACGAACTGGGACTGGTTCTCAGAGAAGATAAAAAAAGCCGGGCGCCCAATCAAGGTACTGAACCTCTTCGCTTACACGGGAGGAGCCACTCTTGCGGCAGCTGCTGCAGGTGCACAAGTCACACATGTGGACGCATCAAAGGGAATGGTTACATGGGCAAAAGAAAATGCAGTCTCATCAGGACTGAAAGACGCTCCGATCCGCTGGCTTGTAGATGACTGTGTCAAGTTCGTGGAGCGTGAAATCCGCCGCGGTAACCATTATGATGCAATTATTATGGATCCTCCTTCCTACGGACGCGGACCAAAAGGAGAGATCTGGAAGATTGAGGATGCAATTCATCCACTAATTAAATTGTGTACACAGATTTTATCGGACAACCCGCTGTTTTTCTTGATCAACTCTTACACAACAGGGCTCGCTCCTGCCGTATTGACTTATATGCTTGCAACGGAATTGAAACGCTTCAATGGGACAGTTGATTCACAGGAAATCGGACTTCCGGTAACTGAGACCGGACTTATACTTCCTTGCGGTGCCTCCGGGAGATGGGAATCGAAGTAATATAAAAAAAGATTGCACACGCAATCTTTTTTTAATCCTCTTTTATATATTTCACCATCTCTTCCAGTGTATCAAGCTTCATCCAGATTATCTCTTCCAACTCTTTTGGCGGCTGCACAAGGTCTGGAACCGCTACAACTCGAAGTCCCGCTGCCACCGCTGAACGAATTCCCGCCGGCGCATCCTCAAATGCAACGCTCTCCTGCGGCAACACTCCAATCGCCTCACAAGCTTTCTCATAAATCTCTGGATCCGGTTTAGAATGGCTCACCATATCGCCAAACACAAATCCGTCAAAATAGTCATACACCTTTGCTTCTTTTAAAAGTCTGGAAGCATAATCTCTTCTGGAGGATGTCGCCACAGCAAGACGATATCCCTTTTCTTTTCCAAGCATAATCAGCTCTTTCGCTCCCGGCTTCACTGCAAGACCTTCGCTGTCTACAATCTCACGGAACACCACTCTCGTCCTTGCCGTAAATTCCTCATGTGGAAACTTCGGGTCGATATGTTTCAAAAAATAATTTTTCCTGCTGACCACATTCATTCCGAGCGTATTATAGATATGTTCTCCGATATTTCCATATCCCATCTCGCACCCTACAATATTCCAGGAGCGCTGTACTACTCGCTCCGAATCAAAAATAAGTCCATCCATATCAAATATGAATGCTTTCATCTCCATGCTGCCGCTAACACCTTTATTCTTCAAAATTAATACTTTCCTCCGTTGCATCATTCAGATAAGTCACTACATCTTCTAATTTTGCGAGGACTTCCTGTCGCTCCTCCCAGTCTTCACCGACCATCTCCTTGTTTACAAGACATTCTTTTACATGTTTCAAATTGTGAATTAAGTTTTCGTTCATATCGATGCCTCCCTTCGCTTCGATAAACACTCCCGTAACTTCATACCACTATTTTACTACGAATTTGTACTTCTTTCAACAAGGCGATGCAAGGTTCGTCTCAACAAAATAATCGAAATTACCATCGCAATAATCTCTGCGACCGGGAACGATATCCAAACTCCTGTCACACCGAGAAATCTCACTAACATAAGTGATACCGGCACTATGATGACCAATTGACGCAGCAAAGACACCACAAGTGATTCCACACCTCTTCCAAGCGCCTCAAACACACCTGCAAACACCGTGCTGACCGCCGAAAAAATAAACCCGGTTCCAATGACGCGAAGCGCCGTTTCTCCCATTGTCATCATCTCATCTCCCGCCTTGAATAGTTCCAGAATCGGTCTAGGCAGCAGCACAAACAACATCGTCCCTAAAATCATAATGACTCCCGACACCAGCACACTCACTTTAATCGTCTCCTTCAGACGGTCGTATTGTTTTGCTCCATAGCTGTAGCTGATCATCGGACGCATTCCCTGAATCACTCCGTTTCCAGGCATATATACAAACGACTGCAGTTTGAAATAAATTCCAAGCACTGCCACTCCCACCTGAGAGATCGCCGCAAGGATTCCATTTAAAATTCCAATCAAAACAGATGGCAGTGACATCATAATCGTGGACGGAATCGCTACGACATAAAGCTGGCTTACAATTGTCTTATCCAAACGAAATCCTTTAAACCGGATCTTGATTTCTTTACATCTGGCCACAAACAAAATCACAGAACAGATACATGCTGCAAATTGCCCGATCACCGTTGCGATCGCCGCTCCTTTTACCCCGAGTGCCGGGAATCCGAAATAGCCGAATATCATGATCGGATCTAAAATAATATTGATAATCGCACCGAGTGCCTGCATCGCCATCGGAATCACCATATTTCCACAGGACTGAAACATCTTTTCGATCGCAATATGGAACAAACTTCCGGAGGAAAGGCAGATGACGATATATGAATATTCACATCCCCACCTCAGCACGTTTTCATTCTGTGTAAACATCTGCAAGAACGGCTTCGTCAAAAAAATTCCAACCAGTATAAAAATAATCGCATGAATCGCCGTAAAGAAAATTGTATGAGCAGCAATGCGGTCTACCCGGTCTTGATTTTTGGCTCCCAAATTTCTTGCAATGCCTGCATTTGCCCCCACTCCAAGTCCTACCGCAACCGCCAAGACAAGATTCTGCAAGGGATATGCAAGGGAAACTGCCGTCAGCGCTTCTTCACCCAATCGCGCAACAAATATGCTGTCCACTATATTGTACATAGACTGGATCAGCATCGACACCATCGGCGGTACTGCCATAGACATCAAAAGCGGAAATACCGGTTTGGATTCCATTGGGTTTTTCATCGTTCTACCTCCTCTTTGAGCACTTCATAAATATAAGAAATCGGCAATCCGACACCGTTATAATAGTCTCCTTCTATCTTATCTATATGGATTGCAAACCTCCCTTGGATTCCATACGCCCCCGCTTTGTCCATGACATTTTCATGTTCGATATAGTCTGTGATTTCTTCTTCACTCATCGGATTTACAAATACTTCCGTGCACACTGCATGATTGACTGTCCGGCAGTTTCCGAACTCATCAAAAATCAAAATCGCAGTCCCGGTATAAACCTGATGTGCTCTTCCTTGCAGACTCTGAATCATCGCAAATGCATCTTCTTTTGACTTTGGTTTGCCCAAAATCTTTCCATCCAAAGCTACAACCGTATCGGCTCCGATCACGATCACATTTTCTTGTTCCAAACTTTGCGCGACATCCTCAGCCTTCAAAAGAGACAGTTCTTCTACAATCTCATCCGGTCGCTCACTTTGATAAACCTCTTCCTTTTTGCTCACCTGAATTTCAAATGTAAATCCAGCCTGTTTCATCAACTCACTTCTTCTTGGTGATGCTGAAGCAAGCACAATTCTTTTTTTTCTCATTTTCTCCCCCTTTTTGGCAATAGAATCGAACTCAAAATTCCCACAGCCAAGCCGAAAATTGCAGGTATGATCCACACTAACTGTTCTTTATATAACGGCAGACTCTTTAAAACAGTTGTAATCACGCCCATTTTTACCCCAAGCGTTCCTAATATATAGAAAACGCTTGTCAGTCCTGTCATCAGAATCGTAACCGGATAGACAAATCTCCATTTTGCGATCCACGGATGCAAAAATGCCAATACAATCAATACGATTGCCATCGGATAAATCGTCTGCAAAATCGGAACTGATACTTTCAAAATATTACTCAGTCCAAGATTGGATACCAGAAAACTTATTCCGGCAAAGACAGCGCTCCATACAATATACGGAACCTTTGGAATCAGTTCTTTGAAATATTCACTGCAGCAGCACAATAAACCGACACATGTATTTAGACATGCAATCAGAAAAATAACTCCGAGCAGAACAAGTCCTGCCTGTCCAAATATTTTCTGCACAACATATGTCAGAACCTGCGCACCATTTTCCCCGTTCTGATACGTTCCACTCACCATCGCTCCGATATAGCAAAGCGCGCTGTATATTGCAAGCAGGAGTCCACCTGCAATCAGACCTGCCTTCATCGTCTCCTTGACAACTGCCCGCTCCTCAGTCACTCCTTTGGCACGAATTCCGAGTGCGATTACGATTCCAAAGTTCAATGCTGCAATCGTGTCCATCGTCTGATAACCTTCTAGAAATCCTTTTACAAAGCTTCCTGCCTGATATGCCTCTGTCGACGCCCCAAAGCTTCCTGATTTAAAAAACAGCGCCCGCACAAATACGATAAAAATCAACGCAAGCAGACATGGAGTCAAAAATTTTCCCAAACATTCTGTCAATTTTTCCGGTTTCAAAGCAATCAAAAATGCCACGAAAAAGAACGCCGCTGAATAGATCAGCTGTACTTTCCCTGCATCGATACCCGTCGGAATAAAAGGCAGCACTGCCATCTCAAAAGAAGTGCTTGCCGTTCTCGGAATTGCAAGTCCCGGCCCAATCGACACATAGATTAAAAGGGTAAATATAGATGCAAAAACAGGATGAACTCTTTTTGCCAGCACATCCAACCCTCCTGATTTTGCGACTGCTGCCACACCAAAAATCGGAAAACCTATCGCTGTAACGGCAAATCCCGCCATGGCTATCCATACATTTACGCCTGCTTGATTTCCTAAAAACGGCGGGAAAATCAAATTTCCCGCTCCAAAAAACATGGAGAACAATGTAAGTCCCACTAATATTGTATTCTTTTTTGTCAATTGATTCATTTCTTCCCTCTTTTCTTTTTTTCACATATCCGCTATTATAGCATTTGGGGACTCTATGTTCTACTGTTTTTTTATTTGAATTGTGCTTTCATTTTCTCTCTTTTCAACTAAGCCTTTTTATCAATTTCCGAAATCGTTCATCCCCCCGTAAAAATTCTATCTCCTCATCGTTTTCCAATGCTTTTCTCAGCATTGCTTTTACCATAGACCTGTCACTCGTCTCCGCAAATTGCATATGTCTGTACAAATCCGCTTTTTTGAAAGAATCTATCGTTTCTATGCTGGCAATCTGTTGCTCTAAAAGTATAAGACACTCCTCTTTATCCTTTCTATCCAATGCCATATTGAATCTCGGAGAAAGAATCATATAGTCGCTCATCTCTAAAATACGTGAAATTTCCTCCGCCTTTTCCATCAGTTTTTCTGCTCTTGCAACATCATTTTTCTCCATCTCCAATAAATAAAGTCCTTGAAAGCAAACATTGATTTCCGAACAGCTCTGAAAGAGAATCCGCTCCAAAATTTATATGCTTCCTGTCGCTTTCCGGCCTTTCTATAAAGCATTGCCTGAAGCCTATCCAAATTTATCCATTTCTTCGGTATTCTATCAAGATAACTTTGTGCCAACTCATACTGCCCAGTTCGCAAACATTCATTATACAATGCAATAATTGCTCCCTGCCTGATTTCTTCCTCCTCACTCTCCAAAGCCCTGTCATAAATAGCGAGAATCTCTTTCTTATACTGCTCTTTTCCACGCACATCCTCTATCCCGAAATAACTATCCAAAATCTGCGCCAAGACAAACGCCAACTTTCCACAGTTCGGATACTCCTGTATTTTCTGCATCGCACTTCGAAATACATCCTCGTAAGGCTCTTTCATCAGACGCTTCCCGATTTCATTTGAAATATTGGCGATCTCCTGCTTTGTCAATTCTTCGCGATACGATAACAATGTATCCGTGCTAATTCCCAAAAGTCTTGCAATTGGAGCTAAAAGCATAATATCCGGGCATGCATTTCCAGTTTCCCTTAGTTAAAGATATGAACCCTCTTTATCAGTCTACTTTTCCAATAAATCGGTAGTATATCTCTATTTCCTGTATTCT
>OGUQ01000576.1_pt1 | contig 35646 bp, 28 predicted proteins | sample 1574701 | NCBI WGS metagenome assembly OGUQ01 (sample SAMEA2582087, study PRJEB24529) | metagenome | biome: Human gut stool | place: China | collected 2011 | reverse complement strand
CCAGTTCCTGAATGCAGTAAAAGAGAAGAATAAAATTCCGTCTAACCCAAAATCCAAAGAAGAATGATTGCGAAAGCCAAAGCCATATCGCACGGCATAAACGACCTCCGTTACATTACCGGCGAATCACAGCACAAAAAACATCCAGAGAAAATTTATCAGGTATTGGACAATCTGTTGCCCTCAGCAGAACCGGACGCTATGGGGATATGGAACTCCATGCAGTTGACCTTATCCCAATATCGACCTATAAAGAATTCTGTAATCAGAATCGAGTTGAGTCCATCGCCCGAACATACCCAATTCTATGACATCGAAGATTGGCAAAAACTTTGGAAGGAATTCGCCGAGGAGTTTGACAAACAAGTGATTACCGGCAAGGATGGGAAAGTCCGTTCCTGTCCGACCAATTTGGCGGGCAGCAAATACTCGGTTTGGCTTCATACGGAATCTAAAGGCGAAGTTCCCCATCTTCATGCTCGGTTTGCCGTTTGGATGAGAACGGTAATATCAACAACGACCACAACATTCATCTTCGTGCGCAACGTGCTGCCGAGCGAGTGGCAAAGAAACGAGGCTGGACAACTGCCGCACAAATCAGAAATCGAAACATCCCACAAGTGAACCGAGACTGCATGAATGTATTGAAAGCAATGTCATCATGGTCATGGGATGAATACAAGAATGCTCTTATACAGAAAGGTTATACCGTCCATGAAAGGGAGGACAAAAAAGGTATTCTTCGTGGTTATGCCCTCATGAATGGGAACACCAAATACAAGGCTTCAGAATTGGGAATCGGCAGGAACCTGATGGTCTCGAAACTTCCTGCGACATGGAAGAAACTGCACCATCAGCCAGCTACCGTCATTAGAAATAATACTCCCCCAACCGTTCAACAGGCAGCGATACATAAGGTTGCCCCTATTGACTATACCCAATATCTCACATATAGTCAGGATATGATTTCCTATGCCCTCAGTCATGAAGGTAAGGATTACAGATTCTATATCCCGGAAAATGTACTTGATTGTTTCAATGACGAGTTTGATTACAGGTTTATTGCCAACTGTCAAGAACTTACCGATATGGCTGTAGCTATATTTGTCGGACTGATAGATTCCCCCAATGTAACAACCGGTGGAGGTGGTGGAGGTTCGCAAAGCGAGCTTCCGTGGAGAGACAAGGACGAAGACGATTTGCAATGGGCACGCAGATGCGCTCGTGCCGCCAGCCGCTTAATAGGAAAAAAGCCGAAAACAAGATTAAAACGCTAAGCCCATGAAAAAGAAATTTGATTTTTCCGCAGAAATGAGTGAAGTGGAATCCATAAAAACCACTCCCAAGAATGAATATCTGGAAGAAGAAAAACGGCTACTCGATGTAAATGCCAAGGAACTTGCCTGCCTGAATAACAATGTATATAAGCTGAGAACAGAAGTTGAAAATCTGTCCGGTTCTATACGTGAGTGCAAACCTATTATTTCTGAAGAAATGCATAAGTTGGCAGTTGAATTTGGAGCAACACTTCTCTGCAATTTTCTTGGTCAGATTGAGAGCAAATGCAAGGAAGCCGAGCGAAGAATGAAGAAAGCCGACAATACCATCCCCATCCCAGATACGGCATTCTACATTTTGATTATCATTGTAGTTGCTCTATCTTCTTTTTTCGTGTGCATTATTATAGCTAATGCTGAAACTTTACATTCCGGGGTAATATGGAAAGCTGTTTTAGTGTGTATCACAATGGCTGTAGCAGGAATTGCAATAACGATTTTTCTTCCCAAGATATTGGAATAGGCGTAGATATTACCCAATGCGTAAAAATACGCAGTTCACTGCGCAAAATGTAACCCGATCAATTAATCATTGGGGTTCAAGAAGTTGCTCATTGTTTGTTTGCGTTTTTTAATCCTTTACAAACGAATCCCGAACCTCTTTCATTAGTGATATCGGGGGATTCGTTTCATCATTCATCCAAATCTATTGGGAGAAGATTGCTATTATCAAATCGGTCAAAATCAGATTGAAAAGACGGTCTTGAATGATCCTGTACTTTTCAAACTCAGATTCAGTAAACTCTTTGGCATATTCAGCAGAAACCTTTCCACTATCCTGCAATATCGGGCTATCAAATAGATTAATGAATTTGTCTATTCGATTTGCCCAATCTTCCATTGTCATTGGTATATGACGCATAGCCATACTCTCTGCCATATCAAGCGAAGCATTGACTATTCTGCCCATTTCTTCCAATTCTTTTTCTCGTAAATAGTTTTTTTGCAACAGACACATCGGTTTTGACAATTTTTCCATTCGGAGCATTTTCCCAAGTGGTCAATCCAATGTGCTCTTTATCTGCGTTAGCTCGTTCAACAATCAACTCCGCAGCGGTATGCCCATGTACGGCATAGTGCATTTTGTTCTGTACCTTCTTGAAAAAAAGACGAGTTGTCGGAGCGTCCTTATTATAGTCTATAGCCGTAGCATATATATGTCAATTTCTGATAGAACCTACGTTCACTCAATCATATTTCTCGAATCTCGGCAAGCAAATGCTCAAAATAATCCTCACCGATAAACGAACCGTTCTCCATTCGCTTCTTGTCTATCACATAACCACGGATGACAAACTGACGAAGCACACATGTACACCACTACCGGAACTGGGTTGCCCGAACAGAATTGACACGATAACCGACACTGATAATCGCATCAAGATTATAGAAAGTCGTATCATAATTCTTACCATCCGAAGCAGTTGTTTCCATTTTGGAAATAACTGAATCTTCGCCCAACTCCCCACTCTCAAAAATATTTTTAAGGTGTTTGCTAATTGCAGGTACTCCCACATCAAAAAGCTGTGCCATTGCCTTTTGTGTTGCCCAAATGGTTTCATTCTTATACATCACTTGAATCCCACCCTCTTTGCCTTCAAGCATAAAGATAAGAAACTCTGTTGTACTATTTCGTATTTCTATGTTCTTTGCCATAATTTAATTTTTTATTCGCACAATCATAAATCCATTTTCAATTATTCACAACAACACTTTTATGCTACTATATACTACAACACTTTTTTAATATCATCGATGATTATCGGAGATAATTCTAATTCATCAAGGTCTAATGACCTTAACCATTCTAAACATTCGTCTTTTGATTTCTTTGTAGATATAATGTATTTAGTCAATTCAAGTACAGTATTGCGACTTAAACCTAAAGCCAACAATGATAGATGGGTCTTTTGAGATACTCCAAACTCCAACCAAAGATTTAACTGAGGAATACTTTCCATCAGTTCCTGCTTATTATTTATTTCGAGAACATATCGAAGTATATCAATATAACAACTTGAATCTTTTGCAAATTGATATCTGACAAAACTTTCCACATTTTCCATTACCTCTCTAATCACCGCAGGAAGTTTCTTATTATAATGATTTCTTTTGTAAGATTCATAGCTTTTGCGAATAAGATATGACAATGGTTTTCCTGACATCCAATTAATCAACAAAATTGCTCTAGAAGCATTTAATTGAGGTGGATAATACGAAATAGTACGTCCTATAATATCAATAAGATTTTTATATTCTTCAAAGGCGTTAGTATCATTGGGATAGACTGGAATTAATGTGTCAATCTCATCAATATGCTCCGTAAAGAAATTATATAACTTCTGTTGAGCAAGAGGCGATATACCTGGATTTTTCTTTATGATAGAACTTGGTAATGTGATCTTTGATTGAATAGAATATAATTCAGTCATTAATTCGTTATAAAATGGATTTAAAGGTGCCGTCTCTTCTTCCAAAACATATCTTATATAAAAATAACCAAAAGCAAACTCTAAGTCAGGTCGTTTTTCCGCATCTTGTCTAGGTGACTCATGACGAATATAGTTCAATAATTCTTCACCTTTATTTTCGATAACATTTAAGGCTCGTTTTATCTCTTGTTTCGTTTTATTTGGTTCTGGCTGGACACTCCATTTTGAAGGTTCGATACAGAAGATATTTCCGCTATACTCTTTTCCCAATCGACCAGCTCTACCTGCTAAATTCCAAAAATCATTTTGATTCAGCGGATTCCCTTGACCTCTTGTTGGTTTTCTTATTATAATTGATTTTGCTGGAAGATTGACACCTTCCAGCAAAGTTGAAGTACACACCAGATATTCTATTTTCCCTATGGAAAACAATCGCTCGATTTCATTTCTTATGAGCAAGGGCATATTTCCATAATGAAATGCAATTCCTTTAGATAAAACTCTAGCTAAAACATACTGAGTATGAATAGTGCTCTGCACTAATTCAACTAGGGCTGTTATTTCTGTGTCCGGTTCTCGTTCTGGTAGTAAATCATAAAGCAAAGTAGCAGTATCTTCAGCATCCGCAGCCCCATTACTATAAATAAGGCATCCACCTTTATTCGATGTTTGATAAGCAGTATGAACTATTTTATGTCGTTCAGTTGTAGGTCGATCAGTCATAATTATTCTCCCCAACAAAATAGTTTTCTCAATAGTACATAAATGGATTTGCCATTCTCTGATTTTTCTATGGACTTGAGAAACGTATAAAAGATTTTGATTAACAGCAACAAATTGTGTATTGACCATACACTTTCTGCTATTATTCATAACATTATCCAAAAGAATTTCTGGATTTGATGTAAAAGGGCTAGAAAAAAATACCTTGATTGAAGAATTAGCTTTAACAACATCTTCTATCTTTTGTTGAAGTAAGATTCCTCTGTTCCCATCTTCAATTTTATGTGCTTCATCAACAATAAGAATATCTATTTTGTTATTAGCCCCCCCATATAAAAACCAATGAAGACGCTCTTGAGTAAAAACAAAAATATTAGATTTATCTTCTATAATATCTTCTTGAGGAGGCACTGTCGTTACATTTGCCTGATTATCAATATTATATTGTTTCAATAATACTTTTAAATCAGATTCAACCTGACTGATTAATGCTCTTGTGGGTACAACATATACAATATTTTTATTACCTTCGATTAATTCTTCCAACAAAAGGGTACAAAGAATATAAGACTTACCAGCAGAAGTTGGAGCTGATATACTTATTGTCTCATTATGTTGATATGCGGAATAAACTTCTCTTTGAAACTTATTCAAAAGAAATACTTCATCATTTACAATTATGGAATGCTCAATATCTGACTTGTTTTGTTGGAGTTTTAAAGCAAAAGGATAGCTATCTCTAAAGTCTTTTTTTATATACTGTTTATCCAATGCGATTTTAATCGCTGGCTTAATTGTTAGATTATCCAAAATAAATGCAGCTGCATTTTTTTGATTTTCATCAGTTGTTTCCTGCATTAAACAAGTCTGAGCTATGCGGAGAGCAGCGTCCAAATATTTACTTTCATCATAATAACTAAACAAAGATGCTATACTTAATATATTATTCCAATCTATTCGAGATAATAAATCTGATTTATCTTTATCCCAGATTAAATTAGGAATAGTATCACAAACAGACAATGTAAGTAAAGCCTCATATTGATGCTTGAAACTATTTAAGTTATAAACTTTTTCAGCTAACATTATTTGATTGTTTTAAGATAACACTTTCTAAATTCGTCAACAGAAGGGAAGGGCATTAAAAAGACATGAATTTCCTTTTTATCAAGATTCTCATGATCTTTTATCTTTTCGCCTATGGTACTATGCCATTTCTCATATTCTGTTAGTATTGCATTTTTAATGTGTTCTGTAGTTTTTGTAATATCTGTATCACTTGGATATTTATCATAATCAAATCCTATAAAACATACACCCTTATAAACTAAATGATTGGATTGTTCTTTATCTTTATCAAAATACTCTACGAGTATATCTTCAACAGTTTCATCGTTAATATTTTGGTGTATATTAGATGTGATCAAATCAATGTCTCTTTCTTGTGTAGAAGCACAACCTTTCGGATCTAGCAAAAAACCTTTCAAACTATCAAAACAGTTCGTTAATGCCGCATTCAAATTTTGATACATTTTAGCTTCTGCCCAATATAATTCGAGGTTACCTGTTGTACGATTATACCGAAAATGGACACCATCTGCTCCTTGATAATGCATTTTCGCAGATGTTTTTAAAGACATTTTACTTATTAACTGTGGCAGTTTCAAAATATCTTGTGTAAGAATATATAATAAAATTTCACCACCTTCTCCTGTTTTATCCAAATCTGTAAAAAGATTTTCAGCTTTCTTTCTTAACTGAATTATCTTTCTTGTAGAACCTGTGTTATTTAAATCATTTTTTGCTTCATCTATTTCTTTCTTTGGAATAGCATAATCAACTATTCGAAAATCAATATATTCTATTAAATCTTGAAGTCTTAAGCGCCCATTCGCATCAACTTTTAGACAATAGCAATATCCTTTAGAATTAGTTTCAGGTATATCTATACAGTACCTAACCTCTTCAATACGGGATTTTATTGCCTCATTTTCATTAATTATGAGATTGTTTATTGCAGTTTCTATTCTATCCATATTACTCATATTCAAATTCTTAATATCTAAAAGTTGTTCTAGCGACTAATGATTAATAATACATTTCAATATACTGATAAGCTTTATCAAAAACTTCCTGGTCTTTGATTTGATAATTAACCCATAGGATAGAACGTAATTTCTTTTTAATCTCTCGTTGAGCTGTAATACTCTTGAATGCGTCTTTAAATTTGCGCACAATAGCCACTACATTTTCATCTATATCTGCAACGACACGCTCTACAATTATAGGAGTGTCTTCTGTCTTTATGGATTCAAATAACTCCGTAAGAGCAGCTTTTGCTTGTTCCCTCTTATCAAGAGGTTGATTTGAATTTTTTTCTTCCTCAAGAACCTCTTTGGCAAGAGTTAGCAATCCACGGAGGAAATCAATACTAGTTATAAGATTCTCCTCCATATGACGACGCAGTTCATCCAACTTTTCGGCAAATGCTTTGTAGTTGGGATCTCCATGATGCTCACCTAATCTCAAACGGAGCATCTTTTCGACCTCAAGTATCTTTTTAGGATTATCTTTCGCTTGCTCCAACACCATATCAATAACATCTCCATCTACCACAAGATCTTCAAGAGGAGTACCTATATCGATTGTATCAATATTACGATGAATTATCTCTATAGTTTTAGCACCCAATAAAGTCCATATAAGTGAACCTCCAGTACTAACAGGACGTACACTTTGATATACCTGAGCCAGCCAAGTATAATCCGCCTGATAAGCAGCCAGCATTGCATCCGGGCTTACTGTTTCCCAAGCTTTAGCCAATCGTGAAAAATGTTTTGCAAAATTCGTTTTTGTAGACTCATCAAGTAAACATTGCTGGGCAGCTTGCAAACCTTCCCAACCACCGATTGTCCGGTCTACACCAGGGAAAAAGTCAATACACTCTTGCAAAAATTGAGGTATCAACACTTTTATCTCATCAATATTCTTTACAACCGTTTTTACCGTCTCCTCATCAAAAGCAAGGCTTTTGGCTACATTATCAAATACACCAACGAAATCTACAATCAGACCACATTTCTTATCAACATTGTACTTTCTATTTGTACGACAAATAGCCTGCAACAGCGTATGGTCTTTCATCGGCTTATCAAGATACATACATTGCAAAATTGGAGCATCAAAACCTGTCAACAGCTTTGAAGTGACAATCACCATTTTAATCGGTGACAATGGATCACGGAATTGGTCAAGAAGTTTTCTTTCTTGTTCTCTATCACGACGGTATGCCTTATACTCATCAGCTTTATCGCCAGCCGTATGCATAACGATAGTGGTTGCATCTTCCGAACCCAAAAGAGCATCAATCGCTTTCTTATATTTCACACAGCAGTCTCGGTTATATACCACGACTTGAGTTTTCATTCCAGTGGGCTCTACATACTCTTTGAAGTGATTTACAATATAACGTGCGACATCGTTAATTCGCTTCTCCGCTGTAAAAAATGCTTCAACAGAAGTTCGTTTTACTAATTCGTTCTTTTCTTCCTCTGATATTTGATCGGTCAGTTCATCAAACTCTTCTTGTAATTGAGCTTCGTTAAGATGCATCTCTACCGGCACTGTTTGGAAATTCAATTCAAGCGTAGCTCCATCTTCAACAGAATTTTGGAAAGTATATTTTGAAATATATCCACCTTTTTCTAAATCCTCATCAGCACCAAACGATTGAAAAGTATTCTTATCTCGCTTGTTGATAGGCGTTCCGGTAAGGCCAAAGAAAAATGCATTAGGTAGTGCATTGCGCATTTTTTGTCCTAAATCCTTTTCCTGAGTTCGGTGTGCTTCATCTACCAATAAAATGATATTATCTCTTTCATTCAGTACACTATCAACATCTCCGAACTTGAAAATTGTCGTTATCAAAATCTTGCGCTGATCCTGCTTAAAAAATGCAACTAACTCTTCTTTTGTCTTTGCAGGTTCTATATTGGGAATATCAGCACGAGTAAAATCGCCCGTTATCTGATCTTCCAAATCAATACGGTCATCAACGATAACAACAGTGGGAGCATGTAATTCGTTCTGCAAACGTAATTTTTGGGCAGCGAATACCATCAACCATGATTTTCCCGAACCCTGGAAATGCCAAATAAGACCTTTCTTCGGACCTTGTTTCTCACGATATGTGTTTAAGACACGCTGAACAATAGCTTCACCACCTAGATATTGTTGATAACGGCAAACTATTTTTATTTTTTTGCCTGATGATGTTCCTGTAAAAACACTATAGTAACGATATATGTCAAGCAGTCGGTTTGGTTGAACCAACCCCATTACGTTACTTTTAACCGACTCTATTGTACCATGCTGACGACTTTCATCTTTAAACCAAGGTCCCCATTTGTCAACAGGGGCACAGATGCCGGCATATTGAAGTTCTTTGCCTTCTGTAGCAAAGGTTAATATATTCGGAACAAACATTTCTGGAATGCTCTTTTCGTAATGCAGCATATCAATGGCTCCGTCAGCCCATGTTATCTGAGGGCGAACAGGAGATTTTACTTCACCAACACAAACCGGAATTCCATTTATCAGATAAACCAAATCCAAACGTTTACCTCCTTCAACAGAACTACGTGGAAACTCCCATTGATTGGTCACTACACAATAATCTTCGACCGCATCTTCGCTAAAGAATCTGATAGGTATATATTCACCACCCTTTCCAAAAGGCTCTGTGTTTTCATTAAATAACAATGTACGAAAACGGTCATTGGCAGTCACCAATTCATCATAATTACCTCCACAAGTAATAGCAGCACGGAGTTTATAAATAACTTGCTCCGCTTGTTGACGTGTTATTGGATTTAACCTGACAAGAGCTTCCAATAGCCATGATTCAACAAGGACAGAATCAGAACTACGAGGTATATCCTGTGACTTTACATACTGCCAACTACTTTGGGTTGCAGCTTCTATGAGCATTTGCTCCACTGTATTGTCTTCGTTAAACATATCTATGATTTTTATTGTTATCAATTTAATAATTAAGCGATTTTCCTTAATTCGTCACTCTGTATGTCATTCAAATATACTAAAGCTTTTTGAATGACAGATTTTGATTTGTCGGCTTGTCTATATATTGCTTCAAAACGCCTTTGTTCCTCTATCGCAGGCAACCCAACCATAAAATGGTCCAGATATGAAGCACTAACTCTTTTCTGCCCGCCTGTTCCAGACATATTTTTTGCAGCACGCTCACGAAATATAGGCATTCGTGTTAATGCTAACAGCCAATAGGGACTAGATATTCCGTTAATTGGCCGCAATACATGAAATTCTGTAGATCCCATTCCTATACCATTTGTAAGTCCATGTACAATAGCTCCTTTGCCATTCTCCATACAAGGTGTAATCTTGGCAAACAAGACATCATTATTCTCAAAATATGTAAAGCCTTTTTTTACTTTTCCATATTCTTCGTCAGTCATATCTACCCAATATCCATCCTCACTTACCGCCGGCATAGGAATAAAAGAGACTTTATCGGTGTCGCAAAGAGCAATGTTAGGACGTCTTGGATTTAGAATACAACATTCTCCTAATCTTTTCAACTCATTCTTCTGATTTAAAGAAAGAGGATTCCCAAACATCTCGATAAATTGCGATTTGAAGTCGCCAAATTTTGATTTGTCGGCTTGTTCTGCTATGGAAACAAACAGCATTTGTTTGTCCATTGGAGGAATTATCGTCCTTAGTTTACCAAAGTCTTTTGCTGAGAAACTTGCTTGGTTTACTGCTGGTTTTGTAATATCTGTAATACCTTTTCTGATAATATTAGAACGAAGCATATGAATCGCAAACACTGGATTAATAGTTACAATATTGGGACGCAAACACAATAAATTCATCCCATGAATGATGGATTCATTTTCCTTTTTATTGTACAAAGCACATTTACCTATGTGTTTCAGACTATTAATGTGTGAGATTAGTATATCTCCATCTTGCAAATAATACAATTCATATTTATTATCAGCAATTCCCGCATAGCCCATTTTCTGACGATCAACAATCTCGTCCGAAATTGTTTCTATTCTGGTAATAGGAATACCACCTTCGAATTGACCTTGTTTAATATTTGCCCCATTTCGGATCAGAGAAAAACAATCCTGCATTTCATAACTCATTGGAGTATTCCCAAACATCTCGACAAATTGCGACATACTAACCAATAAATTTACGGTGAGACATTTTTACATTTGTCTGATTCACCATAGCATATTGCAATGTTGTATCAAGACTTTGATGCCCTAAGAGATGCTGGACCTGCTCTATAGGCATACCTTTATCTATCGCCATTGTTGCCAACGTGCGGCGAAATTTATGAGGATGCACCTTAGGAATATTCAATTCACGTCCCAATCGACGCAATCGAATTTCCACGCCACTTATCTGTAGTCGATCATAAGGTGCTAATAACGAAACAAACAGCGCAGGATTGTCATCTATCCGTTCTGCCAAATAACGTTGTAAATGTATCTTTGTACGAGCATCGAAATAAACTCGACGTTGTTTATCGCCTTTACCGGTAACGATGCATTCCCGGTTTTCAAAGTCTATATCGTTCCGATTGAGTTTGACCAACTCCCCGACACGCATACCAGTAGAGGCCAACAAATCAATCAAGGCTAAATCGCGAATACCTTCGCAATGGTCACGCATTTGTTCCAACGCTTCATCGGAGTATGTTTCTTTGACTGTTTTTCCGACTTTTACTTTATGAATCCGACGTACCGGACTCTTCACAATATAATCCTCATCCTCAAGCCATGAAAAGAAACTTGACAAAATGCGGCGTATGTTGTCTACCGTAACCTTTGTGGCACCGCTTGTCTGCTGATAATCATTCAAGTAATTACGCAAGTCATCAGTAGTAATATGGCGAATATTTTTCCCTATTTTCCTGATAGCATTATTTAATGTACTTCGATAATAGTGCATCGACTTATCCGAACAACCTTCGACTCGTTTAGCCGACAAAAAACTATCTATTAATTCACTATTACCACTGCACTCTTCATTGTTCTTAGACGACACGTTGATATCACGAAAGGCATAATCTAGCACCTTTCGTAATTGACCCATTTGCTCGTTGTTTAAAACTCCTAGCATAGCCTGCTCTATGTCATTAATCAGATTCTCTATCATATTATTAATAAATTAGTTATCCAATTAAGCCGCAGCTATCAACGCATCTCTTTTATTCTATCCGTTTATTAAACTCTTTATGACTTTATCGATATGTTCAATGCACTGCTTCAATTCAAATTTTGATTTGTCGGCTTGTTGAGCAATGGCTGCAAAGTGATGCTGAGATTCAATCGGTGGGATTGGTATTATCACATTGCCAAGATTTCCACGGCTAACTCTAAGTCTTGTCGTTCCTGTCTTTATTTTGTTTATTTGGCTCGCATAAAGAGCTGTTTTAGAAAATGAAATAAGAAACTCTGGAAGTAAAGTTGCATTCAATCTAACAATAGTGCAATCCACTGCTGTTATTGCCTTACCAATCCCTTCCGGTACAATACAAGCTCGACCAATAGGATCTGGCAATCTAGAAATCAGAATATCACCAGGCACAACTTCCGTACAATTAAGTTTTTTGAAGGTTTCTTCTGTTATATAGCGACTTTTGTCTTCCCTACCCTTGAAAAATCCAAATCCAACATTACCTGTTTGAATAAGGCGTATTCCGTTATCTGATTGATCTTTAGATTCAATCCAATCACCATCAATAAAAGTTGCACATAATGATGAAAGCGTACCTTGAGATTTACAATTTCCAAACATCTCGATAAATTGCGATTTCACCATTTCATCAGTGGCAACAAGTAGTTTTTTATAGGCTTCCTTCAATCTATAGGCTGCCCATAATTTATCAGCAAGAATTTTTTGTTCCTCTAATGGAGGTAATTCGAACTCATAATCAGCCAAATGCTCCCATTTTACACGAGGTGATAGAGAGCCAGCAGAGCCTCTATTAGCATAATCAAAAAATACAGGTGTTTGAATTATGAAAGGCAATAACTCAGGCACCATTTTCCTTTCTATTGCTTGTATTACAGTTATGTCGCCTGAGCATATACCATCAAATTCAGCAATTGCAGCCTTACGTTGATAAGCTCGACGTCTACCAAATAAGACTTGTCCCTTTACAAACCTTTTTGAAAAAGTATTATCTGTATTTATATCATATGCATCAAAACGTATTTCATCAGGGATAAGATGTTCCAAACCAACTATAGGAACATCCTGTTTACTTTTTGTCCATTTAAGTCGACTTTCACGAGCGACATCACCTAATTTTACTACACCCATATTATTTAATCAACTTAATTAACTCATCCATTTCATTTATACATTGACTATGAGAGGAAATCCAAACATTTATAGCATCCTCTTTAGAGACAGTAAGCGCATCCTGTAGTACACTTTGATATGCGTACAATGATATATTCAGATTAAACTTCTTTTCTCTAATTTCATCATTACTTACAATTCTTGAGAAGCCATCCAATTCTCTATTTTGTTGGTATGCATTTACAATCCTTTGTATATGCTCTGCCAACAACATACTCTCTGCATTTTTTCTTGTAACTTCATTCACAGCATTTATCATCAAAACTCGATTCTTTTTGCTATTAGCCTTTGAGCAGTTACATATTAATATGCAAGCTTCCATAGGAGAATTATAAAACAAGTTTGCTCCCAAACCTATTATACAATCAAGTATATCCATTTCAACGAGTTTCTTTCGTAATTCTAATTCTTCATCACGAAATAGTACACCATGGGGAAAAAGAATCGCACATCTTCCCTGAGTTTCATTCATTGAAGCTATGATATGCTGAAAAAATGCATAATCAGCTCTTCCTTGCGGAGGCGTTCCCAAGAAATTACGTCCCCACTTATCATTCATGAATTTTTCACGATTCCATTCTTTGATTGAATAAGGAGGATTTGCCAGAACAATGTCGAACTTACGAAGATGGCTGCCATCCAAGAATGCAGGATGCTCCAACGTGTCAGCACATACTATTGAAAAATCCTCTACGCCATTCAAATAAAGATTCATTCGTGCAATAGAAGAAGTCAATCCATTCACCTCCTGTCCGAACACCTGCACACTCTGCCACTCTTCACCTTTGTTACGCAGATAGTCTAAGCATTTGACCAACATACCACCAGAACCGCAAGTCGGGTCATAAATACTTTCATTCGGTTGGGGTTGCAGTATCTCAGCCATAAGTTGAACGACTGTTCTATTCGTATAGAACTCCTGAGCAGTATTTCCAGCATCATCGGCAAACTTTCCAACAAGGTATTCGTATGCCTGCCCCATCTCATCGGCAGGACATGCTTTCAGACTCAATGTATATTTAGAGAAGTCCTCAATCAACGAAGTAATGATGCTATCGGGCATCTTTGCCTTATTGGTCCAACCATCCTTAGGTCCAAATATCCCTTCCAATCCTCCGATTTTTCTGCCATCCATTTCCTTAGCAGGATTGGCTTGCTCAATAGCAATAAATGCTTCGACTAATTTATTGCCAACATTTTCCGTTACTTCACGAACATCTCTCCAGTGCGCACCATCAGGAATGCGAATGGGGAGATCCTCTACTTACATACCTGCATACTCAACTCCTCCTTCACACACAAATCCTTCAAACTGTTCATCATAAACATCGGAAATGCGTTTGAAAAAAAGCAAAGGGAAAATATACTCTTTATATCCAGCCGCATCAATCTGGCCACGCAAATGAGTGGCAGCTGCCCAAAGAAAACCTTTAAGTTCATCGAGCGTAATAGGGTCGTCCGGATGACGATATTGTTTTACTTTTTCTGCCATATTGATTATGCGTTAATGAGTAATGAAAATTCTTTCTCCAATCGCTTCACATCTTCGTATGCTTGTTTGAACTCAGCCAACACTTCCACATAAGGACGAATTTCCTCCTTGTGGTAAACAACATAGCGATTGGGCGAAAGATTATACTCTTTATCTCTTATCTCCTGCAATGTAACGATTCGAGAATAGTCCTCTTCATCGGAGTAATTTTGATAAAGTGAATATAACCTATCTATATCATTCTCTTCTAAAATATTCTGCGCTCTCTTTTGAGTTAGAATTTTGGAACCATCTATCATCAAAATCCGTCCGGAATGATGAGCCGGTTTCATCCTTCGTATTATCAAGAAACACGGAGATAGTCCAGTTCCATAAAACAATTTATCTCCTAATGTAACAACGGCTTCTATCAAATCACTTTCCACTAATTGCTTCCGTATTTCTGCTTCTTGATTTCCACGAAACAGAATGCCTTGTGGCATTACAACAGCCATACGCCCCTTGCCAGAGGACATAGAACATATCATATGCTGAATCCACGCATAGTCACCACAACTATCACTCGGTGTGCCATAGATATTGCGCTTATATTTATCTGAACTCCATTCCGTTGCTCCCCAATTTTCAAGAGAAAATGGAGGGTTTGCTATAACACAATCGAATTTGGCGATATTACCACCTTGAAGAATTTTTGGGTCTCTCAATGTGTCGCCTTGCATTACATTAAAATCAGATGCACCATGCAGGAATAGATTCATTTTAGCAATGGCCGCATTCACGACATTCTTCTCTTGTCCGAATATACTTCCACAGCAAAGAGAATCATCGTGCATATATCGTATAGCTTCGATAAGCATTCCTCCACTACCACAAGCAGGATCATATACAGTTTCCCCCGGTTGCGGGTCGAGAATATGCACTAATAATCTCACAACAGAACGAGGAGTATAAAACTCTCCAGCTTGAGCCTTACTATCATCGGCAAACTTCTTCAATAATATTTCATAAGCATCACCCATTAAGTCCGCAGGGTAATCCTTATTACCAAGTTTTCGTTTTGATAGATGTTCTATCAGGTCACGAATCTTGCTATCATTGAGTATTGCTTTGTTAGTCCATTTTTGAGATGAAAACATAGATAGCACCCCATACAATGTATCTGGGTTTGCTATCTCTATCTGCCTCATAGCACCGACTATGGCAGCTCCAAGATTTTCTGTACGCTCTCGGACTTCTTGCCAATGACAACCATCAGGAATAACAAAACGATGTTGCTCTGGCAGAGATGCATACTCCTTATCACCACCACTTGATATTAAAGCTTCTTCTGTTTCTTCATCATAAACATCAGATATCCGCTTGTAATAAAGCAAAGGCGTGATATAATCCTTAAAATTATCTTGGCTTACAGGACCGCGTATTATATTACAGGCCTCAAACAAGAAATTGTATAAGTCCTGTGCACCTGTAAGCTCTTTATTTATTGTTTTTTTTGCCATCTAATAACTCTGTCAAATAGTGGATTTGAGATTCCTTTATTTCATTAACTCAACAACATCTTCCGGCAACATCACATTCTCAGAATCACCTTTCGGAGCGTTCTTAAGGAACAGCACCGGAACGATGGTGTAGTTCTTAGCAAACGGCAGCAAATTAGCTTTGCGGAGAAGTGCAGCAGTTAGCTGTTTGTCATTCTCCCCTGTTGTCCATTTGCATTCTCCGACCAACAGAGACTTTTTATCAAGCGATTCGGCCATTACATCGAACTCGACCTGTTCCGGCTTCTTATCCTCATTGAAAACAGAGCCCCACCAGCGTTTTGCTTTGCCATAAACTACTCCATTAACAAGATTTCCTGTTACGGCATCCCGACACAGTTTTTCCCATTGCATATTCACAGACTCAGAGAAATGAGCAGTCAAAGCTTGTTCGATCGGTAAGCGACGACCAAGTTCAATGAATGAACGATTAGGGACAACAAACTGATAGTAGAACGCCATAAACGGATCGGCAATCTTGTAGAGACTCTTTTTCGCATTCTTCTCATCAATCCCGAACGGAACATCTTTTTCCAAAAAACCGAGATCAACAAGTTTCTTCAATGGACGCGACAGATTAGTTGCAGGTTCATTGCATCGTGCAGCAATTTCGGAAAGACGGTTTGCACCAGTACCGATATAAGACATTATTGTCGAAGTCTTGACAATATCCTTAACATCATCCTGAAGCAGTTTTATCGGCTCCTCATAAAGAGCCCCATTTACAGAAAGGATATTATGCCACATGGCATCATCAAGCGAAATTCTGTTTTCCCTCAGTTCCCAATAGCGCGGCACACCGCCCCATACAGCATACTCTTCAATAGCGTTCATCGCATTAAGGTTCAATGCCTCCTGAATATAGGGTAAACGTATAGGTGTAAGTCTCATTATCTCATCAGCACGACCATAAAGAGGCGCAGTAGAATCAAGAAACAACCCATACATCATATTTTGTGACGAACCACAAAGCACCAGATTATACTTCAACTGTTTCTCATCAACAAGTTTCTGCAATACAGACGGCAGTTCAGGAGATTGCTCCACAAGATACGGAAATTCGTCCAAACACAAAGTAAAACGTTTGTCTGTTCGATAATTAACCGCACGAAACATCGACTCCCAATCGGGATACGACAACTTCTCAAAATCAGGGAACACCTGTGCTATCACTTTTGCAAGTAATGCCCTCTGATGTTGACCTTCCGAACGGTCTGCAAGGAAGTATACATCATTTTCTGACAACACCCTTTTAATAAGCGTTGATTTACCCAATCGTCTGCGACCATACATCACAACTAACGAGGATTTCTCTCTTGCAAGAGCATCCTTCAGTCGTGTTGCTTCATCTATTCTATCAACAAATTTCATAGCTCACATTATGCAGTGCAAACATAATGTTTTTATAGCATAATACAAAATTTTAAGCTGTATTTTTTATCCTGATAGAGTCATTATCGACTTATATGCAGAAAAAAGTGAGTTTTATCCCTTTTTTGATGCACGTTTCCTTGTCTTCAAACTCAAATCCTGTAATGTTTTCCCTAATTTGTCTTCTTTGGCCAACCACAGAATATCATCGTCAAGCTGTAAAACATACAACACACGCAAATATATTCCTATTGCCACTGTCGGCACACCTTTCTCTATTCGTGATACAGTCAACGGAGAACAGGTAACACGTTCAGCAACCTGAGCCACACTCAGATTCCTGCGTAAGCGAGCCAGTTTAATCTGTTCTCCTACAATCGACATCTTCTGCTCCAATTTTCGGGGCAACTTAGTTCCCATTGTATTCTTTGCCATATCAATACATCATATAATATGTAAAGATAACGCTTTCTATTTATTTAATGATGTATTAAAGATAATATTGCACGAACATTAACAACCATCACTTTCTACTATTACACTTAAAGTACCCGATACACTCTTCACACATCCAGCCGCACAAATACGCCAATCTATAGTAAAGTTTCCGCACTGCATTGCATCCACATATAATGCATTTTTAATTCTCAAAGAACGCTGCACATTGTGCACCAAATTTGAAGCATCTACATTGATACTATGTTTGGATAAATATTTCATCAAATCCCATGATTTTAATTGTGGTATGCTTAGACCACCTCGTGGATCAATATAACTGAATGCAAGTCCATTTCCATATTCGCTAAATTCCATTCCAACAAGAGGTGCTTTGGGTTCTATACCATTCATATATTTTACACTTCTCTCATTATACAACTGAATATGCTTTGGAAAAGCAAGAAAAATATTCATTTCGCCTGTTTCAGCATTTCCACTGTTGCTTATAATAAAACTCAACTCCTTTAATTGACCTTCTAGTAACTCACTCTCAAGTTTAAAGCGATAGAATCTTTCACAATAAGCATAAAATTTATCCAGTTCAATATTATGTTTCCTTAATTGGTCATCACTATAGATAGAGTACTGAAATCTATTCAGAGAGTTCAACATGTCATTAAAAATATCAGATGGAGAAATATCTTCATGAATTGTAGTGTGTATATTTACTTTAGGATTCTTGGACTTAATTTTTATCATTATTTCTTCCAGTTTTCTATCTACGTTCGATACACTTGGGGCTTTTATACGCAATACAGTCTCACCATTGGCAAACAGGATTTGAGGTTTTGGCTGACGATTTTTTAACTGTTCCAATTCCTTACGGCATCGTTCGTGCTCTTTCTCCTCTTCACTCTTTTCCTCAGAAATGAGATATTTGTTTGGCATCTTAGGAAGAAACTTTAATCCAAGATTCTTAGCTTTTATCAATAATGTATTGTCGTGACTTATCACAATAACATCATCCTTATGCTCAAACTCCAAAATAGAGCCTATTATTAAATCGTCACATACACTACGATTCAAGTGATACCTTATCAAAATTTCATCTGACGGATCATCTATTTGAACAAGGTTGATTTGTTTGTTATAATCATCATTCAAAAAATAACAGCCAAATTTTGAAGCAACCGCCTTTGCCCGGACTTTTATCTTGCTTTTCGGTCCATCTTTATACTTGTCAATTTCCTTTATTACTGTATAAGGTACTACTATTTCGTATTCTTTATCACCTATAATCGTTCCCCAATCAATCTGCTCAAAGTCAATGTAATGCAAGTATATATTTGTATCAAGAAGTAAATATTTCATATGCTAATTTTCGTTTATTATTAATCAACTCAACTTCTTATTAAAAGTTAACTATCAAGACTCATTTATTCATTCTAATAGCATTCTGTATACTCTCAAAAATTTTCACAATCTCCCTTTTATCTAACCCCACCTTTACCGCCACAGCAAATAAATCCTCTTTTGTGGGTTCGATACTATCATTGATTGAAGTCGTTCGTAAGCCATTAATTCCATCGCTGGGCAACAGGTCGTATGCCGGCGCAAAGTGCCAATCGTCGTCACGATAAATAAAGGCAAAATTCTTTGCATGGTCATCTTTATTGTCAATCAGATAATTGAACACCATAAGACGATACACTTTCCAAATTTCCGCTACATTGTGGGTCAATGCTGCACACACCTTAAAGATATGTAAGTAGTCGATACTTGGCAGCCGATAATCAGCACCTATCAACCCAGCAACACTTACCACATGTAATTTTCCATTCAGTATACGGTCAAATCGCTCCACGCCGAAATACTTATCCTCGAAAAGTCGTGTTTCCGGCATCTCAATTCCACACTCTTTAGCAAGAAGCGAATAACAGTATTCATCCTCACCAATCTGTTTGGAATCTCTCTTTGCCCGGAACTTCACCAACCATTCTTTCCCATCATAACGAGTAAAGATTTTGGGGCGTGCTCCACCCGGAGAACCACCTCTATACTGGAACTCCTCAATTCCCTCTCCGTTATAATTGTCGCTATCAAGAATCTGTTCCGCCTCCAATGCCAATTTTTCAAAATCTGCGTATTCTTGCTTTGATACAACACTCTTGTCTGGACGAAATTCCAATGCGCCGCGTCCAGTAGAACCGACCAACGCAAGACGGTCAAGTAGTGACAGTGTTTGTGGATTGACCCCGTTCCGCTGCAGGTATCTATCAAGAATTAGCAATCCCCACCCATCAGGCAAACAATCATCAAAAACACCGAATCCACCATCAAACGGACGAGGTTTTGCTATAAATACCCCACTGCGCAATGGTAACTCAAACGGAGATATAGAAAAACCAGAATTGAGCCACTCTGCCGAATATTCAAATGCACATAAACTCTCTTTGGTTAAAGCCAATCTGCCAACCAGTCTATTATCATATATTACCTCTATCTGCTTTATGCTATTCATTTTTCTTCCCTCTTTTACGTATAACACTCTGCTCATTCAATACATCATCTAATGACTGATATTGCTTCTGCGCAAAAAGAGCATCAAAATCAGAAAGCGCATTCAAAGCAAATCCGACTTGAAGCAATCCTCTTAATGAAATCTCTCCCGTCTGCTCAAATCGGCGATAAGTGGCGAACTTGACTCCTGCTCTTGCCGCCAATCCTTCTTGGGTTAAGTCCAATTCAAGCCTCCGAACCTTGACTCTTGCTGCAATCTGCAAAGCAATATCACTTGGACTTGAAATATTAAAAGTTACTATATTATTCATAGTGCCCATATTTACCAATCAACAAACAAAATATTATTCAATGCAAAAATAAGACTTATTCTTGAATATACCGCCAAATTCAGAGTTTATTTACACCTCAAAATGAAGAACAACTTTACTTTATCCCCGTATTCATATATACGTGCATTAAAGTAAAGCTAACAGAGGGAGAAAAAGAAATGACTTCGCCAAAGCCGAACCGAACTATATCTGCCGACTTTTTTGGAGACTGCAAAATAATCACATAATTTGCCAAATCCCTTTGACCATTATGTCTCATTTTTGAGTCGAAAACAGTTCATTTTAGAAATTCCATCGTTTATCATTAAATGTTATCGACTAAAATCAGTACCTTTGTATAAGAAATCACTTAGAGTATAAATGTGGTAAGAATTTGATTATCACTCATTTCATCTCTAACCCATAATACATTCTTCGTCTCGCACTGTAAATGATTAATAGTTCTTGGCTGAGCTAAGTGATTAAAGTTTAGATAGATGTTACTAGTAGTTCAAATATAATGTCAAAGAAGATAGGTCGTAATGAGCCTTGCCCTTGTGGCAGCGGCAAGAAATATAAGCATTGTTGTATGCAAAAGGAACAGGCAATAGGAATATTGCCAGTAGCAAATCATGCTTTGTGGCCATCTTCTTGGCTTGATGTACCAAAAACGATAGCGTATTTAAGTAATCATGCAGTCCCTCCCATATTGGACTATTTGATAGCAATGCAACTTAATCCACAAAATCGAGGGAAGAATATCCGAATTGAGCACCTTTTGCAAATAGCAGTTGCGAATCTCGGAAAGAGTAGCCAGATTCCTGACATCAGTGAGTTCAAGAGTATAATTGACCAAGAGTTCTCATTTGATCTTATGGAAGACATGCCGATTAACATGTTTGCCGAACCTGTAGTGTTTTATGGAGGCAATTACACATTCTTTCCTGGCATCTCGACACATGCGACAGAAATTTTCCGTTCAATGACAGAAGCCATATTCAATAAAAGAAATATATTTACGGAAGCTTTCCGTAATGAAATTTATGATGGAGTACTCTTCATGCTTGAACTGAGCAAGCTTTTGTCAACCCAAGCAGGGATAAGTGGCTTAGTACGCGGAAATGAGACCCCTCGCGAGACGCTTAACGAACCAAAAACTAGCCAATCTTTTGTTATTAATTTGCCGACAATGACAGAACTCATTCATCGGAATAGGCTGAATCCAAATGTTTTGAAATCATTTTTGTTAGAAGTTAATGCTACTGATATACTAACCCAAGATGCAGAAAAGAATCCGTTGTTATACAGACCAATCGTTGAGTTTGACAATAACTTCTACTTTGCCGGAATTTCCAGTCAAGGCTGTGCCATTAACAACTTTATCTTAAAAACAGCTCTAAAACATCGTTGTCTTGAAGAACTAGTAAAACAGACCCATTATGGTGTCTGGATGCGCATCGGGCGTTCCTGTATAGAACAGCTGCGCTGGGTACAAAATTCAATGGATGAAATACTTGCTCCTGTTGAAGGCTATTACGAAGATGTATTCCGCATTGATGTCAACTGGCTTGCATACGTGTGCTATGCTCATGATTTAGCCCGTAATGTAGCCATAGATGGCAATGAGAGTTTCAACAATCGAGATCTCAGCCAACATTTACAAAAACGTATTGATACCATCAGAAATGATAAAAGGTCGAAAGATGACCATATCCTGACGCTTGTTCTGTATTCTACAATGGGGGAGACATACAGATTTGCCATGAAAAAGCAAAATGGAACTGACTATTTTCTTCAATTCTCTGCTTATGATTTCTTACAACTGATACAGACTGAGAAATGGGACAGCTTGAGTCTTGTTCGTTATGCTCGGTCCAAAGAGAACGTATCATCTCTCGAGACTCCTCTGAATCAATCTCTCGATGTATATGCTATATATAAGCATTATGGTGAAAGTTTCTATATGACAGACAACACACCATCAGACATGCTTTATATTGAGCCAAATGATGGATGTGATCTCATATTCAAAAGTAAAGATCAACTGTATTTCCACGGAACGCTGAAGAGATTAAATGGACAGTATGCTTATATACCAGTGATACGTGATCTCGACTATGCGGCAATTTTTAAGCCTGTCCATTCAGGTTTCAATGCCAAGAGTTGTGAATCTTATAGTATTCCTGTATGGGTAAGTTGTTATCAAGAAGAAAAACAGGGAATAAATCCATCCTCTATTTCCGATACTGTAATAACAGCTGTTGCATACTGGATGGATACTTTACAACCAGCCATAGCCGATATGATCAGCCAACGCTATGAGCACTCCGTAGAAATAGAACTTGTCTTCAGTGAAAAGGTCTTGGCCGATAAAGGGATACACTATGATGACGACATAAAGCCTACGCAAGGAGGAAATCTTAACGTATCCAAGACAGAAGGCGGAGTTTCCGTTACATTTGATGATGATTATATCCATTCTTTTATGGGAGCTGGCAATGAGAGTGAGCGCAACATGATGCGTTGTATCATAAAAAAACTCCTGGAAATAGACGAAGAGACTGCATGCCAAATTATTGATACTCGCATCCCCTTTGGTCAAGCAAAGATGATTCTGATGATGGAGCAGTCACTCACCCCCCTGTCAATACCCTTGTGGCTTTATACTCCTATCTATATTCATGCCGCCACCAGCCAACTACTACAAGACAAATTCCCACAGTGGATGAAGGAGAAAGGTCATGATATAGCAGGTAAACTCAATACAAAAACTGAAAAAGAAGACTTCCTCCACAAAGGAGTAGATGTGCTCCTTAATGAACTTGATAAACGCCTATCATCATTTGATACATTGTGGTTGCTGCGTATGCTCATGCAGAATCACGAGACATTGGTTTATCAGCGAGAGCATAACAGAGTCTTACAACCCGCACAGATTCTTTGTTTTGGAGAAAATGAGTCAAAACGTAAAGAATTCTTCGATACAGAAAGACGACTTGCTGATGCTGGAATATCTACCCGTGCTATGATAGAATATATAGCTGCGACACAGTATCGTGGCGGTGGTGTTAAACCAGGCAATGATGATGTAGAAAGCCTGTTAGCTATCATGAACGAAGTGATATCCATTGGTGGTATATGTGACGCCATACATTTAGATGTAGCTAATCATACCATTGAGAAATTAGGCTCTGGACGTTATGGTATCTACGATGATGTTTTTTCCGACAATGTAGGAGAGTTTGCAGCAACGCGCACTATTGAGAGTGTAAATGGGCAAATCGAAGATTTCGAGAGTAAGATGGCCAGGATGGCAGTACGTCCAGATACAAAAGAAAAAAACAAGGATGCAGAACTCGAGGAGATAGATGTGGCATTCTTAGAGGATTGGGGAGTATCATATTCTAACATCTTGCAGTTCCTTTATGTTTGTTACATCATAGCTATGAAGCAGCAGAAGTCTGTTATTGAGATGGAAGAGTCTCAACTCATCAAAGCTATGCAGGAGCATTGTACAGAACTAACTGAAGATTTAGCAAAGAAATGTATCATTCGCCTTTCTTTGGATAAACGGGAAAACTACCTCACTCCGCCAGTAGGATTAGCGGGCAAGGATATCTTCCCTTGGTCATACAATAGGGAATTAAGTTATCTGCGTCGCCCAGTGATTCGTTATCAATATGATGATGGCACAGTTATGTGCATGTTTGGGTTCCGCTCCTGTATTCAAGCCGGCATTCAGCTATCTGACTTGCTTTATTCTGGTCGCTTACGTTATGTGGGAAGGAAGATAGAAACCTTGCTTGGAAAATTTGAGGCTATAAAAGGGGCTGCGTTCAATGACGAGGTACGCTCTTTTTTGGCAAAGATACCAATAATGCGAGTATGGGAACATGATGTCACTATCAAATCTGGAGGTTATTTTGCGGCAGATAAAGATTATGGCGATATTGATGTGATGGCTTATGATACATCACGTGATATACTCTACTTGATAGAATGTAAGAATACCAATCCAGCCAAGAATATTAAGGAAATGAAAACCGAGATGGATGAATATCTTGGTCGTGGTGATAATCCCGAGAGAGACAAGAAGAGAGCTCTTGTTCTTAAACATTTGCGTCGTCATCGCTGGGTAACGGAGCATATTAATGAAGTTGCGAAACACATTGGTGTAGCAGTTACACCCCGAGTAAAGTCAATGATGCTGACAGCTACAGTAATACCAACATCCTATCTCAAAAGAGAGAAAATACCAATGTCAATTCTGAATTACCCTGAATTAAAGATAAAGGGCGTGAATTTACTAGATTCGTGCAAAGAACCAGATTTAAGCGTACTTGATATATGAGACTTTTAGAGGTGCTGATGCATCACGCCTTCTAATTTTTACCTACTCCTAAAGGTAGTATGGAGCAATCGCTGACGGTTTATCATCTCTGCAATCTGTTCAGTTCGCATTCCCCTATTCTGGCTTGCCAAACAGTAGAGTATAGCCTCTTCAATCTTCATATTTTCAATAATTTAAAGTGTGCAAATTTTGCACAAGTTGTTACAAAAGTACGGAAAAATACGGCAACGGAGGCTCTCTGAAAAAGAATCATATCTGAAAACTTTCTCTTTTGACTGCAAAAGAATACGAAATCCCGACTAACAAGCCTGACAAAATTTCATATATGAACTTTTATACATATTTTCGTCCCCCAAAGAAACAAAATTATGGAAACATCAAAAACATACAATAGAACAATTAATTTATTAGATAAGTACACAAAGTTTATCAAGTCTATTGACACCGAGGATATTGGCAACAATCTTACACTAGATAAATTAATAGAACTAAAATCAATACTGTCCGATATTAATAACATAATGACATTAATATCGACTCGTTCTATTGCAACAAAGTTATCAGATATATTATCATTTAAAAATGAAGATAGAGAACGGATATTTAATGATATTGATAAACAAAAGCCAAACACAAATGGATTCGACATAAGAATTGACTCTCCTGTAAAAATATTAGTAGAAGTCAAATGCAATTCTCTAATCCGCAACAAAAAATTTGGTGCTGCACAAATCAATGCAATTCTTGAAGATGCTAGAAAATTACGGTTAGAATCATCTCGACATATAAAGGCAAGTAAAAGTATTCAAGACACAAAAGATTATATTAAGATAATTGCTATTGTCAATTTTGGCAATAGGTCTGACAAAGATTTAACGTCTCAACTACTGAGAGAAACCAAGTGTAAAGAATCCACTAATTCTGCAAGAAAAGAACGAATGAAAGTGAAAAAGTTTTTAAGACCATTATATTCACTATCGCAAATACATGAAATAACAGATCTAGAAAATGTTTATCTAACAATTTTACATATAAATGATTTAAAAAATGAGTTAGAGCGAATACGATGTGAGTACAGTTTATCACTCAAGTAAAAATACAACATAGCTTTACTTTATCCCTGTATTCATATATACGTGCATTAAAGTAAAGCTAACAGAGGGAGAAAAAGAGATGGCTGCGCCAGAACCAAGCCGAACCATAACTGCTGACTTTCTCTTTTGGCTGCAAAAGACACAGAAATCCTGCTCACAAAACAAACATGATTCGAGCCCTTGTCAAGCCACCAAAAGCCCATCCGAAAATCCGTAAAATTACCCTCTATTTTACAGCCACAATCGGCGAAATAATCACCGATATGCCTTATCTTTGCGAAACGGAGATTTAAGAGCAAAAGAGAGCCATTATTCTCTTTTCCCCTTCGTTTGAAGACAAACTAAGGTTAAAAACGTTAAATCTTCGATTTTCGGCGAAAAAACAAGTAAATTTTTGAGCAGTCTATCTTTTAAGCCGTAAATTATTGATAATCAATTAGCATAATATGCTGCATCGGCAAGTAAAAAGTAGATGCAATCATTGGTATAATTTGATATAATAAAGTAGATAGTTGTAAGAAATCCTATGCCCATTATAGAAATACATTCCTTAACTGATCCCAGAATAGAAATATTCAGTACTCTCACTGAAGCTCAACTACGTAATCGTATCGAGTCTGATAAGGGACTGTTTATTGCAGAAAGTCCGAAAGTTATTAATGTAGCTCTAAATGCCGGTTATGAACCTTTAGCTCTTTTATGCGAGCAGAAGCATATCACTGGTGATGCTGCTGATATCATTGAACGTTGTGATGATATACCTGTCTATACGGGTGCAAGAGAACTGCTTGCCACATTGACCGGATATACACTCACACGCGGCGTCCTCTGTGCCATGCACCGCCCGACATCGAAAAGTGTAGAAGAAATATGTAGAGGCGCACGGCGTATCGCAGTCATTGAAGGTGTGGTAGACACTACCAACATTGGAGCTATTTTCCGTTCTGCAGCCGCTCTTGGGATAGATGCCATATTACTGACACGCAATTCTTGCGACCCGTTGAACCGACGTGCAGTCAGAGTTTCAATGGGATCTGTTTTCCTGATACCATGGGCTTGGTTGGATGGTTCTCCCAATGAATTGCATAAACTGGGATTCCGCACAGTCGCTATGGCACTTACAGAGAAATCAATCTCGATTGATAGTCCCATCTTAGCGACCGAACCCAAGTTAGCCATTGTGATGGGAACCGAGGGTGACGGTCTTCGAAGCGAAACAATTACCGATGCGGACTATGTGGTTCGCATCCCTATGGCAAACGGGGTAGATTCACTCAATGTAGCTGCCGCATCCGCTATCGCTTTCTGGCAACTTCGTGTTAAAGATTAAGTAACTCTGCCATCATCACCGGACGAGACACATATATGATTCTATTCATATTCCTACTCACACCTACAATATGTATTCGCCCCACAAGAACAGCGAGGCAAGAGTTTCTCCATTAATTCACTCCGAAAAAACTCATACAGTTCTTTATGCATAGCGTTATATAGTGCCACCACCCGTTCTTCCTGTTCATCATCGGCATGAATACCTCCCCGAAAAGGATCTGCAAAATTAAAAGAAACATATTTTCTCACTACCCCCTGCATTTCCTTTTGCACTTCCTCCGCTTCCGGACAAAGAGTAATAACATAATCCCATGTCTGCTGGGTATACGTAGCAACATCACAAGGCTTTCTACGTGAAAAGTCATATCCATTCTGTTCCATCACCTGGCAAACAACATCAGGGACAGAATTTCCAACCAAAACACCGGCAGTACTAATCTTCATACCTCTACCGAACGAGTTTAAAATCTCTTGCGCCATACGACTGCGACACGTATCACTATTGCTCACTATCAGTATATTCTTCATATGTGATTTCTATTTAATTTTCATTTATTTCCTGATATAGCTACTTTAATAACCCCATCCAGCTTGTTTTCAAAGACACGATAAGCCTCCTCAATCTCATTCAACGGAAATCGATGTGTAATAAGAGAAGTAGTATCAATTTTCCCTTCCTCAATCAGTTTGAGAATCTCGGCACAGTCACAACCATCCACTCCCCCTGTTTTAAAAATCAGATTCTTGCCATACATATCAGGTAAAGGAAGAAGCTGCGGCTGGTCATAAAGGGCTACTATGGTGACAACAGCATTAGGACGAGCACAAGCCCATGCTAAATGGAAAGAATCATCACTCCCCGCTACTTCCAAAACAACATCTGCGCCACCATGGTCACTGTTTTGAATCACAAAATCCTTGCAATTTTCAGGCTCCGTTACTAACACATCAGGATAATGCTCGCGGACAAACCGAATTCTTTCAGGAGACTTTTCGCAGACAATGATACGCTTAGGGTGCTTCAACATTGCACATAGCAAAGTACAAACTCCGGTAGGTCCGGCACCGATAATCAGAACAGTATCTTCCTCGATAATTTCCGAGATACGTGCTGCCCAAAAACCTGTTGCAAGTACATCACCGACAAACAAGGCTTGTTCATCACTCACAGTATCAGGAATACGGTTCAAACCTTGATCTGCATAAGGAACTCTGACATATTCCGCCTGACCACCATCAATTCGGCAACCTAAAGCCCAACCGCCATTAGGATCAGTACAGTTATTCACATATCCATGCTTACAGAAAAAACACTCACCGCAGAAAGTTTCGACATTCACAATCACCCTGTCACCAGGCTTCACCGAAGTGACATCAGCCCCTACTTGTTCTACCACACCTACCATCTCATGCCCGACAGTTATTCCGGGCACAGCACGCGGCACACTGCCATGTTTAATATGAAGATCACTGGTGCAGATGCTACCAAGTGTTACACGCACGATTGCATCCCGTGAATCCTTTATTTCCGGTCTCGCTTTCTCCTGTAACTCAAACTTTCCGTGTTCAATATATGTGTATGCAAGCATAATATCCTCCTCGTTCATTAATATATACCTTGCAAAGATAATGATTTCATTGGCAAAACAAATCTCTTTTATCACGTTCAATACTCCCAAACCGAATCTCACTCTATATTTATAACAATATAAAGCTGAATAAAGTCATTCACTATTTTTTCTACTTCAGTTTTGATATTCTGGAAAATATTCTTACTTTTATATCCCAAATAATAAATAAAAACAGCTGCACGACTTATTATATTTACACACAAGCCTATGATAGATACTTCCGAAAATCTGGTTATTATAAAAGGTCAAATCAAGACTCCCGAAATAGAAAGCTGCCAAAATCATAATGGCAACTATAAGGTAGTATTCCGGAATGTTCCCAGTGCGTATACTTACAAAGAAGAAAATGTCCTTTGGCTGACTGATCCGGACAAACCGGCCCCCAATAATTATCAAATAATCAGTAAAGGGAGAACTTTATCAAACATCAAAGCCTTATCTATTTTTAAGGCCGGATCACACAGCTATTGGCACATTTGTTTTCAGAATGGTAAAGAGTATGATTACAGAGAAAAGGACTTAGAAATTATCGAATCATGCTTGGGAGAGAGTCGTTCGAAAAGTATATTCGAATATTTGAAGAAAGTTGCCGATGCGAACGAATTGAAAGCTGATGACGGAACGAAGCTATTGGCAAAACAATATGAAAAGATTCATTTCATCGCAAACAACAGAGCTATTGCTGTATATCTGAATCCTCAAAAATATAAAATGCAGACCCAGACTGCCTCAACCTTGATTTTTCCTTTCGGTTGTAATGCAAGCCAGCAAAAAGCAGTCCAGGCAGCTTTTGAGAATCAAATCAGTGTTGTGCAAGGACCTCCGGGAACTGGAAAGACCCAAACGATTCTGAACATCATTGCCAATATCCTTGTGCGTGGTAAGACTGTTCAGGTAGTATCTAATAATAACTCCGCCATCGTCAATGTACTTGAGAAGTTATCCAAATACGATATGGGATTCATTGTTGCATTGCTTGGCAGCACAGCTAACAAAGAGAAATTCATCGAGACTCAAGAAGAGGAAAAACAATATCCGGAGCACTTTGAGTCATGGCATGATACGGATGTCGACCAACCTCAATTTCTCAATCAGATACATCATCAGACAGAAGAACTAAAAAGCATATTTTCCAAACAGGAACGCCTTGCCATGGCAAGACAGGAAATACAAGCTTTAAAAATAGAGTGGCAACATTATCTGCAAGAGTTCGGAACAAAAGAATTTACTCTCCAACAACGGAAAAATTCCAGTTCGGCAGACCTTCTGAATTTATGGAATGAATGTCAACAATTTGCAGAAAAAGAGCAATCATCAAGTCTTCGGGGAATAGCAGCTTTTATTCAACGGTTGAAATGGTTATTCTTTAAATTCAGGAGCAAAGCGATTTGTAAAATCCCCGATAAAGGTTTTTATAAACGGGAGATGAGTTTGATTATCGCCGACTTCCAAATCTTATTCTACCAAACAAAGTATGCAGAACTGGAAGTTGAAATAGACACATTAGAAAAGGAGCTTGCCAACAAAGATGCAGCAGAAATGGCTAGACAAATGGCCGATACATCAATGAAATATCTAAAGAATCAGTTATTTCATACCTATGGCAATAATCATGACAAGCCCATCTTTACGCTCCCTGATCTAAAAAATAATTGGCGAGAGGTACAAAAAGAATATCCTATCATATTAAGCACTACCTTTTCATCATTAGGCAGTCTGCAACGAGATGCCGTATATGATTATATCATTATGGACGAAGCGTCACAGGTTTCCGTTGAAACCGGAGCTTTAGCCTTGTCATGTGCTAAAAATGCAATCATTGTCGGTGACACCATGCAACTTCCCAATGTAGTCACGGAAGAAAATAAGGAAAAGCTAAACTTTATCGCTAATGCCTGCCTGATTAAGCCGGAATATGATTGTGCCAATATGAGTTTTCTGCAATCCGTCTGCAAAGTTATTCCGAATGTACCACAGACCTTGTTACGGGAACATTATCGATGCCATCCCCGAATCATCAACTTCTGTAATCAGAAATTTTATGGTGGAAATCTTGTCATCATGACACGTGATAAAGGAGAAGAGGATGTCATTTGTGCCATACGGACAGCCAAAGGTAACCACTCCCGCAGCCACATGAATCAACGGGAAATAGATGTTATCAAAGAGGAAGTACTACCGAATCTATCCTATGAAACAGATGAAATTGGCGTCATAGCTCCATATAACAAACAAGTAGATGCAGTAAAATCCGCACTTGAAGAGGATATTGATGTCGCAACAGTCCATAAGTTTCAGGGAAGAGAAAAGGATGCTATCATTATGACCACTGTCGACGATGTCATCACTTCCTTTTCCGACGATCCCAACCTGCTCAATGTTGCTGTTTCGCGGGCTAAGTCACAATTCTATTTAGTCGTATCGGGAAACGAACAACCCAAAGACTGCAATATCAGCGATTTGATCGCTTATATCGAATATAACAATGGCACTGTTTCCACCAGTAAGATTCATTCTATATTCGATTATTTATATGAGCAATATACAGATGCTCGAATTGCCTATTTGAAAAAACACAAGAAAATATCCGAATACGATTCCGAGAATCTTACATTCGCCTTACTCGAGGATATCCTGAAAGAAAATATCAATATGCGTCATTTGAATATCATTTGCCATTTACCACTCTATATGTTGATTCAGGATTATTCTCTATTGAATGAAAAGGAAAGCAAATATGCTGCAAATATAAACACTCATATTGACTTTCTAATTTATAATCGTGTGAGTAAACAACCGATATTGGCTATCGAGACGGATGGTTATACATTCCACAAATCAGGGACAAGTCAGTCGGAACGTGATATTAAAAAGGATCGTATTTTAGAGTTGTACGGAATTCCGTTGGTGAGATTGTCTACTATAGGTAGTAATGAGAAGAAAATTATTGGAGATAAGTTAAGTGAAGTATTAAACTTGCATTAGAATGTTCATTGCAAATCATATTTTTTTTAGAATAGGAGTTTCTGCATATTCCAACAACTAATATTTCTATATTAATACCTATATGTTACTAGAAAAACGTATTCTTTAATATTACCGCCACCCCAAAGTATTATATATGGAGTGGCAGCAGCTTGGTACACTAATTTCCCAAAAGAAATATTTTAATTATTCGAAGCTCTGATTATTTGTTGGTATGATATACGATACACATTGAATTTTACATCAAGACTATTCCCAATATTACTAAAAGCCATACATATTATTCTGATAACTTTCTATACGCTCTAAAAATTAATTCTGCCATTAACACACGACGCTTAGTTAAGAAATCATGATATTCAAGATTCTCAAAATTTTCAGGTAATGCATTTTGGAAACATGTAATTTTATACCCTTCGACACCTAACCTACTCTTATAAGCTAGAACATATTCAGAAGGAGGATTATCTGAAATATCAATATTCGTAGAATAGTCAAGAAATGTATAATTAGCTATTTGGTTCCTTTCACGATCATCTTCAATACCAATTTGGGAAAGATAATTCTTTGGGTATATATGATGAATATCAATAGAAGACTTTCCCCCACTAGCCCCTACGATAAAGTATTTAGATGTTGGTGTATTACTAAATAACATGGGATAACCAAGTACATTAAGCGATGCCACATAGCCATACCATGCTGGCGATTGAGTTGAGGATGTGACAAGGTCATTTGGCAAATTATATTTAAAATAGTCATCAGTAAATTGAGATTTTATTTCATTATCCAAATAGTCTACAAAGTCTCTTGATGTATGAACTTTACGTAAATCTGCAAATTGCTTTTCAACAGCTGATTCAGGAGAGTTTGTATAAAATCCTTTTATCGTAGTCATAAAGAACCATCGTTGCATGATTTTCTTCAACTCCATAGGCTGGACATTATATTCTGTTTTTCCGATAAGATATAACATATATGAAAACACAATTGCATTTTCTGATGAAACCAGCGAACCATTAAGATAACCGGCTTCTGCTACAATATTCATAAACGCATGCCAATGATTAAGATTAACAACCAAAGTTAGCGCTTCTCTAAACTTCAATAAATTATCCGTTCTTATTTCTTCTGCAAATTGCCCGGTCTGAAGATCTTTACCTCTCAAAAGCATATAGGCGTATTTCAATCTTGCACGTTTGAAAGCTATACCTACAGTAGCACGTATCAAGTGCACTGGATTTACTTCAAGAATATGATTATATGAAGTTCCAGCTTCCGGAATACGTGAAGTCCGGCAAAAATCATTTATTTTATCATGAATTTCATTGTCATAGACAGCTAATAACGTTTCTATAAAGTTCTTTTCAGTCAGTTTTTGCCCGCCAGAATTCACACGAACAAAAATATCCGCCACATCTTGTTCAGATGCTGTTGCACTAATTCTTAATGTTGGCAGAAGATAAATATTTAAATTCAAAAGAGCATTAATATTTTCCTCTATAACTATTTCTTCATCATCAGAAAGTCTTGGCAACTCGTTTCTTACACGACTTTCATTAAGTTGACTAATATATGCTTTCCGGAATTTAGTAACATTTAATTGTTCTTCATGGGCAGCAAAGACTTGACTTACAGCACTAATCCATTCCGGATTACGCTCATAAGCTTGAGACCAAACTGCAAATTCTCTTTTCAGAGGATTAAATGATATTTTAATATTCCGTTCCTTATAGTTTACATTTTTAATCTTTATGCCTTTAATTGCTCCTAACAGAGCTGTAAGACGCTGTTGTCCATCAATCACTAAATCACGAGCCGTATTGAAGGTTTTATCATTAATTCCAATCTGCCCTTTGTTTTCAAAATTAGCAGGTGATTCCCAAAGCATTACATATCCAATTGGATACCCTTTCAACATTGAATCCAACAAATCACGAACTTTATTATCTTTCCAAACAAAAGGTCTTTGCAAATCAGGCAAACCAATACGCCCATTTTTTACATCATTAAGTAAATCTCCAACTTTACTTGGTATGTTATCAAATAATTCTTTTCCCATAACTGTCACTATTTTACCAAACTCATTAAAGTATCATAACTATCAATTTTACCATACTTAACCCCTGAATTGCTTAACTGCTCAAAAAGTTTCTCTGCACAAGCAATCTTGTTTTTCTCAATTTCCCGCAACTCCATGGAGCTCATTGAACCCTTGGTTTCAGCAATGAAATAGATATGCTTCACTTTATCTTTTTCAAAAGCAATAGCCCAGTCCGGTGAATAATTTCCTACAGGAGTCGGAATGTGGAACCCCTTGGGTAGTTTCGCATATACTGCCACTTCATCAGAAATATCAAGACTTTCTACAAATTTACGTTCATTACTCTTTTCAGCTATACCATCGGTGAATACATAGTCAAGAATACTCTTTTGAGCTTTGAAAGCCTTGTCCATAGAAGTATGCTTTTCCTGTGTAAAGATACTGCTGTCATATTCACCATCCACTTGATTATATGAAATATGCTCCACAATCATAGTTGCTTTCTGTTCAAGGATAAGCCGAGTAACCTTGGTAATAAACTCTTCCGGGTTCGCCTTAAACATATCAAACTTAACCGGACGGATTTTTGTCAGTATTGTCGCTACAGTTTTACGGGTAAGTGTCGTGCCGGATGCTATTTTACCGATAAGATCATACTTCACATGACTAACCACATCTGTAGTCAATCTATCCGTCTGAGACGCCTTCTTTTGAAGCATTTCACCTGAAACGACATCATCTTTCTTTAGTTCATCCTTCTGAACACCTTTCGTTATCACATAAGTCAGTTGAGTGACTTCCAGCTCCCTATTAATAGCTTCCACAGCTTTTTCAATCAACTCATTACTGTCAAATTGAACTTTATAAGCGTATTTGTGGTTGATACGCTTCCACAACTCCTGAAATTCCTTCTTTGCAAAATTATCGTTGAGCGTATTAGGCGGTGTTTGTGGTTTGCTACCATTGCCAATCATATCATCAAGAGCCTTACTATCGAAGATAGATTGCACACGTTTATAAACAGCATCTGTCAATGGTTTCAGCTCATCAGGAAGCTGTTTCAAATTGCCATTCTTCAAGTCTTCACGGAATGTATCTGTCACCTCACCCCCTTTTGTAATATAACCATTCATGCGCAACTGGAATACAATCTCTTGTGCGTCTTCTTTAGAAACAGTATACTTCTTCCCTTCATTGGAAAAGAGAGTCTTGCCAATAAAGAAATCAATATCAGCCTTGGTAGGACGATCGTAGAGGTCTGCCTTTATGTCCTTCTGCAAATCCGCCACAAAAGAAGCATATCCTTCAGAGGCTATAACGGTCAGTTTGTTCACACTATGAACCTCATCTGGCAGTATTTCTGCATCCATGCGGACACCATACTGGTCAACACAAAGTCGCAGACCACGACCAACTTCCTGTCTCTTCTGACTTACACTATTAGATTGACGAAGTGAACAGATTTGAAATACATTCGGGTTATCCCACCCTTCCAGGGAAAACGCACGAGTTAAAACGCTTTAATAAAGTTGTTTATCAAATTAGCTAGATACTCATCACTCCATCCAGCCTTCTTCCTTTTCCTATTGACAGAAGTCTTCTTGTCTTCATCCTGATAAT
>OGUQ01000559.1_pt1 | contig 36391 bp, 28 predicted proteins | sample 1574701 | NCBI WGS metagenome assembly OGUQ01 (sample SAMEA2582087, study PRJEB24529) | metagenome | biome: Human gut stool | place: China | collected 2011 | reverse complement strand
TACATGGACGACGAACTCGGCCTCATCTACTACAACTACCGTCATCTCAATCCGCGCGACGGCAGGTGGATCAGCAGGGATCCCATCATGGAACAGGGAGGGTGGAATTTGTTCGCCTTTGTAGGAAATAAAATTTTTAATCAAGCTGATATTTTAGGGTTGTGGCCATGGTCCCAGAAACAACCAAATCCTCCAACCTTGACAATAGAAACAAAAAAATGTCCAGATAAAAATACGATAAGCGTAGTTGTGCGTAGAAGTAACGAAATTACGGTGGATGCAGACGGTTCTCCTCGTGCGTATCATCCAAAAAACATAGGATTAGATGATAATAGAAATGGAGGAATAGGAAAAGATAATTACGGTATTGTTAGTCCTGATGTTATTCAAGGGAAAAATGATCCTGCTCCAGGTTATTATGTATCAGTTACAGCATTATTCGATCCCCGGAAAAAGAAAACAGACCCTCGTAGATATGTAAATTCAGAAGTAATTCCATATCTTGTTTTTAATAAAGAGGATAGAAAAAAAGGTGCTAAGGCCGGTGATTATGCAACAATTACTAAAAAGATGCCAAATGGTGATCTTTTAATTATTCACGCTATTCTTGCAGATTATAACCCTTATTCTAAAGGGGAAGGTTCTATGAAATTAGTAAAGGAATTAGGAGGAAATCCGGATCCTAGAAGAGGAGGGGTAAAATGTAAGGAAGGTTTTACTATTTACGTGTATCCTGGGACTGCAGAAAAATTTGATAGCGATAAAGTTTCTCATGAAACTATTCAAAAAAAAGGTAAAGAAATTTGGGATAAGCAGCATAACAAGTAATATAATAATTATATGAAATTATACATATTATCTTTAATACTATTTTTTAGTACATCAAACTGTCAATATAATCTTAAAACGGTTGTAGAACATAATAAAAATCATGATAGTGCCATTGTTGATGATGTTCAAATATTAGAAAAATCATCTAGTAGTTCAATATGGAAAAAATATTATGTTAAAATTCATGGCCTAGAAAAAGGTATTCCAGGAGAATATATAGATTCTCCATACATTATTGAATACAAAAATAGAGTTATTCTAGTATGTTCTATTAAAAGAGAATCGGTTGTTTTTGTTGTTACAAGAAAAAATAATCAATTGGAGTTTATTCCTGTAACTGAAAAAAATAATTATGAATTGTTCATGGATAAATGTCGAAACATGAAATATTATCCTATTCGTTTTGTAAATGGAACATTGCTTAAATTGAAAAATGGGCAACTAGTATCTGATTATTCGATAGAGTGTTCTTCTAAAGAATTCCCTGATCCTTCTGATATTATTTATTTAGAATTTAAAGGAATATTTGATTTTGATTTCAAAAAAAATATATTGGAATTGAAAAGTATAGAAGGGCCTATAAATTAACTCTTTCTGTATTTGGTAGTAATTTGAATTATCATAGAGTAAAAATTCCTTGTTATTTATACCATGTTCCTTCCGGCATAAGCTGGAAGGAACATTTGCTATATGAAGATGAGCAAACATTCATCCTGCCTTATCCACCGGAATTTTTTGGTGGGAATCAGCTACTCGGACGCCACGCCCGGCCAGAGCTTCGCCTACAACCACCTCGGTCAATTGACGCAAATCACGGATGCCTCCGGAACGCGAACCTTCGCCTACAATCTCTACGGAGAACCGGAAACCGACAGCCTTGCGGCAAACGGCCTCGCCTGGCAGGTTTCCGAGCTCTATGACGGGCTCGGCCGTCCGGCCGGGTACGAATTAAGCGCGGGCGGACGCCGCGTCCAGCAGGCGCGCCTGTCCTATGACGGCAAAGGCCGCCTCTCCACCCTCACGGCGGAAGGCATGGAAACGCCCTTCTCCTGGACTTACTGCGAACAGGGAGGGCTTGTGGAACAACTCGCCTACCCCAACGGCATGACCCGGGTCAACACCTATGAAAACAGCCGCGACCTCCTCTCCGTCATCGACTACCGGAGGCCCGGAAGCACCAACCCGCCGGCGAGGCACGAATACGACTACGACGCGCTGGGCCGTCCGACCCGGCGCAGGGACACGTGGAACACGGCGGCGCCCAAAACGACGCGTTTGTTCACCTACAACAGCCGCGGCGAACTGGTCGGAGAGCAGCTCAGGCCCGGAGGGCGCTTCGGCTACCAGTACGACAACATCGGCAACCGGAAGGAAGCCTTCGAATTCGGCAGCACCACGGACTATGAAACCGATGAACTCAACCGGTACGCGGGCATCGTCAGAAATGGCGGGGAAGCCTTTACACCCCAATACGACGCGGACGGCAACCAGACGCTGGTGAAAACTTCCACCGGCATCTGGACAGTCACCTACAACGCCGAAAACCGGCCCGTGAAATTTGAAAGCGAGGACGGCGGGACAACCGTGGAATGCGCCTACGACTCCATGGGCAGGAGGTTTGAGAAAAAAGTGACGGTCGGAGGGACAACGGGCTTCCACGCGCGTTACCTCTACCGGGACTACCTGCAGGTGGCGGAGTGCGACTTGACCGGGGAAACGCCGGTACTTGTGCGCAGCTACCTCTGGGACCCCTCGGAACCGGAGGCCACGCGCGTCCTGGCCATGACGCGCTGGGAGGCGAACGGGACGCAGGTGAAGGAGCATCTCTACTGCATGCATGACGCGATGAAGAACGTCACTTCCCTCTTCGGGGAAGCGCGCGGACGCCGCGCCCTGTACGAATACCGTCCGTACGGAGGGCTGGTCACGTCGGAAGGCAACATGGCGCAAGAGAACAAATTCCGCTTCTCGTGCGAATACATGGACGACGAACTCGGCCTCATCTACTACAACTACCGTCATCTCAATCCGCACGACGGCAGGTGGATCAGCAGAGATCCCATCGCGGAAGAAGGCGGCTGGAATTTGTTCGCCTTTGTAGGAAATAATGGTATCATCAATTTTGATTATTTAGGGAAAGGTTACTTAGCTAGGCGCCCTTTAGCACATACAGCATTCACTCACGACGGGGAAAAATATTATACTATACATGGGCATGTATACAAAGCAGAAGGATTATCAATACAACATTCTCATTTTTTCTTTGAGGATGAAACTAATATTGGCTATTTCCCTGATGGATTGCATGAGGATAATAGCGAAGGTGAAGAAAGAAAATTGTATATCAAAATTCGAGATAAGCTAGATGATTGCATATTGCGAGAAGCCATTAAAAAAACACCTCCTAAACCTTATAGCTTGACTAGATTTACAATTAAGATAGCTTGTGAAGAACAAAGCACATTATACCAAGTGAATAATATGGGGCAAATAATTCCAGTGCCTGTAAGTAGAAATGTTATTAAAATTATACAAGTAATAAATCCTGATACAGATAATTGTAATTCATGGGCATTAAGAGTATTGAGAAAATATGACGAATTAGTTAAAAAAATCAAAAAATGAAGCCGTTAATTTTAACAATATCAGGTTATTTCCTAGTTATAATATTTATAATTTTTACTTTGGTGTTTCCAGTGTCATTGGATTCAAATGCATGGTATGACTGGATATCATGGGCGATGTTGATTTTATCATTGATTTTAAATATATTATGTTTTTTTATAAGTATCTATTCTCTAATAAAGAAACGTAAAATTTGGACAAATATTATAGCTTGCTTACTTTCTATTGTTTTTATGATTATAGCATTTTCGTTAGTTTCTATAGAAACTGTAATTATTATTAATTGATCTTGAAATGAAATAATTTTCTACGAATTACAACCACTCAGGGACTGTTATCCTCTGAGTGGTTGTTTTTTAATAAGCATATGGGCAGGAGGTTTGAGAAAAAAGTGACGGTCGGAGGGACAACGGGCTTCCACGCGCGTTACCTCTACCGGGACTACCTGCAGGTGGCGGAGTGCGACTTGACCGGGGAAACGCCGGTACTTGTGCGCAGCTACCTCTGGGACCCCTCGGAACCGGAGGCCACGCGCGTCCTGGCCATGACGCGCTGGGAGGCGAACGGGACGCAGGTGAAGGAGCATCTCTACTGCATGCATGACGCGATGAAGAACGTCACTTCCCTCTTCGGGGAAGCGCGCGGACGCCGCGCCCTGTACGAATACCGTCCGTACGGAGGGCTGGTCACGTCGGAAGGCAACATGGCGCAAGAGAACAAATTCCGCTTCTCGTGCGAATACATGGACGACGAACTCGGCCTCATCTACTACAACTACCGTCATCTCAATCCGCGCGACGGCAGGTGGATCAGCAGGGATCCCATCATGGAACAGGGAGGGTGGAATTTGTTCGCCTTTGTTAATAATAATAGCATTATCAATTTTGATTTAGTAGGTTTAATAGATGGAGGAATGGGGGGGATTATTAACGGGACGTATGGATCTTCTCCTTTTAACGTATCTTATAAATCAAATCCTAATTATTCTTCTTCTAATAATGGAAATAATAATGCTATCTTTCCAATTAAAGGAAATGTTAGCATAAAAGTAGAGAATTCAGTTAAAAAAAGTAACCCTCTTGTTTTTATTGTTGCAGTTGAAGTTGAAAGAACTGGATCATTAAGAGTAGATTATGATAAAATAGTACAGAAATTAGAATCAAGTGGTTTTTCAAGAGAAGAATCAAGTAAAGTTCGAGATTCAATTAAACTTGAATTTAGAAAGAAGCAAACTATTTTAGGCAAAGCTATTACAGAATTAATTTTAAATCAAAGAAAATCAAATGGATTTATTGACAAAAAGTCGAATCCATCAAAAACTAATCCAAGAGTTACCGTTGCTGGAAAAATTATGAAACATGGAGGACGAGGGATAATTCTGTTTTCTGCCGGCATAGAAATATATACAATATGGAATACTCCTATCGATCAAAGGGAAAGAGCGATTTTGCAGTCTGGTGGCCGCTTTGGTGGAGGTATTTTAGGAGGGACTGCTTCGGGGGCGGTTTTAGGTTCATATGGATTTAATCCTGTTACAGTAGCTATAGGAGCCTTCCTTGGTGCAGTAGCAGGATCGGAAGCAGGAGAATGGGTAATTAATAAAATATGTAAATGAAATGGACAAAAATTTGATTAATAAAATTAAAAACAAAAAAATAGATTATATTGTTGAGTGGTGGGAGGACGATAGTCTAGATATTGATAGTAATCAGCACATTCTTTTTTCACTTGAAAACGAAGATATTGATATTATTGTAACAGAGAAAAATATTGATGAAATTAATTTTATTTTGGAAAAATTTAATGTGAATATATCTATGGAATTTCATGTTAACTTTTTTGATCGTATTATCTATCCAATATCTAGATATGGAGAAAAATATTATGAATATAAATATGGATGTATGCTGAATAAAATTTTAAAATTTATAGGTATTTGCTGTTTGCAAAAAAGGAAGTCTCTTTAAATTTATATTTAATATTTTTCAATTGGCATTATTTTTTTGAAAATTAATGATATTGGTTAGAGCTGAATGAACAGTGAAGAAAATACATAGGATAATAATTTTTCATCTTAATGAATAACATAACTAAATAGGGATTCTTTTGGGCACCCGGTAAGCTACACTTGCCGGGTGTCTCTTATCGGATTTTTATCTTTATTACAAAGTGTATATATACGAAATATACTGTAATCTGCTGACGGGAATCGGCTATTATGTCGCCACGCCCGATTAGAGCTTTACATACAACCATCTCGGTCAATTGACACAGGTTGAGGAAGCTAGAAGCGAGTGCCTACACAACCGGCCCGTTCAACCAATACACCGCCATCGAGCGCGGAGAAGAAGCCGCCTTTGAACCGGTTTACGACGCGGACGGCAATCAGACATTGATCAGGACATCCACCGGCATCTGGCAAGTCGCCTACAACGCGGAAAACCGCCCGGTGCGCTTCGTCAATGAAAGCGCCAAAACCGTGGAGGAATGCGCCTACGACTACATGGGCAAGCGGCACATCCGCAAAGTGAGCGTCCGATGGTTCCTGTTCTGGGACCCGACGCAGCCTGAGGCTACACGCCCGCTGGCCATCCGCAAAGACGGCACCTGAGTTGGAGCTATGACAAGTGGTGCAATTGGTAGTGCTGGTGCCGGTGTTGGTGCTGCTCCTGGATCTGTAGTTGGCGCAAGGATAGGTGCGTTAATAGGAGATGTCACTGGTTGGTGGGTTGGTACGTCAATTACAGAACGTGTATATGATTGGATATTCACAGAATTAGAAAAAGAAGAGTATGAAGTTGTATGTGCAAAAAATTAGTTTTTATTATTTGTAGTGGTATATTAGTTATATTTATTTGTAAAATTTTATAAAATGAATCAAGAAATAAATAAGTACTATTTTGATATTGATAATAAAGCGAATTATATTTTTTTTGAATGCAAAAATGGTTTGCATTATATGCTTTCCAATTCAATATGTTCATATATTCCGGAGTTGCCGCCGAATGCCCGTGAATATCCAAACAAGTGGAATTCGCAGAAATGGAATAAATGTGGTAAAAAATGGATTTCTTTTTTATGGCGGGGTTTTTCCTGTGAAGATAATAACTGCGTTCCTTCGCATGAGCACTATTCTCATTTACATATTGGTTTTCAGTCCAGTATGGATACCCTTTATTTCATGAATAATGGGGCGGTAATCCACTTTTTCTTAAAGAAAAAAAGGAAAAAAGAGATAGAGGAAATTCGTTTTTATACAAGTCAGCAGGCTGATAGGAATGGAATTCGCATTCAGAATTATCTACATAATTCCTCTTATCAAAATATTCCTATTTATTGGGAAGGGACAGATGGTCTTTATCCTCTTGAAGGAGGATTTATTGTCACACCAAGTTTTTGTTCCAGCGGAAAGCTTTGCGATATGAAAGCTTATGAACTTAATCATATTGAAAATTCACGCAGTATCGATTTTGTGCAAGGAGCTTTTAGTCTGGCAAAATATCCGGAAGAAAGCCGTGCATTTAGAGAGCTTCCTTCGTATTTCTGCGAACTGACAGATTCCTCGTTTGACTATAAATCATGGGAGATGGCTATGACAGCGGAATCCATTCCTCTGGAACACAACTGTGTTCATCCGTTTTATAAAAATGGCATATGTATAGCTGAATTGGTAATTGTTAATTTAATATGGGGAACTTCTTATTATCCCTATCAAGATTCATATGTACTTTTGTTACGCTACTCTCCATCAGTAGAATCTTGTGTTATCCAACTTGTTGACCTTGTATTGGGAAAATTTCCCAGTATCAGATTAATAGAAAATAAAGAAATTATATGATGATTTTGTCTAATTTTGAAAACTATTTTTAATCATCAGAAGATGATGCGAAACGCTGAAAGCTGTCCTGATGCCAAAAAGAGATAGAAAGCTTAGCAGCGGAGGAAAGCAGCTGTTTCAGGGTATTCTAAAAATGAGATGTCCTATAAAAATTTAGAATGACAATTTGAATTTTTATGGTATTATCATAATTGGGTCTAATGTCAGAAGAGAAGAAGTTTTGTTTTTTGAGTAATTATCGATTTATTAAAATGATATAATGAAAAAATATATTATATACTGTAGTATTGTTGTTGTTTCAGTATTTGCTTCTTTTCTGTTTTTTGATAAATATTATAAGAAATCTCCTCTTCTAGGAGAGATCGACAATACATATGTCTTTAGCTATGATCCTCCTTTAATAATAGGAAATGTAGAGATTGAGGAATTGTCTAAATTTAATCAAACACTCGCTGATCAGTTTCCCGATCATCATGTCTATGCCACATACTGTGGAAAAGAATGTACCCTGACCGTAATAATTCTTTATGATTATGATACTGATTTTTCCTATACGGATAGAGAAAGACTGTGGAAACTAATATGTGAATGGCAAGACAGCTTGTGGTATAAACAGGATATGGAACAAATTAAATAAAATCTAATATTTTTGATTTTATTTAATTAATACATGAAAACTGTTTAATTTTATAAAAGCTCCTTCTGTTTATCGGAAGGAACTTTTTTACATAAATGATGATTGCTTTGTTTTAATATTGATTTTTTTGATTTTTATAAAGCTATGCTTCCTGTCAAAGATATTGACCATTGTAAAAAAGCTATGAATCTGCCAATAGTTTTGAGAAAATCCTTGACGAAATAGCAGCAATATTGAAATCCTCAAGCAGGAACTTGATGTCCATGTTTCCAGATATAAAGAATATGATTTTTAGCAAAATATTATACTTTCCCTTGTTTCCGGCTGTATTGTTTCCATCCTGTCGCCAGGGGATGACTACGGCGGCACATCCCCTGAAACCGGTATTTGTACGCGTAGCAGATCCTCTCAATCCGGAATCTCCCCAGTCAAGAGAAAAGATAAGGGACTTGTCACAACAGCAGAGGCAGCAGTTGGCGGGCTATATCGTTCATTCTGCAAATTGGGAACAAATGACCAGGAAAGAATTTGAACTGATCCGCAGCGGACGGGGCCAGGAAGGTTTGTCTATGGATCACTGGAGTTCCGATAGTTATTTTAACAGGATGACTGTTCCCTATATCCGTTCGTCGAGTAAGGATGAAGATATTTTATCCCTTCTTCAAAACAATGAAGACGGAGAAGTTATTTTGAGCAGAGCGAATCTTTTTGAATTGGTAGCGGAAAATTATATAGAACATTATCCTGATGATAAGAAAGGATGGGATTTTTTATGGTTTTTTATGGGTGAGGACGTAGACGAAATACCTTTTTGCAGTATAATTAAAGAAATGATTATAAAGAGGAATCTCGATCGATTCGCCTATGGGAAGAAAATATTGGATATGATAGGCGATTCCTCTATCAGAAAGAATGATGGACGCTGCCTTTAGTTCTATAGAGGGGCTGACAGGCAACAAACTTTGGTCTGAAGCAGGGAAGAATAGTACAGGATATGGGCTGAGTTTGCAAATTTTCTCAACTGAACCGCAAATTTATTGATAAATCAGGAGTTGATGAAGAAAATTTATTCTGAATAATGAATGAAATTTATTATAAAATACTTTGATAGCAAAAAGAAATTTCATTTCAACGAAATATACAAGACAGCTAAATATATTAAATCATTAATTGTTATTTCTCCGCAGGTTCTCCAGATAGTTTAAATTTTCAATAACAGAAATAATTATGGACAATGAGAATACTAAAATAAAAGATACAGGATCTTGGTCCCCATTCTACTATTGGATAGTAGGAGTAGTGACTATGTGTGCCTTGATGTGGATGCTTCCTAATAATTATCCTAGAGAACCTTGGGAAAATATCATTAGAGTTTTACTTGGAGCATTGTTCATATTTCTCTTTTTTGTATGTCCAGTGTGGATGATTATTTCAGCAATACGCTATTGGAAGACAAAAGATTATATTCGTGCTACCGTGGCGGTATTAATTGCTTTGACAATTTTAGAGAATGTTTTATTTGGTCCTCTGTTAAGCATGGATTTTTGATTTCACTATTTGTTTTCTAAAAATTCTGACGAGTGACTGGAAAGAAAAAAGGAGCTGCTGAACAATAAAATTGATCATTCCCGGCAAGCAAAAAAGTTATAAATCTCAGTTGAAACGGATAAAAGATGGTGATTAATATAATTTTTTTTCTGGATATTAGTTGTTTTTGGAGTTATTATCAGCTTATATAATTGGATAATAGTTTTTAACTGTGTAATAAAATCCAAAAATTCATCTTGTATTCCTCTATTGGGCGGTGGAGCAATTGTTTTAGCTATGAATCTTCCTGGAATAGATATGGAAGAATACGAATCTATTCCCTTATTATTGGATTATGGATGCATTCCTCTTTTTGTCCACACGTTTTTTTCATTTATATATAAAATGTTGAAGGGATTATTTAAATAGAGTAAAAAACATTAGCCAAAAGGATCGTTTTTAACAGTTTTTCATCAAGGGTATTTGCATATAGCAGAGTGCGGATTGACCGAGGAAATGCCGGATTCGTGCGCAGTTACATCTGGGACCCCTCGGAACCTGAGGCCACGCGCGTCCTGTCCATGACGCGCTGGGAAGCGAACGGGACGCAGGAGAAAGAGCATCTCTACTGCATGGACGACGCGATGAAAAACGTCACCTCCCTCTTCGGGGAAGCGCGCGGACGCCGCGCGCTGTATGAATTACCGGCCGTACGGAGGTCTGATACGTCGGAAGGCAATATGGGGGAAGAAAATGGGTTCCGATTCTCGAGCGAATACATGGATGGCGAACTGGGGCTGGTCTATCACAGTGTTCATCGGTATCAATTCGTTTGATATCTTTGGAGCGGCCTCATTCCTGTTGGAAATCTGCCAACGAGGATTGGAAGGAGATAGGTATTCATGCAGAGTTAGTTCTGTAAATTTTGTTGAGGAAGTCTTTTGGAATTCTGTATGGGATTCAAGCTGCATCCGGCATGTTCCGGGTGCAGTTTTTGTGTAAACGGGTTGAGAAAGACTTGCCGTTATCCGCCTTCCGGGAAGAACGGAAAGCGGGAGCGCAGCCGGAAGAATTAATTTTTTCTTAACAAGAAGAAGAAGGAAGTTAACTACCCAGAATGGAATTTCCGGATATATTGAGGCAATGTTTTTACATTATATTAAACATCGCCGGTCCGTTCCGGGACTCCGTATCTGCCATAGCGGTTTTTCCGTGAAATTTTTTCAGATAAAAAAGAAAAACGGCATAGAATAATATTTTTGTTTCCATATATGTTGGAATGGTTTGAATTTAAATTTCATAAAATATCATGATGGAATCATTGTTGGGTTTTATCTTTTTTCTATTGAGCGGAATATTCTGTTTTTGGCTCTTTTTCAAATGCGTCGACTGGTTTGAAAAAATCTAAAACTGTGCCTGTCTATGTATACATTATTATTTGTGATTAGCTTAATTGTGTTCGGTTATTTGATGTATGTCTTGATCAAACCGGAAAAATTTTAACCAGCAAGATGATGAAAACAGAAATTCTAGGTGTTATTGCGCAAATCGTTCTTATGGTGGCTTTGAGCTATCCTCTGGGGAAATATATTGCCAAGGTTTACAAGAAGGAGAAAACATGGCTTGATTTCATGAAGCCTGTTGAAAGGCTGATGTTCCGCCTGTCCGGGATTAAGCCGGAGGAAGAAATGAACTGGAAGCAGTTTTTGCGGGCTTTGCTGACCGTAAATCTGTTCTGGTTCGTATGGGGGATGGTTCTTCTGGTCAGCCAAGGGTATCTGCCCCTCAATCCGGACGGCAATATTGGGCAAACGTGCCACCAGGCGTTCAATACATGTATTTCATTCATGGTGAATTGCAACCTCCAGCATTACAGCGGGGAGAGCGGTTTGACCTATTTTACACAGTTGTTCGTGATTATGCTGTTCCAATTCATTACGGCAGCTACCGGCATGGCCGCAATGGCAGGGATCATGAATGCCCTCAGCAAGAAGACAACCAAAACGATTGGCAACTTCTGGGATTACCTCGTGTTGAGTTCTACCCGTATTTTGCTGCCTCTTTCTCTGGTGGTCGGATTCATCCTGATTACTCAGGGTACGCCGATGGGGTTTGACGGTAAAATGGAAGTGACAACCCTTGAGGGAGTGGAACAAACCATTTCCCAAGGGCCTGCCGCGGCTGTTGTGCCCATTAAACAGCTGGGAACGAATGGCGGCGGTTATTTCGGCGTTAATTCATCCCATCCGCTGGAAAATCCGACTTACCTTTCCAACATGGTCGAATGCTGGTCCATCCTGATTATTCCGATGGCGATGGTTCTGACCTTTGGTTTTTATCTCAAGCGCAAGAAACTGGGATACAGTATTTACGGCGTGATGTTGCTTGCCTTTTTAATTGGCGTTTGCATTAACGTGTATCAGGAGATGAACGGCAATCCCCGCATAGAAGAGATGGGCATCGTCCAGGAAAGCGGGGCTATGGAAGGTAAGGAAATCCGGCTCGGATCCGCGGCTACAGCTTTGTGGAGCGTCGTTACGACAGTTACGTCAAATGGGTCCGTCAACGGGATGCATGATTCCACCATGCCTCTTTCAGGCATGATTCAGATGTTGAACATGCAGATTAATACGTGGTTTGGCGGCGTCGGGGTAGGGTGGATGAATTATTTCGCCTTCATGATTATAGCCGTGTTCATCAGCGGTCTGATGGTGGGAAGAACCCCCGAATTCCTGTGCAAGAAAGTAGAAGCCCGTGAAATGAAAATCGCTTCCATTGTGGCGTTGCTCCACCCGTTTGTGATTCTCGTCGGAACGGCTCTGGCTTGTTATCTGTTTGTTTACGCGCCGTCGTTTGTGGAAGGCGAAGGAGGGTGGGTCAATAATCCCGGCTTTCATGGATTGAGTGAATTCCTTTACGAGTATACTTCAAGCGCTGCCAATAACGGTTCCGGGTTTGAAGGGCTGGCCGATAATACCTGGTTCTGGAATTACTCATGCGGCATTGTCCTCATTCTGAGCCGTTTCATCCCGATCATCGGCCAGGTTGCCATCGCCGGGCTTCTGGCGGGCAAGAAGTATATTCCCGAGACGTCCGGAACGTTGAAGACGGATTCCGTAACGTTCAGCGCCATGACTTTTGCCGTGATTTTCATTGTTGCGGCTTTGTCCTTCTTCCCTGTCCATGCCTTAAGCACCATTGCCGAACATCTGAGTTTGTAAATTTAGGGTAGAATACGTTTACCACCAATAACATATTTACATATTTCCGTTCCAGTTTCTGGAATTGAAAAAGAAATCTACGATATGAAAAATTCCAATAATACTTCCCTGTTCCAAAGGGAACAGGTACGGGAAAGCTTGAAGCAGTCATTGATCAAGCTTCATCCGGGAATGATGATGAGGAACCCGATCATGTTTACCGTGGAAATCGCCACGATGATCATGCTTCTGGTAACCGTTTATTCCCTCTTCAGCGACGGACAAGGGGATTTCCTTTATAATTTCCTCGTTTTCGTCATTTTGTTCCTCACCCTTCTGTTCGCCAATTTTGCCGAAGCGATTGCGGAGGCCCGGGGAAAGGCGCAGGCCGACAGCCTGCGCAGGACGCGTGAGGAAACGCCGGCCAAGTTGATTGTCGATGGCACGGTTACCGTCATCAATAGTTCCCAGTTGAAAAAAGGGGATTATTTCGAATGTGTCGCGGGAGATATCATTCCCGCCGACGGGGAGGTTGTCGAAGGGCTGGCTTCCATTGACGAAAGCGCTATTACGGGGGAATCCGCTCCGGTTATCCGTGAGTCCGGCGGGGATAAGAGTTCCGTGACGGGCGGCACCAAAGTTCTGTCAGACCGTATCAAGGTGCTTGTCACCGCGCGTCCCGGAGAGAGTTTCCTTGATAAGATGATTGCTCTGGTTGAAGGCGCTTCCCGGCAGAAAACCCCTAACGAGATAGCGTTAACCATTTTGTTGGCTGTCTTTACCCTGGTTTTCCTTGTCGTCTGCATTACCTTGAAGCCGGCAGCCGATTATTCCGGAACGGAAATCAGCATTGCCGCCCTGATTTCCCTGTTCGTATGTCTCATTCCTACGACTATCGGCGGATTGCTTTCTGCGATCGGCATTGCCGGAATGAATCGTGCCTTGAGGGCCAATGTTATTACGAAGTCAGGGAAGGCTGTGGAGACGGCCGGGGACATCAGCACCCTCCTGCTTGATAAAACGGGTACGATTACGATTGGCAATCGGAAAGCGACGGGATTTTTCCCTGTCCAGGGTTTTGACAAGCAGGCTTTTGTTGAAGCCTGTCTGATGTCTTCCGTTTCAGACGATACTCCGGAAGGGAAATCGATTATCGAGCTTGGACATGAATACGGCGTCCATATGCGCAACCTTCATACGGAGGGGGCCCGCATGATTCAGTTCACGGCGGAGACGAAGTGTTCGGGCATTAATCTGAGCGATGGAACCGAAATCCGGAAAGGGGCTTTTGACACCATCCGCAAGATTGCCGAGGAAGCGGGAAATCCATTTCCCAAAGAAGCCGAGGAAATCATTGAAAGAGTGGCGGGCAATGGCGGCACTCCTCTTGTCGTCTGCATCAACAGGAAGGTTGTCGGCGTTATTGAATTGCAGGATATCATCAAGCCGGGCATAGAAGAGCGCTTCGAACGCCTGCGCAAGATGGGAGTAAAGACGGTAATGGTGACGGGGGATAATCCGAGTACGGCCAGGTATATCGCTGAAAAAGCAGGCGTTGATGATTTCATCGCGGAAGCCAAGCCTGAGGATAAAATGAATTATATCAGGAAGGAGCAAGCTTCCGGCAAACTGGTTGCCATGATGGGAGACGGGACGAATGACGCCCCGGCTTTGGCGCAGGCTGATGTCGGTGTGGCCATGAACAGCGGAACCCAGGCCGCCAAGGAGGCCGGCAATATGGTTGACCTTGATAATGACCCCACCAAATTGATTGAGGTTGTAGAAATAGGCAAGCAGCTGCTGATGACGCGCGGCACGTTGACGACGTTTTCCATTGCCAATGACGTCGCCAAGTACTTCGCGATTGTGCCTGCGCTGTTCATGATTGCGATTCCAGAACTTGCTGCGCTGAATATCATGCATCTGCATAGTCCGGAAAGTGCCATCCTGTCTGCGATTATTTTCAATGCAATCATTATCCCCATCCTGATTCCTCTGGCCTTGAGGGGCGTGGCGTACAAGCCCATTGGAGCCAGCGCTCTGCTGCTTCGCAACATCCTGATTTACGGAGTGGGCGGTCTGATTGCTCCCTTCATCGGAATCAAACTGATTGATATGGCTGTCGGCCTGTTTTTTTAACTGAAATAAATATATTGTTATGAGAAATTTAGTGAAATCATTGCGCCTTACACTTGTCTTTTGCGTCTTTTTCTCCATATGCTACATCCTGGTGCTGTGGATATTCGGATTGATTGCCGGCCCTGGCGGAGGAAATGCGGAAACCCTGGTTTTGAACGGGCGCGTGGTAGGCGCCGCCAATGTCGGGCAGCAATTCACGAAGGATATTTATTTCTGGGGCCGTCCGTCCCATGCGGGCGACGGTTATGACGCGTCCAGTTCATCCGGCAGCAATAAGGGGCCGACCAACGAAGAATATCTGGCCGACGTGAATATTCGGATAGATTCGTTCTTGAAGAAACATCCTTATTTGGAACGGAAGGATGTCCCTTCCGAAATGGTTACGGCCAGCGCTTCCGGCCTGGATCCGCATATCACTCCGGAGAGCGCCTATGTGCAGGTGAAGCGCGTTGCCAAGGCCCGCGGCATGGAGGAGGGGGCGGTGAGGTCTCTTGTCGATCAGGCCGTGGAAAAACCGCTGCTGGGCATGTTTGGCACGGAGAAGGTCAATGTGCTTAAGTTGAATATTGCTCTTGAGAAGGCTGATCCTTCAGGGAAGCATTAATTTCCTGATTGTTTAGGGCGGCAATGGCGATTCCGGATTTGGTGATAAATTGCCGCCTTGAAAAAATGAAATCAATTGCGGGCTTCATGTCATGGTAACGCCCGCAATTGATTTTCATTTTCAAAAGATTCTGTAAAATCAACAAGATGTTTTTAACCACAGGAGCCGGGTGAATTTAATATGATTGACGGAAGTAACGGAGCAGAGCACTTTCTTGACCTGATACGGCGTTCTCGAAGGGGAAAGTTCAAGATTTACATTGGTATGATGGCCGGAGTAGGCAAGACGTACCGCATGCTGCAGGAAGCCCATGAATTGCTGAATAACGGCATTGATGTCAGAATCGGTTACGTTGAAACCCACGGGCGGCCCGGGACTGAAGCCATGCTCCGGGGGGTGCCCGTCATCCCGCGTAAAGTGGTTTTTTACAAAGGCAGGGAGATTGAAGAAATGGACCTGGACGCGATTCTTCAAGCCCGGCCCGAGTTGGTTATTGTTGACGAACTGGCTCATACCAATGTGGAAGGGAGCCGCCATCGCAAGAGATGGGAAGACGTGATGGAGCTACTTGATGCCAATATTAATGTGATTTCCGCGATTAATATCCAGCACATCGAAAGCCTGAGCGGCGAAGTGAAGGAGATTACGGGGATTGAGATGAAGGAACGGGTTCCCGACAGGATTTTGCAGGAGGCGGACGAAGTGGTGAATATCGACTTGACGTCCGAGGAATTGATCGGCCGCCTCAAGACCGGCAAGATTTACCGGCCTGAAAAAATCCAGATTGCCCTGGATAATTTTTTCAGAACGGAAAATATTCTTCAGCTGCGTGAACTGGCATTGAAGGAAGTTGCTTTCCGCGTGGAGAAAAAAGTGGAAACGGAAGTTCTCCCGGCAGTTTCTTCCGCCAGAAGGGAAAAGATTCTGGCCTGCATCAGCAGTAATGAACAGACGCCCCGGCGCATCATCCGAAAAGCATACCGGATTTCCTCACGTTACAGTACGTCGTTTATCGCTCTTTATGTCCAGACGCCAAGGGAGTCCCCCGACCGCATCAATCTGGCATCCCAGCGCCATTTACTTAATCATTTCAAGCTGGTGGCCGAACTGGGGGGGACGGTGAAGCAGGTGAGTGCGGAAGATATACCCCAGGCCATCATCGCTGCGTGCAAGGAATATCATATTACGGCTATTTGCATGGGGCATCCCGCATTTAAAATGCCCGGGGCCATGTTCAAGATACTGGGATATAAACAATTTCTTCGTGTCTTGTCGGAGATGAAGATAGATTTAATCATCATCGCATAAAAGGCCGCGGTGAATTTGAAAATAAGGTCGGAGCCGGCTCTTTTCACAGGAAGCTGGCGATGAGATTATCATTCTTGTCTTCCCTGAGCGGAACGGATTGTTGCCGGCAGTTTCCGTTATAGACTCTCCGGGGGCGTTTTCCGTTACCATTCCCGAGCGGGGCGCCCCCTTCTATTTTTTTCCCGTCTGGTTGTTTGAAAAACAGTCCAATGTTCCGGTCCGCCGCATCTCCGGCAGCACCTTTGTTGAAAAAGAATGTAGAATTTCCGGAGGAGCAGCATTCTTAAAAGTGAAACGATAACGTTCCGCCTTCCATGGAGGAGCGGCGGTTATCATAAACAAAAGGAACAGTCATGAGCATTAATTTGCAAAAAGTCATTATAGCCGTATGTGCGGCCGCAACGGTCAGTGCGGGATTCGCAGCCCGCACCGAGGGGGCCAAACTGCACCGATTCAGCACTACTATCGAAAAAGAGAGGCCGCAGTTGAATGAAGAAACGAAACGCTTGATTGCTTCCTATCGCCGGGACCCGTCCGAGGCTAATCGGTCGGCTTTGAGGAAACAGGTCGGGATTAATTACGACAAGGTCCTTGACCGAAAAAAGGCGAAGCTTGAAGAATTGAAACGAACGGCCCGGCATGCGTCCAAGATACAGGAAATGCAGGAGATCGTGGATGAAATGGTTCAAAACAGGGAAGCGCGCATCGACCAAAGCATGCGGCGTTTCAGTGATCCGCGATTCAGACCAGGTGCCCGCAATGCAGATGGCGGGTATTTGCCGGTGCTCGGAGCTTCCTGGAATGTATCAATTGCATATACTCCGGTTACCAACGAGGATTATGCCAAATTCCTGAAGGCAACGGGAAGGAAGGCTCCTAAGGATTGGGATAATGGCGCCATGCCTGCCGGCAAAGGAAGGCATCCCGTGGTGAATGTTTCCTATGACGACGCTTCTGCCTATTGCCGATGGTTGTCGCTCCAGGATAGGAAAGCCGTTTACCGCCTGCCGACTGAAGAGGAGTGGGAGTTTGCCGCCGGGCATATGCCCAAGGATGCGGATTTTAATTGCGGCGAGAGAAACGGGACATCTCCCGTGGACGCCCATGCCGCGACATCCGGCGCCTGCGGAGCGATTGATATGTGGGGCAATTGCTGGGAATGGACTTCTTCTTCAGTTGAAGTTTCCAAGGCCGTGGCACACGGTAAAACGGTCATGGCGGTGAAGGGCGGTTCCTGGCGTTCGCCGCGGACGAGCTGCAGGACTGAGCGGAAAGGAGAAGGAAGGGAATCTTCTTTCGCTTTCAGTGATGTCGGTTTCCGGGTCGTCCGCGAAGGTTGAGGGGGGATTCCTTGCGTTTCAGTTTCTTATAGGCAATAGAATCTGGCTGGCAGACCTGATGGAAATTCCGGCCGAATTGGTAGATTTCCCTAGGGAACTGCATTCTTGAAAAGTGAAACGATACCGTTTCAGAAAAAATATCAACCCTCATTGATTATCATGAACAAGCTCATCATTCCTGCAATTATTGGAATATTCGGTCTGGCTCCCGGTACGGTTACTGCCAACGCGGCGGAATCAACAACAACCTCCTTTTCTGTTCAAATACTGAAAAAGAAACCGAAGGCGTTGAAGTACGGCCTGAAACACGGCCTCAAGAAAGGTTTGAAACACGGCCTGAAAAAAGGCAGGATAAACGGCGGTAAAAAATAGTCGCCGCCATCTTATCTGCTGCCGGGCCTGCAGCCCGGCAGCGTTTTCCCATCAATAAGGATGTTTTATCACCTGTAGTGCGGAAACATATCTGACTTCCGTACAGCTTTGATACATTGCCCATCATGTCTTAAAAAGTCAACATATTGAGAAGAAAGGCGTTTTATGGTAAAATGGTTGTTGTGCGGAGCCGCCATGATTTCCGGCATCGTGATCGCGGCTGAGACGGAAAATCGTTCATTCCAGTTTGGAAATTTTGAGGTGATTGCTGTTCAGGATGCTCTTTCAGCGATGCGGTTCGAATTATTCCCGGGTATGCCGGAAGAGGAGTTCCTCCGCTTAACCGGAGGCGGGAGGGTTCCTTCTTCCGTGAATGTTTTCCTGTTGAAACGCGGCGACGGAAAAATCATTCTGGTGGACGCAGGGAACGGAGGAAAACGGGGCGGGATGCTCCGTAAACTTGAACAGAGCGGCGTTTTTCCGGAGAGCGTCGATTTCATTTTGCTCACCCATATGCACGGCGACCACATCGGAGGATTGCTTGGGAAACATGGCGAAGCCGTTTTTTCCAGAGCCCTCGTCTATGTTTCCATGCCGGAATGGGAATTTTGGCAAAATGGTACGGCCGGACCACAGGGAAAACAGGTCCGGAAGGTGTTGCATGCTTACGGCAGCCGGGTGAGAACATTCCGGTTTGGAGAAGAAGTTCTGCCCGGCATCAAGGCTCTTGACGCTTCCGGGCATACACCCGGGCATACCGTTTTTGAGACTGATTCCCTGCTGATTGTCGGAGATTTGCTTCATGCTGCCGCGCTCCAGATTCCGCGTCCGGAGGTTTGCACGATTTACGATATGAATCCGTCCGGAGCGGTTCAGGTCCGGCGGCGCTTTTATGAGTTTGCGGCTTCTTCCCCGAAGCCGGTCGCCGGAATGCACCTGCCGTATCCCGGAATCGGCCGGATAGGAAGGAGTGCGGCGGGATATGTCTATCTGCCCGGAAAATGAGAAAGGATAAAAAAGACACGGTACAATGACGCAAGCAGAAACAGCATGCCCGGATGTCTGGGGAAGCCATTTCCTTGAATACCGGGGAAGGCTTCTTGCCCTGGCCCGGAGGAATTTGAATCCGGTTCTTGCCCGGCGCGTTTCGGCGGAAGATGTGGTTCAGGAGGCTCTGCTGGCAGCCTGCGGGAAAATGGCTTTTTTTGAAAACAATCCGGAGATTCCTGTCTATTTCAAACTGCGGATGATTCTGTTCCAGACCCTTACGGCTATGGAAAGGAAGCATCTGCAATGCCTCAAGAGAGACGCCTGCAGGGAAGTGAATGTGACGGATGACAGCGTGGGGTCCGCTGCCCGGTTGGATTGGAACCGGTTTGCAGATACTGTGACCGGGCCTCTTACCCGTGCCGTCAGGGCGGATCGTTATACATTGCTCCGGAAAGCGGTCGAGGCGCTGCCCGAAAACGATCGGCAGATTCTTGAACTCCGCCATTTTGACGACATGTCCAATGCGGATTGTGCCGAAGTCCTGCATATTGGGCCGAAAGCCGCAAGCATCCGCTATGTGCGGGCGCTGCAGCGGCTTCGGAAGCAGCTGATGGAGTTAACCGAGTTTCAGCCATGAAGGGGAAGATTTCTCTGGAAGATCTGGTTGAACAATTCCTGGATCAGTGCCGTTCCGGCAATGTTCCCGATATTCAGGATTTTGCCGGGGCGCATCCGGAGTTTGCTTCCGAGTTGCTGGCTCTTCTTCCGCTTGTGATGGAGATGGAAGATTGGAGCGTTGAAAAAAAACAGGGAATTATGCCTCCGGTTCACGATTTTCCCGATTTGGAGGGGGACGATTACCGGCTGATTCGGAGACTAGGCAGCGGCGGTATGGGGGTGGTATTTGAAGCGCTGCAATTGTCCCTCAACCGGAAAGTGGCCCTCAAGCTGTTGTCTCCGTTGCTGCTGCAGGATGCCGCCCAACGCAGCCTGTTTGAGCATGAGGCGCATGTGATTGCCAGGCTTCATCATCCCAATATTGTCAGAATTTTCAGTGCCGCGTGCCGTCCGGGATGTTGTTATTATGCGATGGAGTTGATAGAAGGCAAGAGTCTGGACGGATGTGAATTCAGTAATCCGTATGAGATAGCCCACATTGGCCTCCAGGCCGCCAGGGCGATTGCGTACGCCCACCGCTGCGGCATTCTACACCGCGATATCAAACCGGCGAACCTGTTGCTGGATGAAGCGGGGGAAGTACACGTCAGCGATTTTGGACTTGCTTTTCTGCTTCAGGGGAGAAATGAAGTTATTGAGAAGGAAGGAGCTCAGAGCGGAACGCTGCGGTATATGTCCCCGGAGCGGCTGGTGCATGGAGTCAATACCTTTTCCAGCGATCAGTATGCGTTTGGGGTGACGCTTTATGAGCTTGTTGCAAAATCCCCGCCGTTTCCGGGGCTAGCTCCTGAAGAATTGATGGAACGGATTTGCAGGGAACCGGTTCCGCCGTTGAAGTGCAGCGAACCCGACTTGGCCGCGATTATTAACAAGTGCGTCAGTTTCCGCCCGGAGTCGCGCTATCGAAGCATGGACGAACTTTCTGAAGATTTGCTGCATTTTTTGAATCATGAACCGGTCGGGGCCTCCTCCCCGTCTCCGGCTAGGCGGTTGCAGCTGTGGATGAAACGTAAACCGGCTGTTGCCGTATTGTCTTTGGCTGCGGCCCTGTGTGCGGCCGCTTTCGTTGTCGCGTTGGGCGCCGGTTATCTGCAGACGGCGTCTGCGCTGAAACTGGCGGAAAACAATGCCGCAGTTGCCGATGCGGCTTTGTCACAAGTGTTCACCCGTATTGCGGAGCAGCCCCCTTCACAGAAAAATACGCAGCTGCTTTCAGCTTTGCTGCCCTATTACAGGATGATCGCCAGAGGAAAAAATCTGCCGGAGTCAAAGGTTTGCGAGGCCAATGCCGTCATCGGGGAATGCGCACTGCGCACCGGGAGTTATGCTCTTGCGGAAGAAGCGTTCCGCAACATGATGAAATTCAGGAAAGACGCTTTTCCCGTCAACCAGTTGGCGACGGCTTTGAAAAAACAGGGTAAAGATAAAGAGGCAACGGAACTTTTCCGGCAGGTGGCCGACCGCTTTGCGATGTCGGAGCGGGCGGAGGATCGGTTTGAAACGATCCGCGCGTTGCTGGCTTTGTCCGGTTCTCCGGAGAGTGTTGAGCGTTCCCGGGCGTTCGGAATGTTGGAAACATTGTTGGAGGATGATCCTGACCATCCTGAATACCGTTTTCAATACGCACAGCTTTTGGCCGGAAATCCCCGCCTTTTCCGGGAGAGACGCATTCCCGGCATTGAACCGAATGCAGCCGTGCTGCTCCTCCAGCTTGCCGACGCCCATCCGGAACGGCCGGAATACGGCCTGGCGCTGGTAGAGCTGATGCTGAAGAAACTCCGGTATGCCAGGAATTTCCGGGAACATAACCAGAGGGAACTTGCCGATACGGTGAATCTTTCCGAAAGGCTTCTCGGGCGTTGGCCGAATGATCCGCAGATTATTTCCGGCATGGTCCGGCTGCATGCACGGTATATTGGGGCCCTGCGACGCGAAGGAAAAGATGCCTGGGCCCGAAGGGAAAGCGACCGCCTGCAGGGCATCCTGGAAGTTCTTTTTTACAATCCCGAGATTTCCGATGCCGTGAAAGAAAGCCTGATCCGCCTCCAGCTTCAACGTTTGAAACTGTTACGGCATGACGGCCGGAGTTATGAAGGAGAGGATCTGCGGAAAAAAATCAGCCGGGAGCTGGGCTTTTACCACGGACCGATGCTCCGGGTGTTCCGGGAGGAGTTGGATAAAGCCGGGCCGGATGATGAATCCTCCGTCGGGAAAAGTGAAGATTCCATTATTTTTGAACGCACCAAGCAAGGTTTGTAAATTGTCCGCTTACCGGCACTCAGCAATTTGTTGTGCGAGGGGGAAAGGAAAGCGTCCCGTTCCGAGCGGCGCTGGTGCAGAAGAAGGCGGGTATTTGCCTCCGTTGCAGGCGGAGTGTCAGATGCGTTCCTGATGCATCTTTGTTTTCCGAGCCAGCTTTTTGTTCCAAGGCGCTTCCTGAGATAAATTGCTGTATTCCCTTGTTGACTTCCAGTTGGTGGAACCCATATGCTCGGATTATATATCAAAATTTCAACCATCAACGTTTAATGAGCATGTATAAACACTATTCTGACGGCCGCCGCCGCTTTCTCAAAATGTCCGCCTTGTTCGGTACGGCTGCGCTGATTTCTCCGGCCATTGCCCGGGCAGAGGGCGGGGGTGCCGATTCTCCGGAAAACGGCGGCTTTGCCGCCTCCCGGAGCCGGACGCTTGGCAAGGGCTCCTGTGCCTTGGAAGCTTCTCCCCTTGGCTTCGGAGTCATGGGAATGACCTACAACCGCAGCCAGTCTCCCTCGCGTGAGCAGTGCATCCGGCTTCTTCATGAGGCCGTGGAGCGCGGAGTTACTCTTTTTGATACGGCCATCATCTACGGCCCCCTGAGCAATGAACTTCTGGCTGGGGAAGCTCTTTCCCCCTTCAGGGGGAAGATCAGCGTCACTACCAAGTTCGGGCACGAAGTTATTAACGGAAAGGGGACGGGCCGCCAGGACAGCCGCCCGGAAACCATCCGGCGCTACTGCGACGAGTCGCTGCGCCGTTTGAAGGTGGACGCTATTGAATTATTCTACCAGCACCGCTTTGATCCCAGGGTTCCCGTTGAAGATGTAGCGGGAACCATCTCCGAACTGGTCAAGGAAGGCAAGGTGCGGCGCTGGGGCATGTGCGAAGTCACTCCCGGTACAATTCGCAAGGCCCACGCCGTCCATCCCCTGACAGCCATTCAGAGTGAATACCATCTCATGCACCGGGATGTTGAAAACAATGGCGTTCTGGATGTCTGCCGTGAACTGGGTATAGGCTTTGTCCCTTACAGCCCGCTCAACAGGGGATTCCTGGGGGGCTGCATCAATGAATACACGCAATTTGACCCGAACAACGACAACCGCCAGACCCTGCCGCGTTTCACGCCGGAGGCCATGAGAGCCAATATGCGTATTGTCAATATTCTGCAACAGTTTGGGAGGACGCGCGGCATGACTTCCTCCCAGGTTGCCCTGGGATGGCTGCTGCAAAAGGCTCCTTATATCGTACCCATTCCCGGCACCACTAAACTGTCCCATCTGGAAGAAAACCTGCACACGCTTGATTTTACCTGCTCTCCGCAGGAGTGGGCGGAACTGGAGAACGCCGTAGCCGCCATACCCGTGACCGGAGCACGCTACAACGCGGAACAGCAAAGGCAAGTAGGGCATTAACCCGATTTGTTTGCCGGGACAATGGCAATCGCAACGGCGGCCTCCGCAGAACGTTCGTCAGGCGTTCCATACTATCCGGAATTCCTTGTTGATTCCGTTTTTACGGATTGTCTGAAAAACATTTCCTTCTGAAAGCATTCTGCCGGAAGAAGGGGATGTGTTGTTGCGTGAAGCGAGTAGCCTCCATTTGCCCCTCCCGGCAGCAGGCCCAGGCGTCAGCACCTTCTTCAAATTTTTTGTTTCAGGAAGGAATCCATCCATTCCGGGTTCACCTGTGGCAGAGGTTCGCCTTTGTCATATGCCTCGCAGCACTGGCCGATATACTCCATTTTGATTTTGGAGTATTTCAGGCATTTTTTCAGTTCCCGAATGCGCGTTTTCATGGCCTGATGCCCTTCCTTCAACATGCGGTAACGTTCGCGCAATGTCGAATTACCTTGGCGAACCAGGTGAAAAAAGCGTTTGATCTCCTTGAGTTCCAATCCAGAATGCTTAAGGCAAACCAGCCCCAGAAGTTCTTCCATTTCCTTGCGGTGGAAGACACGGCATCCCGCCCCGTTTCTCGGGATGTCCAGGATTCCTTCTTCTTCAAAAAAACGCAGATTGGACGGCGTGATGCCTGTCAATTCCGAGACTTCCGAAATGGAAAGGCACATGTCTTTCTGTTCTCCAAGTTCTGATGCGTCTTGCATGAAGACACTATGGCTTTTTCTTAGGCTGCGGGAAACGACAATTTCCGTTTATGGGCGGGGAAGCCGGTTATTATTGCCTTTTTAAGGTACATGGCATTCATTTTCTCCAACTGCATGCGGCCTTCCGTTTTTTCTGGAGTTTCCAGCAGCGCTGTTCCGGTTCCGGTGTATTTCTCATATTCCTTTACATCAAAGGTTCCGGGGGATATGGTCCCCGCGTTTTTCAGCAAGGCAATGATTCTTTTCAACTGTGATTACAGTGAAGGCGCCCATGCGGATATTCTCCGCAGAATGGCGGAAACGAATATGGAGCAGACTACCGGTTACGGGGAGGACCCCTATTGCGACCAGGCACGGAAGCTGATTGCCGGCTTGTGCGGCAGAACGGATCTGGATATCCATTTCCTTATCGGCGGGACCCAGACCAATTTCACGGTAATTGCGGCGGCGCTGCGCCCCCATCAATGCGTGCTGTGCGCGGACACGGGCCATATCAATGTGCACGAGTCGGGAGCCGTTGAAGCTTGCGGACACAAGGTTTCCGCTATTCCTTCCCCGGACGGGAAGCTGACGGCCCGGCAAATTGAGGAGGCGTGGCATGCCCACTGGGATGACGAGACCCGTGAGCATATGCCTCAGCCCCGGATGGTTTATATTTCCCAGCCAACCGAATTGGGCACCATTTATTCCAGGAAGGAACTTCAGGAAATTTCCGGAGTCTGCCGCCGGCGGGGGCTGTATTTGTATATGGACGGAGCACGCCTCGGCTACGGCTTGTGCGATGAGGACAATGACCTGGATTTGCCGGCGATTGCCTCCCTTTGCGATGCTTTTTACATCGGCGGCACGAAGGTAGGCGCTCTGTTTGGTGAAGCCCTGGTTCTGCGGCATGAGGCCCTGAAGGAGGATTTCCGTTACATCGCCAAGCAGAAGGGCGGCCGTCTTGCGAAAGGGCGGCTTCTGGGCATTCAGTTCCTGGAGCTGTTCCGCGACGGCCTTTATTTCCGGCTGGGCGCCCATGCGGACCGCCTGGCTGTGATGCTGCGGGATTTTTGCCGTTCCAGAGGGCTGGCGCTTCCCTTTTCCAGCGGAACGAACCAACAGTTTGTCACGATGCCCGATTCCGTTCTGGAGGAGCTGGGGAGGAAATACGGTTTTGCCTATTTGCGCCGGGAGGATGAAACCCACAGCACGGTGCGCTTCTGCACGAGCTGGGCCACCCGAGAGGAAGACGTACGGGAATTGATGGCGGATATCGCCCGCCTGTGCTGAAATTTCCCTCCGTCCGGCAATGCCGGGAAACTGCGGAAAGGGCCGTTCCCCCATTCGTTTGCGGAAAAGCATTTTTGTCTTTCCGGGAGGAACCTGTTGAGCCATGATATGGTTATGCCCTTAATCGTGGGACAGGAATGGCGGAGGAGAATTTCCCGCATGCAGTGGCTGCTGAATGCCGTGCTGGCGGTGGAGTGCCTTAGCATGCCTTTTTTTGCCGCCGGGGCGGTAGCTGGGATGGTCTGGTACGGCGGACGCAGGATGGGGGCTGCCTGGGGCTGGCTGACGGGAGGCGCCCTTGCCGCCGCAGTTTATTTTTGGCGGTGTGGGGGTGGCTGCGGCTCCGGGGCCGTTTTTTCAGCAGACGTGATACGGCGGCCTTTTTGGATGAACAGCTGGGGTTGCATGCGGCGTTGAGCGCCGGTGAGGAATGGGGCCATGCCGTGGAGGCAGGGGAAAGCGCGGTACAGGGGAATTCCGTGCTGCGGATACGTTCCGCCTGGTGCCTGGCCTGGCTGGCGGGAGGCGCGGTTCTTATGGCTTTTGGGGGGGTTTTTTGCCGTTGCCCGCGCCGCAAGCCGTAGGGCAGCTTCCGGATTTGCCGCCCGTTCTGGCCCGGGTGGGGGAAGTCCTGGACCGCCTGGCGGAGATGGAGAGCGTGGATAATAAGAGCCTGGAGCCTTTCCGGGAGCAGTTGGAGGATTTGAAAAGAATGCACCGGAATGAGATGTATTCCCATGCCGGACTGGAAGCGGCGGATGCCCTGAAGGGGAAAACGGCAGCGGCCGTTGCCGGATTATCCAATCAGATGTATCGGACGGATTCCGCCCTTTCCCTGCTGGACAGCCTGAATGGAGCGTCCAGCCCGGAGGCGATGCAGTCCCTTCAGGAGGCGTTGACGGGAATGGAGTCCCTCGCCCTGCAGCCGGGCGGCATCATGAGCCGCCAGCTCCAGAAGCTGAAGGCTTCCCTGCCTTCCCGGCAGATTGATCCGGAGACGGCCCTCCGTCTGCGGGAACAGCTGGAACGGGCCGCCCAGCAGCTGCGGAGCATGTGCGGGCAGTGCGGCATATCCCTGATGGCGTCTCCGGATGAGCGTACCGTGATGGAAGCCGGGCAGGGAGAGGGAAGTGAACCCGGACGCGGAGGAACGGGGCGTGGACGCGGGGACGCTCCCCTTGCCTTTGAGATGGAAGAGCGTCCCCGGCTTGACACGGTTTCCAGACGGGTGGTTCATGAGGACTTGAGCCGCGCCGCTCTGGGGGAAGCTGCGGGGGTGGAGACGGCGGCTCCCTCCCCGGAAGGGGCTGGAAATGGACAGGAACACGGCGGCCGGGGGGCTCGTCCGGCCCGCGGTGGAGATGCCGTGTGGTCTGATTGCCTTACTCCTCAGGAACAGTCAGCCCTGAAGGAAATTTTTAGATAGATTGATTGTTTTCTCCTGAAGGCCGGGAGCGCGTACCCCCCTGCCGCGGTTGTCCCCGGGGAAGCAGGCCGGTCCTGGTAAACAGAGCGTCCAGAACAAGGAGGACGCAGGCGCTCCACAGCAGGATGGGACGGAGTTGGAGGTATGTTCCGGGCCTCGGTTCCCGGAAAATGGAGGGAAGGTCCATCCTTTCCCTGCCTCCGGTCCGGTTCACCAGATCCAGGAAGGCGTTGCCGGATTCAGGCGGCATGGCCCATTCCGGGTCCACCTGCTGGCTGACAGGGCCGAAGGGGATAACGCTGCCGCCGATGCGGACCGCGCCCCGCGCCATGACTCCGTGCGGGAGGGGAAAGCTGCACTGGAATATTCCCGGCTGCAGGTGTTCCCAGATACCGTTTTGTGTACGGGAGCTTTCTTTTCCGGAGAGTTCCAGGGATATTTCCGGCATGCGTTCCGCCAGGCGCGGGATGTTTTCCTCACTGTAGTAAAGGCGAATCCGTAACCGGTCTCCTGCCGTGTCCGCCTGCACGGAGTATCCCTGTGGGGGATTTTTCCTGTTGAGCCACCGGGCCAGGGTTTGGATAAGGTCTCCGTAGCCGTCCCATTGCTGGATGTTTTTTCCGAGTTCTCCCCCCATGGCGAACGTAACGGCGGCCGTCCGTCCCGTCCCCCTGTTCCAGAAGGAGACCAGGGGAGCCGCGTTTCCGTCTTCCGTTACGCAGGCTGCTGTTGCTCCATTCCTTAAATAACACAGGTTATAACCGTCTACGGCAGGGGGCCATTCCGGCTGACCGGCTGCAATTTGAAGCCAGCCGGGCGTACCGCGCAGGGAGGTGCGTTCCCTGATGAAGGCGGCCCGGGCCACGCTGACGGTTTCCTGTGCAAAGATGCTGGGGATATCCCCCGGGCGGTCGCAGAAAAAGATGCGCCCCCGTCCCAATTCCGCTATTTCCCTGAGCAGTCCGGCATCGGCGCTTTTTTCCGTTCCCAGTGCGATGACGCTTACGGTAGCCCCTTCCTTAACCATTTCTTTCAGAGTTTCCCGGTAGTCGGCAGGTTCTTCGGAATCGTCGGCATCTGCAAAGAGGAGCAGATGCCGTGTTCCGGCCACGGAACGTTGCAGTTCCCGCCAGCCCGCTTTCAGCCCGGCGCCGATGAAGATGCCTCCGCCCATGGAGGCAATCCTGGAGACGCTGGATATCATTTTCTTCCTGTTAGGGCCCAGACTGCTTAGCGTGACAATAGGGTGCGGTTCGCTGTCCACGGCGTGGACGGAGATGAGATCCTGGTCGGACAGCAGGGAAATGGTCTGGCAGGTTCCGGCATTGGCCAGATCCATTTTCGTCTTTCCTCCGGGAACGGAACAGGACATGGAGCCGGAACGGTCCAGAACGATGCTCATGGCCGTCATGAGCTTCATCTTGTCCTTCTTCATTTCCATGGAAACGGGGAGCAGTTCGTCAATGGGGGAGGAGAAGTAGCCGCCGGAGCCAAAACTATGCCTGCCCCCGCACATGAGCAGGCCGCCGCCCTGTTCCCTTACGTAATAGTCCAGGGCATGCAGAAAGTCCGGCGGGACGGAGGATGCGGAGAGGTTGTTGATGATGACCAGCCCCACGCCGGAGAGGTGGCGGGCATCAAGCCGGTTCAGGCCGGGCGGTTGTTGGACGCGGAACCCCTGCGCTTCCAGGAAAGGCGCCAGGGGATCGCGGTCGTAGCCGGAGAGCAGCAGGACGCCGTTTCCTCCCGTCACTTCAAGGAAGCTGACGGCACGGTTGTTTTCAGGGATTGGATCGTTTTGCGGCGTTATGGTCATTTCATAAGCGGAACAGCCGGGGGTGGAGAGCCTGTCCGCCAGCCTCACCGTGGCTTTGCCGTTGAGCAGGGTAGCCGTCCCCCGCAGCGGAGCCCCCCCGTTTTTGCTGATTTGCCACGGAACGGTGATGGCCGGGCCGGGAGGGCCTGCCAGGGTTGCCTCTAAAATAAAGGCTTCGCCGGGCCGGATGCGCGCCGGGGTTCGGATTTGTTCTATGCGGATGTCCGCTTCCCGGAAGGTGACGGACAGGCGGTAGTCCACCGGAATCCGGGACTGGATGAGCTGTTCCGCCGCTTGGTCCAGCGGCGTGGTGGGCCAGCCGTCCGTCAACATCAGGATGCGGTTCGTCCGGTTCGGGGACATCAGGGCCATGGTATAGGCCAGGGCCTGTTCCATGTCCGTTCCGGAGGTTCCCCCGGCAAAGACGGGGTCTCCGCGTCCCCGGAGCACGGCGGATTGCGCGAAATCCACCAATCGGACGCGGTCCCCGGCATGTTTGTGCCGTTCCAGAATAGCCTGGATTTCCTCTGCCCCGGCTGCCGGAATTCCCGCCGTGGAATTTGATTGGTCCACCAGCACCCACAAGTCCATGTCTTTGCCGCCCCTGTCAAGGGCAGGCTGAGCCAGGGCCAGCAGCAGGCAGGTCTGCAGGAGGAGGCGCAGGGGGGAGGCCAGGCGCAGACGCCTGTATTTCCAGCCTGCCGCCAGAAGCAGGGGGATCAGGAAGAACCATTCCGGAGTGTTGAATTGAATCATGGGCGCAGGGAGGTGTCTGGGACGGGAGGGAGCCAGGAAAGAATCAGGGCCAGGAACACCAGCGCCAGCCAGAGGGGGGCCAGAGGGTCACGTTTCATGTGCCGGAGCGCCTCTTCATGGGGCTGGGGAAGTCCTGTGTCAAACGTTGAGCAGTGGGAAAAATCTCCCATCCGGGCGTCGGAGAACCAGACGGAGCCTTGGAACAGGGGCGTTTTCCCTTCTCCGGGGGGGAAGATTTCCACATATCCGGTTTCTTCCGGGAGCCTGCCGTTAAAGACAGTTTCACGGCGTTCTCCCCCCGGCATGGTTTGAATGAGTTTTCCGCCTGCGGGCATGGATAAGAGAGTTCCTCCGGGAAGGTTGCCGCAATGTGTTCCGGGCAGATTCTCCTGTACGGATTGCATAAATCTGCGGGTCATGAGCAGGGGCGCCGGAACGCGGTCCGCATTGGATTTTTCCCAGGGCCAGTTGAGGAAAAGGCGTTTCCCGTCCACCCAGGCCAGGGGGGATTCCCCCTGCCAGAGCAGGACGCCGGCTTTTTCTCCCGGCTTCATGGAACCGATGGAGGGGATGAGCAGGCCGCTCCAGTTCAGCCCGTCAGTCAGCGGATGCCTTTCCGCCGTGACAGCGCCGTAAGATGGCTTGCCGCTGGCTGCAAATATGATGGCCGCTTTTCCGGGGGCCCTGGCGTTTTCCGTTTTTCCCTCCAGCAGGAGGAGGTCGGGATCTGAACCGTCCGGGACGGGGGAGAATCCCGGCAGGCTATGGATGATATTGAGGAAGATTTTTCCGGATTGTTCCGGAATTCCCATGCTGACGGCAACGGGGGCGGGAGCGGAGCGGACCAGCAGGAGCTCATTGTCCGACGGGAAGGCGTCCGTCGGGAGCCGGAGCACGGCTTTTCCGCATTCAGGAGGGAGGCTGTATTCAAATTCCGTGACAGTTCCTGGATTCAGGAACAGGGAACGCCGGGCAGGAGGACGTCCGCCTTCCGTATGGATGGAGATTTCGCTCCGAAGAGGGGATGGACTATTGTTTTTAACGGCAATCCTCCAATGGCCGGGGCCGACGGCCTCCACCGGGGTTATTCCCGCAAAACCCACATTTTCCAGAGGTTTCCCTACACCCCGTGCGGATTGCCCGGCGGGAACCCTCCGGGCAGTGGATGTAATCAGGCGCGTGATGCCCGTTGGACCGGCAACGGCTGTGGCGGTGCGCAGGGCAGGGGCCAGGTCATGTGTTCCTTCGCGCGGCTGCCAGATATCCAGGGCGTGCAGGGCCTGGCGGGCGGACGGCCCCCGGTAGAGCGGCTGTCCGGAAGCCCTGCTGCCCATGAGAACCCATGTGGCCGGGATTCCGGACCGGAGGGTGGCGTCCATGTCTTCGGAAACGGCATTCACGGCTTCTTGACGAAAGGGGGTCATGTTTGCGGAATCATCCAGAATGAAGACTACGGTCTGGCCGGAGCCTTTGCCGGGCCAGACGGGAGCGGCCAGAACCCAGGTAAGCAGGAGGACGGCCAGAATTTGCATCCAGAAGGAGCGCGATGCGCGCAGCCTGTCCCAGGCATTACCCTCATGGGCCTCCGGAACCAGCGCTTCCAACAGGAAGAGCGTGGCCGTGGCCTGGGTTTTTGTTTTGTGCTGGAGGAAATGGATGGCGGTGATGAGGGGGATGGCCAGAAGCGCCCAGAACGCGGTCGTGTTGGTGAAGTGGGGGATCATGGGCTTGGGGGGAGAGTAAAGGGTGCGGTTCAGGAGAGTTCCACGGCCCCCTGCCGTAATGCTTCTCCGGACAGGGCTTCCGTCAGCGTCCCCTTGCAGGGGACGCGGGCAAGAACGGTCTGGCGGCGCAGGCAGGCAGAAATCCAGAGTTCAAAATGGGCGGCGTAGGCGCGGGCGTACCTCCGGGACAGGGGAGGGGGGATGAGCTGGCGGCGCAGGTGGCCGGATTCACAGTTTTTGAGTCTGGCGTTGCCGGCGGGGAGTTCCGCTTCTTCCTGCAGCGTGGGGGCCAGGATGACGGACATCCCTTTTAAGGAGGCCATGGTTTCCAGAAGGTTGTCCGGTTCCCCCGGATAGAGCAGGTCGGAGATGAAGATTTTCATTCCATTGGGGCGCCAGATGGAAATGGAGGGCATGGATTCATCCGGGGGAAGGCTCTGGAGCTGCACTTCCCATTGGCCGGAGAGAACATCTTCCTGGTCCAGGGGGATGATACGGCGCCCTTTCACCGCATGAATCTTCACTTGGGCTCCCGTTCCGATGGCGGAGAGCAGGCAAAATTGAAGCAGGCCCCGCGTGCGTGCCGCGCGCTCTTCGTGAAAAAACATGGATTCGGAAACATCTACCGCCACGTCTACCTGCGGTGACAGTTCCGCCCGGAAGACTTTCATGGTGAGCTGACCGGTTCTGGCGTACGCCGCCCAATGGATATCCCGCGGGTCATCCCCCCACTGGTAGGAGCGGCTTCCCTGAAAGTCGATGGAGTTGCCTGCTCCCGTTCCCTCCCAATGGCCCTGTGTTCCTTTCCAGGCGCAGCAGGAAAAGGGCAGGCGGAGACGGCGCGCCGCCTGTTCGGCGTCCGGCTGGATCACCTGGCTGGGGAAGGGGAAAGAAGTCATGGGGATGGGGGAGAAGCAAAACGGAGGGCAAGAACTATTCCCGTTCCCTGCGGGAATTTCCCGGTTTCTGGAGAGGTTCGGGGGATGCGTTCCGGAATATGTCAATCCAGTGTTTGCTGGTGAGAGCCAGAACTGCTATTCCGGCAGCCAGGTCCATCAGGCTGAACAGGGAAAATTTGCTGAAAGCCGGCAATGTTTCTTGTCTCAAAAGTTCAGATAAATACCCTCCGGGGAGAAGGGGGACGGACAGATTCACGCCCCACAGCACGTTTTGCACCAGGCAGAGGATGAGGCAGATCATGGTGTACGTCAGCAGGGTATTGTTTTTCAGTTTTTCCCAGAACGGTTTCAGAAGCATGGCCGGCATGGTGATGGCGTACCAGCCGCCTGCTGCGAGGCAAAAGAGCCGTTGAGGGGACTGGAATTCGGGGACGGATGCCATGCGGTCTATCAGATACACGGCGATAGCCGCCAGGGCGCAGAGCAACAGGGTGAACAGGACGCTCCCCGGCATGCCGGGGAGGAACAGCAGCTGCTGGAGCCTGGAGAATCTTTTGTTTTTCATTTGCTCCATGTGAATGGGAAGAAGGCGGGCAGGCGTGTTCAGGTTGATAATCATCAGGAAAATTCCGTAAACCATGACAAAAATGGAATTTCCGGTCATGATGTTTTGAATGGAGCCGCTTGCGTTTTCCAGAAAGGGGAGGGGGAGGATGGAGGCTGCGAAAAAAGCCAGCAGAAGCTTCCGCAGGGAGGCGGCCGTGTTTTGTGCGGCAGGGGAGAACCATTCCCTTGCCAGCAGAAGCAGGGATGAGATGACCAGGAAGGCGTCCGCCAGGACGAGGAATATCAGGAGAACGCCTTCTCCCGCTCCATCCCGGAAAAAATCCATCTCCGCATGGTTGCCTCCCAGGGTCAATATACCGATGCCCATGAGGGAGAAAGCGATGATGCGCATCAGGGAGGGCATGGCGGACGCCCACAGGGTATATGCGGTCAGCATGCCGGAACCCAGGTAAAGGAGGAAAAACAGGGTTACATCCTGTACCAGGTTAATTTCCCCGTAGTAATACCGGATGAGAAAGAAGGGCAGGGAGATAAAGGCAATCAGCAGGGATTGGGCCATGAAGGATATCCATTTTCCCAGCACGATGCGGCCTGCGCTCTGCCTGGTGAGTAGCAGCAGTTCGTTGTTTCGGGTGAGCAGTTCGTTCCTGATGGAGGTGGAGGCCCTCAGCGGCATGATGAAGAGCAGGGCGACGACCATGGTAACCCAGAAGATGATCTGGCATCCGTCGGGGCTGATGAAGGGCTCCCCGTCAAGAGGATTGATGATGAAGCTGAACAGGAAGAAAAAGGAGAGCAGGGAGGGCACTATGCTGACCAGGAGGATGAATGACGGCGTTCTGAGACCCTGGCGCAATTCCTTGACCAGAGCGGAGGGCATCCATATGGGGAAATCAAGAGAGCGGGAGGTATTCATGAGGCGGGGATGGATGGGCTTTCCTGGGAAGAGGCGGGATTCTGCCGCGGGGCCGGTTCCCCGCTGCCGTGGATAAGGATGTCCACAAAAGCTTCTTCCAGACGGCGTTCGCTGCGGTGGAAATCAATTACGGGGAGGTCGAGGCAGAGCTGGCGGAGTTCCGCAGCCACAGCTTCCGGTTCGCAGGAGACGAAGGCGGCCACTACTTTCTGTTGCTGTACATGGCGCACGTTCCATCCCCGGCGGAGGGCCAGCCATTCCTCCAGTGAGGCGGTGTCGTCTCCGGCGGTGCGGATTTCAAAGGCGTATCCGGATTCCGTCTGGCGGTGCAGCAGGTCTTCCATATTGCCGTCATGGATGACGGTTCCTGCATTCATGAAGATGAGGGCGTCGCACATTTCCCCCAGTTCCGAGAGAATATGGGAGCTGATGAGCAGCGTTTTTCCGCGCGCTTTGAGCAGATGCACCAGATTTTTGAATTCAAGGCGCGCTTTGGGGTCCAATCCTGCCGCCGGTTCGTCCAGAATGAGGAATTGCGCGTCGCTGATCAGCGTACGCGCTAGGCAGAGCCGCTGCGTCTGCCCTTTTGAAAGTTTATCGATCATCTGGTTCTGGAGGCCGGCCAGTTCCGTGAAGTCCATCACTTCGTCCACGGCGTCCAGTAAACGTTCCCTGCCCATGCCGCAGGCCCTGGCGAAAAAATCCAGATATTCCCGGACGCTGGTGTTTTTATAGGGGTGGAAATAGTCCGGCATCCATCCGATTCGGGAACGTGCCAGTTCGGGATGATCCACAACATCGGCCCCGTTGAGCCTGATGTGGCCAGAGTCAGGCATTTCCAGCGTGGCCAGCATGCGCATGAGGGTGGTTTTGCCGGCTCCGTTGGAGCCAATCAGGCCGACGACCTGGCCCTGGCGGATGACGAAGGAGGCATTGTTGACGGCTTTCAGCGGACCGAATGATTTGGACAGTCCGGAAACTTCCAGCAGTAGGGGCGTACTCATGGTTATTCGTGCGGCTGGGGAGTGACGGGGCCGGAGACGGTGACGGAGGTTTTTTCCCAGTTAATGGAAGGCAGGGTGGGGATGGGGCCCAGTTCCCCGCCCGCCGGTTCCATGGATGCCCGGAAGTGCAGCGGGGGAGGGTCTTCCGGTTCTTCTTCCGGCAGGAACGGGGATGCCTGCATTTTACGGCCGGGAGGCAGTTGTTCAAGAGTCCAGTATTTTCCGGAGGCGTCCCGGTAGGTGAGTCCGTTCAGGGTTCCGGGAAAGGTGCTTTGGAATACGGGCGCCCCGCCGGGGCGCGTCTCCAGCAGAGTGAGCGCCGCCCGTGTGGAAACCGGCATGATGATCCGGTGCTGGAGCGTGGAGCGGCTGGTGAACCATTTTCCCCCGCATTCTTCCCCTTGCCGAGCCGCGCCTTCTATGGGTTTTTCCTTAATGGAGCCGCGCGCCTTGCTCATGCGTGCTCCGGTGATGCCGGCGTTTTCCGGCAATTGAAATGTATTGTTCAGCAGGACGGAGGTCTTGCAAATCTGGTTTTGGGAGATCAGGGCGGAGTGGTCCTGCGGATTAACCTGGATAAGAACTTCCCGGCTGCCCGTCCCTCCCGTGCCGTCTCCGGCCAGAATCAGGAGCAGCAGAAGAAGGGAAAATCCCACGGAAATGGCCGGGATCAGCAGGAACAGCCTTTGCCTTTTGCCTGCGGGAGCCCACAGGAACAGGCTCAGCGGGCCGACAAGCACGGCAAAGATGATCAGCCCCAGCCCCAGCGTGGTGGATGGGGCTGAGAAATAATAGGGAGCGGCGGAGGTAATCTCCGGGTAACAGTTTCCCTTTTCGTGGAGGTTGATGAATTCCTCCAGTTTCAGCTTTTTTTCTTCTTCCGGCAGGCCGTCCAGGGACGGAACGTGCAGAATGCGCCCGTTTCCCAGCAACCGGGTGGAAACGGAAAGCCCCCTGTCACCGATGAGCCACAGGTTTCCCCCTCCCGTCACCCATTGGCGGATGGCTTTGCGGTGGGCTTCGTCAAAATGGGTACGGTAGGTTTTTTCCGGGATGATGAGGCAGGTCTGCCCCTCGTACATCCGGTAATCGGCTGGCCATTTCATCAGGTCGCAGGAGGAAACGGCCGCGTTATAGGAAGATTCGGAAAGCAGGTGCCAGTCCGCCGGAGTGCCTTCCTGGATAACCGCGACCATTTTCCAGTGCTCCGTATCCGTGGGAATGGGGGAAGCTCCTTCGTGATTTTCCTTCACTTCGTAGACGAGATTGTAGGAGAGGAGAGGGTAAACGACTGCATGAACGCTTTCCCGGGCCGGAATGAAGAACGGATAAGTATGGCTGGTTCTCCTGTTTCCGTTCCACCCTTCATGGGATTGAAGAGTGGCTTTCCTGTCCGAGCCGGTGGTGTTTTCCAGCTTCACCCGGAGAGGGACGCGGGCGTCGTTCGCGCTGTAGTCAAATGCTTTCTCCACGGAAACGGCGATGGGGGGAGCGGCGGCCGGTTTTGCGTGGAGGGGGAGAATATTGAATGCCGAAAGAAGGAAGAGGCTGAA
>OGUQ01000555.1_pt1 | contig 36514 bp, 41 predicted proteins | sample 1574701 | NCBI WGS metagenome assembly OGUQ01 (sample SAMEA2582087, study PRJEB24529) | metagenome | biome: Human gut stool | place: China | collected 2011 | reverse complement strand
ATATATAATATTAATTATAGACTACTTTTTTACTAAAATCTATAATTAATATTATTAAATCTTTAAAAATATTATACAATATACGACTAAATATTTGGAATATTTTAGTAAAATTTCCACATATGTAGACGGAAATTTCTGCTTATTTCCAATAAGAATCAAACAAATCTGTTATTTTACAATCTAAAGCCTTAGCTATATCTTCTAGCTGGAATATATTCACCTTCCTTTTTTCAGTTTCATAGTTATTAAGCGCAGCTTTGCTAATATTAGTTTTTCTTGCTAATTTTTCTAATGAATATCTCTTTTTTATTCTTTGTTGGTAAATTAGTATCTTCATACTATCATTTTTGTGACATTATATCTATTTTATACTGGAAACTAATGTAAATACAACTGGTATATGCTACAATTTAAGAAAAAATAAAAAAGGGAGTATGGTGAGTTATGAAGAAAATATTAAGTATTATATTATGTGCTATGTTGTGTATTAGTGTTACTGGATGCAGTTCTCAATCAAATACCAGTTCAGTTCAAGCAAGTTCAGAAAATGTGGGAGAAAATAAAAATTATTCATTAGAATTAACAAATGGCACATTTAAGGTAGGTGAAGATTTAGATTCTGGAGAATATATTCTTGTAAAGAATGAAGGTGAATTTATGGGTAGTTTTGATATTGCAACAGATACTACAGGAGATATGGAATCTTCTATTGATTCTAATGCCTTTGAGAACTTTACCTATATAAAAGTCAGAAAAGGTCAATACTTGCAATTAGATAAATGTACTTTATATATTCCTAGTGAATTAGGAGATAAATTTGATTTTTCTAATGAAAAAGAACTTACAAATGGGATGTTTAGAGTTGGTATAGGGAAAGATATAGAGCCAGGAGAATATAAATTAGAAATAACAAGTAATGATGCTAAGGCTCAAGGTTGGTATTCTCTATATAATAATTTAGGTGAAGGTTACAAAGGTGGTCCAGATTTGCATGATTCAGATTATTTTTCAGGAAGTAAATTAATAACATTAAAAGAAGGTCAATATTTGAAATTAGACAGTAATACAAAAATTATAAAATAGAAATAATAAATATAAACATCAGGGCAGTTTTACCAGCTGCTCTTTTTAATTAGGAGGATAAAAAATGTATGCAATGTATTTAAGAAAATCAAGGGCTGATGACAAGGATATTCCACTAGAAAAAGTCCTAAAAAACCATTACAATATGCTGACGGAATTAGCCGATAAACTAAAAATACAGATAGAAGAAGAAAATGTATTTCGAGAAATAGAAACTGGAGATAGTATTTCTATACGTCCAAAGATGCAGGACCTACTAGAAAAAGTATCTGAGGGATTATATGAAGGTGTTTTTTGTACAGAATTATCAAGGTTATGTAGAGGTAGTAAGATAGATCAAGAAATTGTATCAAGCACATTTACTGCTGCCGAATGTAAAATAATTACACCAAGTAAGACTTATGACCTTGCAAATAATGAGTTTGATGAAGAAATGGTCGACTTTGGACTATTTATGTCTAGAAGAGAATATAAAACTATTACCAAACGTATGCAAAGAGGTAGGGAACAATCTGTAAAACAAGGTAAATATATTGGCAGTATATTGCCCTATGGTTATAATAAGGAAAAAATAGAAGGAGAAAATGGGTTTAAGTTAGTTATCAATGAAGAAGAATCACATATAGTAAGGCTAATATTTAAGTGGTTTTTGGAAGATAATGTCGGAGCTAGTATAATAGCTAAAAGACTTAATCAAAGAGGTTATCCCACTCGAAAAGGTCAAGTTTGGAGTTATAGCTCTGTAAAAAATATACTAACAAGCAATGTAGTAGCTGGATATCTCAAACATGGAGAAAGAAAATATAAGAAATATATAGATACAAAAGGCAATGTAAAAAAATCTAGACCAGTAAACCAAAATGCAGAATATTACAAGGGATTACATGAAGCAATTATACCTCTAGCAGACTTTGAAAAGGTACAGAATATATTAGGTACTAGAAAGCAGCATAAATCTAATTTCGATTTACCGCTTAGTAATCCACTTGCTGGACTAATGAAATGCAGTGAATGTGGTAGAATTATGATAAAAAGACGATGTGCACAAGGTGATTTTTTATATTGCCCTACTACTGGTTGTGAAAATAAAGGCTCTTATTTACATAGAGTTGAAGAAAATATATTACAAGCATTATCAGATACTCTATCTGATTATAACTATTATCTAGATAATTATGAACAAGAAATGATAAAAGAAAAAAGAAATGTAGACAATGATCTAGAAAGAATAGAAAAAGAAATTGAAAAACTAAATAAGCAATTTGAAAAATGCTGTACATTCTTAGAACAAGATGTATACACTGTAGAAGTTTTCCAAGATAGAACAAAAAAAATAAAAGATAAAATTAAAATATTAGAAGAAAATAAAAAAGTATTAGAAAAAGAATTCAAAAACGATAAAGTTGTAAAAATAAAAAAATCTATACCAAAATTAGAGAATGTGCTAAAAAATTATAACACTCTTAATATAGAAGGGAAAAACGAACTATTAAAAAGCATTATAAAAGAAGTTATCTATTCCAAAAAGAAAAAATGTAAAAAAGGTAGCGATGAGGACTATTTCGAACTAGAAATAACACTAAATATATAATTATTATTTATAGCATCAATGAGCAAATGAATAGGCTCGTTAATGCTATACATAAAAATAGCTAGAGAATATATTTTCCCTAGCTATTTTTTTATTTATTATCTTCTCTAATATACTCCATAATATCTCCAGGCTGACAATTCAGCTCTTTACATATAGATTCTATTACTTTTAGAGATACGTATTCATTTTTAGAAAGTTTTGTCATTGTTGCTGACGATATTCCTATTTTTTTTCTTAAATCATCTCTTGTCATATTTTTTCTATTTAACAGGTCCATTAGTTTGTAAAATTTAATTCCCATATCTACCCTCCTATCCTCTTATATTATAAATAGTAACACACCTTTTATAGTTTTAAAATATTTTTTTAGTTTTCTAAAGAATTTTATTGACATATTAAATATATAGTAATACAATAATGTTAAATAAAATATTTAGTAAGTTAAAGAAAATATTTATATTGTAAAAAGGAGTGATATTATGAAATATTGTATAACAAAATGGTGCAAATCTATTACAGATGATGGAAAAGATAAATATATAAACAAAGACGTAGATAAATCTAACATGAAATACAAATTTAGAATTTTAGATGATGATGGTATAGGATATGGATATGGATTTTCAGAGAAAAAAAGTTTCCAACCACTAGATGGATATATGTATTCTTTAGGGGTAACAGAAATACAATATCAAAATCCAGTAACTAAAAAATATAAAACTTTATAAGAGGTGTATTATTATGATTCAAATGCAGAATATAAAAACAGGCGAAAAGATTCTAATAAAAGATAAAAGACAGTTAAAATTATTTTTAAAGTTTAAATATGCAATAGCACCAAAGAATGTAACACCACTAATTAATAGAAATAAACCGTATAAAGGAACATGGTTAATTAAGTATATATAATGAACATTAACATTTATATAAAGGTTTTAAGATTTAGTCTTAGGACCTTTTATTTTCATAAAAAGAGGGGATAAAAATGGATGCAGCAGTAAACACAATAAATTATAATGAAAGATTTATAACAAAAGTAGCAAGAGAAATAAGCGATGATAAGGTTAACTATCAGTACAAAGCTAGTAAATTATAGGCCAAGGGATAATCCCTCAGCCTATTTTCTACATCATTATTAATATAGCTCCTAATGCGCCTATACATAGATATGCAATGCGCCCTGTTATTTCCAGCATTATTTTTTTCATAGTCATTACCTCCTTCGTTAGGATTATTAGCTGTATCTGGAATATTTATACAAAATTTCGGAAAAAACTTTTCAAATCCACTTGACTATTCGTAACGAATAATGTATTATATAAGTATAATAAATAATAAGAAAGGGGTAAGAAAGATGAAAAAGAATTTAATGAAAAAAGCTCATGAAATGGCAAAGGAAATAAAAGAACAATATCCAGAAGTAGATTATCAAGCTCAATTAGGTTTATGCTTATCTTTCTTAGCTCAAGAAGGGGAACAAGAAATGAAAATAGCAGGAAAAAGTGAAAAACAAATAAAATATGCTGAAGATTGTAGAGAAACAAGAATAGTACAATTTGAAAGAAAAATAGAAAGATTAGGAGAAAGTGAAGTAAAAGCAACTTACGAAATAAGAAAAACTAATGAAAAATTAGAACTTACAAAAGTTGAAGCATTACAAATATGCATAAATGTATTAAAAAACATGACAAAAGCTTGGGAAATAATCAATGCTTGTGAATGTGATATAGAAATATTAATATACCACTACGGTCAACATAGATAGGAGAAACTTATGAGAGAACAAAGAAATTTAAAAGTAAGTTTTAACAAAAGTGGCGGAACTGCTGGAAAAGGTGGGATAACAAATAGAATAACTATTCCAACTGCTTGGATTAAGGAAATGGGTATTGATTCAGAAAATAGAGAAATAACAGCTACTTTTGAAAATAATAAAATAATAATAGAAAAGGGGAAAAGAAATGAATAAATGGTACAGACTAGGAGAAAAATTCTCAGAAAAATACTCTGATAAAGAGTTATACAAATTCTTAAATGAAAACAATTATGTAAATTCATTAAATTGCGAAGGTAAAGATTTCAAAGAAAGAGATTATAAGAAAATGTGTTCAATGATAGGAACAGAAGAAGAAATAGAAAATAAACATTATACACACGGAGAAAGAAAGTATTATTTCTATTGGGGATTTGATGGTAGAAAAGAAAAATAAACAATATAATAGCTAGAAGGTGTTAGCCCTCTAGCTATTTTTATCGGTCGCTATCGGTCGCTATCGGTCGCGTCCGATAGTCCGATATATTATTTTTCAAAAACTTCTACATATTTGCTAGATGCAGTGATATAATATCCAGCTTTAACTAAATACATATCTGTTCCAGTACGTTCTATTTTCTTAACTATTGTTAATGCTTCACCTTTTTCTGCTTTGCCACAGATAGAGTCCTTATTAAAATTAGGTTTATCATGTACATTTACTTCTTGTAATACTCTTAGATATTGAGTTTTAGCAGTAGGAGTATTTTTATCTTTATGCATATAGTCATAACAATCTTGTTTAAATTTTTTCCATTCTGTTGGATGCTCTACAAAATAACGAGGACATATTTTATAAGCTTTTCCAACTATATCGGTGTGTCTTAAAAAATCTTTTCTTGGATCTAATCCATATTTATAAGCTAACCAAGCACCTAATTCAACCATACTTTTATATTCTTCTTCTGTATAGTGATCATCTTTACCAGTAGTAGCACATTCAACTCCTATACTGTAAGAGTTAGCTGAATTTGATGTGTAAGCTATATAATTTTCTGGAATATAACTATATAAAGAACCATCTAAATCTGCTAGATAGTGAGAAGATGCATATAAATATTTTCCATTTTGTATATAACCTTTAGTAATTTCATTAAACCAATTATTGATTGTATCTATAGCCTTTACACCTGCTTTTCCAGTGTAATGCCATATGATTTTAGTTGTTTTAGCCCTTTTACCACCGTTATTAAATCTTGTTAGCTTTGGAGTTTTGTTTATTATTTTAGGTTTATTTACTGTCATATTATCTCTCAATCCTTTCTAAGTAAAAGCACTCAAAATAGCTTATATTCGCCATTCTAAGTGCTTTGAAAACTTATTTATACTCTATTATACATAATTATTCTTTTTCGTCCCTTAATTGAATTAATACGTTTTTAAGTTGTTCGGGGATAGGAATATATTCAGAAATGTTTTCTAATAAACTTATAGCTTCATTAGCGATGAAGAACATAATTACCATTTCTCTAAGTGCTATTGTATTGCCTATAACTTTTTGAATTTCATAAGCAGTAGCTATAACTATAAAAATAAATACTTTTCTAATTATGCCCTTGCGTCCTATTTCACTTGAAAGCCTACTGTTGTATATAGCTTTAAGTACGCCTGTGAAATAATCCAGAATAACAAGTGTGAATATTACTCCTAGAAGCATATCCCAACCTCCTAGATGCTTACATATGAAGCCACCTATTATTCCACATGCTATTGTAATACTGTTGAAATATTTATCCATGCTCCTTAACTCCTATGTATTTATTTTCTTTTAACACGCTAACATCGTTACCTTCTAACAATTCTTTTGCTAAATATCCAGTTATCATTGCTGCAGCCATACTTGTTCCTGTCAAAGTTTCGTATGAATTATTTAAATAAGTTGATTTCACATTCTCTCCAACAGCGTATACATCACAATCCTTTGAACAAAATTCTGATATATTCCCGTTATGATCTAAAGAACCTACGCTCAATCCATACTTAGCAGGATATTCAATTTTTTTGTTATTTCCACTAGCACAAACAACTGTTATATTTTTATCTTTTGCTAATTCTATTGCTTTTTCAATTTCCTTATCTTCATCTTCGAATGAGATTGATATATTTATTATATCACTTTTATTGTCTATAGCGTAATATATACCTTCTGTTATATCTTCTGTATCGCCTTTCCCGTATCTGTCTAATACTTTTATAGGTAACAATTCTATATTAGGTTCTACAGAGTGTATAATACCTGCTATATGTGTTCCATGGCCAAAATTATCAGTTGTATTTTGAGAATTGCCTTCTTCTGTAAAATTCTTACCATTGATGATACATCCCCTAAAATCAACATGCCTAAATATGCCTGAGTCTATTATTGCAACTCTCATTTATACCTCTTTTCTTGCATAATAAAAGGACTGTACCGCTACAGCCCTTTTTAAAATAGATTTAGGTTTTTTCTTATATAAAAAAGGACTGTAGCGGTACAGTCCTTTTAAAAATAGATTTAGTTTTTTTAATTATATATAGTTTTTATTTTTTGTATTCTCACATTTTACATCTTTTTCACCCCCTTACAGTTATTATACTATAAAATGATTTAAATACCATTCTTCCTACATAGGAAAAATGGTACGCAATATTTTTAAATTGCGAACTAATAACTACAATAGAAAAGACTAGATTTATCTAGTCCATTCCAAATTCTTTTTTAATTTTTTTTGTAATAAATTTCATTGTAAATATATTTATATTTCTCAAAAAAGCAATAGGATGAAATCTGTCATCTTTATTATCTTCATCTAATTGCGATATATTATCTCCTGTGTCTCTTAGATATACTGTACTTCTAAATGGTAATATTTTAAAAGGTTTATCTTTCTTTTTATAAATTTCTACAACTTCATTATGATTGTATCTTATTGGATATTTAGAATTTAATTTCCCAGCAGTATCTTTATCATGACATAATTTAGGATTTGGTCTCTCATTTGGCAAATCTTCTAAATACATCTTTATTATATTACAACTCCCACAAAAAGTATGTAAATCTTTATAAATTCTAAAATAATTTTTACCTTTATAATAAATATATCCATTCTTAGAAACAAAACCATTTTCATTTGGATTATCTTTTACATATTTAGCTATATTACAATTTAATAAATCATCTGCATCTACTGGCATCACATAAATACCATTATCAGGATATTCTTGTTCTAATAATATTTCTCTAATTCTATATGCGATAACTGTTAACTTATAAAATTTGTCTCTAGCCATTTCAACCCATGTATGTGGAATTGATATATCTGTTTTTATAAATTCTAAACGATTATCGTAGTCTTTATCTAACTTTGGAATGTCATTGCAAGCTACTAAAACTTTAAATTCTTTATTTGTTTGATTAAATATAGATTTCAATGTATTATTTAATCTTTTAACACATCCATTCCAATCCTTAGTAGTTTCTTTTGCCCTAAATGGAATTGCAAATACTATCATATTTTTTATTCCTCCTGTTTTTATTATAAGTTAATAGTATTATATGTTATTTTAGTAGTCAATTTATAAACACATATTTTTTATAGCTTCAACATTAGAAAATACTTCACTTTCATTTAATGCTCTGTTATACATTAACAAACAACTTAAATCAGTATCTTTTATATTTGCATTTCCCTGGTGTTTCCCAAAAGTAAAAACATTTGTATTATCATCTGTAAAATTTAATCCATGTGCTATTGTTGATATTAAATCTTTGTTTTTGTATACGCTTAAGTCTGTAGAGGTTTTTATCATTGTTAAAATAGCAAATTCATCTAAATTTATTGTCGCTCCAATAGATTTAAATTTATTATTAGCATCTTTCAATTCAAAACTTATACCTTTTGTATCTCCAGTGTAATACTTCATATTAACCCAATTTCCTTCAGAATTATAATTTTGTATTAATCCTCCTAAACTTGTAACAATATGAGGTGTAATAGCAAATTGAATAGTAAAATCTCCACTCATTTCTGTTGGTTTTCCCAAATCACTTATTTCTCTTTTTTCCCAACCTTTTTCTGAAATACCAAACTTAAGTCTATTATTATAGGCTTCGTAACAATTTGCTAAATATGATGTTTGTGTTACATCGTCTTTCCAAGTCACTTTATTTGTAGATGTTATTTTTTCAGTTTTATAAATACCTTTTGGGGTTAATTTTAATTTAATTCCATCCGTTGTTATTCCATCGTTATAATCTCTTGATATCACTGTTATATTTATAGTTTTTGTTATGTTACTACCATCGCTTGTTACTCCCGTTAAAGTACAATTTCCTGTTTTATTAGCAGTTACAATATTATCAGCTATTGTAATGTTATCATTATCTGTAGTCCAATTTAAAACTTTATTAGTTGTATTATTTGGGGTAAAAGTTAAATCTATTTCCGAAATATTATTTATACTTAATTTTGTATCTGAAATTACAACATTAACATTAGTTGCTTTTATTGTTAAATCTTCTGAAACATGTATATCTATAATGCAAGATACATTTTTGCCTTGTGCTGTAACAGTTGTAGCACCTTCACCTGTTGCAATTATATAACCTCCGTAACAAGTACATACATTTTTATTACCACTTATCCATTCAATAGTTTTATCACAAGTTTCATCTGGTGTAAATTTAGCTCGTAACAAAATTTTATTATCTACATTCATTTCTAATTTTGTAACAACCTCATTTAATCTTGTTAAATCAAGCTTAGTCGCTTCTACTAATTCAGTAACTTCTTTTGGGGCATATACTCTAACCCAATCAACATACATTTTCATTTCATTACAATCGCTTTCTGGTGTCTCCGCAAGTGAACCTACACATAAATTTAACATCATATAGTGAGGATACATAAATGGATTTGTACCATCTGATAAAGTTGCATTATTTAACAGAAAAGTTCCTATTTGAATCCCATCAACAAAATAATCAATTTTTTCATTAGTCCATTCACAAGCATATATATGATATTCATTCATATCTAATGTCCCACTATTTTGACCACCATATGAAATGTGAGCACCACTATCATTTGCATAATGTGTATTTGAGCCAATTGTATTATTTGTATCAGTCTGTTCCATTATGTCTATTTCTCCACATAATGGCCAACCATATCCATTAAATACAACATTTCCTGTTTCATCTGATTGAGTATGGTCTTGACTAGAACCACAAGTCCAAAAGGCTGGGAAAGAGCCTTTTACATAAGGTATTTTTATTTTTGCTTCAAGTCTTCCGTATCTGACATCAAATAATGTATTTGTACTCAATAATGCAGATGTCCATTCTTTCCCATTTCCAAATGGAGATGATTCTCTTATTGCTTTTATAACCAAGTTTCCATTTTCTATGTAAGAGTTATTAATACTATCAGTATAATCATTCAATGAATTCCAAATTCTTTTTCTTCTAAACCATTTTGTTGAATCTAATTCTTCACCATCAAATTCATCATGCCATATTAATAATCTTCCTTCTAATAAATCTTCTAATTCTTGTTCATTAATACCTGTTACTTTTAAAGTCCCATCATCTGTAATTTTAACTTTATATTGTGTTCCATTTGGTGATTTTAATATAAAATAATTTTCATTAATTAAGTACGCAATATCTTTATATTGCGAATTAACTTCATTGATAGCTCCCACTACTTCCTTGCTAGTTGTTTCTAATGAATTATCACTTTTCTTTTGATAACCTGTTAAATCTCCACCTTGTAAAGATTTTACTTGTTCAATTAACTGTTTTAAAATCGGTAAATCTGGACTTGATGATGTTTCTTCGTTTAAATTAGTTAATATACTTCCTTTTACTTCATAAGTAGCATTTGATGTAGTTATACTTTCGTCATTACCATCTACTTTGCTAGATACTTCAAATTCAAAATTATAATTACCAACTTGATCTTTATATTCATCTGGTAAATCTATTTCAAATAATGCTTTTTCTTCGTTTAATAAAGTTGCTTCGATTGTTTTATATTGATTTGTTTTAGGCTTTATTACATTTAGTGTAATTTTATAATCAGTTGCATTTTGTACAGTTACATAATTACTTATTAATTCATTTGTACTCATATTTATAACAAGTTGCACAAACATATTAGAAGTCTTTTTATCTGTATTCCAAAATGTCATTTTAGGTACATCTATTGTTGCTTCTTTTACATTGATTTTTATTAAGTAATCTCTATTTAAATTAGTTATATTAGACATTTATTACCTCCTTAATAGCATTAATGCTGATATACAACTTACTATTCTGTATAGTAAATTCTTACTGTTCCATTAGTTAGCGCTGAGTAATGATTACTATCGTACGTTGACTGAATTCCAAATCCTTTTATTGTTCCATTTTTTATTCCACTTAGAACAGTCGAATCTGTAATTGTAACTGTTCCTTTTCCTCCCCATGCTAATGATAGAGACTTGTTGCAACTAGTATAAAAACTAGGCGTTGAACTTGGTCGGCTACCATATGTATGTGCTCTAAAAGTATGAGAAGTTGATGCTGATGAACCTATATCACTACTTCTAGCCACATCTATTTCAACTTTTGTTATATTCTTGCCTTTAACTTCTGCAAATTGGCTACCATAGAACCAATAACCATTACAATTACCATATCCCCAATTACCTTGTCTACATTTTCCTCTACCTTCCCAGTTATTGTATTTTGAACTTCTATAAGTGTCTGCATATTTTGGTTTAAATGTTTCAAATCTAGTTGTTGTTGGGTTGACAGTAGTTGTATTTGAACCGCTATCTTTTGAAGATGCAAAAGTAACTCCAGTAGAAATTATTTGTCCATTACCACTTGTAAATGTATTATTTCCTCCACCTGCTTGTTGTCCTGGATATAACACAATTTTTGCTCCTGTACCAGCATTCCACGAATTTCCAGTCGAAAGACCAGAAGATGATTGACAATACAATTCAGTCATCGAATAAGTTCTACAATTATATTTACAACCTACAAATGATATATTTTCCATATACACTTTTGATTTTTGAGTTGCTCCAACTCCTACAGAATTGGAATTTACACTGTCGCCATAAACTTTTAAGTTATATAGATTTACGTTAGGGCAATCAGAAAATATAGTAGTATAATAATAACTTCCCACATTATAACTAGTATAAGGCATTATAGAACCCATCGTAGTGTCTGTGATACTATTACCCCCATAAATACTGTATTTGGCATTATTATATATACTTCGTATAGTTCCTTTTATTGTGTTACCACATAGAAATATATTGACTAGTCCATTTGCATGTCTTCTCAACTCAAGATTTTCTGTTGTATTTGAAGTTAGATAGATTTCTACTGTAAAACCATTAAGATTCAACGGTAAATCATCTAAATATTGTGAAATTGTTTCTCCACTTGATACATAGATAGTTTTATTTTCAGAAAGCGCAGGTGGAATATCTGCTGATATCAAAGTATCTACATTTAAAGAATCACATGTAAAATTACCTCTTACATTTAGATCCAAAATATCTAATTCACCTTCATCAGTAATTTTCCAACCAGAACCTTCCATTAATCCGTTGATTAATATTTTCTTAGCTGACAATTGAATGTTAGAAGATGCTATTGCTTGTATTAAGCTATCAGTCAAAGTTATGCTTGAACTTGTAGAGCCTTTTTGCACTATCCATTCAAATTTTTCACTTGTTTGGTTAGCTATAGATATTGCAGTTTCTGCTTTATTATTAGCCTCCCAACTACTTAGATATACAGGAGTAGTAAACGCTATCGAATTATCTGTATAAGTAATTTTATTAACTTGCCATAAATATCTATCTGTCTGATAAGCTGGGATATTTGTTGTCCACCCTGTAGCTGAAGTACTTGGAGCTGATGTTTTACTATAGTGTACATAGTATAATATCTGCACTTGTTTTACGCCAATGCCTTCACTACCTTGGTCACCCTTAATTTTAGCCCAAGTATAACTACCTACATCATGTGAATCACTTGGAGTAAAATCTGTATAAGTACCGATATAAGTACCTACAGTTTCACCGTTATAGGATGTAAAAGTTCGGCCACCGTCATCAGAATATTTAATGTGTAGATAGCTTGTTTTCCCATCTGTCCCAACTCCAGGTATTCCTCGTTCTCCCTTTTCACCTTGTAAGCCTTGGAATCTATACCAAATATATTTATTAGGGTCGGTGCTATCTGAAGGGTCAAAGTCCACGTAAGTTCCTATATAAATATTAGGTGTTTCTGACATTTGGTCAGATGAAGTAGGGTTAGATACACTAGAATATTTTATATGGAAATAAGATGTTCTCCCATCTCCGTCTTTACCAGGAACTCCCTGTTCTCCCTTTTCACCTTGTAAACCTTGAAGTCCTCGTTCACCTTTATCCCCTTTAGCCCCAGTAATACATACAGGGTTGCCATAAGTTTTATCTCCTTTATTTGTTACATACACATCTCTTAACCATATGTACTTACCCGATTGTGGGGCAGGGGCAGTTGTAGACCAAGCACCTCCAGTTGCAGAAGTATTACTATCAGATAAATAGAATTCATTATAAGTTTCTTTTATAGACCCATCTACTACAGTACTGGTGCTTGTTACAGTGGACTTAATACCATCAACAGTTTGTTTTAATTGGGATGCTTTTGTAATAGCAGCCTCTGCTTTTGAATTAGCGTCATTGGCTACCCCTTCTATAGTACCAACATTTGTCTCAATTCCATTTACAGTTTGAGATAATGTTGAATATAGAACTTTTAATTTAACTTTATTCCCTTCGGCATCTTCTACAAATCCATCAGCAACTAAAGATTCAATTTTCCCATTTTGTTCATCTACTATAAGTTTTGTCTGACGTATTTCTGGAATTTTTTCCCCATCTATATATAAAACTCCATCTTCATCTAAATATAAAGTCGTTTTTTCTCCATTATTCGTAAGAATATTTACTATGCTTTTTATATCTGCATCTAATTTTGATGCCTCTATTTTATCTATTCTTTCGCTAATACTATTATTTTTTTTACCTTGAAATAATGCGATGGCATCACTATAACTTTGATTGTAATCTACATATGCTTCTTCAAGGCGTTCTTGAGAACCTTGGGTAATTTCGCCAGAATCCAAGATTTCATTAAGAATATTGATTATATTATCATAATTTGTATTGTAGTCTTCGTATTGTTTTATATAATCCATCTATGTCACCTACACCTTTCTTGGTCTAGCACAGAATAGTATTTTATCTGTTTTATTATCCGTTATTAATCTTGTCTTTACTCCATTAGTGCATTGTGTTGATTCTATTGTATATACAGAACCTCCGTCCTCTGCTTTTTCAATAACAATAGCTGCATGTGAACAGTTCATATAACGGCCGTTCTCGCCATTATCCCTGTCCCAAAATACAATGTCTCCAGGTTGTAAATTAGAGTAATTTATTACATCTACATCATGTAGAACCCAGCCATTTTTTACACAGTATTCTGCTTGTTCTGCGGCTGTTCTTGGGAATGTAAACGCCCAACTATAAGCAGTATTACGTTTTAGGCTTGTCATCTTGTGGTTAGCATAAGGAGAATTATCATAACTTATGGCCATGTATGCAAATTTTGTTAATGTACTACAATCTATTTGTGCTTTTTTTCTGCTCGAATCATACCATTTACTTAAATTTGCTGCTGGATTTGAATACGATGCAGGAGTATATTTAGCTGTTGTTGAATATTGTCCTCTGTATTCAAGAGCAGATTGGTTAAGGTATGTTTTTGCAATTTCTGCTACCTTTTCTCCACCTTTAAAAGTATACTCAACCGTACGTTCTCCAGCTTTGTCGACTGACACAGAACCGTAATATTTATAATCTATCGAGCTATTTACATTTGCCATTATTATAATCTTGTAAACTGTGTCTGCTTTCGGTATTAACTGACCAGCTACGCAATCTTCTCCTTCTAAATAGCATATCTTTGATTGTGTATATGTAAAATTATCTGTAGTAGTAAATTTTAATCTAGAATAATAGCTATTCACTACTTTGCTCGGCAACTTAAAGTATAAGCTTTTTAATTTATCATAATAATAGTTTTGTGTAGATTGCAGCACTACTTCTACACTTTTGCCAGATGGTTTTGTTGTAACAGTATCGTCATTACCAGTATCATCATCTCCACCCGTACTGCCACCCGTACTACCACTATTTTCTACTACGATTTTGTTTTTTATATTGTTAAATAACACTTGATAATTATCTTTAGTTTTTAAATGAACCCCATCATTTGTTAATGAAGATTTTAAAATTCCGTTTTCTTCAAGATCTGTACTTATATTAATTTGATATACATATTCATGTTCATTACAATATTCTGCTATTTCTGTATTAAATGCATCTATTGCTTTGTTATACTCTACGTAATTGGACATAGCAGAACCAACATGTAACTCTCTTGCTACAAATATCGGTATATTCGGATATTTTATTTGTAATAAAGATAATAATGTTTTTAAACTGCTATAACCACTTTCATATGGGTCATTAACTCCTAGATGCACAAATACATAAGGAACAGATGAAGGATATTCTGTAGTATCAGAATAAGAACCAACTTGAACAGTTTTTAATAACTGGCTATTTTTATAAAAATGATATGAACTAGCACCTGTTACACACTTGCTAATTATATTATTATTTACATCTGTAGTTTTATCGGATATAGTAGATTCATTTGCATCTGTTTCTTGTAAGTCTTTCGGTCTTATAAAAAATGCACTGGCTAATGTCTTATATGTGCTTAATTTACTTATTTTAATAGCATTTGGTACTTCTGCCCATTGACTAGCATGTGCGATTTGGTCATCTCCTATATATACAGCTACATGATGTGTAGGTAGAAGTTTACGTTGGTCCATATCATCTTGAGTTGGATTCTTCCCATCTGCAAACATTACACAGTCACCTGGTACTGCTTTTTTTCTTCCCTCTGCATTTGCTAACCACATCATACCACCATTCTTTGTTATTTCAGTCATTATAGACCCACCAGAACAGTTTCCGTTATACATAGATTTAAGTCCAGCAGCAATATAACAACATGAAGCAAAAGAAGAACAGTCATAAGCAATAATACCTTTACCATCATTTGCACTTGTAGAAATTCCATAATAAGTAGATCCAATAGTTTGATACTTACCTTTTGAATTCATTTTTACACGTGAACCTTTTTTAATGTATACTCTTTTAGTATCATCTATAGTTCTTGGTACTTGTGAATACGATGCTTTACTATCTAAATGCAATTGTACAATTTCTTTTGCCTTAGCAATTATTTTGTTTCTAGTAGTTGTTAACTCAGTACTAGTAGATATAGGTATTGTCGTAGTTATTTTGGTATCTGATACTCCGTATCCGAATTTATTTCCATTCAAATCATATGTATATGGTAATTGTCCATTCTCTATCTTATACCATGCAACATATCCTTCTACGTTATTTACAGTACCTCCACCACCATTTTCTATATATTTTTTACGCCAGTCAGCAAATTCAAATCCACCATTTTCCAATACTTCATATGCTTTCTTTTGAACTTGTGAACTTTGAGCAGTTATTGAATTTTTATTTACAAATGTATAATTATATGTATCACATACATACTTTGATATTATCCAACTCATAGCTCCAACTCCCATATTGTAAGCTATAAGCCCCGCAAAGATATTTTGTCTAGCAAAATCTATAGCATATCTTAATTCATAGCATCCAAACATTATCTGATTTGATATATTTTTGTCGACTGCAATACCGTTTATAGTAGTGCTTCCTGCATCTCCAGGTCGCATAGTCGAGTAACTTGGAGTAAATGATTTTTTTGTACCATCTAAAAATTTAATAGTTTGAGGTTGGTTAAAATACACAGAACGTTCACATTGCATTATTCCGTATGCACCTGCTTCACTTTTAGTGGCATTGTAAGGGTCTCCGCCACTTTCAGCCATAATTACTGCATATACAAGATTTACATCTAGACCAAATTTACCTGCCCAGTATTTTACTATTGTTGATACTTTGTATTTGTTTGAACTAGATACAAGTTTTTCATATTCACTTGATTGCGATTTTACATTATTACCGACTCCTAGCGTTTGATATAAAGCTAAAGCAGTTGTATAATTTGTATTTTGAGTGGATTCCACTTTGAGCATATTGTATTTTCTCATAGAAACCATTCTAGAATCGCCAATCCAAAGACCTCCTTCTAATGTAGTTATTTTATTATTAGTAGTAGTATTGCCTTCATCTGGTTTTTGTTCAGGATTATTTCCTGTTATTTCACTAAACAATCTATCTATCAAATCCTTTTCTATACCTAGCTGCATCATATATTGTTTTATAGCTAATATTTCAGCAGGTGTTAACTTTCCAATACCCAAATTTAAAAGGTAATCTTTTAATTTGTCATATGGATCATACTTGCTTATCATATTAGAATAAGCTTTACTATAATTAGAAAATTCACATGTATTTTGAGATTCATCTGTAAAACTTATTTCTAATTTATTAACTCTAGCAGTTAACATCAGTGGTTCTGGATAAGTTCTATCTATTACCCTTACCGAATCACCCAATTCAATATCTTTACTTAACAGAGCTACATCGCATTCGTAATCAATTTTAGGATTTTTTCTTTCTTGCAAAGCTTCATAAGATTTTTCTAATAGCGTATATGGGTCCTCACAATCAGAATCTTCATATACACCGTAAATATATTTTTGAGGTACTCCATACATAGCATTAGCAAAATCATCCGCTATAAAATTTGCCCCTCTTGGTTTATCAGCTGGCTTACCAGCTTCTATACTCCATTCAGCTTCACGAAAATCCAAGTCATTTTTCCCTTTTCCTATAATAGCTGTACATAAATCTTCTGCATTTTCTTTTCTTTTAACATTATTAAGTTCTCTACTGTATTCAAATCTAGCACCATTGTCAGTACCTAATCTTTTTTTCATATCAATATACATACCAGTTACTTCGCTACCACTTGTTTCTATACGTATATCAAGTTCAGCTCCATAATCTTCTAAATGCTGAATAATTGTTTCATATACAGAAGTACTTCCATCTAAATCAATTAAAAAAGCTTTATTTAGTTCCTTATCTATATCTCCGACCTTAAAATCTGTATCTTGTAATACAGTTGTTAAAAACGTATTTAAATTACAGTTATTTATAGTTGTTTTAGGAACAATGCTATTATAAAGAATAAGTGATACTGACTCACAATAAGTAGTCATTTCTAAACAACCTTCATCATGATTTGTTTCTGTCTCTGTTATTGAAAATAAGTAATTTTTATTATTACGTTTAAATAAGATATAATTTCTTACTTTTAAATTACTCATTGTTCTTTCATTTACTATAGTTGTAAATTCAAATGTAGAAGCTGCATTTATTTCTTGTGTGAATGTATCATCAAAAAAGGGAGTAAGTCCTTTACCCCCATTAAATAAAACATCTACAATTTTTTTATTTCTGTCTAATATAAATAATGTTCTCAAATTCTTAAATCGCACCTCCTAGTCTAATTAAATTTTTCTATAAAGCTTATAGCAGCACTTAAACTGGTTGTTGAACTATAAACACTCACTGAATTTGTTCCTGGAACAAGTGGAAAAAATGTACTCCCTATATCAACTTTTTCCATAAAAGATTGACCATTTTTTGTTACTGTTCCTTCGCTACAATCTATTTCTACTTTATCTCCAGCACTAAAAATTACAGGATTAAAAACTTCTGGTGTTTGCGGAGTTAAATTATGTACATTCATGCAAGTCATCGACATATTTTGTATTTTATAGTTTCCATAAGCAGCCATATAAAGTATTACATATGATAAATCTCCAGCAGGATACTTTTCGCTATATAACCCTTCACAAGTTAACGGTGTTGGTGGAGTTATAAGTCCATTGTTTCTATCTAATCTACTTATTTTTAAAGTCCAAACATCATCTTTTCTTTCAACGTGAAATCTTATATACCCACGATTCCAAGGTGAACTACTATCTCCCGATTTAATTTTAACTATATTGCCATCTTCATCCTTCTTTGTTTTAGGTGCTGGGCATTGAGTTGTATCTGTTAAAACTAAATTACTTCCTATATATGCACTTGGTTTCGTATCTCTATAGTAATAGTTATTATCTAGAAGTTGAAACTTAAATAATTTATTATTATTACTATCAAATCCATATAATTCAAGTAATCCTAGCATATCACTTGTTGTTGTTTCTGATGCTGAATCACTATCTTCTTTACCTATTACAGCTATAGCTGATGAAGAAGCTAATTTAGTTACGTAAGACATACTAACATATCCTTCAGAACCTTTGTATGTTGTTTTGCCCCATCCACTGCTAATATCTGTTATTTTTAATGAAGTCCCTTTTGGAATAGTTTTTTTAATTTTATATTTTGTTCCTCTACCAGATCTTAGGTGTAGATTTGCTGTAGTTTTATAATTATAAGATGAAGTTGATTCTGCAACTTTTGATAAATAGAACATATAACAATATCCTGTCTTACTATTATAAGTAACTTTACCCCAACCACCACTTATATCCGTTACAGAGACAATTGTTCCTTTTGGAATAGTTCCAAGTATTTTATAACTAGTCCCTCTTCCACTTCTAATTCTTAATGCAGCTGTTGTTTTATAGCTTCCATTTGTTCCGTTTCCACTTTGCCCTGTATCGCCATTTCCAAAGTCAACATAATCTGAATAAAAGCAAAAGAATCCATTAAGTATAAAGTTTTTCAAACTATTATCTAAATTTCTACGATAGCAGCATCCATGCCACCCAGTATCTTGTGAAGATGATATATTAGGAACAAAGCTATCACCATCATCACCTAGAACCATTGTATCGTTTGTAGCCCCTTCATCAACTGCATTACCTGCAGCAGTCCATCCAGATAAACTTTGACATCTTTCGTATAACACTAATTCCTCTTCTACAGCATCTTGTACTCCAACTTTTGGATATTTACCTATTAAAATCGACCCTTCTTGACTATCAACTTGTAAAAAAGTACTTTCTTCTTCGAATTCTACTGATATTTTAGGATATGTTTCAATGTCACCTTCATTTTTAACTTCTTCTTGACTATCATTATCGTAGTATTTTTCATCTCCTTTGTAGAAATATGGATCAGAACATATAAATTTTATTTCTCCCTCTCCATAGCAAGAGTTTTCTACTACAAATACATCTGAAAAGTTATAATTTTTAACAGCTGCGTTAATATATCTATCTTCTGAATTAATATATAATTTAGCTTCCCCTCTATGGTTAAAACAAGTTTTCATATCTTGAACAGTTTGATTATAACTATCTATATTTTTTGTTCTGACATTTATATTTAGTGTTATTTCCCTATCTTCATCTCTAGTAGAAAGAAAAATACTACCACTTCTATCTTGAATTGTTTTTGAGTTAATTTCTCTATCTGGAATAGTTGGTATTTCTTCTGATACTATTCCGAATCCATCAAAATCACTAACGATTATATCGTTATAAGCTAGATATGACATTATTTAGTACCTCTCTTTCTACTGTTTTTATTTCTTACATTTTTAAGTTCTCCGTCCATATACTGTGCTGTTGCCTTTGCTACAACTTTACCATCTAGCAATACTGGTATTTGAAGATAAATCGCTTTACTGTCTTTATTACTATTTGATTGTTTTCCTTCACTATAGCCATAACTATTAGTAGCCATTGCATAGCCAAACGCTTGACCTTTAGCAGCACTATTTAAACTCATAAAGGCACTACTTGCATTTTGCGCTACTTTCTTAGTTACTGTAGTTGTTGTTTTTGTAACATTAACTTTAGTATTCAACGTTCTATTAGTTGCATGAGCTATTTTATTCATATACGAAGATACAGAACTATAAGCTTGTGCCATTTGAGTTTGTATAACTTTACGCAAGGAAATAAAGTTTCTAGTCGCGTTATTTCTAGCATTTAATGATTGTGTATTAACAACTTTAGCTAGAGACATCATTTTAGTAGTAGCTATATTTCTAGCTTCTGATAATTGCGTACTTATAACTTTTTTAAGTGATATAAATTGGCTTGTTGCAGAATTTCTAGCATTAGTTGATTGATTTCTAACTATATTAGATATATTAACAAACTGATTTCTCGCAATGTTAGAGCATGATACAAATGAATTTTTAATAGAATCCCTTAATCCATTAAATGTAGTAGATAAATTATTCTTACAAGATTGAGCAGTTTTATTAAGTCCTTGCAATGCCTTATCTAATTTTGTTACTTGTGAAGCATCTAAATTTTTAAATGCTGAATCATCATTTCCAGTAAACAGCCCTTTAAAAAAGCCTACTACTTGATCCTTTAACCCTCCTAACATACTGAAGAAATCTCCTATGTGTTCTATAATACCTTGACCTAAACCAGTTATTAAATATTGTCCTACTTCCTCTGCCATAACTGTAGATGGTGAATGTATGCCAAATAAATTTTTAAACCAGTCTATAATACCTTTTACAGCGTTATCAATCATGCCACTTATATTCGGTATTCCTAATCCTTGCCCTATACCAGCTATAAGATTTGTACCTATATCTATGCCCCATTTTTGCGCTGGTCCAATCCAAAGTGACATTATACTATCAAAGTTAAGTAAATTTCCAATTTGACTTGGTAAGCTTTCAAAAGCACCTCGTAACGCAGACCCAATAGCTGACCCAATAGCACTTGCTGCATTAGGAATTTCAGCGGTAACACCAGAAATTAATCCACCTATAAGCGATGGCCCAACTTCTGCACCTAAAGTCCACATAACATCTTTTTTACCAACTATATACTCATTTACAACTTGAAATAATGTATCTGTTGCCTGTCTAATCAAATCTTGATTTTCTGTTATAGCTTCTTTTGCAGATGACATAAGTGCTTTAACAGCATTTTTTATATCAGCTCCGTTTTGAATAATCCAATTGCATATATTTTGTATAAATCCAGATATAGCAGATGTTAAATCTCCAGATTGATATGAGTTTGTAATACCTTGGCATATTCCATGTACTATACTTGTTCCTATATCAAGTATTCCTTGCATAGAACCACCAGTAATAAAACCTTTAGCACTAGATATAGCATTTTGGATAGCTTGTGGTATTTGTTTAGCTGCATTTTGTACACTCTTAACAAGTCCAGAGGCAATTCCTCCATCACTGTCTTTATATCCACCTAGTAATGCTTTTTCTAATCCTTGGTTTTGCCATGCTCCAAAGAACTCTGCTAATGTATTAGAAGCTCCTTTAATAGAACCTTTTAATTTTTCAAATACTTGTATTGCTTTACCTTCTATTGCAGATGCTAACGATAGCAAAGAACCCTTTGTATCGGAATCCATAGCCTTAGCCATTTTAGAAGATAAACCTTCTATAGTTTCTAAGTTCTTTTGATATTTTTTAAAGTCCTTATCAGACATTCTACATACTTCTGTTACTTCATCAAAGCTATCAGATAATCCTAAACTTTTTAAAGTTGCTTTTCTTTGATCATCAGATAATCCTTTTGTTGTTTCTCTTAGATATTCTAGCTTTTGAGAAGTATTTAAACTAGATAAACTTACATGGTCTGCTGATAATCCATATTTTTTCAATATTTTATTAGCTTCTTTGTAAGTCATATTAGCGTTTATTTGACTTTCTATTTGTTTCTTTTGTTTTTGTGTAAGTCCTGATGTATCACTATCTATTTTAGAAATAGTCGAATCGTAATCGTATCCGCTTTTTACATTCTTAACAATTTCACTCTTTGTATTTTTCATAGCTCCACCAAGTTCACGCCATTTTACAGCACTTTTGCCTGTAGCAGAATCCATTGATTCAAATACATCTAGTAAATCACTCATATTTTTCTTAGTTACTTTTCCATCAGCACCTAAAACCTGTATAGATAGTGCTAAATCTTTTGTAGAAAATCCTAAGTCAGTTGCTCTTTCTTCTACAGAGTCATATACATCTTTAAAGTTATCTATAATCTTTCTAGCTTCATTGCCTTTTTTACCCATTATAGACATATTTTCATTCCAGAACTGTACTGTTGATGTAGAATTTTCTATAGAATCTGATAATTCATTCCAAGCACCTTCGCCTTGTGATAGCATTGCCAATATACCTGGAGCAGCATTTTTACCTACTATAGCAGTAAGCAATGCAACTTTTTGTGATTTTTCCATACCATTCATAGCTGACATAAGTGTTTTACAAGTAGCAGCTAAATCTACATTTCCATCTGCTGTTGTTTTTAGATAACTTCCTGTTTCGTCAGCAGTCATACCTAATTTTTTAAGCGCAGCTTCCATTTTATCTGTAGGCGCTGCCATATTGGCTAACATATTTTTTAATGACATCCCCGCTTTACTACCTTTTACACCCGCGTTCGCCATTAGGCCAATAGCAGTATTTAAATCAGTTACATTTACTCCTAATGTACCAGCTTGTGCACCACATTGAGTTAATGCATAACCATACAATTCTACATTGGTATTACTTCTTGTAATTGTAGAAGCTAATTTATCAACAAAATCACTTGCTTGATTTGCTTCCAATCCAAGTGCTGTAAGGTCGTCAGTGACGATATCTGAACAACTGGCGAGTGATTGTCCTGAAAGAATACTAAGGTTGACTACAGAATTAATTCCACTTAGCATCTCTGAGGCGTTCCAGCCAGCCATACTCATATATTCAAACCCTTGGCCAATTTGATAAGCTTGGAATCTAGTGGTACTACCTAAATACTTAGCTTTATCACTTAATTGTTCTAATTGATTCCCTGTTGCTCCACTTAATTGTTGAACTTTATTCATTTGTGTTTCAAAGTTTATACCAGCGGTAGCTAATCCTTGTAATGATAGTGAAAATTCTGTAATAGACTCAAATGTAGTCTTTACTGCACTACCTAAAGAGGTAATAGCATTAGTTATAGGTGAAAAATCATTCTTCATATCAGTTAAACCTTCGAAGAATCTTTGCTTACCTGCTTCATATAATTTTTTTAAAGCACCTACTAATATGGTAACGGAAGCTATAATAGCTTTTACATTCCCTGGAATAGGCAATGAAGCTGAACTTATTCGGCTAAAAGCTTCACTGAAATTACCACTTTTAAATGCTGAAAAAATACCTGTTAAATTGCTTATAGAATCTTTTAGCTTTCCAGTAGAACTATTAGCACCTGTAGCTTTATCTCTTAAACTAGACATCGTTTTACTTACGCCAGATAATGCTTTATCTTTTATCGAGTTTATTTTATCTTTTAAACTAGTAATTTTTTTTGTACTATCAGCAGTTTTTTTACTTGTTTCAGATACTTTTCTATTTATCTTATCAACCTGCTTAGTAGCATTGCCTAACTTTACGCTATTTACATTTTTAAAATTCTTAGTTGTATTCTTAGTTGTATTATTTAATTGCTTAGTTTTATTATTTATTTTATCAACCTGTTTAGTGACATTATCAAGTTTTGTGTTTCCAGCCGTTTTAGTCTCTGTTTTAAACTTTTTAACCTGTTTATTAGCATTATCCATGCTTGATTTAAATTTTGAGACATCAGCCGTAATTTTAATATTTATTTTTTTGTTGTCACTCATTTAGTAATCACCTTTTGCCTTGTCATAGTCTCTAAACATATCTAATATCTGTTGCTTTTCTTCTTTTGTAGCTTTCTTTTTATCTTCTTTTTTACTATTTTCAAATACTTCAACAGGTGTAAATTTCTTACCACCTAAAAAAGCACCAATAGCATTAAACATTGCATAATAATTATGGTAATAATTATCTTCTTGTTCTTGTTTGTATCCTTCTAAAATCAGCTTAGCTTCTTTATAAGTCAATGCATAAAAAGTAGTAGGCGACATTTTCATGCCCCCTACCAACTTTCTAAACAGGTTTTCAATTATATTAATAAAACTAAGCTCCTTTTCTTTTACTTTCCCTCATCAGCATCTTCGTCAGTTTCAATATTTTCTTTTGAACCTAAGCTTTCTGCTAATGTTTCCATTATTACATCTAATATGTCACTTATGTCATGACCTTCTCCGATGTATTGATCCATTAGTTCTCCTGCTTTATTTTCTGTCATTTTTACATTGGTTGATTTTAAAGCATAATAGAAGAATTTTCTTATTATTGGCATATTAAAATATATAGCGTCTAAATTCATTACATCTATGCCAGCGCCTTCCATAGCGCACATAGTATTTATAGTAAATTTTAGAGTATATTCTTTACCATTTATATTTAAAGTTTTACCTGTCATATTTCATTATATCCTTTCATTATACTTGTGGTGAAGCTGATGATTTATCTTCTAATTTACCAGCCCCAGATAAACTCATTGAATATTTAACTAAATCTTCATATGGAGCATCTAAATCTAATTCTGTTATGTAAGCTTCACCTTCAAGGCTAATAGTTCCAGTTTTATTTTTTATAACTGCTTTTATTTCGGAACTGTTTAAGAAAGCAGTTTGAGCAGCTTTATATCCTGCATCGCTTACATAAACAACACCATCACAGTCTGCTGACCATTGTTTTGCTCCTGATATATTTATGTACCAGTCCCCAGAGTCTTTTGAAGATGCATCTATTGTATCTGCTTGCATTTTTATTGATGTATTTTGTTGCCCTCCTATTGCCTGTTCACCAGCATACAGCAACAAGTCTACACCTCTTACTACCTTGTCTTTTACTGCTGTTTCAGTCATAATATCATCCTTTCATGTCTTATTTCATTTGAGTTTCTACTCTATAAATTAAAATGCCGTGGTAATATTTACCCTCGGCATCCGTTTGTTCTATTATTCTACTTGAATCCAAGTAGAAGTATATTTGCATATCATCGAACATTAGTTCTTGATTCTGTAATAAGCTATTTACTTGCTTCATTATTTCTCTAACTTCTTTTTTACCATTATAATCTGAAAAAATATCTATAGTTTGATAATCCTTGTAAGCAAAATCTGTTTTAGTTGAATTGTCACCGCCATAATCTACACCAATTTGAATATATGGGCATTTAGCATCTTTAGGTACGCTGTCATAAACATCATAAGGAAGCTTATTTAGTAAGTAATATAAATATTCTTGTACTTTTACATCAATCATTTTGATATCCTTTCAATAAGCTTATCTAAGTCTTTATCTAGCTTATCTTCGTTTTTCTTTACTGCTGGTTCAAAATAAGGTTGTGCTTCTTGATATCTAGTTCCGTATTCAACATATTCACAGTATGAAACGTTTGTTCCCACTTCACCACTCATGTCGTCGATTATATTAGTAGTTATAGAACCTCTAAGTCTGCCAGTGTCAACAGGACAATTTCTTTTAGCCTCTGTTTCTATACCATACAAAGTGTTTTTTACTAAGCTTGATACTTCATTTTCTATATTTTTAACATTGAATAATTCTCCAGCTTCAACTTGTACTTTAATTTCCATTAGTCATCACGCTCCATAACTACCATATAACACTTGCCATAATCTGCTATAGATACTTTCTTATATTTTTTATCCTTATATGATATTTTAAAATCAGTATCTAGATCATCTAATATTTTTTCTTTGGTAAATAGTTTATTTAGAGAATATGATATTTCTCTTCCTTTGCTATCTATAGATTTAACTGTATAAGGTGCTACTTTACATTTTATTGTCTTTAATTCTGTCTCAGTTTCTTCGTAGCCCCCCATATTATCAGATATTTTCTCTACAACTAAGATAGTTGCTTTTTCTCTGTAATCCATTACAACATCCTTAATCTTTTGGATTTAGATTTTATGTTTTCTTTCTTATATAAATCTAAAATACCTAGATAATCGCTAAAATCATCTGTGCTATAAGTAGTCGATAATACATCTATTTTTTCTGTTGTTATTCCCTCTGCACCGATTCTGCGATATCTTTTTATTACCACTTCCTCTGCTATATATTCAAGTTGCTTTGGTATTTCATTACCTTCTAAATATACAGATAGATAATTAGCAGCATCACTTAAAAGGACAGTTAAGAGATTATCCTCCGAACTGTCCTCTGTTAATCCTAATTTTAGTTTTATATTTGAAATATCCATAATATTATCCTAATATTCTAGTTGCTAGTTCTGGATACATTGTTTTATATCCGTAAAGTACATCCATAGATAACATTTCTTTTTTAGTTTTCATGTCATATCCTTTTACAACTCTTAAAGTTATACCATTGTAAGAAGTTGTATAAGCTTCTACGCCACTTGGCGCAGCTAAAGGTCTAGTTACAAATGCGAAAGCAGCAGGGTTAAACGCTAAGTTAGCAGTATGACCTGCTTCTACTTTTATAACAGTAGATGTAGTTATGTCTTTTTTAAGTGCTGGATATATATCAACTGTTATTGAATTTGAAGAAGCTGTTGCATCTTTTGTTACAACATAAGAATTACCTAATATAGTTAATATATCACCTTGTTTTAAGTCTCCAGTTAAAGTTGTCTTTGCTAACACTAATTGAGTTTGTCCGGCTTTAGTTGTAGCACTAGCTTTTAAATCATTTGTACCACCTAAAGAACCAGCTTCATGTACTTTTATACCTTGAGCCATGTAATTATCTAATCCCATAACTCTACCTATAGAACCTTCTCTCAATGCTTGAGTTGAGCCAGATTTTTCAGCGTTTACTATAGCTGGAATAGTAGTAAAATTAGCGTCAGCTTCTGGATCCCATATAGCAACCCTGCCAGCTATAGGTACTTTATTTATGTTTAACATTTTTCTAGCGTCAGCTATATCGTCTAAAGTAGATGGAGTTGTTCCAGCAGTACCAACACAGTAAGGTATATCTTTGTATAATTCTAATCCATCTGCATTTATTTTTTCTGCTAATGCAACTGCTGCAGGTTCTAAGAATAATCTGTTTAGATCATCTACATTAGTAACCATTTGAATAGATGTAAAGTCTACATCTACAGTAGCAAATTTATCTAATGCAACTTCTACAGAATCTTCAACTACATCTTGTGGTGTTGTTCCTGTCGCTTGGTTGAAGTCCTCTGCTTTTAATACAACTGGTTTTTTAACTTGTATTTTAGCACCTTTTCCTTTTACAAAGTCGTTAGAATAGTCTTTGTAAACTAAGTTAGGGAATACTAGATTTTCTATTAATCTAGGTAGCAATTGTCTTGCTATCTCTTTTACTTCAATAAATTGATTTGCCATTAATCATCATTCCTTTTCTTATTGTATTGTTATTTTTTATTAGCAAAGTATTGTCTGTAATATTCTTCGTCTGTCATGTCAGAAGTATTTTGATTGTAATTAGCTCGTTGATATGTATCTTTGAAGTTTCCATTGTTTCTTAGGCGCGCACTAACTCTTTTTTCAACTTCTTCTTCAATTCGTTTTTCAAAAGCTTCACTCTCTGCTTTTTTAAGAGCTTTAAATTTTTCTAAGTTAGCATGTATTTCTTCTGCATTATTTCCACCGATAAATTCTGCATATTCTTCTGGAATATTATCCACTTTTAATTGTTTTCTCTTTTCTTCATTTAAGTCTCTTAATTCCATACTTCTTTGAAGTTTCTCATAATTAGCGTTAGCTTGTCTGACTTGTTCTTGTAGTCTTTCATTTTCTGTCATATTTGCAAGTCTTTGGGCTTCTTTTTCTTTTTCTACTTGTTGTCTAGCTTTTATTTCAGCTCGTTTTACTTTTTCGTCCGCTTTCTTTTGCCATTGAGAATACTTTCTATCAATCATTTTGTCTAATTCTTCTTGAGTGATATTTAATACTTTACTTTCTCCACCTTCGCCACCATTAGTATTATCTATATGATTATCTTGTGGAGGTTCTTCTCCACCTTCGTTGCCTTCTGCTAATAGTTGAAGGTTCATATCTAATTTGTTGTTCTCCATATTGTTTTTCCTTTCCGTTTTAGTTTCGTCAAACATATTTCCATGAAGCTTTTTTAGGTCATCATCACGTTTTGGACATAAAAAATAAGCCCTTTCGGACTTCTATTGTTTTTATTCAATTTTTAATTTATTTTTAAAGGTATAAACTATCAATAAACTTTTTCCAAGTGTCTTAAAATCGATTTTAGAAGGTCGGATTATGTAAACTTTTTATTAAAATTATGTATTTATTTCAGATACAATTAATTCAAGTTTAAGCCTTGTAAAATCATTTGTAGTACCTGTTATTTTATAATCAGTAATACCTTTTATTTCAAAATCATCTAATTTCAACTCAAATTTTTCTTTTGTATCTTTAATACTAACTTTATGTAAAGGATTTGTATTATTTTGAGAATCGCTCATTTTATTCTCCTATCTTCTATTTCTTTTCCATTTAGTTTTTTTACTTGTTCCTTGAATTCTTCTGACATAATCAGAAAAACTTTCTCTATTCCAATATGCTGGTAACATTTTATCCCTCCTTAACAACTTTATAATTCTCCCATTTCTTATAAGCATCTACATACATTTCTTTTTTATCTCCGTTGTATGTACATTCGTAATACATTCCGTCAAATAAAGTTGTACTTAATAATGCTTTATTATTTTGTAAGACTTTACAGCACCAAACCATAAATACATCATCTTTTGTTATTTGCTTGTTGTCTGATTTATCTAAGTGATTATTAGTATATTTTACAACTTCCTCTTTGCACCAATCTAAAAATTGTTGTTCGTTCATATTGCCCTCCTTAACAACCTATGATATTTATTAAATACTCTTTTGCTATTTGATATTCTATTTTACAACCTCTTGCTTTTCCCCAGCCTTCTCCGAAATATACCATATCTGCTTGAGATAAAAGTTGTATTGATTTTCCTAAATACCAAACTGGTATATGTTTATTAATTTCTCCTGGATAATCTTCTAAAAATGAATCTATAAATTCTATTTCTTCGTTTATTTTAGATTCTATATCTTTTTTTATTTCATCTCTTTTTTCTAAGATTTGTTCATCAGTTAATCCTCTCATTGGTTGAGATATAAATACTTTTTTCATTAATATTCACCTTCCTTATAATCAGTTACAGGAACTACCGTACAGCGAGGTTCGACAGAAACAATGAAATGGTGGAACATTACTACCATAACTTATTTCTTCGATTTTAACCACCTCCCTGTCCATGCTTTCACAGTCAGCACAAGTTCTTTCATCATAAGCAACACATATTTCAACTGCTTTTATTCCATTCTCTTTGTATCCGTCTATATGTCCTTTAGTTGTAAAGAAATTTGTTTCTGTTCTTATAAGTCTTTCAGCTTCATACTTAGTAACTTTTTCAAACTTTCTTACTTCGCTACCCATTTTCTGAACTGATTGACCTTGTATTAATCCTTTTGTAATAGTTTCTTGTATTTTATTCAGCGTAGCTGTTTTGTTAGTCCATATTCTGCTACTAAATTGTCTACCACTCCAAGGATATCTAATAGCTTCTTCTATAGCCTTCTTAGGTAATACAGCATTACTTCTGCCTATGTCTTTTAAAGCTTCTTTATATGTTCTTTTGTAAGCTCCAGTTAAATGGTCTGTCATAGTCATTTGCATATTATTTGTATGTTTAATAAGTTGTATGTCTATTGCATCTAATAGGCTTTGTAATCTTGTTACATTCTCTCTAGCACTTATTCTTTGCCATTCTACTAATATCTCTTTACTATTAGTTTTATTATAGAGTTCTCTTAATTCTTGAACTTTATCACGATATTCTCCTAGTTCTATCAAGTTAAGAAGCTTAGTTGCTTCTGCATAAGTTAAATTATTTTCTATTGCATATTTATTGTAAAAGTCATTTAATTCTTTTGATATTTCTATGTAAGCGTTGTGATAAGCTTTACGTATCTTTTTTATTATCTTATCTTCTGATAGTTTACTCTTTTTATCTCTGTCTAGCATTCTTTGATGCCAGTATTCTCTGTTTTTCATACCAGCATAGTATTTAGCTTTTCTACCCATAAATAAACCTCAAAGCAAGCATTATAGTAAAACTATAAAAGATTGCATCTCCAAAGCAATACAGTCTCTTTTTTGTAGTTGCGCTAGTAAATATTCCTATGCTATCTATCATTAGCACCAAACCACTAACTATTAGAACTATCCATGCTATTATCGTTATTAACATCTTCGTTTTCTCCTTCATCATCTTTTTCAAGTTTTGGATCACCTATATTACTATCTCGATATATATCCATTACTTGCATCTTTTCTTCATCTTCCTTTTGTTTACGTTCTATTTCTTCTTTTGCATTTTCTACAAAAGATAATTGAGATATAAGAGTTTCATCAGATAAGATTCCGTTTAATTTCGCTACCATATCTGCCATTTCTGTTACATTCGTTGGCAATGCTCTAGTAAATGTAAGTTTCACATCTCTATAATCAAAGCTTTTATTGTTTTTAGCATTAATAACATTAGTTACAAGTTCAAGCATTCTTTGTATAGACTTCTTCCATTTACGTTCTTTTTTACTCATGTCCTTTTCTAGTCCAAATAACTTGAATTTCAACGCTACTCCAGATGCATTACCAGCGAAGCTTTCATCTGTCAAAGGAGGTGTTTTTGTTAGCTTATGAAAATCAGCTACTAATCTAGTTAGTGTATTTTGTATGTATGTATCATTAATATCTTTTGTAATGAACTTAGCATCACCATCTTCATCAATTAGCATGATTCTATTGTTTTTCATATCTTTTACATCATTTTCATCTGTAGCACTTAGATTTTTAAGCATTAAATAAGCATTATCTGAATACTCTATTTCATTAATACAACTAGATATAATACTTTCAATAGCATCTACGAGTGATATTTGATTTTCAAAGCAGCCTTTTCTCTCTGTATTTTCCATAAATTCTACAACAGGAATATCTCCGAAGTTATGTTCCTGTTCTTCTACTAGTTCTAATATTCCAGAAGGTCCAATATAGTGATATATTTTATCTTTAGTCCATAATCTAACATCTAGATTAATTGTATCTTCTTCAACATCTTCATATTCATAATATCTTATAGCGCCTATCATATTCTTAGATAAACTTGTATCATGGATAACAAAGCAGTTCTTGGCAGATTCAGTAGCAAATCTAATATTAGCTTCTTCATCTGTATAAAGTATTAAAAATGCTTGTCCGTCAATCGAAGTGAAGTGATCTAGTTCCATATTACATTCTTGAAAGTCATTGTATTCTAATATATTGTCAAGAAGCTCCTGTTGGGTTTCATCCTTACAAGTAAACGTAATTGGTTCACCACTGAAATATCCTGTTCTTATATCTACAGCGTAGCTTGGTAAAGATTCGATTATTTTATAGTTAGGTTTATTTTCATCTGCTTGTTTTCTAAGCAGTATTTTATGCTTATCACTATAATAATTTTCATTCCTTATAAACTTACCTTGGAATGCTTTGTGCCTAGATATAAGTTTTTCAACATCTTCTGGTTGAATTTCTTTTGCATTCGTTTGAAAAAATGGTATATCATTATGCAGTATCACCTTATCACCTCCTAGATTCCTAAATTCAATTTTTTAGATTTCAATTTATTACTTCTTAATTTGTCATCAATTAAATATCTTAAAGCAGCCATAGCATCATCCATAAACTCAACCGGTTCATCTAGATAAATTCCTTTTTTTTCATCATATTTCCATTTCCATTGAGTAATTTCTTTATAAAAATTCACACATTTGGGATGTACATGTATTTTTAGTTGTTTCAAATAGTCAATTTGTGCTTTAACGCTGCCTGGTCCTTTTACTACAGGTTTTGCTCTATATCCTGCTTTTTTCCACATTTTAATTCTATCTGGTTCTGCACTATCGCAGTACATGGTTAAATATTTTTCTATCCCATAAGCATTTGCAAGCTCAATTATTTCAGATGTATCTTTTTCATGTACATATATTTCGTCGCATATATACAATTCTCCATCTTTAAATCCAGCTCTTAATATAGCATCCGCATGATTAAATCCGAAATCTTGTGCTAATCTCATATTATCGAAGTTTTCAAAATTTGTAGGAAATTCATGTACTATATAGTTATTTAATATAGTTCCTCCAGTCTCTCCCCATTCCCCAAGTCCATAAACTTTATATCCTTCTGGATCTTGTTCTTTTCTCATCATCATTCTTTTATGATAAGCATCATCTATAAATCTATTTTCTAAATAAGTGCTATGATGAGTAAATATATCTTCGCTCTTGTAATCGAAATATTTCTTTTTAATCCAATGAGTTGCTGCAACTGGATTAAATGTAAAAGTTATTTGATAGTATAAATTAGGATTATTTAAAATCCCTCTTAAACGGTCATCCAATATATCAACATCGCTTTCAGCTAACTCCGTAGCTTCTTCACACCAAACCCAAGTGAGTTTTCCAGTAGGGAAATTTATAGATTTTAATTTTTCTCTTTGTTTAGAATCATTAACACCTCTAAATATTATGGAGTTTCCAGTTACTCTACTTCTCATTTCCAAAGGATTAGCTGTTATTTTCCAATATTTTTTCGCATTTTTACCATATATTTTATTGATAGCACTTGTTAATTCTGCATAAGTTGAGTATTTATGAGTTGATTCTGATTTTCTAACTACTAATAAATTAGCACCTTTATATTTTGGGTCACTCAATTTTAATATATAATCTTGAGCTACATCGACTGATTTTCCACTACCAGCAGAACCTTTCATAGCTCTATATCTTTTCTTGGTTTTATTAGCTTCTTTAAAACTTTTGTTAAATTCAACTATTACATCCATATCAATCACCATAATCAACAATTATATGTAATTCATCATCTAAGTCATCATTGCTAAGTCTACCTATTTCAGCTTTTAATTTATCTATCTTTAATTTTTGCTCTTCTGAAGCTAATTCTGGATTTTCGTTAATCATAACAGTCGCTTGTTTTATAAGGCTTCTAAGTTCTGACATTGCTCTAGATTGAGCATTTAAAAACGTTGCTTGTCTATCCCATGCAAATTGGAATTCATATTCTATTTCTTCTCCAAATTCTGTGTCTTTATGCTTTTTAATCTCTTTAATCATTTCATTTTTATCTTTTACATACATGATTTTTTGAGCTCTTATTATAGCAGCATATTGAATCGTTATTTGTTCTAATAGAATTTCTAGTGGATTTTTTTCTTGTATTTCTTCTATTATTTCCAAGGTGTCATCTGGTAGATATTTCGAAAAAAATCCATGAGTTTCAGCTTTTTTATTTCCTATAGGACCACCAGGCCCACCTATATTTCCAATAGCATTTTTATTATTATATCTAGCTTTTGAATTTTGCGAGTTGGTTTTGGAACTTTTTTCATTTAATTTATTTGAATCACTACAATCGGCTTGTTTACTAGCTTTCGTAGTTTTCTTTGTATCTTTTTCATTGGTAACGTTCCTTTTGTTTTTTGGTAACGTTCCTTTTAATTTTTCTTCCCATTTGTCTTGGGATTTCCACTTTCTAATTTGAGTATCTTTTGCATCAAGTTGCGTGGCAATATCTTTTAGCAAGATTTCTCCGTTATGTTGTTTATATATTTCAAATGCTTTATCCCTGTTTGGACTTCTTGCTCTGGACATTTATCACCACCTCGTTATTTTCTAATTTATTTATCAATTTATTTCTATACATATTATCATTAGTTAATCTAATAAGACTTTCTATATCCCTTTCATTTAACTTATCATCAATCTCTCTTTTTATAGCCATAATAACCAATATTTTAGCTTTGTAAAAATTTGAAACATGTGTGTGACCTGCTGCGAATATTTTATTTGTATTGTGTACAACATAACCATCACTGCATTTATATATCGAATACTCTTTACGTTGAAAAACCTTTCTACTCATTTAGATCCTTCCTTTTCTACAAAACAAAAAGAACCCTAGTTAGGGTTCTTCAGTCTGGTTTTAATGTAACTAAAAATAAGTTAGGGGACAGTTAGTAATTTAAGAAAAAATTATCCATAATAATTAACTGTGTAATATTAGTTGAAGTCTTAGCAAGTCGTAGGATTCGAACCTACATCGTTGGGGGCGATTTCCATTACTTGCACATTACCGAGGTTTCACCCTCGGCCACATCAGTTAATAACTAAGATGTCAAATACACATTTAAAATCCACTTAATTAATTATCGGAGGAGCGCTAGCCCCTTTAGGAAAATCATGTAGCAATATTTTTCATTTCATAAACAAAAAGTTGTACACGATTAACTGGGTTACCAATCCAGCCAATCTAAGTAAAATAGTTGTTAAAAGAAATTTTATTTACACTATTATAATAACATATACCAACTGGCCAAAGTTGTCCTTTATTTTTCATTTTCTGACATTCTTTCTCTGGCTTCTTTGTTTTTTATATAAGTTTCTTTAAATCTTTTATAATGTTCTTCACTTCTTATTCTTCCATGTTCTTCTGGAGTTACCCACATTAAATTATTAATATTGTTATTTAATTTATTTTCATCTATATGATGTACTTGAGATTTATTTTCTGGATTCGGTATAAATGTCTCAGCTAAAACTCTGTGTAATGCCTTATTTTTAGTTTCTTTATTTAATGTTAATGAAACGTATTTATGACCGTCTATTTTATTTATATGATTCTTTATTCTTTTCCCATTTTCTTTGTTTATAATATCTCCGTAATTATTAACTTTATATTTTTCTTCATAACTTTTTACATCTTTCCAAATAACTGGTTCTTTTCTTAATTCCTTATATCCATATTCTCTATATAAAGCATTTATATTAAACACCCATTGTTTCCCATATTTTTTACAATCTATCCCTTCTATAAACTTCCCATTAGTTATATTTCTTCTCAAAGTGCTTTCGTCTTTTTCAAATATTTCACTTGCTTCTTTAAGACTTATTATATTTTCAAATATATTTGTTTCTAAATCCATTTCTTTTATTTGAAGTATAGTTTTTTCATCTAATTCATGAGTTTTAATATATATTTCTTTAGCTAACTCTGTTTTTTTCTTTTGTTTTCTATTTTTTATATCAAGTTCATTAGCTTTTGTCCATAATTTTATTTGTGGCAATTCTGCCATTTTTCTTAATTCTACTTCTATTTTTAAAATTTGATTCATATTTACCCCTCCCATATATCTATACAATATATTATACACTATATCGTGCATCAAGTAAATATTTGCATAAAAAAAGCAACTGTTGGCAGCAGCTGCTTTTGGCACGGTTTTAATTAGGTATGTAAACGCCCAAAAATAAACCGTATACTAATTCAATACTTACTATTAGTATACCATATTTTATGTATTTCAAGCAAGGAAAAGGGTAGTTGAAATTTTACTAGCTATGATTTTTATTATGAACTTTTTTCTATTTTTTCAATTCCTCTTTTATGTATTCTTCTTACTGTTCTAAAGCTATAATTAATAATACAACTTATTTCTTCAAACTTTTTATTATTGAAGTATCTATATCTTAACACTTCTCTTTCTAATGGTTCTAAATTCTCTATAGCATTTTCTATCTTATTCTGTAATTCTAATAATTGTCCGTATTTATCCCAATACTTTTCCGTTTGTTCTTCTATATCAATTAATATATTTTCTAACTTATTATGGTTTCCTAAGCTACCTTTAGGCATATCTGACCATGTAGGACTTTTAATAGTATATTTCATACATTCTAATTCTTTTATTTTATTTTGTACTTGTGACATTTCTCTAACTATGGCTTGATATTGTTTTAAATCATTTTCAGTCATAATTTATCTCCCTTATTTTACATATATAATCTACTTACTATCCACAATCCTATAACCACTATGATTATTGCATCTGCTATTGCTCTATTCATGTTCTTCTATGTACCAATCTTCTGGAACATCCTCTAAAGTGCAACTACCTAGTATATCATATATAG
>OGUQ01000541.1_pt1 | contig 36811 bp, 25 predicted proteins | sample 1574701 | NCBI WGS metagenome assembly OGUQ01 (sample SAMEA2582087, study PRJEB24529) | metagenome | biome: Human gut stool | place: China | collected 2011 | reverse complement strand
CCTTCCAAGCTGAGGGTCGCGGGTTTGAGCCCCGTCTTCCGCTCTTCAAAGAGAATCTGAGAAATTAGATTCTCTTTTTTTGTATAACTTTAAACCTCTAAGAACATGGAAGATTCTCCAACGCAATCACACGTACTGCAATTGGCACACCCCCCTATCCCAATTGTCCGCATCGGAATCATAGGATTGGGGAATCGAGGGCTACTCACCCTGCAACGTTATCTGCAAATAGAAGGAACCGAAATCAAAGCTCTCAGCGAAATCAGGGAAGGTAACTTGAACAAAGCCCAACTCATACTCAAAGAAGCAAAGCACCCCGAAGCCACGGGATATACCGGACCAGGCGGCTGGCGAAAGATGTGTGAATGCAACGATCTGGATTTAATTTTTATCTGTACAGACTGGCTCACTCACACCCAAATGGCAACCTATGCAATGGAATGCAGCAAACATGTAGCTATCGAAGTTCCTGCCGCCATGAATGTAGCCGAATGCTGGCAACTGGTCGATACAGCAGAAAAAACAAGACGCCACTGTATCATGCTGGAAAATTGCTGTTATGACCCTTTTGCCCTGACTACTCTCGAAATGGCACGTCAAGGTGCACTCGGAGAAATAATGCATGTAGAAGGAGCATATATTCACGATCTCCGTTCCATGTATTTTGCCGAAGAGAGCGAAGGCGGTTACCACAATCACTGGGGAAAAAGATACAGTATCGAACATACAGGCAATCCCTACCCCACCCACGGACTAGGGCCTGCCTGTCAAATCCTCGACATCCACCGCAATGACAGGATGGAATATCTCGTATCCATGTCCACCCATCAGGCCGGCATGAGCGAGTATGCGCGGAAAAGATTCGGAGAGAACTCACCGGAAGCCCGTCAGAAGTATAAGCTGGGAGATGTCAACACCACGCTTATCCATACCGCCAAAGGAAAAACAATCATGCTTCAGTATAATGTTTCGACTCCCCGCCCTTACAGTCGCCTGCAAACAGTATGCGGCACACTCGGCTTTGCACAAAAATATCCGGTACCATGCATTGCCCTGGATTCTCATGGAGATACTCCGCTTGAAGGCGAAGCACTTGAACAAGTATTAACTCTCTATAAACACCCTTTTAGCGCCACCATCGGCGAGGAAGCACATCGTAAAGGATTACCGAACGAAATGAACTATGTAATGGATTATCGGTTAATATATTGCCTGCGCAACGGACTGCCCCTTGACATGGACGTTTATGATGCAGCCGAATGGTCGTGTATCACCGAATTAAGCGAGAAGTCGGTATTGAACGGAAGTATTCCTGTAGAAATACCGGATTTCACCAGAGGTGTCTGGGAAAAACACAAACATTAGATTTTACCTATTTACCCCAATTAAACTATAAAAACACATGAGAACATTCCTATCATTAAAGACATGCTTACTATCTGCACTTTTACTTTGTGCAAACAGCATTTCGGCAAGCAAGATTATTTCCATATCCGATTTCGGTTTGAAACCCGACAGCCGTATCAACGCAGTGCCATTTATACAAAAGGCAATCGATGCTTGCAAGCAATATCCAGGTTCCACACTTGTCTTTCCAAAAGGAAGATATGACTTCTGGGCACAACATGCTATCGAAAAAGATTATTACGAAACGAACACCTACGATGTTAATCCCAAAATTCTCGCCGTGCTATTGGAGCAGATCAATGATCTGACGATTGACGGTAATGGTTCTGAGTTTATTATGCATGGACGGATGCAACCATTCACTTTGGATCATTGCCGGAACATTACTTTAAAGAATTTCTCCGTCGATTGGGAAATCCCATTAACTGCGCAAGGTATTGTCACTCAATCTACCTCCGGATACCTTGAGATCGAAATCGACTCCCACCAATATCCTTATATCATAGAAAACAAACGACTGACTTTTGTCGGCGAAGGATGGAAAAGCAGTCTTTGGGCGATCATGCAGTTTGATCCCGACACCCATCTCGTCCTGCCAAATACAGGTGATAACTTAGGCTGGCGCTCATACGATGCAACAGAAATAAACCCCGGATTAATACGCTTATCCGATCCTAAAAAGGAGGCTGATAAATTCTTCCCTGCGCCGGGTACGGTCCTTGTGTTACGACACAGCACCAGAGATCACGCCGGTATCTTCATTTACCACAGTATGGATACAAAGCTAGAGAACGTAAAGCTATTCCATACCTGCGGACTGGGAATTCTGTCACAATATAGCAAGAATATCTCTTTCAATGATGTACATATCATCCCTAACACTTCCAAGAAACGTGTGCTCAGCGGACATGACGACGGTTTCCACTTCATGGGATGCAGCGGATTACTCAAGATTGAGAACTGCAGTTGGGCAGGATTGATGGATGACCCTATTAACATCCATGGAACATGTTCCCGTATTATGGAAGTTCTTTCTCCTACCCGTATCAAATGCAAGTTCATGCAAGACATGAGTGAAGGGATGGAATGGGGACGCCCAGACGAAACAATCGGATTTATAGAGCATAAAACCATGCGTACCGTAGCTACCGGTAAAATGAATAAATTTGAAGCACTAAATAAAGCTGAATTTATCATCGAATTATCAGTACCACTTCCAGCCGGAGTGGAAGCCGGATATGTAATAGAGAATCTGACCTGCACACCTGATGCAGAAATACGCAACTGCCATTTCGGAAGTTGCCGGGCACGTGGTCTGCTTGTATCTACTCCCGGCAAGGTTATTATTGAGAACAATGTATTCGAATCCAGCGGCTCTGCCATTCTGATTGCCGGAGACGCAAATGCATGGTACGAGTCAGGAGCTGTCAGAGACGTGCTGATACGTAACAATGATTTCCGTTATCCTTGCAATTCTTCGATTTATCAGTTCTGTGAAGCCGTGATCAGCATTGATCCGGAAATTCCGACATCGGAACAGAAGTACCCCTATCATCGCAATATCCGCATTGTGGATAATACCTTCCACCTATTTGATTATCCGATTCTCTTCGCACGGTCGGTAGACGGACTCACCTTCTCCTCCAATACACTCATACGTGATACGACTTACCAGCCTTATCACTATCGTAAAGAAGGTATTACGCTGGAAGCATGTAAATCTGTGGTTATTTCAAACAATAAGATTGAAGGGGATGTATTAGGACGTACTGTTAAAATTGAAAATATGAAACCTTCGGATGTCAAGATTAGCAAGAACCCTTTCTTTAAACTGAAAAAATAAAAAACACCATATAGGCAATTAAACGTATTCAGGCTCAAGCATGAGCATGAATACGTTTGAGTCTTTATCCCATAAATACAACAAATAAAGGAAGGTTCTCTTTGATGAACTTCAATGCTAAGGTAATCTGCCGTTCTATTGCTTTTTCACTGACTGCACAACGTTCCGCGATTTCCCGATTAGATAGATGCTCTTCGCGGCTCATTCTAAAGATCTGCTGCCGTCTGGCCGGAAGTTGCGAAATCAATTTATCAATATAGTTCTTCAAATCAGCAGCATCCAATTCCTCTTCTATATCATAAGAATTTTCAAGTCCTTTCAGAACTGTCATTTTAAAATTCAGCTCATTAAAATGTCTACGCGAATAATTGAATATAATATTACGGGTAATCATAAAAAGCAACCCATCAAAATTCTTGGTAATATCAAGAAACTCTTTGGACTCCCAAACTTTCACAAAAACATCCTGAACTACTTCTGAAATCACGGAAGATGAAGTGACATAAAGTCGTGCAAAGTTATAAACCTTCAGCCAATAAAGGTCATACAGCAAAGAAAATGCAGCCGCATCTCCCGCTTTTACCTTTTCCAGAATTATTGTCTCCTCCATCTCTTTTCAATTGTGTTACAAAAATAAAGAAATAACCATTAACCACAACATTTTTTTTTGATTTTTATTTATAATAAAGTTACCTTTTTTCCTTTAATAATGTCTTCAAAATCTATTCTAATTATTAAATTCAACTAAGTTCTGTTAGAACTAAGATAAAAAAATGACTTTTCGAAAAAAAAACTTCTTTTTAATTGGGTGGTAGTATATTGATTATTAAGTTGTTGTGGTTTTAATAATAATTTTGCTATTTTTTTTATCGAAGGGATGTGGGGATAGACTTAACTCAAGTGTATTTATAATATACGAGTAATAATAAATAGAATAATAACAAAGTAAGATAGGATGGATAAAGATACAAAGATGAGTTTGATTAAAGGTTTGCTGGCAGGACAGCTGACTAAAAAGCAGCGAAGGAGCTATGCTGACCTGGAATCAGTGGATAGAGAACTTAAAATACAATGGAATGAATCAGAAAATAAAGCTATAGATTTTAAAATAAAAGAACAGATCTGGGAAAAAGTAAAAGCAAGATGTGTAGATAGGAAAAGAAACAAAGTTCTAACAGAACTAAGATGGCATTTTGCCGTAGCTTCACTTGCTCTTTTACTAACAATAGGAGGATTTTGGATGAATTCAATCAGAGATAATATTAACGACGAATTTATAAAGGTGATAGCACAACAAAACCAAATGCACGTTTTACCGGATAGTACAAAAGTATGGATGGAATCAGGTAGTTCCATTAAATACACAAAAGCCTTCAACAAAAAAAGAGAAGTATGGCTAGAAGGCAACTCATTTTTTGAAGTATATAAACATGAAGGCAGTTTCTTCCAAGTACATATTAATAAAGCTTTTATAGAAGTAAAGGGAACCTGTTTCCAAATCAAGCAAACTAATGCTGAAAAAAATGAAATCACGCTGTTTCATGGTAAAATAGAATTTAATGTAGAATCTACAGGAGAGAAAATTATCATGTCTCCATCGCAAAAGGTAATGTATAATCCAAACAATGCACAAACATTAGTTGAGAATGTTATGGATATCAATTGGAAGGACGGAAGATACAACTTCAAAGAAACCCCATTATCCCAGCTCATTTCGATTATAAATCAAATATACCAATCAAATATAATTCTAGAAGGAAAGTTTACTAAACAATCTTCATTCACAGGTAGCATCCGTTATGATGAAACATTGGATGACGTAATAGAGAAGCTTTGTTTCAGCCTTAACCTCACATACAAAAAACAGAATAGTAAAATAGTAATATATAATTAACCATATTTCTAATAATTAACCCAATATTTAACCTCACAACAAGTTAAATCATGAAAAAAAATCACAGTTGTTACCGGAGGCGATATCTGAAGCATATCGCACTCGTTTTGCTCTTTTACCCCTTGTCCGCTCTTGGAGCTCAGGGACACATATCTATCAAGGGGCAATCAATCACTATTATGCAAGCTATCCAGCTTATAGAAAAAAACAGCGACTACACGTTCTTCTACAATGCAGCAGATCTCGAAGACAAACAACGGAAAGACATTAATTGTAATGGTCCTATTGACGAGATTCTGGATGAAGTTTTCAAAGACAGCGGTATTAGCTATATCGTAAAAAACAAAGAGGTTATTCTTAACGTACAAAAAACGAATAACACCCAACAAAAGAAAAAACGTACTGTAACCGGTACTATTATAGACGCAGTGGACGATAGCCCCATCATTGGAGCTAACATCACGATTAAAGGTGACAAGAACACCGGTACAATCTCGGATATTGATGGTAATTTTAGTCTTTCCATACCCGACAATAAGACGATCCTTGTCGTAACTTACATCGGATATAAAACTCGCGAAGTTCCTGTAGAAGATCTAGGGAATATCAAAATTGTACTGGAAGGAGACGATCATACCTTGAATGAAGTTGTCGTAGTCGGTTCCGGTACCCAAAAGAAGGTCAGCGTAACAGGAGCTATCACAAGTATAAAAGGTGCCAGCCTCAAACTGCCGTCATCTACCCTGTCCAACTCATTTGCCGGAAAGTTGGCGGGTGTCATCGCAAAAACAAACTCCGGAGAGCCTGGCTCCGGTGCCGAATTTTACATTCGCGGTATCGGTACTTTCGGTGGACGAGCAACTCCTCTGATTTTACTGGATGATGTAGAAATATCATCCGGTGACCTTAATTATGTGCCAGCCGAGAATATTGAAAGCTTCTCTATCCTTAAAGATGCATCTGCCACCGCTATCTATGGTTCACGCGGAGCTAACGGTGTAATGATCGTCACAACTAAAGGCGGAGAATACAATAGTAAAACATCCATCAACGTTACAGCAGAAAATTCTTTCAACTACTTAGACAAGTTCCCGGAATTTGTGGACGGAGCTACTTATATGGATATGTATAATAAAGCTTCATTAGCCAGAAACTCTTCCGCTACACCCAAATACAGTGCTACAGACATGGAACGCACGGCATCCGGAGTCAACCCATACCTATACCCCGATGTAAACTGGCAAGACGTATTGTTTAAAAACATGAGTATGCGCCAACGTGCCAACGTCAACATTTCCGGTGGTGGTTCTAAAGTTAAATATTACATGAGTTTGGATGTCAGCCATGATTCAGGCTTGCTGAACACAGGGAAAGCATATTCATGGAACAACAATATTAATATAATGAACTATACCTTCCAGAATAATATTGCTTATAAACTGACGCCGACGACGACAATCAAAATGAATATGAACGCTCAGATCCGTCAGAAAAAAAGCCCGAATGTATCAAGCGAGGATTTGTTCAAACAGATTCTGACTACTACCCCCATAGAATTTCCGGTTACTTATCCAAGTCAGGACGGGCGTATCATGTACGGCAATAACATCATCTCAGGAAGTACCTTATACACGAACCCCTATGCCAGGATGATGACATCATTTGCCGAAACGAACGAAAATACACTTAACACAGTTATCAAGATAGACCAGGATTTGGATTTTATCACTAAAGGGCTTAAAATTAATGCTTTTGTAAATTTCAAAACCTGGTCAAGTTCTTACTTTGATCGTAGCATTGCTCCTTATTATTATCGCATAAAAAGCGGAAGCTACGATGAAACCGACCTGGAAAATACGAATTATGAATTGGAACTGCTAAATTCGAATGGCAGCGATTATATCAGTCAGTCGGCTATCGGAAAGTCTTCCGACCAAACATTTGAATTACAGTTCAACCTAAACTATGCCCGTCAATTCGGTCTGCATAATGTAGGTGCCATGTTACTCTACAAACAACGCGAATACAGAAGCGACGTGTTACCCAACCGTAATCAAGGCCTTTCCGGACGTCTTACTTATGATTACGGACAACGCTATCTGTTTGAGTTTAACTTCGGTTACAACGGGACCGAACGTCTGGCCAAAGAAGACCGTTTCGGATTCTTCCCTGCCGTGTCTTTAGGATGGGTGATAAGCAATGAAGCTTTCTTCGAACCAATGAAAAATGTAGTGGACAATCTCAAGGTCAGAGGTTCCTACGGTCTTGTAGGTAGCGACGACCTGGCAACAGCCGGCGGAAGTTATTACCTGTATATAGACAAGATTACAAACAACGACCTGTCTTATTTGAAATGGACTTCCGGACAAAATATGGACTACCAATTAGGAGGTCCTCAGATGGCATACTACGCCATGTCCGGTTTGGGATGGGAAAAAGTAAAGAAGCTCGATATAGGTATTGATTTTACATTGTTCCGCAACTGGACATTTACCTTCGATTATTTCTACGACAAGCGTTATGACATCTTCATGAACCGTGAAGCATGGCCACAATCGCTGGCTTATCATATTGCCAAACCTTGGAGTAATATTGGTAAAATGGATAATAAAGGAGTGGAATTCAGTATTAATTATGCCAATAACTTCTCCAGAGATTTGTCTGTCAGTCTACAGGCAAACTTCACCTACAACAAAAATAAAATGGTCTATGTGGATGAACCGGAATATCCGACTATATGGAAGTCAGAAACCGGAAAACCTTATTCACGCATTACCGGCTACATAGCAGAAGGCTTATTCAAGTCACAAGAAGAAATAGATAACAGCCCTGCCCAGAATTTGGGTTCTACACCCAAGGTCGGAGATATTAAATATCGTGACCTTAACGGTGATGGTATCATTGATTCGGATGACCAGACGATGATCTCCAAATATGGAAGTACTCCACGCTTACAATACGGATTTGGCGGAACTGTCAACTACAAAAAGTTTGATTTTGGTGTCTTCTTCAGTGGCTCTGCTCTGCGTTCTATCATGACAAACGGTATTGACCCTTTCCAAGAAGGAATAGCCGTCGGTAACAGAAATGTATTAAAATATATAGCCGATAATTACTGGTCGGAAGAAAAACAGAATTGGGATGCCAAATATCCTCGTTTGGGACTACTTGCAACAGACGTTGCCAACAATACAGTGAACAGTAGTTACTGGTTGAGAAATGGTTCTTTCCTCCGATTGAAGAATGTAGAAGTAGGATATAAGATACCTTACGGACGTATTTTCGTCAGCGCAGCCAATCTATTCACCTTTAGTCCGTTTGACCTTTGGGATCCTGAACTGTCTTCTTGGAACAGTTATCCTATGCAAAAAACTGTCAATGTCGGAATTCAACTTCAGTTCTAATTTATTATGAGAAAAAATATGAAACTAACACGCATCTTTCAAAATATAAGTATAGCAGTTATTATCACTGCATTGGGCTTAACCTCATGTGATTATCTAGACGTCGTTCCACCCGAACAACCCAATATCGATGACGCAATGTCAAGCCCCACCCGAGCTTTAGGATTTCTTTATTCCTGTTATGGAGGTGTCAGTACAGACTTACCCAGTGCCTATCTGGGGGAAATAAACTCTACGACAGACGAATATGTATTACCTTATTCATGGAACACAGACGGTTATTGGGGCGCCTATGCATTTAACACTGCATCATCCACTAACCAAGACTGGCTATGGGGAACTACTTACCAATATATAGGACAATGTTATCTGTTTTTACAAAAGTTGGAAAATGCGGGAAGCGACATTGCATCTGATGCAGAAAAGGAACAATGGAGAGCCGAATGCCAATTCCTGGTAGCTTATTACCACTTCGCTACTTTAAGAAGATATGGTCCCATCCCAATTACAGACTCGTACATTCCGATGGATACCCCAACGTCAGAGTATAATGGACGTTTTCACTTTGACTATTGTGTAGACTGGATTGCGAACCAGCTGGATGAAGCCGCCAAAGTACTTCCTGCCAACCGCACCGTTACCAATGAATGGGGTCGCGCTACATCTACTATAGCTAAAGCTGTAAAAGCACGTTTGTTACTTTATGCCGCATCTCCTTTATGGAACGGAAGTTTCCCCTACCCTAACTGGCAGAATGAGAATTTCGAGACTCCGGGTTACGGTAAAGCTTTGGTAAGCAATACTTATGACAAGAGCAAATGGGAAAGAGCACTGGCCGCATGTCAGGAAGCACTTACATTAGCTACAACTTCCGGTGACCGTGAACTTTACGATGACGACGAATATTACTCCCGACAATCCCTGAACTTACCTTTTGTTCCCGGAGTAGCAGACGTGGAAGATAATAAAGAATTCCTGAAAAACGTAATGAAGATGCGCTATGCCGTAAGTACACGTGAATCTGAAGGAAACAAAGAAATTATCTGGGGATTATCCAACCAGTTTGATTTTTATTCCCGTTATCCGCTTCGTATTCTGAAGAAATCGGATGGAACATGGCATGCTGGTTATAGTGGTGTATCTCCTACATTATATACGTTCGAACATTTCTATACAGCTAACGGGAAACTACCTGAAAAAGACCTTGACTTTACTCCTTCCTCTGAATGGTTTGAGTCAGCAGGTATCTCTTCACGGGAAGACATTATCAAATTGAATGTGGGTCGTGAACCTCGTTTCTATGCATGGATGGCTTTTGACGGTGGTGACTACGGAACTAAATTTGCGGCCGGTTCTCCTCTGAAACTGGAAATGAGGAATTCGGAAATGCACGGTTACAATCCGTCTCTATTTAATCGTGACCATAGTGTCACAGGGTTCCTGACACAAAAGTTTGTTGATCCGGTAACTGAATTCTATACAGCCGGCGGTTCTACAAGCGGAACAAGCGCACCTACTATCTTATTCCGCCTGGCCGAACTCTACCTAAACGTAGCAGAATGCCATGCAGCATTAGGAAATACACAGGAAGCCATTGATGCACTAAATCCTGTTCGTGAACGTGCCGGAATCCCTAAATTAACATTGGCTGATATCACAAATAATATGACAATAAAAGACTGGGTACACAATGAACGTTTTGTTGAATTATGGAACGAAGGTCACCGCTTCTTCGATGTCCGCCGTTGGGCAGAAGGAGCCAAGTACTTTGGAGCAAACAAACGGGAAGGATTGAATGCAGAAGTTCAAAGTCCCACATTCGAAGAATTTAATAAACGAACTACAGTTGATGCACCTTATGTGTGGGAAAACCGCATGTACCTGAATCCGGTATTCTACAACGAAGTATACAAAAATCCGCAAATGGTACAAGCACCCGGATATTAATTATTTTTTATTCATTCATAACAATATAGAATATATATGAAACATATATCAATAGCATTGTGTTTGTGCGGGATGATTCTGATGAATACTTCCTGCGACAATTATGACGATACCTATCCGCAGGAATATGAGAAAATACTATCACTGCAGACCACCGGTGAGCAAGCCGTAGATCTTTATAAAACAGGAGAGGCTACTAACTATTCAATAACGGTCATTAAATCCGGAAGTCAACCCACATTGACAGCTTCTGCCCATATCGGTGCAATGGATGCAGTCAATTTTGAGAAGTATATCTCCGAGAGAGGTTTGGACTATGTGGCAATGCCTGCCAATTGTTATTCGTTCAACATGGAAGAACTCGATTATTCTTCTGCTGAAACCTATAAGATCATCAATTTACAGTTGAATACCAACGAGATAGAAATCTTTGAGCAGACTCTTGAAGAGGGACAAACGTGTGTCCTTCCAATCATGCTGACCAGTACATCCGATTCCATCCTGGCGGATAAAAACACATTAGTTCTGAAACCGGAGATTATTACTCCCTCTCTTTCAGTCACTGAATCCAGTTCAGGAACCGTGACTAAATATCTGCCCCAAAGTGGAGGCACCATTGCTCTTGATTTAGGATTGCAAGTCGAAAACCAATGGAATTTCACCTGTAAAGTAGCAATTGATGAAACTACTACTACCTTAGAAGGAGCAACGTTGGTTTCGGATATCATCTCATTTGAGCCTGGAAACACATCTTCTGTTCAAGTTAATATCCCTAAGTTTACGAAGACCTCCGGAAATGTGGGTATAAAGATTCTGGAAATTAATGGAAAAGACGGTTTCGAATTCGACACGAATCCATTTATACTGGTTGCATCTGTTGAAAAATACAGTCTGACAGCGGACATGCTTTCCAGTAATGCAATAGAACCGTCAGAAGGTTCCTTAGCTAATTTATTGGATGGAGATATAGGTACCTACTTCCACAGCGCGTGGAGTGTATCAATTGCCGACAAGCATTATGTTCAAGTAAAATTGCCCGTATCAACTAAAACATTCCGTTTCACCTATACAAACAGATCAAATAACGGAAATGCCGCTTTGGCATGGTTCAATTTATATACAGGAACGAATGAGAACAATTTACAACTTTACAAGCGTTTTGCGTGGGATGAAGATGGTCTCCCGTCAGGTGCTGCAGGAGTTTATGTTTCTCCCGACGTTTCAATAGACAATGCTGCCAACACCTTACGCTTTGAATGTGAAAGCAACTGGACCGGTGGTTCCTTCTTTGTATGGAGCGAATTTAGTCTGTTCATACTGTCCGAATAATAAATGAGAGACAAAGGGTGAGTCAGACTTTTGATTCACCCTTTTATACCTCATCTATCTTAAAAACTAATACAGCAAAAAAATGACAATAAAAAGATTCATTACTAACCTGTTAGCCCTTTTTACTCTATTCACAGTTTCACTGGCATGCAAGGATACCGAAAAATCGATTATAAATAGCTCCTTCAGTATCAGTGAAGAATATCTGATACAAAATCTGGATAAATCAAGTACGTCTGTCCAGATTCCAATTAACACATCTATGGAGTTAGCTCAATGGAGTGTCTCTTATGAAGCAAACTGGCTACAATGCTCAAAACAAAAGACAGCAGCAGAAGGAACTTTCCTGAGAATTACAGTGAATGAAAATACAGGCGAAACCAAAAGAACAGCCAACATAAAAGTAACATCAACTACTGCTACCTATACTATCACCGTTAATCAATATGCCAAAGGCGAAGTAATTGTTGAGGGTGACATCAAGGTTACACCAACCGGAGGCAAAGCGAGTGAGCATCAGGAGGGACAGGATATTGAAAATACATATGATGGCAAATTTTCAACTGATGGAGCTGCCCCTTTCCACACTCCGTGGGGACAATCCGCCAAATTCCCTGTCACGCTGGAATACTATTTTAAAGGAGATACGGAAATAGACTACTTAATTTATTATACACGATCCGGTAATGGAAACTTCGGAAAGGTCAAAGTATATACAACAACCAATCCTGACCGATCAGATTATACATTACAGGGAGAATATGACTTTAAAGAGCAGAATGCTCCTTCCAAAGTTTCATTTTCAGAAGGCATAAAAGCGACCGGAATCAAATTCGAAGTATTAAGCGGTCTGGGTGATTTTGTAAGCTGTGATGAAATGGAATTTTACAAAACAAATACGGATAAAACACTGGATAAACAACTTCTTACCGTATTCACCGATATAACTTGTACGGAAATAAAGAACAACGTCACCAACGAACAGATACAAGCTCTGCCAGACTATTTCGTCAGAATAGCAGAAGCGGTTCGTGACAATACATACGACAAATGGGAAAAAGAATTTCGCATTCGCAGCTATGAACCATACAGTAATATTGCTGAATGGGCGGATAAATTAATGACTAAGAAATATAGTGATCTCGACAATCCGACTGGTATATCCGTCAAGGCAGGAGACGATATCATCGTATTGGTTGGTGACACATACGGACAGAATATTTCAATGCAGTGTATTTGGGAAACAGGAACAGAATACAAGCAAACAGCTTCTTCAGGCGATGTCTATATGCTAAATCCCGGAGTCAACAAACTGACTATGAAAGGAGAAGGACAATTGTTTGTCATGTACAACACCGAACTGACTTCAAATACAGCAAAACCCATCAAAATTCACATACCACTCGGAAGTGGCACAGTGAACGGTTTCTTCGACCTGAAAGAACATAAGACAGACGAAAAATACGCTGAATTATTGAAAAAATCAACACACAAATACTTCTGCATACGCGGTGAAAAGATCATGTTCTATTTCCACCGCAACAAATTATTGGAATATGTACCCAACAACATCCTCTCAGCTATCCATCTATGGGATAACATTGTCGGCTGGCAACAAGAATTAATGGGAATTGACGATGTACGCCCATCACAAGTCAACAACCATTTATTTGCCATCTCACCGGAAGGAAGTTATATGTGGGCTTCTGACTATCAAATCGGATTTGTCTATACCTACTTAGGCAATATCTTGTTGGAAGATAATGTAATGGCGGCGGAAGATAACGCGTGGGGACCAGCTCATGAAATTGGCCATGTTCATCAGGCAGCTATTAACTGGGCCAGTTCTACCGAATCATCTAATAATCTGTTCTCTAATTTCATTATCTATAAATTAGGAAAATACAAATCGCGTGGTAACGGGTTAGGAAGCGTTGCAACCGCCCGTTATGCCAACGGGCAGGCTTGGTATAATATGGGAGACGCAACCCACCAGAACGAAGACACAGAAACGCATATGAGAATGAACTGGCAACTATGGATTTACTATCACCGATGCGAATATAAAACAGATTTCTGGCAAACACTTTTCAAACTGATGCGTGAAGTGAATATGACCGAAGGTGAAGATCCCGGGAAAAAGCAACTTGAATTTGCCAAAATGGCAAGTAAAGCCGCCAATCAGAACCTGACAGACTTTTTCGAGATGTGGGGATTCTTCGAACCTGTCAATACGACTATCGAACAGTATGGAACATACAAATACTATGTAAGTGATGCGATGATTCGGGAAGCAAAAGAATACATGGCACAATTCCCTGCCCCGAAACATGCTTTCCAATACATTGAAGACAGAAAGAAAAGTGAGTTTCCATCGAATGACTACCGCTATTCGGCAGTCGGAGATGTCGGATATTACACTCAATTCAAAGAAAATCAGAAGATAACCAAAGCTATCACGGCAGAGCTGGCAGGACGCAAGGTCTCCATCCAAAACGGAGATGAAGCTGTGGCTTTTGAACTCAGAGAGAATGATGAAAATGGAAAATTACTTTATTTTTCTACCTTCACGACTTTCGAGATTCCTTCATCTATATTGATGGTGAATGCCAAATTATATGCCGTACAAGCTGACGGAAAACGTATTCTGTTATAAGAATAATTTAACTTAACACACATTACAGATGTAGAAACGGCATCGCTCACTGTTCGGGCGATGCCGAAAATATCATTATAACATAGCGAATAGTGCGACTCTTTTTCTACCAAAAATATAGACGGGCAATGAAAATATCTACAATAATTACACTGGATTGATTAATTAATTAGTATTTTTGACACCGAAATGAAAAACCAATTAATAACCCCCAATTAAAAATTAAAAGAAAGATGAAGAAACTACTACTTAACACACTCATCGGTCTTGCATTGTTGACCTGCCAGACCAGTTTTGCTCAAAAGACAAAAGCAAAGTTCTCTCCGATTAAAGTAGAAACTCCGGCTCGTCCGGCAAATCAGCAAGATGTAATCCAACTCGTTACTCCTAAACTTGAAACGGTTCGTGTAGGCTTTATCGGATTGGGAATGCGCGGTCCCGGTGCGGTTGAACGCTGGACACATATTCCGGGAACTCAGATTGTAGCTTTATGCGATCTTCTCCCCGAACGTGTTGAAAATGCTCAAAAGATACTGGAGAAAGCCGGTCTGCCGAAAGCAGCTTCCTACGCAGGAGACGAAAAAGCATGGAAAAAGCTCTGCGAACGTGACGATATCGACGTGGTATACATAGCTACAGACTGGAAACACCATGCAGACATGGGTGTATACGCTATGGAACATGGCAAACATGTAGCCATCGAAGTACCTGCCGCTATGACACTGGATGAAATCTGGAAGCTAATCAACACTTCTGAAAAGACTCGCAAACACTGTATGCAACTGGAAAACTGCGTATATGACTTCTTTGAACTGACTTCACTCAATATGGCACAACAAGGTGTATTCGGTGAGGTACTTCACGTAGAAGGTGCTTATATACACAATCTGGAAGACTTCTGGCCGTATTACTGGAACAACTGGCGTATGGACTACAATCAGAAACATCGTGGTGATGTATATGCAACTCATGGTATGGGCCCGGCTTGCCAGGTACTCAATATTCACCGTGGCGACCGTATGAAAACTCTCGTAGCTATGGACACCAAAGCTGTGAACGGTCCGGCATACATTAAAAAGTCTACCGGAAAAGAAGTAAAAGACTTCCAGAACGGAGACCAGACCACAACCCTCATCCGTACGGAGAACGGCAAAACAATGCTGATACAGCACAATGTAATGACTCCCCGTCCTTACAGCCGTATGTACCAGGTAGTTGGAGCTGATGGCTATGCCAGCAAATATCCGATTGAGGAATACTGTCTAAGACCTACACAAGTAGACTCTAATGATGTGCCGAATCACGAAAAGCTGAACGCACACGGTTCTGTATCTGAAGATGTAAAAAAAGCATTGATGGCTAAATACAAAGATCCTATTCACAAAGAACTGGAAGAAACTGCCAAGAAAGTAGGTGGACACGGCGGTATGGATTATATCATGGACTATCGTCTGGTATACTGTCTGCGCAATGGTTTGCCACTGGACATGGACGTTTACGACCTCGCAGAATGGTGTTGTATGGCCGAACTGACCAGACTCTCCATCGAAAACGGTTCTGCTCCGGTAGAAGTTCCTGATTTCACCCGTGGCGGATGGAACAAAGTGCAAGGTTACAGACATGCTTTTGCCGAATAAGCCATTATACCTTATTAATATATAAACTTACGGATAGCCAGACTGGGAAAAAGTCAGGTTATCCGTAAGTTCATGTTCGGCACTTTACTGATTATTATAATCACCTATATGAAAGCAGATATTTTAAAACCCTCTAGACAGACTATCCTTCGGGAAGCCAAAGATTATGTGATGATCGCCGTGGGTATGATACTTTATGGCATCGGATGGACCGTTTTCCTACTCCCCAACGACATTACGACGGGCGGAGTGCCGGGTATTGCATCTATTGTATATTGGGCAACGGGATTCCCGGTACAGTATACATATTTCAGCATTAACTTTTTCTTATTGTTGCTTGCGCTTAAGTTATTGGGATTAAAGTTCTGTATTAAAACTATTTTTGGAGTATTCACCCTGACTTTCTTCCTGTCCGTTATCCAGCAACTGGCATCAGGCGTTTCCCTTCTTCGCGACCAGCCTTTCATGGCATGCGTCATCGGAGCATCGTTCTGTGGCGGCGGTATCGGAGTTGCGTTCTGCGCCAACGGAAGCACCGGCGGTACGGACGTCATTGCCGCCATCATCAACAAATACCGGGACATAACCTTGGGAAGAGTCATACTGATCTGCGATATGATCATCATTACCTCCAGTTATTTCGTTCTGAAGGACTGGGAGAAGGTGGTATACGGATTTGCAACACTTTACATTTGCAGTTTCGTCCTCGATCAGGTAGTGAACAGCGCACGTCAGTCTGTCCAGTTCTTTATCATATCCAATAAATATGAGGAGATAGGACGACACATCAACGAATACCCTCACCGTGGAGTGACGATCATCAATGCAACCGGCTTCTACACAGGCAGAGAAGTGAAAATGATGTTTGTGCTTGCCAAAAAACGGGAGTCTACCATCATCTTCCGACTGATTAAAGATATCGACCCCAACGCATTTGTATCGCAAAGTGCCGTTATCGGAGTTTATGGGGAAGGCTTCGACCATATCAAAGTTAAATAAAAAAAGAAACAAGATTGAAAAACATGAAATACAGATCATATCACCTATTACTGGCAGGAATATTCTCTCTGTTAACAACAGGCGCTATGGCCGAAAAGACATCCGACAAACCTTACTGGCAGGATGTGCAAGTTGTATCGGTCAATAAAGAATATCCGCGTACTTCCTTCATGACGTACGATAACCGGACTGATGCACTTACCGGGAAGTTTGAAAAAAGCAACTATTATCAGTTGCTGAACGGTACATGGAAGTTCTTCTTCGCTGACAGCTACAAAGACCTTCCCGCCAATATCACCGACCCTTCCATAAGCACGGACTCCTGGAATGACATCAAAGTTCCGGGCAACTGGGAAGTACAAGGGTATGGAGTGGCTATCTACACCAACCACGGTTATGAGTTCAAGCCCCGTAATCCGCAGCCTCCCACCCATCCGGAAGCCAATCCCGTGGGAGTCTACCGTCGGGACATCGATATTCCCGCTGATTGGAAAGAACGGGATATCTACCTCCACCTCGCCGGAGCGAAATCAGGTGTATATGTATACATCAACGGACAGGAAGTAGGATACAGCGAAGATTCCAAGAACCCTGCAGAATTCCTGATCAACAAATACGTAAAACCGGGTAAGAATGTACTTACACTGAAAATCTTCCGTTGGAGCACAGGTTCTTATCTGGAATGTCAGGACTTCTGGCGTATCAGCGGTATCGAACGGGATGTTTATCTATATTCACAGCCCAAAGCTGCCCTGAAAGATTTCCGCATCACATCGACACTGGATGACAGTTACAAGAACGGAGTATTCGCTTTGAACGTCGACCTGCGCAATCATCGTCCGGCTGCAACCAATCTGACACTGGCATATGAACTGCTCGACGCTCAGGGAAAAGTAGTTGCCACCGAAGAGAAGACAACTTATGTCCCTGTCAACGAGACACGAACCCTTTCTTTTGACAAGAATCTGACCGATGTACACACATGGACATCGGAACACCCGAACCTTTACAAGCTGGTAATGACTGTCAAAGAAGAGGGTAAAGTCAATGAGATTATCCCTTTCAACGTAGGATTCCGTCGCATCGAGATCAAACCTATCGATCAGAAAGCCGCCAACGGAAAACCTTATGTATGCCTGTTTATCAACGGACAACCGCTGAAATTGAAAGGAGTCAATATCCACGAACATAATCCGGAAACCGGACATTACGTCACCGAAGAACTGATGCGTCGGGACTTCGAACTAATGAAACAGCATAATCTGAACAGTGTACGTCTCTGCCATTATCCGCAGGACCGCCGTTTCTATGAACTTTGCGACGAATACGGACTTTACGTGTACGATGAAGCCAATATCGAAAGCCACGGTATGTACTACGATCTACGTAAAGGCGGCTCATTAGGCAACAATCCCGAATGGCTGAAACCACACATGGATCGCACAATCAATATGTTCGAACGCAACAAGAACTACCCCAGCGTCACTTTCTGGTCGTTAGGAAATGAAGCCGGAAACGGATACAACTTCTACCAGACTTATCTTTGGTTGAAAGAAGCCGACAAGAACATCATGCAACGTCCCGTCAACTATGAACGTGCACAATGGGAATGGAACACCGATATGTACGTACCTCAGTATCCGGGTGCCGGCTGGCTGGAAGATATCGGCAAGAACGGCAGCGACCGTCCTATTGTCCCGTCAGAATATGCACACGCAATGGGCAACTCTACCGGAAATCTCTGGGGACAATGGCAGGCTATCTATAAATATCCGAACCTTCAGGGAGGATATATCTGGGACTGGGTAGATCAGGGTCTGCTCCAGAAAGACAAGAACGGAAGAGAATACTGGGCTTATGGAGGTGACTTCGGAGTAAATGCACCCAGCGACGGTAATTTCCTCTGCAACGGTCTTGTCAATCCCGACCGGGGTCCGCATCCGGCAATGGCAGAAGTGAAATACGTGCATCAGAATGTCGGCTTCGATGCGATTGACGCAGCATCGGGCAAGTTCAACATCACGAACCGTTTCTACTTCACCAATCTGAAAAAGTATCAGATACATTACAGCGTACTGGCCAACGGAAAAACCGTCAAAAGCGGAAAGGTATCACTGGACATCGCTCCGCAGGCTTCAAAAGAATTCACCGTACCGGTAAGTGGTCTGAAAGCCCGTCCGGGAACAGAATATTTCGTAAACTTCAGCGTGATAGCCGTAGAACCGGAACCGCTGATTCCCGCCGGATACGAAATTGCATATGACCAGTTCCGTCTGCCCGTTGAAGCCGAAAGGAATACGTACAAAGCCAACGGCCCCGCATTGCAAACTCAAACCCAAGAAGACGAACTGACTGTTTCTTCTTCAAAAGTAAACTTTGTATTCAACAAGAAGAGCGGTCTGGTTACCTCATACAAAGTGGATGGAACCGAATACTTCAAAGACGGATTCGGCATCCAGCCCAACTTCTGGCGGGCACCTAATGACAATGATTACGGAAACGGTGCTCCCAAACGCCTCCACGTATGGAAACAGTCCAGCAAAGACTTCCACGTGACAGACACGAAGGTAAGCACAGAAGACAAAGCCGTCCTGTTGCAGGCAACTTATCTGCTGGCAGCCGGCAATCTGTATGTTGTCACCTATAAGATATACCCAAGCGGAATCGTTCATGTAAATGCCAAATTTACTTCTACCGATATGCAGGCTGCCGAAACAGAAGTCTCCGAAGCTACCCGCATGGCTACCTTCACTCCCGGAAGTGATGCAGCCCGCAAAGCCGCTTCCAAGCTGGAAGTTCCCCGCATCGGTGTACGTTTCCGCTTACCGGCACAGATGAATAATGAAAACTACATCGACCGCAATCACGGAACCATGGTAGGCATCTATCAGACAACCGCCGATAAGATGTACTTCAACTATGTACGTCCTCAGGAGAACGGACACCACACGGATACGCGCTGGCTTAACCTGTCTCCCGATAAAGGAAACGGCCTTGTCATCGTTGCCGACAGCCTGATCGGTTTCAACGCACTGCGCAATTCCGTCGAGGACTTCGACTCGGAAGAAGCGCTACCCCACCCCTACCAATGGAATAACTTCAGCCCGGAAGAAGCTGCCAACCACGACGAGAAGGCCGCCCGCAATGTATTGCGCCGGATGCATCACGTCAACGACATCACTCCAAGAGACTTCGTCGAAGTTTGTGTCGACATGAAGCAACAGGGAGTAGGCGGTTATGACAGTTGGGGGGCACGTCCCGAACCTTTCCACCAGATTCCCGCCAACCGCGAATACAACTGGGGGTTCACTCTGGTACCGGTCCGTTCCGGCAGTCAGGCTACCGAAGCCACCAAATATGATTATCGATAACCTTAGTATAAATTTTAAAGAAAAGACCCATGAAAGATTTATCAAGTATTGTAGCCAAGTTCAACACCCAAGGTACTATCACAGAGATCAAGCCTTTGGGAGCAGGACTTATCAACGACACATACAAAGTTAACACACAGGAAGCAGACGCCCCCGACTACGTTCTGCAACGCATCAACCATGCCATCTTCCAGAATGTAGAAATGCTTCAATCCAATATTGCCGCAGTCACCGGACATATTCGCAAGAAACTGACCGAAGCCGGAGAAGCCGACATCGACCGCAAAGTTCTCTCTTTCCTCGCCACTGAAGAAGGAAAAACTTATTGGTTTGATGGAGAAAGCTACTGGCGTGTCATGGTATTCATTCCGCGTGCCAAAACGTACGAGACTGTCAATCCGGAATATTCCAATTATGCAGGAGAGGCTTTCGGAAACTTTCAGGCTATGCTTGCCGACATTCCGGAAACACTGGGAGAAACCATCCCCGACTTCCATAACATGGAATTCCGTCTCAAACAGCTACGTGATGCAGTCGCTGCCAATGCTGCCGGACGAGTAGCCGAAGTACAGTATTATCTGGACGAGATAGAAAAACGTGCGGACGAAATGTGCAAGGCAGAACGCCTGTTCCGCGAAGGAAAGCTTCCGAAACGAGTATGCCATTGCGATACGAAAGTAAACAACATGATGTTTGATGAAGACGGGAAAGTGCTTTGCGTCATCGACCTGGATACGGTAATGCCGAGTTTCATCTTCTCCGACTACGGTGATTTCCTCCGTACAGGTGCCAACACCGGAGATGAAGATGACAAAGACCTGAATCGTGTGAACTTCAACATGGAGATATTCAAGGCATTCACCAAAGGATATCTGAAAGGTGCCAAATCGTTCCTCACTCCCATTGAAATAGAGAATCTGCCTTATGCTGCCGCTTTATTCCCCTATATGCAGTGCGTACGGTTCCTTGCCGATTATATCAACGGAGATACTTACTACAAAATCAAATATCCCGAACATAATCTGGTGCGCACCAAGGCACAGTTCAAACTACTTCAAAGCGTAGAAGAACATACACCGGAGATGGTGGCATTCATCAATGAGTGCTTGGTTAATGGATAATGGAGAATGGAAAATGGATAATTAGTGGAAATGGGGCGGAGCTGTTTATTTGGTAAACGCTCCATTCTTCCACTGATAAACAATAGGACGGCGGAGAAACGGTTTAAGTTTTTCTGCCGTTTCTTTTGACATATAGTCGGGAGTGGACAGAGTGACAGCCAGTTCTGTATTTTCCTTGTTCATATCCACTTTCATCAATAAGATGTCTGCCGAACGGGAGGCTTCATCAAATTCATATATGGAAGCGGAGTCAGGAGTTATCAGAAAATCACTCATGACCGGGAGGGTAATGAATGAATGGTCAGTCAGCGGTTTCCAGTCTGTGGTATAGAAGCGGATGCTGCTGTCACAAGCCGGAGCACATGCCGTAGCTACCGTACAAATCACATTCGTGGTATCATTCAAAGCCAATACTTTCATCTGCCAAGTGGTTTCCGGAGTCATCTGCATCCGGATATAGTCCTTACTCAGGTCGGTCATTTCCGACTTCTGCCCGAAGCGGTTTTCCACCTGTGCTTTCATTTTACTGCTCAGAAAGTCGATGCAGTCTTCACGGTTCACCTTCGTAAGCAAGGGACAAAGTGAATCCGGAACGTTGATAAAAAGAGTCTTTGCTTCCTGCGCCTGTGAAGAGACAAAAGTAAACAAGCCGATGATGAAAAATGCGATGGTATGAGTGATTTTATTTGATTTCATATTGTACTTTTTATTTAGACCCCAAATATAAGAATATCATTCCGATTAACACGAGGATAAGGTCAATCGCTTTGCTTTTTAAATTCTTTTCACGGAAGAAGAGCGCTCCGAAAATGAAAGATACGATCACGCTTCCCCGACGAACCATCGAAACGATGGAGATCATGGAGTCATCATAGCTCAGAGCATAAAAGTAGACAAAGTCTGCCGCCGAAAGGAATACGGAAATCAGAATGATGGTCCAGTCCCAGCGGAAAGGAGTGGTCGTCTTCCGTTTGGGCCACCAGAGAAGGAAGATAATGGTTCCCATGATAAAGAACTGGTAGACATTATACCACGATTGCACCAGCATCGGATTCAGCTGTTTCATCAGAAACTTGTCATACAATCCGCTGACAGCTCCCATAACTGCTGCCAGTATAATAAAGAGAATCCATTTGTTATGCTTGAAATCGATCCCTTCTTTCTTCCCCGAACGGCTCAACATAAAGAAGGAAGCCACTGCCAGCATCACTCCGATCCATTGGTAGAGATTCAGACGCTCGCCAAACACCAGCATTGCTCCTACAAGCACCATCACCGGACGGGTAGCATTGATAGGCCCCACAATGGTAATAGGCAAGTGTTTCATCCCGAAGTAACCGAATATCCACGATGACAGAACGATAAACGACTTGATGATAATATATTTATGCTGCTCCCATCCTGCAACGGGAACATTAAAGATGGTTCCCCCAAGGAGATCAGGCTCGAATGCCGATACCAAAATGAACGGCAGAAAAATTAGACTGGAGAAAAGCGTATTCAAAAACAATACAGGCAACACCGCATTATCTTTCAATGACTGTTTCTTGAATACATCATAAAATCCCAGCAAGGTAGCCGAGAGAAAAGCTAATAATAACCACATGTTGAAATAAGTAATAGGTAATAAGTAACAAGTAATATTGAGCTGACTGGGAAGTCGGCAGTATCTAACACTCCCCTCCTTCGGGAAGGAGTGTAGATAGTACTGACTTTTTAGTTTCCTCTGAGAAAATATCTTCCGGATATTCTACGTTGACAAGGAAGAGCGCATTTCCCGGAGCGGAAGTTCCCGCTTTGCAACGATCCTGTTGTTCTATCACTTTACGGAAACCTTCCACGGTCAGTTTGCCGCGTCCTACCTCGAGCAATGTTCCTACGATGGCACGCACCATATTACGGAGAAAGCGGTCGGCACGGATAGTAAATACCCAGGTGGTGTCTTCGCCTTCCATCTTCGTCCATTCGGCATGGGAGATGTGGCAGATGTTTGTTTTTACATCTGTATGCAGTTTGCTGAAACTTGTAAAATCAATGTATTCGAACAGGGTTCGTGCAGCCTCGTTCATCCGTTCATAATCCAATGAACCATAGACACGGTAGCGGTACTGGCGGTTGAAAGGATATTTGGCGGTAGTCACATAGTACTTATACGTCCGGGCAGTCGCGTCAAAACGGGCGTGCGCATCCGGTTTTACCTGACGGACACGATAGACAGAAATATCTGGAGGCAACAGACGGTTCAACTTGTCGGCGACAGTCACCGTATCGAGCACGTCTTCATGATCAAAATGTGCCACCATCAGCGAGGCATGCACCCCCGCGTCCGTCCGGCCAGCACCTATCACTTCCACATCACGACGCAGAAAAGTAGACAAAGCCTTCATCAAGCATTCCTGCACACTACTCCCGTTGGGTTGTATCTGCCAACCGTGATAGTTGGTTCCATCATAAGCCAAATAAATAAAATACCTTTGCACGCCGATTCCTCATTTTAGGGTTTTCGACTGCAAAAGTAGTCATTTTTTTATTCATACGTAGAAGGAGTCGTACCAAATGCATCCACAAAATGTTTGCGGAAAGTCGGAATGTCATTATACCCCACCATTTCGGCAACTTCCTGCACTGCATATTGTTTCGTTTTCAACAGCACTCCCGCACGGCGCATACGTACTCCTCTGATCAGTTCTATAATGGTATAGTCTGTACTTTGCTTCACTTTGCGGTAAAGGGTGGGCTGACTCATATTCATTTCCGCTGCCAGTTTCTTCACACTGAAGTCCGCCTCGCAAATATTTTCTTCCACAATTTTGATAACGGCTGTGATAAACGGATCTTCCGTCTTCACTTCTTCACCCGCCTGTTCCGGTTCGCTTACGACAATCGTATCCGTTCCCGGCAATTTGAACAACTTCGTGTACATCTGCTTCAACGTCTGACGACCATTAATCAGACTGCTGACTTTCGCCTTCAGAATGCCCGGAGTAAATGGTTTCAGTACATAATCATCCGCACCCAGCTGCAGTCCGTGAATAATATCGTCGTCTTCTACCTTTGCCGTCAGCATGATAAAAGGAATACTGCACGTTTCCGGATTCTCCTTCACCTCCCGGCAACATTCGAAACCGTCTTTCACCGGCATCATGACATCACAGATGATCAAGTCCGGCATCTCTTTCATTGCCGTATCGACTCCCTCCTGCCCGTTGGTTGCCATCAACAAGTTATATTCATTGCCGAAGAGCACTTTCAGATACAGGCGGATATCCTTATGATCTTCTACAATCAATATCGTCTTTTTAGCTCCGCCCGCTACAGGAGATGCTACTTCTTCGGCAGGCAATGCCTCCGCAAAAAGCGGCAGTTGCTGATCCTGTTGCACCACAGCATCCTCTACTGCCAAATCCTGTTTCTGTGTTTCTGCCGATTCGGGTTCCAGCTCTGCTACTTCTGTCAGTTCTTCCGGATCAATAAACTGAATATTCGGATTGTTTTCAAAGACATCTCTGTCGGCGGGAAGATTGACCGTGACCTTCGTCCCCTTTCCTTCGGTACTTTCAAGAGTAATCGTTCCGTAATGGGCTTCGACCATCTGCTGCATGATGGTGAATCCCATTTGCGCAACCGACATATCATGTTCCGATCCTTTATTCTCGCTCATCAACTGCTCAGCGGTTCTTACCTTTTCTTTTCCGTCATCTTCTACTATCAGGCAGACATAGTGCATATTGTCATTTACGACCTCACAAACAGATAAAGAAACCGTTCCCGCATAATGCGTATGGGTGAAAGCATTTGTCAACAGATTATGAATGACGAATTCTATTTTCTTTTTGTCCACATAAAATTCCATCTCCTTCTTGATTCTCTTCTCGCAATGGAAATCAATGGTATACACCTTCAACAAGTCCCGGACACCAAAAAGAGAGCTGTCGATCATTTTATCCACCGAATACGGAGCAACTTCCAGTTTTGATTCCATATTGCCCTGCCCGTATACTGCCAGCAACTGGTCGCAGGCATCCACCATACGGAGTGAGTTCCGGTACGCCACCTGCAGAGAAAGCTGAGAAGTTTGAGCGTCATCCTTCTGCAATTCCTTCAGCGGAGCGATGATGAGTGACAACGGCGTACGCAATTCCTGCACAAAGAGCATCAGCAACCGGTTCCTCATCGCTTCTATCTCTTTTTTTTGTTCCTGTTTCAGCTTTTCGAGATTCAGATTCTCCTTCAGTATCATCTCACGGTCACGATGAATCTGTTTGCGCTGATCCTTCTTTCTGAAATAAGAATAGAAGAAATAAGATAATCCGCCAAGTAACAGAACATACATGATATACGCCCATATAGTCTGATACCATTTACCCTTCACCACCAGAGGAATCTCGATTACCTCCCCTTCTTTCCCATCCGGGAAAACCAGCTTAGCCTGCAAGGCATATTTTCCGGCAGCCAATCCGTTGAACCACAGTCCTTCTGCAAGCGGTATCATTTTCCATTCTTTGTCCGCAGGAAGCAGACGGTAAGCAATCTTGCGCTGTGCCAGTCCGTAACGCAGATCGGAAAAGAACAAATGAAAGTCGTTGTTATCGGAAGCAAACACCAGTTTCTCCTGTTTTTCCGGAGAAACAGCCAGAATCATCTGCCCGTTCCGCTTTTCTCCTGCCAGCACCGTTTCTCCACCGACTTCCACATCGGTCAGCATCAAATGCTTCTTGCCACTATCGCCTTTGGTAGCAGAAGGATCAAAGAAAATCAGCCCCCAGGAATTCGCCCATAACAAGCGTCCGTCATTCAAACGACAGACTGCACTGCAGTTTCCCACCGACAGATAACTATAAAAAGCCTCCTGTCCATTTCTGATGGTCATCACTCCTACATTGTTTCCTGCCCATGTGTTTCCGATATGGTCGTCGACCATGCAACTGACATGTCCGTCCGTCAATCCACTCTGCAGTGTATAAACAGATTCTATCTTATCCTTCTCTCTTCCGTCGATGCGAATAACGACGTTCAGATAGGCTGCATAAATCTGATTATAGTTATTCACATACAGGGTTCGCACTCCGGCTTCTTCCAGCCCATTCTCCTTTTCATAGTTTCCTTCCACCCGTATCTGGTCACCGTTCGTTTCAATTCTTTTCAGCCCTTTATCCGTACCTACCCATACATTTCCTTCCTTATCTTCAGTGATGGCAAATACATTCTTGATTTCACCGGGCAGTTTTATATTTTTGCATCCGTGAGTTTTAGGATCTACCTGTACCAGTCCATTCGAAGTACCTACCCACAAACGATTCCACGAATCCAGACAGAAACAGTGGACAACAGCCTGCATCCTCCCGCCTTCGCTGTTTTTCAACTGAAAAGATTCCACGTCTTCCGTAAGCGGATTGACAGAGATGATCTCTCCCAAATTGTTACCCAGCCAAATGTTTCCATCTTTACCTTTATATATGTGATAACGTCCGGAGAGACCGGATACTTTTTTCCATGGTTCAAAATGTGTATCCATCGAAAATGACGGAGTAGTACTTCTCATGATGCCTCCATCGGTCACCGTCAACCAGATATACCCTTTTGCATCTTCGACCATGCCATCCACTCTGGATTTGAAATTCTGCCGTACCCGGCTGTACATACTGTCGCTGATATCAAACTTTACCACTCCGCCGCCAAAGGTACCTACCCAAAGAATCTGCTGCCTGTTATCCCATAGCAGACTGGTCATCTTATTTTCGATCCTTGAATGGAACGCTCTTTCCCCCTGTGTCAGCAGTGTCAATGTAAACGGACTCTCACACAAATTCAGATTCTCAAAATGCAATTTATATAATCCGTCCCATGTCGTCAGATAAAACGTCTGCTTATCTTTCATCACCATATCCGTAACATACGAGTTGGAGAAATCCGGCTGGTCGCCCCCCTCGAGAGAGACTACACGTTCCTTATGCGATTTAAAGTCATAACATACAATATCATTCCATAATCTGCATATCCATAAATATCCCTGTCGCAAAAAGAGTCTGTTCACCACATCATATTCTCTGATCACAGAAGTTCTTTTGGTTACGAGATCATAATGTATCACCTTTTCGCGGTCAACGGCAAAGTACAGGTTTGTTTTTCCATCCGTGCAAAGATTAGTAATCTTTCCTTTTATCAAAGGTTCGGGATTCAATATACAATAGACGAAATCTTCTTTTCCTTCTTTTTTGCGGATGGGACGCGATTCGAACAATCCATGCGAAGTAGCCAGATACAGGCTGCCATCATTCCAGCAAAAATCCTGAATCTCTTTAAGTTTCAGCGGCCTGTCAAAACGTACAGGCAAAAACTTTTCCATTTCTTTGTCAAAACAGGTTATTCCCCCCTGATAGAGTGAAGCATAAAATAAACCGTCAGAACCTTCCTTCAGCGTTTTTACAGCCTGATGCAAAGGAGTGGAAAGGGAGTCAACGCTCATAATGAGCGGATAATCACGAAATCTGAAGCCATCGTAGCGGGAGATTCCCTTGTCGGTAGAGAACCACATAAAGCCTTCGCTTCCGTAACAAACATGATAAATAGTATTATTTCCGACTCCGTTTTTAATTATTTGCGGTTCCAGGTCCCAGTGGGTATCTATAGAGTATGACGGAAGAAAAACCGTCAACAGCAACAACAGAAAGAAGAACTTCCTCATATCTTAATTGTATTTTGTTCATGTGTATTGGCTGATAAAGATATATAATTAAATCATTAGCAAATCGGATAACAAATATTTTTTAGCAATAATTCACAATAAAGTAAAAGCCCGCTGATTCGTAAAAGAATCGGCGGGCCTCCCATTGTTTGTTTCTTAATTGCCTGAATGACCAAAGCTATATTGTTTGCTGTCTGGTTCCTCTTTTTGTCTGATGGAATCTCCGTGCACGGCGCAAGGAGCCCTTTTATATAAGTTGTATATATTGTAACGTAATACCTAAAATCAATAAATTCCTGTTGTATTAATTAGCTGCTTTGGAAAGAGTAAAGCTATAAGTTCCCTTATTATCCTTGAAGTTGTAGCTACCTTTAAAGCTTACGGGTACCTTAACCAGGCAATTACCCTGGTCGCTTACACGGAAATAGAGATAAGAAGTCGAGCTGAATACACTGTTTCCTTCAGCAGTAGTAGATAAGGAAGCTCCATAACCCTGCCAGTTGAACAGGTCAGTCGAGGAAGAGTATGTAGTACCTATATAAAATACTCCGCCGTTATTATCAATATTAAAGTTGATGGAAACACACAATGCGAATTGTTCTACGAAAGCACCGCTTCTGGTACGGGCCTGATATTCTGCGATCATCTTCACTTCTTTTCTGTCACCACCTTCGTAGTATCCTTCCAAAGTTTCCGATTCACAGTTACGGATAGTATTACCATTCTGACGAAGCGCTTCAAGCACACTTGCCATTTCTTCTGCAGTCACAGAAGGTACATCACCTACTTTAGAGTCAACAGTTGCAGATTGTATACCATATAAAGATATCATGGATTCAAAGTTTGAAGAGTTGTCTTCAAAACTATCACTTTCAGCATTAGAACATGCTACAAAAGTTAATGCCAATACACATGCGAAAAAGAATTTAATTGATTTCATATTAGTACCTCCTAAATTTTATTTGTTTTTTTAATTTGTTTGCGAACTGTTGTTTGTTATTTCGTCCGCTTCTTACACTTCATATTGTTTATCTGTTCATGTTCCTTAGGAGGGAATCTTTTAAACTTAAGTTGTCTTATTTATCTTTTCTTGTTTGTTTGTACACTGCAAACATAGGCGTTTTATTCAATAGAAAAAACTTTTCAGGAGACAAAATGAATGAATTACCACTCTTTAACGAACGAAATACAGCTTATTCAAGCACTTGAATAAGATATGCAAGTATCAAATCGCCGCTCATCTGCAATTCATTCAATACGAGCGGTAAAAACACCACCCATTACCAACGAATTATATGCCACCTATAAAAAGAATGATATACCACCCCACTTATTAATTTCCATTGAAAGGAAAGAGAAGAAAGATGAATCCACCAATTAACGTCTATTCATATAACCGTTACTTTTGCAACATCAACAAACAAAACCCATCATGCGATGAAAAAGAAAAGAATCTTATTTTTGTTCGTTACCTTGTTTGCTTCTACCTTATTATATAGTCAGGTAGTCGGAGTGAAAACCAATCTTGTAATGGACGCGATGAAAATTATCAATCTCGGAGCCGAAGTCGGTCTGAGTAAGAAGTTAACGCTGGACTTGTATGCCAACTATAATCCGTGGAAATACAAAGATCAGAAGATGATGAAGATGCTCGCCATCCAGCCGGAACTCCGTTACTGGTTCTGCGACAAGTTCAATGGACACTTTGTGGGATTCCATGTACATGGAGGCGTCTACCAGGCTGCCGCCATCAATATGCCCTGGGGCATCTGGCCGGAACTGAAGGACCACCGCTTCAAAGGCAATTTCTTCGGTGCTGGTATTTCCTACGGTTATCAATGGATTCTTGCCAAGCATTGGAATCTGGAAGGGAATATTGGTGTAGGTTACGCACGTGTCAAGTATGAGCAGTTCGAATGCAAGACGTGCGGTGAGAAGGTTAGCGAAGGACATAAGAACTATTTAGGTCCCACGAAAGCTGCTATCAGTTTAATCTATTTATTCTAAAACAAAACAAATATGAAAAAGATATTATGCATACTCTTTTGCCTGCTGCCTGTATTGGGCGGGAAAGCGCAGACACTTTATAGAGATCAGGTGCGTATAGAGAAAGAATCTATCACACGCAATGAAGATAACAATGTGCTGAGCATCGATATGGATATCGTGATGCAGGAGAATCTGAAGCTCTCCTCCAATCATGTCGTCACCCTCACTCCGTTCCTCGAATCAAATGGCCGCACCAAGATACTACCTTCCATCGTAGTTTACGGTCGCAAACGTGAAGTAGTAAACCAACGCAATAACATCGCTCCTTCGGAAAATACTTACAGTGTTATCCGTCGCAAGCATAATAAAGAACAGATTATCAACTACCACCAGCAATTCCAGTTCGAAGCCTGGATGCGTGATGCGGAAATGAAACTGAATATTGATGTATGCGGCTGCTGCGACCTGAAAGAGGAGACCAGCGGTGAATTAATCACCCGATTGAACATTTTACCCGTGCAGCTACAGCCCGCTATATCCTATATCACTCCACAGGCAGAAGCCGTCAAGCACCGTGCCATAGAAGGAAGCGCTTTCCTCGACTTCCCGGTGAACCAAATTATCATCCGACCGGAGTATCGTCGCAACACAGTAGAGCTGGCCAAGATACGTGCTACCATTGACAGTGTACGTAATGATGACAAGACAACGCTCAGCAGTATAAGAATTCACGGTTATGCATCACCGGAAGGTGGATATGCCAACAATACCCGACTGGCAAAAGGTCGTACACAGGCATTGGTAGATTATGTGACCAGTTATTACAAGTTCGACAATAAACTGATCACTTCAGAGTATACTTCTGAAGATTGGGAAGGATTCCGCAAGTTTATCGCAGCTTCTTCATTGGAGAAGAAGGACGAGATACTGAAACTGATGGATGACTCGACACTGGACATAGACAAGAAAGAACGCCAGATCGCTCAATTGGCAGGTCCTCAAACTTATAAATATATATTGGAAGAATGTTATCCGGCTTTGCGTCATTCAGACTATACCGTCAACTATACCGTACGCGGGTTCAATCTGGAAGAAACCAAAGAGATTATCAAGACACGTCCGCAACTGTTGAGCCTACAAGAAATCTATCGGATTGCGAAAAGCTGTCAGCCGGGAAGCGAAGAGTTCAACCGTTCGTTCCAGGTAGCAGCCGCCATGTTCCCGGATGACCCTATTGCCAATCTGAATGCAGGAGCCATGGAAATACAGAAAGGCGGAGACCTGACAACAGCGAAGAAGCATCTTGCCAAAGCTGATCAGAAAGCTCCCGAAACGCTGAATAACCTGGGAGTCATCGCACTGCTGGAAGGCGACTACGATGCGGCAGAGAAATATTTCAATGCAGCAAAAGCCGGTGGACTCACCACTCAGGCTGACACCAATATGAAACAACTAAAAAGCATAAGAAATTACCCCAAAGAATAACAACAAACAATTTTACCCCAAAACACAAACGCACCACCTGAGAAGGCAGTGCGTTTTTTTTATATCATAATCATCATATCATCGGCTTAACAATCTCCACTTTTAAGCCCAATGCATCAATGATACGAAAGAAAAGTCCGACTCCCGGCTCAAGCGCTCCTTTCTCAATTCTAGATATATAGGACTTGTTGGTACCTACCTTGCCGTACAATTTGTCTAATACAGCATCCATACTTCCAACGTCAGGGTTTACTTGCATAATATTCATTTTTAAGTTTTACTGCCTTTTCAATCTCACTTTCGGGCGTTTTTTGTGTCTTTTTCTGAAAGCCATTAAACAACATCACGATATTGCCTTCATCAAAAATAAAAAAAGCCCCATAAATATTCATGGAATGTTTTTTTATTTTCAAGCGTTTCAGCCCTTTCAGCCATCCGCCACAACCGCCTGCCAGCAGGCGAAAGCGGCTGAAAGCCGCCCCCGAAAAAGCACCCTTTCAGCCTTCAGTCCTTTCAGCCGGGAATTTACCGGAGCGTCGGCTGATCTCTGGATGTCCCGTAGAATCCGGGAACAGGAACATAGATCGGCTGATTACGCAATCCGAGATTCTGCAACTTTCCTTCCTGGCAAATTCTCCGGATATGAATCATAGCCGTAGAACGTACCATGCCACACAAAGATTGGAAATCTCTGCGCTGCATCATCTGATGCGTACTGAAATACTCCTTCAGCAACATATCAATCTCTACTTCCGAAAGTTTGGACGAATGAAAATTCTTCTTCAGTTGCTTTACCTTAATTAATCCGATAGAGTTTTTCAATTTCTGATCCGAACGAAAGCGGATAGCCTTCAGTTTGATTTTCATATTCCGTCGTGGAGTGTCGGCGGCTATCTCTTCCGTAGCAGTCAGCGTGGGGTAAAAATAGCCGATGCCGTCCAAATGCACCTGCCGTCCTTCTCCCAACTCCTCTCCCATCACCTGCGAAAGAGCATCCAGTACAGCAGTCACATCGACTTCATTCAGCGTACAACGGGATTGAATCTTACTCCTCATTTCGTCCGTATCTACCTGACCATTGTAAGCAATGCGGGGATGGAATCTTTTTTTCTTCGGTTGATCCGGTGATACCGGGTTCTCATACCAGTCAAATAATATAGCCATAGCTTCCTCTTTTATTAAATAAGTACTTCTAATCTGTTATTCCTACGGAAACTTCCGATGAAAGAAGCTTCATTTTCATCGGCTAATGTGCTATGGCTGCCCGGCTAATGGAGATTAGCCGATTGACTAATGAAGGATAGCTGATCAGCTAATCTGCATTAGCCTCTGATGTTTGCGCCTTCAAAGATACAACAGAAAGGCAGGAAAACCTAATGATTCCTACGTTATTTCATAAACGGAAGTATTTAAAGGAATCTATCGAAAACACTTGCAAATCGCTATCCCGGCATTGTAACTTTGATGCACGAAACTTAAAAAAAAGAACAAATATGATGGAAAAAGTAACCCAAATGATCGCCATGCTGATAAAGGCATGGAAAAAAGAGAGCGTATCACAGATTGACACACCTCCCGTTCCCGCAACGCCCGAACCGAAGCAGCAGTCCCCCAACAACTCCGCCTGCCTGACGGAACGGGTCAACACCTTTCTGCAAACTCACTATGACTTCCGCTACAACCGCCTGACGGAAGAAACAGAATTTCGCCCATTAAGCGGAGCAAAGACCGAATTTCGTCCCATCGGAAAACGTGAACTGAACACCCTCTGCATGGAGGCTCATGCAGAAGGCATTTCCTGCTGGGATAAAGATGTGAGCCGATATATTTATTCCACACAAATCGGAGAGTATCATCCTTTCCGGCTTTATATGGACGAACTTCCTCCCTGGGACGGCATCGACCGGTTGACTCCGCTTGCCCGACGTGTATCTGCACTACCTCTATGGGTAAAAGGATTCCACACATGGATGCTGGGACTGGCTGCCCAATGGGAAGGAAAGACGGGTGTCCATGCCAACAGCCTGGCTCCCATCCTGATCAGTGCCGAACAGGGACGGATGAAATCGACTTTCTGCAAATCGCTGATGCCCAAAGTACTGCAACGTTACTATATGGATAATCTCAAACTGACATCAGAAGGACAGGCAGAACGTCTTCTGTCAGAAATGGGACTGATCAATCTGGATGAATTCGACAAATATGCAGAGAGTAAAATGCCGCTTCTGAAGAATTTAATGCAAATGTCGAGTCTCCACGTCTGCAAAGCGTATCAGCGTAACTTCCGGGACTTGCCGCGCATCGCTTCTTTCATCGGAACTTCCAACCGCTCCGATCTGATGAGTGACCCGACAGGCAGCCGCCGTTTCTTCTGTGTAGAAGTAGAAAAGCCGAGAATTTTCTGAGCACCTGCATAGATACAGTCGTACTTAGCAACGTCGATAGGACGGCTGAAGATATCAGAAGACATATCGCCGATAAGTCTTACAGGCACTTCCGGTTCCTTGCGGATTTCGGTACCATAAATAGTATTATTAGTTGTAATATGTAAATAATCGAGATCTGTCGGACATTCGTAATCCTTTGGATAGAATGTATAGCCTGCGTCTGCAGAAGAAGCCACCTCAACAGCTTCGCCAAAGAGCTTAGCTTCCTTCAACGCCTTCTTTGCCCATGTACCCGTATTGAGATAACCAGCCTTCTTAATCAAGAAGTTGTAAGGAATCATACAGAATTCCAATGAAGCGCCACCACCGAGGAACAATACCGAATAGCCTTCTGGCACCTTCAAGAGTTCCTTGATAAGGGCTACAGCCTCATCAACAACGGGTTGGAAATCCTTTGCACGATGGCTAATCTCTGCCAAAGAAAGTCCTGAACCATTAAAATCCAAAATCTGTTTTGCTGTGTTTTCGATCACTTCGCGAGGAAGAATAGAAGGTCCTGCATTAAAGTTGTATTTCTTCATCTGCCTGTTTGTTATTAAGTTAATATAAGTTTGATTACTATCGCAGGCGAAGTTACAATTAATTTTTGAAAGTAACAAGCAAATGTTTACAAAATGTTACTCTTATTTTATCTTTTACGCGGTTTCAACTTTACTTCTGGTATTTTCAACTTGTCACCAGCCTTCACTGTATGGCAGTTATTCAGCACCTCAACGTAACATTCCATACCTTCTCCAAGATAGGCTTTACTAATTGAGGCGAGCGACTGCCCTGGTTGTACGGTAACCACTTTGGCAACACCAACAATAATATAAGCACCCGTACGTACACGAACATCATAGTTGTAGTCGGACGGTGTGGTGGCTGTTGGTGCTGCAGACATTACTGCTGTAGAGCCTGTCGCAGCCTTAGAGTTAGACGCACGAACAGAGTCTTTCTTCTCTTTCTTTATGTTTTCTGCGGTGTGTGCATCTGCTGCTTTCAAAGCATCATTAGACGCTATTGTATCACTAACAACACACTGCGGTTCAACTGCTACCACAGTGTCTTGTTGAGCATACAATCGTGTCTCAAGTCTATCTATGACATGGTTCTTCTCTTCTATTCGCTGATAGAGGAAATACATACCTATGCCAATACTCACGAGTATAACAAACGACGCAATAGTGAGAACATACATCATACGCGGACTGCGTTGCTTGCATCCACCAATAACAATGCCTTCATCGTCTGACTCATCTATGTCGTTAGCCGAATTCTCTTCGTATGACTCATTGTTATCATCATCTATTGGTTCGCTCTTTGGAGCCATCAAACGACGAGCCATGTCACGGTGTTCCTCTGTGTTTACCACTTTTGATGCAGGTTCTGAGGGGGAAGGCTGATCGGTTGGCTGATCGGTTGGTGCAGTTGGGGACAACTGCACCCCCTGAGGTTGCTCAGTTGGTGTGGGTTGATTGGCGGATTGGTCGGTCAACTGATTGGTTGGTGCAGTTGGGGACAACTGCACCCCCTGAGGTTGCTCAGTTGATGTGGGTTGGTCGGCGGATTGGTCGGTTGGCTGATCGGTTGGTGCAGTTGGGGACAACTGCATCCCCTGAGATAGCTCAGTTGATGTGGGTTGATTGGCGGATTGGTCAGTTGGCTGGTCGGTTGGTGCAGTTGGGGACAACTGCACCCCCTGAGGTTCCGTTTCAATTACAGAATCGGAGAGCTCATCCATTTCATCATCTATTTCAGAAAAATCGACTCCATCGTTAAGCACTACAGTCTCAAACTGCACAAATGGACGATTGACACGGTCGCGCAGCAAGACCTCGGGAGTGAACGAGATTTTGTTGCGTCCATCGATGATAATACGTTCGCCAGTATTCACATCGACACTGGCGCGTGCGCTCACCGCCGACACCTTGAAAGTGCCGAAGCCCTTTATCTTCACCGAGCTATCAGTGTCGTCAAGTTCCTCATTTACTACATCGAACATTGCACCGATAAAGTCGGAAGCGTCACTAAGCGATAAGCCGTACTTCTCACTCAGCTCACGAGCGAAATCATTCACCTTAGCCATTCGCATCGTCTCCTTTCTTCATCTTGTTCTTCACCGATGTTGCAGGCTTGAAGTTAAGCACAATCTTCGGTGGAACGAGCATACGCTGCCCCGTTGACGGATTGACAACGATGCGCTCCATACGTTTCTTCAGTTCAAAGGTACCGAAATCTGGTACTGACACATTCTCACCTTCATCGAACGTAGAGGCAATAGACTCTAACACGCAACGCACCATGCGCTGAGTGTTCTCCTGCGAATATCCCGTGCGTCGAGATAGCTCTGTGATGTATTCCTTGTTGTTCATATATAATATAAGGTGAGAATGTGTAATGATTATATTATTCTACTTCGCCGTAGAGGTCGAAGTCGTCGCTATCGGTGATACGTACATCGTAGAACGCACCGACACGCAGACGACGCGTAGCCTTGATTAGCACCTCTGGGTCGACCTCTGGTGAGCAGAACTCCGTGCGACCGATGTAGTAGTCGCCCTCTTCAGTGATGAATCTATATCCGCGCAGATAGACCGTCTGCTTGCGCACGGGGT
>OGUQ01000509.1_pt1 | contig 37777 bp, 19 predicted proteins | sample 1574701 | NCBI WGS metagenome assembly OGUQ01 (sample SAMEA2582087, study PRJEB24529) | metagenome | biome: Human gut stool | place: China | collected 2011 | reverse complement strand
GCGGTATGGTGATGATGTACATCTTCGCCGTGCAGCTCGTAAGCAAGCGCACACTCCAGGGACTGGTAGAGCGCGTTAAAGGCTGTCGTGCCCTCTCTTACGCTCTTATCTGCCTCGTAGGTCTGGCTACCGTAGCCGGCGTACAGCTCAAGAATGGTTTCATCTCTGTAGCTGTAGAAGGCAAAGAGGTGCCCATGCAGACCATCGGCGAGGCTCTTCTCGGTTCAGAAAAGTATCAGTATGTATTGCCCTTCGAGTTCATCTCAGTGTTCCTGCTGGCATGTATCATTGGCGCAATCGTTGTAGCACGTAAAGAAAAGGAGGACAAGTAAATTATGGTACCAGTAGAATGTTATTTCGTGCTTAGCGCACTTCTGTTCTTCATCGGCGTTTACGGCTTCGTAACACGCCGCAACCTGATAGCCATGCTCGTCTCTATAGAGCTCGTGCTCAACGCAGTAGACCTGAACTTTGCGGCTTTCAACCGTCTGCTCTTCCCCGGCGAGTTCGAGGGCTTCTTCATGACCCTCTTCTCAATCGGCGTGAGCGCAGCAGAGAGCGCCGTAGCTATCGCGATTATTATTAACGTTTACCGCAATTTCCACAGCGATCAGGTGAACAGTATTGAAAACATGAAATATTAATTAGATTATGGATTTTACATATTCAATATGGATTCTTCTGTTGCCGCTGATCAGCTTCCTGGTTATCGGTCTGCCAGAATTCGTGAATAAGAAGTATTCCTGGTCGCACAAGACAGCTGGATTGATTGGCACCTGCTCTCTGGGCTTGGTGACAGCACTCAGCTACTACACTGCGTTCCAGTATTTCACAGCCGACCGTCTTGCCGACGGCACCTTCGCAACCTTCGTTCCCTACAACGTGACATGGTTGCCGCTGGGCCATCTGCACTTCGACCTCGGTGTGCTGCTCGACCCGATTTCGGTGATGATGCTCATCGTCATCTCTACGGTCAGCCTCATGGTGCACATCTACTCGTTCGGCTATATGCACGGTGAGAAGGGTTTCCAGCGCTACTACGCTTTCCTTTCTCTCTTCACAATGTCAATGCTCGGCCTCGTGCTTGCTACCAACATCTTCCAGATGTACATGTTCTGGGAGCTTGTGGGTGTAAGCTCTTACCTCCTCATTGGCTTCTACTACACTCTGCACGCAGCCGTTCATGCTTCTAAGAAGGCGTTCATCGTGACACGCTTTGCCGATATGTTCTTCCTCATCGGTATCCTCATCTTCGGCTACTACACAGGAAGCTACAACTTCTCGTTCACCGGAACTGAGATTGCTTACGGCGCAGGTGCTTCTGCCTTCACCGTTGCTGACAGCGCACGCGCTCTTGCTGCAGGCGGCATGATTCTGCCTACAGCCCTCGTGCTTATGTTCATCGGTGGTGCAGGTAAGTCGGCTATGTTCCCGTTGCACATCTGGTTGCCGGATGCCATGGAAGGTCCGACACCGGTATCTGCACTTATCCACGCTGCTACCATGGTCGTTGCAGGTGTGTTCCAGATTGCACGTCTCTTCCCGGTATGGATTGAGTACGCTCCGCAGGCTCTTGAGGTAGTCGTTATCGTAGGCGCTTTCACAGCCTTCTACGCAGCAGCCGTTGCTTGCGCACAGAGCGACATCAAGCGTGTGCTTGCCTTCTCTACAATCTCTCAGATTGCGTTCATGATGGTAGCACTCGGCGTATGTCTGCCGGGTCACCACGGTGCGGCTCTCGACAACCACGCACAGCTTGGCTACATGGCTTCTATGTTCCACCTGTTCACACACGCCATGTTCAAGGCTTGTCTGTTCCTCGGAGCTGGTTGCATCATCCACGCTGTTCACTCTAACGAGATGTCTGCAATGGGCGGTCTGCGCAAGTACATGCCTATCACACACATCACATTCCTCATCTCTTGCCTCGCTATCGCAGGTATCCCGTTCTTCTCGGGCTTCAGCTCTAAGGACGAGATCATCACTGCTTGCTTCGAGTACTCACCGCTCTGTGGCTGGTGGATGACAGGCGTTGCCGCTATGACAGCGTGCTACATGTTCCGCCTCTACTACGGCATCTTCTGGGGGGCCGAGCCGCCCCGGGCAAGCTCCCATTCGGATCATAGCACACCGCACGGAAACTTGGAAGCGGCACCTTGTCGCCCGCATGAGAGTCCGTTGGCTATGACTTTTCCGTTGATATTTCTGGCGGTTGTTACCTGCCTTGCAGGATTCATTCCTTTCGGACATTTTATCAGTTCGAATGGAGAGTCTTACTCTATTCACCTCGATCTGTCGGTAGCTGTCACAAGCGTTGTAATTGCGATTATTTCTATCGGGATTGCCACATGGATGTATAAGAATGCCAAACAGCCTGTTGCCAATGCACTTGCCAAACGGTTCAATGGATTGTGGACAGCTGCTTATCATCGTTTTTATATTGATGATATATACCAGTTTATTACGCATAAGATCATCTTCCGTTGCATTTCGACTCCTATCGCATGGTTCGACCGTCATGTAGTGGATGGATTCTTTAATTTCCTGGCATGGGCTACGAATACGACAAGCGACGAGATACGTGGTCTTCAAAGCGGTCAGGTACAGCAATACGCATACGTGTTCCTTTGCGGAGCGCTGGCGCTTATCCTGCTGTTAGTTCTATAGCAAGTATTAACTATCAGGTATTAGATATTAAGCTGCGCAACAAGTCGCTGCGAATTAATACTTAAAACTTAATAATTCAATTATGAATTTTTTATCAATCTTCGTACTCATCCCCTTACTGATGCTTGCCGGACTTTGGGCAGCACGGGGAATCAAAGCGATTCGGGGGGTTATGGTTACCGGCGCATCGGCACTTCTGATTGCCTCCGTCGTACTTACCTTTATGTATTTGGGAGAACGCAGTGCCGGCAACACGGCAGAAATGCTATTCCGTGCGGATACACTCTGGTATGCACCGCTTCACATCTCCTACTCGGTAGGCGTTGACGGTATTTCGGTAGCCATGTTGTTATTGTCTGCCGTTATTGTATTCACAGGTACTTTCGCCTCCTGGCGTCTGCAGCCTCTGACAAAAGAATATTTCCTTTGGTTCACACTGTTGTCTATGGGAGTCTTCGGATTCTTTATATCCATCGACTTATTCACCATGTTCATGTTCTACGAAATCGCGCTGATTCCTATGTACCTGCTGATCGGTGTATGGGGTTCGGGACGTAAAGAATATGCAGCCATGAAGCTGACCCTTATGCTGATGGGCGGTTCCGCTTTCCTGCTGATCGGTATTCTCGGAATCTATTTCGGTTCGGGAGCTACCACCATGAACCTGCTGGAAATAGCACAGCTACATAATATTCCTTTTGCACAGCAATGTATCTGGTTCCCGCTTACCTTCCTCGGGTTCGGTGTGCTGGGTGCTCTTTTCCCGTTCCACACATGGAGTCCCGATGGTCACGCTTCCGCCCCGACAGCTGTATCCATGCTTCACGCCGGAGTACTGATGAAACTGGGAGGTTACGGATGTTTCCGTATCGCCATGTATCTGATGCCGGAAGCCGCTAACGAACTTTCATGGATATTCCTGATACTGACAGGTATCTCCGTTGTTTACGGAGCATTCTCCGCTTGCGTACAGACAGACTTGAAATACATCAACGCTTACTCTTCCGTTTCTCACTGCGGACTGGTACTTTTCGCCATTCTGATGCTGAATCAGACTGCTGCGACAGGAGCCATTCTTCAGATGCTTTCCCACGGATTGATGACAGCCTTGTTCTTTGCCCTGATCGGTATGATTTATGGACGTACACACACACGTGATGTCCGCGAGCTTACCGGATTAATGAAAGTAATGCCGTTCCTCAGCGTATGTTATGTGATTGCCGGTCTTGCCAATCTCGGTTTGCCGGGATTAAGCGGGTTCATTGCCGAAATGACTATCTTCGTAGGTTCTTTCCAGAACAACGACGTATTCCACCGTACACTGACCATTATCGCTTGTTCATCCATCGTGATCACGGCAGTCTATATCCTGCGTCTGGTAGGCAAGATTCTGTACGGTACCTGCACCAACAAACATCATCTTGCGCTGACAGACGCAACCTGGGATGAACGGGTAGCTGTTATCTGCCTCATCGTTTGTGTAGCCGGACTGGGTATGGCTCCTTTCTGGGTAAGCCACATGATTGGTGAAAGTGTACTCCCTGTAGTCTCACAACTCATCCCATAACCTTTATTTTTTAATCTTTAATTCTTAATTTATAAAGATGGATTATTCACAATTTCTACATATGCGGGAAGAGCTGTCGCTCGTAGCAGTTTTACTATTGCTGTTCCTTGCCGATCTCTTCATGAGTCCGGACGCACACAAGCAAAAAGGGACGAGACCCGTTTTGAACACCATGCTGCCAGTTATCCTGATGGCCATCCATACAGCGATCAATCTGGTTCCAAGCACAGCTGCCGACATTTTTGGCGGTATGTATCACTATGTACCCATGCACACGGTTGTCAAATCAATCCTGAACATAGGCACGCTGATTGTTTTCCTGATGGCACACGAATGGATGAAACGCGACGATACTTCATTCAAGCAAGGTGAGTTCTATGTACTTACACTCTCCACCCTGTTCGGTATGTATCTCATGATTTCCGCCGGACACTTCCTGATGTTCTTCATCGGACTGGAGACAGCTTCCATCCCGATGGCAGCCTTGATCGCTTTCGACAAATACCGCCATAACTCCGCTGAAGCCGGTGCCAAGTATATCCTTACCGCACTTTTCTCCAGCGCACTGTTACTGTTTGGTCTGTCAATGATTTACGGTTCCGCAGGAACACTGTATTTCGATGATCTTCCTGCTCATATCGATGGAAATCCGTTGCAAATCATGGCTTTTGTATTCTTCTTTACCGGTATGGCGTTCAAGCTCTCTCTGGTTCCGTTCCATTTATGGACAGCAGATGTTTACGAAGGTGCACCGAGTACGGTTACCGCCTATCTGAGTGTTATCTCCAAAGGTTCGGCAGCATTTGTGCTGATGGCAATTCTGATCAAAGTATTCGCACCGATGATACATGACTGGCAAGAAGTACTTTACTGGGTGACTATCGCTTCTATCACCATCGCCAATATATTCGCTATCCGCCAGCAGAATCTGAAACGTCTGATGGCGTTCTCCAGTATTTCGCAGGCAGGATATATCATGCTGGGTGTAATCGGAGGAACGGCACAGGGAATGACCGCCATGGTATATTACATACTTGTATATGCCGCTGCCAATCTCGGAGTATTTGCCGTCATCACTATCGTAGCATTACGCAGTCAGAAGTTTACCCTCGAAGATTATGCAGGACTCTACAAGACGAACCCGAAAATGGCTTTTCTGATGACTATTTCGCTGTTCTCACTGGCAGGTATTCCTCCGTTTGCCGGATTCTTCTCGAAGTTCTTTATTTTCATGGCAGCTTTCGAAGCGGGCTTCCACTTGCTGGTATTCATTGCACTGGTTAATACCGTGATTTCATTGTACTACTATCTGCTGATTGTAAAAGCAATGTATATCACGCCTTCCGATAACCCGATTCCGACTTTCCGCAGCGACCGCTGTACAAAGTGGGGACTGGCGCTCTGCACACTGGGCATCATCGGACTGGGTATTGCAAGTATCGTATATCAGTCTATCGATAAACTATCATTCGGAATATAAGAAACCGACTCTTTGGGGCTGACTTTTTAGTCAGCCCCATCATTCTTGTCTATTCTTCCGACATCACCACAAAACAGGGAAGGCTAAACCAAAAACGCGAACCCTTTCCCGGTTCGGATTCCACCCCTATCTTTCCGCCCATTTGTTCCACAATACTTTGGCAGATGGAGAGTCCCAGACCCGTGCCGTGTACAAAGGAGTTTAGCTTCACAAAACGTTCAAAAATATGTGCCTGACTCTCTGCGTCAATACCAACTCCCGTGTCTTGTACATAGAACTCCAGTTCTTCTCCTTTCTGCTTATATCCCACACGGATACTTCCCTCCGAGGTAAACTTAATCGCATTGTTCACAAAATTGGAGATTACCTGGTGCAGTCGGTTACGGTCACTAATAATGCGGCATTCCGCAAGATGCGGATCGAACATCAGTTCGACATTCTCCTTCACCTTCATTTGCATGGAGCGGACAATATCTTCACAGAGCATATTCACGTCTACATCTCCGTTGGTAAACTCAAATGTACCCGCTTCAATCTTAGACAGGTCGAGTATATCCGAAATCAGTTGTAAAAGCAGGTCATTGTTCTCCTTCACAATCTGAATATACTCCCGTCGTTCCTCTATATTTTCCGTATCGACGAGCAAGTCGGAAAAGCCAACGATGGCATTCAGAGGAGTACGTATTTCGTGGCTCATGTTAGCAAGGAAAGCACTTTTGAGACGGTCCATCATTTCAGCTTTGTCACGTGCCAGGATCAATTCTTTCTCCGTCTCCTTCAGTTCGGTAATATCATAGTTGATACCGATGATTTCCACTTCGTTTTCTTCCGGATTGTATGTCGTAACGACTACATTCATACGTATCCAGTTCCATTCATTCTTCTTGCCGGGACGGCAGATTCGCATTTCTCCCTGAAAGTGCTTCCGGTTTCCTTTTCTGACCTCCCGATAGAAATCAAAAATACGTTCACGGTCTTCGGGATGCATATTACGATAGACTCCCACCACGTCCGCCAATGGAGTATCCTCTTCTTCACCTAAATTTTTATACCATTGTTTAATGGCATATCCCTTCCGGTTCAGCAGATTCAACTTGGCATATCCCACCTTTGCATAATCCGATATGAGCAGGAAGAAATTCTCAAAATCACGAATACGGTTCATCGCATCAATCTGCTCCGTATTATCAATGCTAATCAGGATATAGCCGTTAAAGTTTCCTTCGTTATCATAGAGCTTGCTGACTTTCGTATATATATCTATCGTATCCCGACGATCGGGGTGATAATAACCTTCTGCCCGTTCAAAAGAGTAATTCAGACGGAAGTCTACCAAATCTTCATCCCGCACACGGTCACGGATATGCTGCGGTACGTTCGGATTCTCAAAGAAGTTGACTCCTATCACATCCTGTTTATTTTCTACACCGAATATTTCCAGATCCTTATTATTCAGGTCAATCAGGAATCCATCCTTATCATAGATTTCCACTCCTGCCGGGATATTGGCAAAGATACTCTTAAAAAGCTTCTCACTACGGTCCAGTGCCCTATTGGTCTTCACGGCCTCCGTGGAATCTGTAAACAGACCTACCACTTCATCTTTTTCCGGAGAATAAACTATCCAATGGGTATAAAGCTCTGTCTGCGGGAAAAAGATATCCTTTTCCCTGTATGAATTGTTATCCAGCACTTCTTTCAGAAAGAGGAGCTGTGAAGAAAAATCCGGATATATTTCAGAGGCCAAGACTCCTATATACGTTTCGGCAGGTCGGGCAAAGAAGCGGGAACAGGCCTTGTTGACATCCGTTATCTTATAATCAAGAAGCTGACCGTTTTCATCACGGACGACAGACATCCGTATATAACCTAACGGCATAAAATGGAACAGATTGCTTAAAAAAGACTGTTCGCGGACAACACGATCTTTGGCCTTGCGCAATTCGATGCAAATACTGATGATATTCGCCAATGAAGAGAACCATTGAAAATCCTCATTGCTCCATTCACGATACGATTCGACCAGATCTATACCCATAAATCCCCATACACGGTCACCTGCCATCAAAGGAGCGACCATCAACGAACAAATGCCTTGAGCGTCAAGGAATTTATATTCATCCTCCGCTTCTTCGGGCAACTGTTTCAAGGAAGTCAGTATGATGGGTTTGCCAGATAGAATCTGCTCACACCACCATCGGGTTTCATTAACCGGAATGGACTGCTGCTTGTTTTTCTCTTTGGAAACACCTTCCGAAACGACTTCATACGTGCAACTATGATGCGTATAGTCTTCGTTATACTCAAAGATATACACACGACCGCCTTGATAGAGGCTCAGCACGTCATTCAATATCTCCATAATACAAGAATCTACATCGTCATCATGGAGGAAGCGAAGCAAAGACTGTGATATATAGTTTTGCCGGCGTAACAGGTCGTTTACACGCCGGAGGGTATTTTTCTGTTCCACTTCTTTAGGCGCCTCAACACGCTGGATGACGCCAAAAGATTTGTCACCTCCATTGGTTCCGGTACCTTTCTCACGAAGAGCCAGACGGGTATGCAGCCAAACTTCACCATTTTTTAAACAGATGGGAAAGGTTTGTTCATAAAAATCTTTATGGATATTTGCATTGGCCCGAAATTCCTGTACTATCTGTTCGCGGTAATCCTCACGTATCAAATTCTGGAAATCCATGAAAGAGATGGTATCTCCTTCCAGTCCCAAAAGATCACAAAGAAAATCAGAGCAGACATAATGCCCAGCCAAAAAGTCCGCTTCCCACCATCCTATCTGAGCCAAAGAAGACATTTTACAGTATCGCTCGTAGTTTGTTTGCATAAGTGATTGATCGTATAATAATGAATAGCAAATATACGAAAAAGAAAATCAGCGAAACATATAATATCTGAAATAATTCATAATAGAAGAGAGAGGATAGTAGCAGGGATAGCCAGGGAGGTAAAAGCGTAATAAACGCATCTCATTATTATATGATTTGGCACGGATTACGCGGATTACACGGTTTTAGTAAATCATAACCGTGCAATTCGTGCAATCCGTGCCCGAAAAGTAATACCTACTGTGAAAAAGAACCGTTGGCTACTTCATCAGAATGCTGATAAATTATAGCCTGTCCAGCCGAACAGAGAAGCGTCTGCACCTGTATTGTCTGCCGATTCGACAAATGTATTCAGTTCGCCGTTCTGCTTCAATCCTGTGAGACTTAATGTACTTGTGATGTTAATGCTGGATTCTATGTTTCCTGCACCTTTGCTGTCTTTCATATCAACCAGGTCGATAGCACCACCCGTACCCTTAACCAATGCATTGGTGATGGTAGCTTTTGCTCCGCGACGAATCTTGATTACATCCTGCATACGGTCTACGTTATCGGCAGTGTTGGCAGCATTATTCACGATAGTCATGTTTTCCACCTTAAAGTCAGACTGACGCAGGTGATCCGGATACAGACCGTCCATGTTACCGTCGGCTTCGATGCCGCGGGGATCGGCTTCCGTACTTGTGTAGTCGCTTTCCCAAACGCCATAGCAGTTCTTCAACGTACCGCAATAGCCTTGTGTGAAGTCGAACATATCGTCATCCGGATTAACAGCCAGCAGATTGGTCACATTTACTGTTCCACCAAAGAACTCGATTGCATCATCGGCACTTTCCAGTACGTAGATATTTTCAATCTTTGTTCCGTTGCCGACACCGTTCAAGGTCAGTCCGTTGTGTTCGATGTCTGCTGTGGAACGTGCACCTGCATAGCAGATTTTCACGTAAGTCAATGAACCGGAGTTGTCATCAGCTGCGCTGCCGCCGTATTTATAGTCATTGTTGATTTCCGTCAGTGCCGTATCGCTCTTGTCGGTCTTTGAACCGGAAATAGGTGCTTTACCATTGATGATCACGCCACCCCAATATCCGGATACCGGGCTGGTGGTATTTGCCGTAAAGACGATTGGTTTATCGGCCGTACCATCGGCATAGAGTTTACCTCCCTGCGCTACCAGCAGGTAACTGCTGAAACCTTCACGCGCCTTGATGGTAGTTCCGGCAGGGATATTCAGGCGACCGCCGTCGGCGATGATAACCGTTCCGTTCAGAATGTATTCTTTGGCATCCAGTGTCTGTTCACCGGTCAGTGTTCCGGACAGGATGTTTTCGCCTACCACGATAGAGCTACCTGTTCCTCCGCCATTTCCACCGTTACCGTTTCCATTGTCATCTCCGTCACTATCACTACTACATGCAGTGAATGTCAGTGCAGTTGCCATAGCGGCAAACGTCATAAAGTTTACAAACAATCTTTTCATTTTGCTTTAATAATTAGTTAATAATCTTATTTCATTATCCGGTTTAAAATGTGCACGACACTCCCAGACTGATATTTATTCCTTTTTTATAATCGCTGAGTACTACCTTCTCTCCGCTTTCGTTGGCTTTGCGGCTCAACTTATAAGAGGGATTCAGCAGATTGCGGGCTTTCAGCGTAAGTGAGACATACTTGTTGAGTTTGGCTTGCGAAACGAAGTCAAGCGTCATCATTCCCTGCTCCATGATGTCTTGGTAGCCTTGCGTACCGATGGTATAAATCTTATCGCTGACATAGTTGAGTACCAATGTATTAATGAAGCTATGATTTCCTTTCGTGAAGTTGTGGGACAAGTCGAAATTGGCGATCCAGGGAGCGGCCCCTTCCAGTTGCGATCCGGTGGTAACCGTTGCCAGAGGCATTTTCGCATTTGTATAAATGTACGATCCGTTCAAGCCGAAAGAGAGCTTATTCATTCCGTTTGCCGCACTGCTTAGCGGACGGACAAACAGATTCTTACGTACTTCTACTTCCACTCCGGCTACTGTTGCCTTATCGGCTATATTTTCATACGAAAGGTATCCTCCGGCACTTGCCACTTCAATGCGTGAGATCGGATTCTTGATGAGTTTATAAAAAGCTGTCAGAGAGATCAGTTCAGTGGGGGTAGGATTAAAGTCCCATTTCAAATCGACGTTATAGTTGTCCGAAGGCTTCAGGTTCGCATTCCCCTGACTGTTGAAATTCACACCTACGTAGCGATAAGGAGAAATTTCCTTTGCTTGCGGCAGCGTATATGTTTTGCTCGCTCCGAGACGCAAGGAATGTTTTTCACTCAGATTGTATTTCAGATTCAGACTCGGGAGAAAGAAATCCTTTTGAATCGTGTTGCTTCCTTCCGATCCGCCTTTATTCACATTGTAGTCTACCTGAATATCCACATTGTCATACTTCATTCCTACATTTACAATCCAACGGGGAGTAAACTGGTAGGTGGCTTCCGCATAAGCGGAATGGATATTCTTGGCGACCGAATACTTATCGATGTTCTTCTGAACGGTAAACCATCCGGAAGAGAGATTCTGCTGATTATAATAATCGTCGAGTGAGAAATTATCCAATGAGGGGATGGAAGAAGCGTGTCCTACTGTGAGGTTGTATTCAGTCGCCTTGAAATTGTCGTCTACAAATCGGCCTGTATAGCCCAAGCGTATATTAGAGATTTCTTCTACGTTATCTTTCAGACGGTAGATGAGTCCTGCCTTTACGTTGATGTCATCTTCGTCCAAAGTGGAGAAATACCGTTGCTGGGAGTTGCCTCTGAGTAAGGTATATCCTTCTTCCGCTTTGGTTATGTTGTTAATTCGGCGGTCGGGTTCATTGCCTTTCACGATATTATAAGAAGCACCGGCATCCAGACTCAATGTTTTGGTCAGTCCCCAGTTAGTCATCAGCTGGTTAACGATTAGTAAGTTGTCATTCGCTTGCTGGCGACGGGTAAATCCCTGATTATCATAATCGTCACTGAAGATGGAGTTTTTACCGGTATAGTCTCCTACGGATTGCACATTGGCATGAATCATCATGAAGTTATAACTCATGTGGTGACGGTTCTGCATATCATAATCCACATTGGCCAGTGCCAGTTGGCTGATATTCTCGGTGTACTTCTTGCCTGTCATATCTTTGTAGATCGTACCGCTCGTCGTTGTGTTGCGGATGGTTTCATCCGTAAATTGATAATCAGTGGTATGTCCGGCAGTGAGAAAGAAAGAGAGCGGATTCCTGTCTTTTCCTATATGAAACCGCTTTCCGCCGGAAATGCTATAACTCCGGTTTATCTGCAAGCTCTGCTTGGAGGGGTCCAGCTTATTCTTGAATCCCCAGTTGTTTTCATCGGCGGGTTCTGTTGTAGTGGTGAAGCCCAGAAGGTTTACTCCGTCCTGTTTCAGAAAGTCGGCTGTCACAGTCTGCGTGTTCAGTCCTCCGGAAAGGCCGATATTCAGGTTTCCGCTGCCAATCAGTTCTTTGGAAACAATGTCGATTGTCGCACCGCCGACATCACTGATACCTCCTGCATTAAATGCCTTATTGACGCCAACAGACTGGATAATATCCGTGCCGAAGAAGTCGAGAGAGATATTCTTATATTCCGGATCTTCCGAAGGAACGGCAAATCCGTTAAAGGTAGTCGCATTATAGCGGTCGCCCAGTCCACGGACGAAAACATTCTTCACTCCATCCTGTTTGGAGACTCCCGCCACTTTGGTTACAGCCCCTTCCGCATCGGAAACACCTTTGCGTGAAAGCTCTTTGACGCTGACAGCCTGCACGGCAATGACCGCCTTCTGCTGTTCGAGCAATAACATATTCTCATTTTCACGATTCTTCTTTGCTACCACCACAACGTCCGAAAGTTCGTGCGCATCTGTCTCCAACTCCAGATTCAGAATCGCCAGTTTTCCGTTTTCTACACGGACCTTACGACGTACTTCCGTTTTATATCCTACATATTTAATCTCTATATCATACAAACCTTCCAAAACACCGGTACTGTTCAATTCAAAATTACCGTCCATATCGGTCACGGCTCCGGCAGGAGTTCCTACCAACCGTATCGTTGCTCCAATCAAAGGCTCTTTGGAAAGTTTATCTTTCACAGCACCTTTAATCTTAATATTGGCAGCCAATGCGGGAAGAACACACAACAAACAAAAGAAGGCTGCAACTGAAAATCTTAAAAGAAATAGTTTTTTCATCGAACTTCGCTCTACGTTTTTATTACGTCGGCAAAGGTAGACCCAAGAGATTACAATATGAATACGAATCAGATACAATGGTTTGAAATAGCCGTTTCAGGTTTGTTACATCGTGTTACAAACTTGTTATCAATGACTTACCACACTGTTTCAATCCGCTTACCAATGAGGTTTAGTCCTCTTCTACGTAAGATTTAATCCGCATATCAAAAGAATTTATCTCCCGTCATGCACAGAATTAATCGTCTGACTATAGTTAAACTTGCGTCTGACAGTTGTTGTTTTTTCGTCTGACAGTTGTCAGACGAAAAAACAACAACTGTCAGACGATTAGTTTTGTACCTAACGGAGAATAGATGTCAGCCCCCGAAGAATAAATCTTAGGAAACAAGACTCTAAATTCAACACGATTCTAAGCTAATTATTAGTCGATAGTATCTCCATTCTCCTCCTTCGGAAAGGAGGAGAATGGAGATACTATTGACTTTTTAGTCAGCCCTAATAGAGAAACAGACTAGTAAAGTATGCGAGGAGACAGAGAAATTAGATCAGTTTCTTTTTCTTCCGGTAGTTCTCGCGAAACTCCTTCGGAGAACAATCTTTTTTCTTCTTAAAGATACGATTAAAATTAGACAGGTTATTGAATCCGCACTCATAACAGATTTCTGCGATAGACATCGTAGAATCTACCAGCAACCGCGAAGCGAATCCCAGTCGGATATCAATAATATAATCGGAAAGGTTCTTCCCCGTACGCAACTTAAAGAAACGGCTGAATGACACATCAGTCATCCCGACCATGCTTGCCAACTGTCCCAATCGGATTTCTTCCTGATAATGGAGATTGATATATTCCTGCACCTTCTGTACCCGGCGGCTATCGGAATGAACATCAATCTTGGCAAAAGAAGAACTGGACAGTGTCCGGGCCTCTTCCTCAAAGAGAGAAAGTTCATACAGGATCGTCATAAACTTGATCACCGCATAGAACCCTTGTTTCTCGGAAGCAAGCGTATCCAGCAACGGATATATCTTAAGTATGGCGGACATCGGGAAACAAAGTCCTTTCTGAGCTTTATCCAGCATCCGGCGGATAGAGTCGAACTGGTTCTTATTGATAAAGCTCTTGAAGAACAGGTCGGAAGAGAATTGGATGGTGATCTCCCGTATCTCTTTGGAGCGGCATTCATTCTGTTCCCATACGTGTTCCAAGTCTTTGCCCGTAATCAGAACCAGATCATAATCTCCTATCACTTCGGAGGAATCTCCCACTACACGCCTGACTCCGGCGGCCTTTTCCGTAAAGTTCAGTTCAAATTCAGAATGGTTATGAATCGGATAGGTAAACTCCGTCTTATAACGTTCTGCAATATAGAAACAGTCTTTGTCGGACAAAGGTGTAATTTCACGGATAATCTGATTGGGTATAGGTGTGTTCATAATCAATAATGGTTAACAGTATGTATCGTTCTTAAAATATATAGTATTCTATCTTTTAAATCAGTGTTCTATCTTCACTCCTATCCGTCGCAGGTCTTCACCCGACGGATTCTGAAAGACGCGCAGGCCGAACTCCGGAATGATGGCAAGTACATGGTCGAACACGTCTGCCTGTATGCCTTCGTAAGCAACCCATACTTTGTTGGCAGAAAAGAAATAAAGTTCCAGCGGAATGCCGGTTTCTGTAGGCTGAAGCTGGCGTACCATACAGGTCATATCCTGATTAACAGTGGGCAGGCTTCGCAAATAATTGGTCAGATAGGCACGAAAAACTCCCAGATTGGTCTGCCTCCGCCCGTTCACCAACACGGAATTATCAATATCATGCTCCTTATTATATTCTTCTACCACTTTCTCCGTTTCATCTACGTAATTTGCCAGCAACTGTATCTTGCGATATTTTTCCAGCATTTCGGGAGTACAAAAGCGCACGCTTGTCATATCGATATTAATGGAACGCTTCACCCGGCGTCCGCCGGACTCCTGCATTCCCTGCCAGTTCTGAAAAGAATCGCTGATCAGCAGGTAAGGAGGAATGGTCGTAATCGTATTATCGAAATTACGCACCTTCACGGTATTCAGCGTTACTTCTATCACTGTACCGTCCGCACCATATTTCGGCATGGTGATCCAGTCGCCCACCTTCAGCATATTGTTGGCAGAAAGCTGAATACCGGATACAAATCCCATGATACTATCTTTGAAAACCAACATCAGAATAGCGGCAGACGCTCCCAATCCGGTCAGCAAGACCATCGGGCTCTGATTGATCAGAATGCTTATAATAATGATGGCTCCTATAAAGAAAAGAATCACTTGCGCCGTCTGCAAAAGTCCTTTCAACGGTTTGTCCCGATACTGCTCCCGCTCACTGTAGACTTGATAGACAGCCGTAAACAAAGCGCTGATGAAACGAAGAAAAACGGCAATGATATATATCAGACAGAGACGCCTCAGAAAATCGAGCAAATCAGAATCCGCATGCTCGGGGAATGCGATAGGAATGGCGATATAAATCAGGATAGGCGCTACCATCCGGCTGACATTCACCATCACTTTATGGTTGAATACAATGTCGTCCCAGGTAGCTTTGGTCTGCTTCACCAACTTGGCTACCACCCGTAAAATGATTTTACGGCAGATTATGTTAGCCAACAAGGCTATTCCGATAATAAACAGCAATACGATCAGATTATCTATTTTGTCCGCCCATACTTCATCCACACCTGCCGAGAGCAACGTACGGTTGACCTCCTGCATCACGACATTGCCAACATTCTCCGTATCTCCATTTGCCAATGCCACACTCACTGTATCAATCACTTCTTTCATAAAATAGTATCTCTTTTAGTTTATTCCCTTATTAGTTAGTTCCCTTTTATTCATTCTCCTTTGGCCAGATATTCCTGAATGTCCTGCCTCAGCCAGTCGTAGTGGAAGAGTCGCTTATAGGCGACGTTCTTCTTCAACATGATTTCGACATTCACCTGGCTGTTCTGATAACAAGTCAATTCATTCCTGAATTGTTCATTATGTTCCGCCAGTCGTTTGATTTCCTGTTCCCGTTCCCGGCGCAGGGCGGTACAGACGGGAATCAGAAGTTTCATCACGACATTATCCATCACGTGATGTCCCTGCATATATAAATAGGTGGTTTCGGGGACGAGTCCCAGTTCCTTTAATTCCGACCGCAATCCGTTCACTTGGTTGACAGAACCGGGGAAGCGTTTTTTCAGTTCAGCAAGTTTCTGATTAACTCGGTGTTGCAGTGCTTCCAGACTGTGTTCCGGATGTTTCAGACTGATCTCCCTCAAGGCAGTATAAGTATGGAAGTCGTACATCGGGAAAGTATACGTATCCCGTTGACGATAAAACCACACGTTCCACAGGAAAAGCGGGTATACGATTTCCGAATACCGTTTCAGATAAGCGTTGAAATCCAGTATAAAACGGTCGTTCAATGTGGCCTGCACACATACTTCGTGAAGACTTTCGGCAAAGCAGTGATAGTTTTCGATAGCGTATGTGTAGGTTTGGAATATGTACTTGTTCCGGTTGATCTTTCGGGAAGTGTTCGTGGCTCCCTGCAACAGGAAATCATAGTCACTGTCGACACAGGCAATCAGACTTCTGCCCAGTTCGGCGGTATTCAGCGTGTTCATGAGTACCATCTTCTTCCCCTTTGCCAATGAGGTGGCCGAAGGGAGCATCACTTGAAAATAATGCTCGTCATCTTCAAACTCTTCGAGTAATGTGCGCCAGAAAGCAACATCATCATAGCTCTCTACGTAAGCAATGATGCGCCGGCGAGCCTTTTTGGAATACAGCTTGTGGGCAGCATTGAAGTAAGAAGAAGTCAGATTATCGCGTAGTGAAGTTGCCATGTAGAAGTTGTCATTAACAATTAATAGTCGGGGTGAGTCTGAATCCGTCCGCTTCGGTGGAAATATCGCTCACCTCTGTCACTGCATCCAGCCAGCCCTCCATGATGACAGCAGGCGAATGGGGGGTCAGAATGATTTGCACATTGGGATTCAGTTCTCGGATCATTGAAATCAGTTTCTGTTGCCATTCGATGTGCAGGGAGGCTTCCGGTTCGTCCATGAAAAGGACACAGTGGCTGTTGTCCTGCACGAGCACTGTCAGCAGAATCACGAGCATTTGCTTTTCACCGGACGAGAGTTTGTATGGAAACAGCAATTCTCCGTCCTGATAGAAGGCTATGTCATTCCGACGGCGGTCTATCTTTTTGCGGGTGTAGCTGAAAAGTTCGTCAATCATATCCTGAAAACGACGTTTGGCAAGGGAGAGGGTGGCGGCTTTGCTGCGCTGTTCCTCGTCATTGCTGGAAAGCATTTCGATCATCTTATTGCCGATATTGACCTGATAATCGAGATAGCGGCGCTGCAACAGATACAGTTGCCAGTCCAGTTCGGACTTCACGTTCTTGTCTGCCATGCGTGCCGTGAAGTCACCCATAATCAAGGGGCGGTCGTAGCTGCGGATCACATCGTATGGGATATAAGTCGCTGCGGGATTATCAAAGAAGAGGTGTACTCCGTTCTTTGCGTCGCTTTTCATTTCACCGGAGAGCTGTATGTCGCCGGAAAGCTGTTCGAGGTATCCCACCGAACGGTTCAGAATTGTGGTCTTTCCCACTCCGTTGATGCCGGAAAGGATATTCACATCCGGACGCAAATCCCATTGTATATTAAAGCGACCCCAGAGTCCTTTGATCTCGATCCGCCGGATATAGTCTGCCTGTTGTTCCATAATATTCAATTTTAATCAAGGCAAATATAAACAAATCATGCGACAAATTGGTTACCTTTGCAGCAGTTTTCAATAAAGGTAACAATTAAAAGGTATACACAGACTTATGGGCAATAACAAGAATCTGCACGGACATCTGTTTGCACTCACGGCAAACGTTATGTGGGGACTGATGTCTCCTATCGGCAAATCGGCACTTCAAGAGTTTTCAGCTATCTCCGTCACCACGTTTCGTATGGTAGGTGCGGCAGCGGCATTCTGGATACTTTCCATCTTCTGCAAACAGGAGCATGTGGACCACCGCGATATGCTGAAGATTTTCTTTGCTTCCCTCTTTGCTCTGGTTTTCAATCAGGGGATATTTATCTTCGGGCTTTCGATGACTTCGCCTATCGATGCTTCTATCGTAACGACTACTCTGCCGATAGTTACCATGATTGTGGCAGCCATCTATCTGAAAGAGCCGATTACGAACAAGAAAGTACTGGGTATTTTCGTGGGAGCTATGGGAGCGCTTATCCTTATTATGAGCAGTCAGGCAGCGAGTAGTGGTAACGGAAGTCTGATCGGCGACTTGCTTTGTCTGGTTGCGCAAATCAGTTTCTCCATCTATCTGACGGTGTTCAAGGGGCTGTCTCAGCGATATTCGGCAGTAACCATCAATAAATGGATGTTTATCTATGCTTCGATGTGTTATATTCCTTTCTCTTATCAAGATATTTCGGTCATTCAATGGACCAGCATTCCAATGGTTGCCATTTTGCAGGTATTGTATGTCGTACTGGGAGGAAGTTTCCTTGCTTATCTCTGCATCATGACAGCTCAGAAGTTACTCCGCCCTACAGTGGTAAGTATGTATAACTATATGCAGCCGATTGTGGCTACGATTGCAGCAATCCTCATGGGAATCGGGAGCTTCGGCTGGGAAAAAGGAATCGCCATTACACTTGTGTTTCTGGGTGTGTATATTGTGACGCAGAGTAAGTCTAAGGCGGATTTTGAGAAGGCGGGAAAGGAGTTGTAGAAGTTTCCTCATACCGATAAAATAAAGAAAAGCATCAATGGGGATGTGTCGAAACCCTCATAAATTTAGAAGGGGGGACACATTCCCATTGATACTTTTCTTCTATATATTCAGCTATCTTTAGTTAGCCAGAATCGTTATCTCCGCACCGGACGCAAAATCCTGTCCGTTCTGTTCGCTTAAAGCCGTGAAACGGATATAACGTGCCTTCACCGGTTTGTCAAACAAGACTCTCTTTTCTTTGGAGTCCCTTGCGAACGTTCCTTTATTAACAGGCTCTCCCCATTCTTTTCCATCCATGCTGACCTGAATAGAGTAATCCTTGATATTACCGTTTCCTCCATTCTGTCGCGGCAGGTAAGTAAAGCCTTTGATTTCCTTGACTTCACCGGCATCCAAATCTACCCAATGCGGGTATTTGGCAACTGTCACCGAATACATGGTATGCCAGATGGTATTCGGATCACCATCAGTCAGATGAGAAGCATCGCCTTCACCCGATTCCTGACTACTGGCGTATACGACTTGCGTCTGAATGCTTTCTATTTTCTCAAACTTCATCGTGCTGCTGATATCCTTACTATCCTTATACCATGCCTTGATCGTACCTCCGTTACGCATAGGGACAGGCTCTGTGTATTCCTGCACTTTCTTACTTCCGTCAATGCTATAACAAATGACAGCATCTTTCTTTGCCGAAGTCAATTCGACCATTCCGGCAGGGGTGCGTGTGATAGACAGAGGAAGATCTCCCGCAGGGGCAACATTGGCAACGACACTCAGTTCCTTACCGGCAGGACGAATGATGAAGCCCATGCTGTGCTGATTGGCAAACACACGGTCGTGTACGAGAGGACCTCCCTGGCCACAACTGTTACCACCCAGACCGGTCACTGCACAATCCAAATGCAGATAGGTATCGCCTGCCTTCGGCAACTGATAAGGATGGGAAGCCAAAATCAAGTCGAGAGCCGAGTACTGAAGTGCCGAAGCCGAAAGACGGTCGGTAGCTACGAAGACAGCTCCATTCCCTGCCTGATTGGTCAATGCACACCAGCGAACATCTTCGTGATTGCCCATATCCTGAGGTTTCGGGAAGTTTACGAACTCACCTGCTACGCTATTCGTATACTGTTCGATAAACTGTCCGCTCTTACGGTCGGCATAGTTATCTATCGGTCCGCGTCCATAGTAAGTGAAGTTACTGTATTGTTGTGGAACTTTCATCACATAACCCAAACGTGGCAGAACCAAACTCGAACGATTGGAAGTAATGCTGGACTGCAATTCGATAGAACCGTCCGGATACACTGTCCATATCTGGTTAGTGACAAATTTAAAGTCATTGCTACCGAATTTTCTGTCGGTCAGTTCTTCGATGCTATTCTTACCGGAGCTTGTACCACCCTTAATGCGTGCGGCATTCGGTGCCTGAGATTCTACCGTAAAACTCAATACCAAAGTGCCATTGCCTTTATTCAGTACTTTATATTCAGTTGCTTTATGAATCAGATTGTGCAAACCATGTTCGAACCAGGGGGCATAGAACCAGTTATCATTGTTTGTAAAAGCACGGAGAGCATCGAGCTTCGGACCGTTGCCATCGGCGATAACAGTCTCGTTGCCATACTTCAGACTGTAGATACTTCCGGTTTGCGGGTCAAATATGGCTTCAAAGTCAGCTCCCTTTATAAGGATGCGCTTCGTATCCTTGTCCAGTACGAATCCATCCAGTTTTGCTGCACCGGCAGTTACTTCACTGATGGACGGGCGGTCTGTAGCCTCCTTTATCAAAATCTGTTCCTCTGCCATCGGAAAGCCTTTGGCAGCCCAAGGTCTTTGATCTTTCAGTATAAACTGTAGTTTCATAAAGTACTCAGCATCTTTCTTAAGAGAGGCATGATCATACGGCAGAGTGATCTGTGCACGTTGGCGTGGAGCTATATTGATATCCATCGGTTTACCGGTCATTATCGGTTTACCGTCTTCATAAAGCGAATATACCAACTGGTAATCTTCCGCCAAGTTCTTAAAGTAGTACTTATTGAAGATCTCAAATACCCCCTTTTCTGTATCTATTGCCTTTACGCCGATGTGCTGATATACCTTTTTCACTTCATAGTACTGAGGCTTCGGTTCAAGGTCACCAAACACGATGCCGTTCATTACAAACTGACCATCATTGGGAGTATCGCCAAAGTCTCCGCCGTAAGCCAGATAACGGACACCTGTCTTCGGGTCATAATTGTACATAGACTGGTCTACCCAATCCCAAATGGCACCTCCACAGAAGAAATTGGTCGACTCCATAGCTTCCCAGTAATCTATCAGATTACCGCAGGCATTCCCCATTGAATGGGCATATTCGGATATATGGAACGGATACTTGATATCATATTTCCCCTGCACGGCCCCACGTACCCAGCCGATAGACGGATATTGGTTGGAACCCATATCTACAATGTCATTATTACGCTCATATTGCACAGGACGGGAAGTATCAAACTTCTTCAAAGCATCATAAGCCGCCACAAAGTTCTTGCCCGGTCCGGCTTCATTGCCCAACGACCAGATAACGATAGAAGGATTGTTGACATTGGCACGCACCATTTCCATCACACGTGCCACGTGCGCATTTTTCCATTCCACCGGATGAGAGAGGGAGGCAGCACCATAATAATATTCGTGCGATTCTATATTCGCCTCATCTTCGAGATAAATACCGTATTTGTTGCACAGGAAATACCAATACGGATCATCCGGATAATGTGAATTACGTACATGATTGATGTTGGCACACTTCATCAGCATAATCTCTTTTTCCATCATCTCACGGGTAATGGCGTGCCCTACTCCCGGATTGGATTCGTGGCGGTTCACTCCTTTCAGTTTGACCGTCTTTCCGTTCACATAATAATAACGTCCGGCAAGTCCGAATTCATCTTCGGAGGCAGGAGTATCCTTAATCTCCACTTTGCGGAAACCGACAATGGTGGAAACCATTTCAACGGTTCTGTTCTTCTTGTCCTTCAGTTCGGCTACCAACGTATAGCGATAAGGAAATTCAGCCGACCACTTATTAGGAGCCTTTACCTTAAGAACAGTCTGAACACTACCGGTTTCATTCGGAGCGATTTTGTCGATCACAGGAGATAAAAATCCGTCTACCAAGGTATTCTCATCAGAGTACAATTTATTGGCATATAAAGAGTAATATACCTTGTAGTCTTTGATGGCTTTCTTATCCAGGTTACGGATTTCGGCATTGACAGTCAGCGAACCGTCCGTATAAGTCACATCCAAATCGGGTGTGGCAACCAAGTCACGGAAATGAACTTTGGGAACCGAGTACAAGGCAACCGTACGGAAGATGCCCGGCAGACGGAACATATCCTGCGCTTCGAGGAAGGAACCGTCCGAACTACGATACACTTCGGCGGCTACGGTGTTCTTGCCTTTCTGTAAATAGGGAGTGATATTGAAATTAGCGGTATTACGCGAATTCTTGGAAAAACCTACGTACTGACCGTTGATCCACAGATAGAAGAATGAATCGACACCATCGAAGCTGATAAAGACTTCGCGTCCGTCCCAGTCCTGCGGGATTTCGAAATCACGGCGGAAGGAACCTACTTCGTTCCGATCCTTGTAAGTAGTCCAGTTGGCAGGAGGAGTACGCATCACGCCTCCGCGCCAGTCATCCACCTTCACGCTGTGCTGGAAGATTACCGGTTGGTTGACGTAGATAGGCGTTCCGTACTTCTGGCTTCCGTCCTTTTGAATGCCATAAATATTCCAGCTTGAAGGCACGGGAATCGCATCCCATGAGCTGACATCATACTCAGTCTGATAGAAATCTTTGGGGCGGGAGTCGGGGTCGGGTGCCCAGTGAAACTTCCAGTCACCGTCAAGTGACTGCCAATACTTACTGTTTTCCGGCAATACCTTGCGGGCATTATCCAAATGCTGGAACGGAAAGAAATAAGCATGCGGCTGCTCTTTGTTGAGCGCCAGGTTTTCGGGAGATTCCCACTCTTTTCCTGTAGGAGCATTCACCGAACCATAGGTGAATCCTTCTAACGGTTGGTCTGCAAAGCTCTGTATTGACAAACTACAACACAAAAGCCCGGTTAATAAGGTTTTGTTCATCAGGTGTTAAAGTTAACAATTGGTTATTAATTAGGGTATAGTTATCGGGGGTAAATGTTCGGTCGTTTTTCTAATCCATCACTGTTTCTGCTTTATCATCGTTTTAATTCGTCAAAATAGGTATCCAGCAGGCTCTTAGCAGCGATAAACGAAGTAAGATTTCCCTGCAGCACTTGTTGTTCCTTCTCCTGAAGCATCGCTTCAATCCGAGGATTGTGATAGAAGCTATCACGGAGCTGTTCATTGATCGTTTCGTACATCCAGTACTTGCTCTGTTCATTACGGCGATAGTCAAAATAACCGTTCTTCTTCACGAAGTCGATATATTCATACACCATGTCCCAGATTTCCTTCACGCCGATATTATAAAAACCGGAGTAAGTCAGCACCTTCGGAATCCATCCCGATTCGGGAGCCGGAAACAGATGCAGCGCATTACGGAACTGACTGGCAGCCAACTTGGCAGGTTCCAGATTATCTCCGTCGGCTTTGTTGATGACAATACCGTCCGCCATCTCCATGATTCCTCGTTTGATGCCTTGCAATTCATCTCCCGTACCTGCCAACTGAATCAGCAGGAAGAAATCCACCATAGAATGAACAGCCGTTTCGCTCTGTCCCACTCCGACGGTTTCCACAAAGATTTTATCGAATCCGGCAGCCTCACAAAGCACAATCGTTTCACGGGTCTTCCGGGCAACTCCTCCCAACGAACCAGCTGAGGGGCTGGGGCGGATAAACGATTGGGGATGTACGGAAAGTTGTTCCATACGTGTCTTGTCTCCCAGGATACTGCCTTTACTACGCTCACTGCTCGGGTCGATAGCCAGCACCGCCAACTTACCGCCTTTTTCGAGCACATGCAGGCCGAATACGTCAATCGAGGTACTCTTTCCCGCACCGGGCACTCCACTGATACCTACACGGATGGAATTGCCGGAATAAGGCAGACATTTCTCGATCACTTCCTGGGCGACAGCCTGATGTTCGGGCTTCACGCTCTCTACCAGTGTCACAGCCTGACTGAGAATAGTGACATCGCCTTTCACAATACCTTCTACAAATTCCGCTACCGAAAGCTGACGCTTTTTGGGCTTACGTTTCAAATAAGGATTCACGGATGAGGGCTGTTCGATGCCTTTATTGACAACGAGTCCTTTATATTCTTCGTTATTTTCAGGATGTTCCATGGCAATAAGAGTTAGCGTTTGATATTTATTTCAACTTTCGGACGCAACGGGTCGTTTGTAATCATCAAGATACGTAAATGATGTTTCTTATTACCTACATCCCGCTTGTGGATCGTCACTTTCAACTTGGTCATTCCGTCCGGCGGAATGACCGTCTTTTTCAGTCTTACTCCTACAGAAGAGTTGAATACCTGTAGCTTGCTGATGACTAACGGGGTCTTTCCCGCATTAGCGATCAATATATCATGGCTGACTTTATTCTTCTTGATCAACGGAATACTCAGGTCAATATTCGTCTCCGAGATGTGGATGGAAGGAGCATTCAAAGAATCTTTCTCCGTCATACGCGAGAAATCGGGAAGAAGAATGGCCGAAACGGGTATCTCATTGTCTTCACTCACTTTATCACCGGAGAAACGGGACAGGTAGACAGAGGTCTGTGTCAGTCCGAAGTCCTGTAGCTGGCTGGCATCCAGTGTCAGCTTGATCGTTCCTTTTTTACCTTTCAGCAGTACTTTAGGTTCCGCTTCCATCTTCAGATAAGGAGGCAGGTGCATCAACACCGGTTCGTACGGGCGGTCGGAAAGGTTGGCAATACTGAACGTCATAGACGGTTGCTGTCCGCGATAGACATCGGGGAAGGAGAACTCGTCACGGTCAATGCGGATATTGCCGATGGCATACGGAAGAAGTTTTGAATAATCTTTGATTTCCTGCACTACCTCACCGGTGAATTTCAGATAAACCAGATTCGGAGTGGCATTGCTGTATATGCCTATCGACTTGTCAAAACGTCCCAGCGCTTTCGCGTCAAAAGAGGCTTTCACAGTTCCTTTGGCACCCGGAGCAATGGGTTCCTTTGTCCAGTCGGCTACGGCACAGGCACAGGAAGTCGTGACATTGGTCAGCACCAACGGCTCGTTTCCGGTATTGGTGATGGTATATTCTACTGTTACCGGCTTTTTCCATTCTATTTGTCCAAAGTTGTGCGTCTCCTTGTTAGAGGAAATACGGGGTTGGGCAACAGCCGCCAAAGTGACAGTAAGCAGAGTAAATATCAATAGTAAAGTACGTTTCATGTGATATATTTTATTTTGGTCCACAAATGTAGGAGTTTTAGATGAGTTTTTCATCACAGATTACATAGATTAACACCGTTTGAGAAAATACTTTACCCTGTGACAACTCCTGCAACGCAGTATTCATCAACAAAAAGTTCCCCACCGATGAAGGTAGCCTTCATCGGTGGGGAACACCTTCCTTATCGGTGGCGAGTGCCCTGCTCACCGGTGGAGAAGAAATCTTCTCTGTGCGTTATTTAATAATAATTGTCATCGAAGCCGAGTGCGAAGCGTATTCCGGCGCATAGGCGCATTGCATGGTTGCCAAACCTGTCTCATAGGTTCCTACTCTGCTGATACGATAGCTATGCTCCAACACATACACTCCTTTTCCTAAATGGTCAAAGAAGAAATTGGTGGAAGCATCCTTGATGTCTACGTAATAGCCGATTCCATTACTCCAGTTGTAACCGGATACGCTGCCGATCGGTTCGAAGCAGGCGCCCCGCTGGTCTTTCAACTGTACGAAGTCCATCGCACGGTCTGCACGAATGCTCAAACGGGAAACTACTTTATCGCCTACCTGAAGAACGGTCTTTTCTGTAATAGGCTGTAGTTGAGGAGCATTGTTCACCATACGTTCCACATACAGTTGCTTTTGCACATTCAGTTCTCCTCCCTGTTGTCTCACATCCTTGATGGGTGATTCATATTCCGCATAAACGGCTCCCCACGCAATGCCCGGATTTCTCTTTTCGACTTCTATCTTACGGGCGTCCACTACATTCTTCTGTGTAAACGAGCGTTTGATATAGCCCAGTCCCGGTACGGTAGTCTTGCTTGGAGAGACAGTCTCCAGCACTTCATTGGCAATGACAATACGCACGTCTCCTTGATTGTCGAGCAGGTTTACGCCTTTCATCAGTAAGGCATAGACAGCATCGGCAGTAGCTACCGGAGAATTCCACTGTTGGGTCTGTTTCTGTTTGAGCAGCCAGAGTTTCATTTCTTCTACGGTATCGTTATTTCCGCCTGTCAGTTCCAGTGCTTCCATCACGTCTACATGAGCCTGCATTTTCATTCCGCCCCAGGAATAGGGATTTTCATTGAAGGCAAAGAACATTCCCTGTTCGTCCGTCTTCGTCAGATGTTCTTTCAGTGAAGCGATGAATTCCTGAGCTTCTTTCTTCCGTCCGGCCTTATCCAGAATGATAGCGGCAATCGCTTTCGTATCCATCGAAGCGGTCGGAAGCATTTCGCCTATCTTGGACAGATAATAAGTATAGGCGGCTTTATTGGAAGCCGGAACTTGTTCGCCGGACAGAGCGATCAGATACAGATATTGCAGGATACTTCCGGAAACACCTGTAAACTTCACCCCGTCTTTCTGTGCTTTGAGAATTTCTCTATATTCCTTCAGAGCTTCCTGATGGAGATAGGTAAAGGCATTCTTCTGCAAGGCAAGCGCCGTGCCGCTTGGTTGCTCACCTGTCATCATAGCCAGGCGGGCATTCAATTCGGCAATGTAGGTAGTGACGTAACGGCTACCGGTCATACCTTTATACCACGACCATGCTCCGCTTGAATTCTGCAACTCCTGTAATCTTGTCAATGCGGCAATGTTGTTGCTACGGATATTGTTCAGATCGAACAGAGTGGCGATACGTTCTTTCTGCTGTTCTTCCGTTTGCGCTTCGAGTACCCACGGAGATTCGGATAACAGGATATTCTTCACTTCCTGGTTCTTTTGCAGGTTGCTCAGGAAGGTTTCTTTGGTTCCACCCTGTAGCTTCCAGCTATCGAATACAGCTTTAATACGTGGCTGGCTGTTCATGATGTAGGAAGCCAGTGTATTTGCGTAGTAAGCGGTAGCCCACGAAATGGCATTATTATTTTCCGGAAGGCTCAATGAAGGCAATGCCTGAATAGCATACCAGGCAGGATTTCCGGTAAATTCAACGGTTAGTTTACGGTCGGTTGCCGTCTTACTATGATGATTGAACAGGCTGTCGAGAGAGAAAGTACGTGTTTCTTCTCCACGGACAGGCATCGGAAGCGTTTCTACCAGATGCTCTTTATTACTAAGCACGGGAAGTAGCTGCTGTTCACCATCACTGAAGGTACCGCTGTCGGCTATCATCCGGCATCCCAGTATCTCGTATTTATCACTCACGGTAAACATGAAACTGACACCGATTGTCTTTCCGGCCTCTACGGTAAACTTCTGTTTTTGTGTGCTGATTACCTTTTCCGTCATCGGATCAAAGAGAATCATGCTCACCGTACCGGCCTGCGGCTTTCCGATCATGTTGGAAATGGAGGCGGCAACAGATGTCTTATCTCCGACACGTACGAAACGAGGCAGATTAGGAGTCAGCATAAATTCTTTGCTTGTAGTGGCTTCACCGTCCAGTGTGCCCATCAGCATACCTTTGGTATGAGAGTAACCGCGGAAGTTCCAGCGGGTCAGGCTTTCGGGCATAGTGAAGGAGAAGGAAACTTCGCCTTGTTCATTGGTACGAAGTTGCGGGTAGAAGAAGGCTGTTTCCGCAAGATTCGTACGCAAATCGGCGGGAGCTTCGGGAAGAGTTTCTTCTTCGGATGCGCTGTCCTGCTTGCCTGCCTCTACTGACACTAACTCTGATTCAAATACCGCATCCTCAGCAACACTTCCAACCAAAGCAGGTACATATTTTGCTTCCGCCTTACTTCTCGAAACGCCCCGTATCATCATACTGCCCGTCATTGAGGCCTGCTTTTGCACGCCATATCCTCTGACCATCACTCCCGGCACCATTCCATTCAACGCCTGGTCCATCGACATCGTTCCCTGCGTCACAAAATAGTCATATTCCATTGCCGGTACTTTGAAGTATTTATTATTCCACCAGTAATTGAACGAATTATTACCGAAATATCCGCCCATCCAACTAGAATAAGGGATGATCTGATTATAGAATACACTGAAATTCTGTTTTCTATTCCATATCTTATCCAGCGAAGCATCGTACATAGTTGCTAGCATTTCTGCCTCGGCAGCCTGTCCCTGCGGTGTCTTAATAGTCAGTTTCCATTCTTCTTTCTGTCCGGGACGCAGTTTATCACGGAATACTTCCCATTTCATGGTCAATGTCTTGTCCGGCAGACGCTTTTTCAGCCTTGCCTGTTCCTGATAGACTTGTCCGTCTCTTACCATACAGAAACTTACCAGTACTCCGTCACCATAGCTTTCCTGATATGGATATTTAAAATGTACAATTGTGTCGGACAGATTCATAGTCTTGCTTTCCAGCAACTTATTACCGGAGAATACATTCATCATCACATAAGCATCTTTTTTCGAAGTTCCGAAGCAGAACACGGCCGGATGCGTTGCATCAAATTCCGTATTTGCCTCATAGAACCAAACGGTCGTTTCTACCGGCGGACGGTTATCTTCGCGGGAGAAAAGAATGGTGTTGGCCTCAGCCGTCACTTCTTTGCCCTGTCCATCTTTTACGACTGCTTTCAACACATACGGTCCGGAAGGAAGGTTTCCCCACTCAATCGTCATTTCTTCGTTGGAAGTAAATGTACCTGTTGCAGCCGGATTCTCGTCCAGTTGCTTGAAGTCCGCATCTTTCGCCTGATAGAGGGAGAATGTACCTTTTACTTCAACAGGCTGCCCATTCAGATTCTGTACCTTAAATACAGTGTTAAACGGTTGATTCTTACAGGTCTTCTCTTTTAATTCTGTTTGTAGAATCAGTGAACGGTTACCTGCTGCTATCACATCTGTAGACGACTGTGTTTCACCTGCTACATTGGTTGCAGTAGCCTCTATCGAGTAGCGGTAATAGATTCTGGTATTATTCTTATAGGCGTTATTTTCTTCCAAAAAAACCGGAATCGTAAATTCCCCGTCCTCATTGGCAATTACCTCACCGGAAGCAATCTGCGTACTTTCCGCCAGTCTCCAAAGATCGACAACAGAACGCTTCACTGTATATTTTACCGGAAGGTCTTGCAGCAACACACCGCTATAAGACTGTATCTTACCTTTCACCTCTACCTTATCGCCCAATTGATAACTGCCCTGCTGCTTGTCGAAAGTAATATCAAACGTCGGACGTTTATAGTCCTCCACGCGAATATTCGTTCTTCCCTCGCCAGCTTTCAACGAAAACATCCCATTCAGACAAGCGGATGGCAATGCAAAATCGACAGTAAACGAGCCGAATTCATTGGTACGAACCGCTTTCTGTCCAACTTCCTGATTATTTGCATCCATCAAAACAACAGTATAGTCCTTGTTCGGAAGTACATTTGCCGTATCAGATTTCTGTACATAGGCAATTCCTTTCACATATACGGTCTGACCGGGACGGTACAAAGAACGGTCCGTCAACAAAGTCATTCCTTCGGAGACCTTGTTTTCATCTCCGTAATATCCATAACTTCCACCGTAAATGCTTTGAAACGGCATACCGGTATCGATACCTTTAGCAGCTTTCAAATATCTGTATTCGGATTTCCAGGGGAAGACAACTTTGCCATCTGCCCCAGTTATATATTCCTGCAATACTTTTTCGTCATTCGTATAAAGAGTTATTTTCGCATTCGGTATAGGGTGTCCCGTTTGTCCATCCAGCGTCACTACCTCATATTGATTTCCCGGTAAACGGCAGGTCAATACTTTGAAACGTGTCACATTGAATTTGCTTTCACTGTCTCTCTTGGCACGAATATCCGGAACGATACGCATTACATATTGTCCGACTTCCGGCGCTTTAAAGGTAAATACCGTATCCTGCGTCCGGTAGTCTTCAGGACGAAGAACTGCAAAGTGCTGTTCCTTTATCAACTTCTTTGCCTGATAAAGACGAAGTGTAAATCCATCCAGATTCTTGTGCGAAGCTCTTATTTCGATTTCCTCACCAGGGAAAGCTGTTGCAGCCGCAGTTACATTCAGAAACGGTGACAGGATATCTTCGCGCAAATTCTTCAGAGCGTTAATTCTACGATAACCGGGGTATAAACGGATGGCCTCATCGCAAAGCTGCAAAGCTGACGTTTGCTGTTCTTTTTCAATCGCATAGCGAGCCTGGGCCAAATAAACTTCAGCACAAATACTCTCTGATTTAAATCTGCTTTTCAGTTCATTCAGTGCAGTAACGTAGGTATCTTCTGTTAATCCCGACAATCCTTTCTTCAGTCCGAAAGGCCGGATGTTTCTATCTGAATCACGTCTCCACTCTAAATAGCTGAGCGCTGTCAACACATAGCCTTCTTTCAAACCGGATGCTTTATAAGCAGCAATCATATTTCCATAAATTGCTATAATATCCTGTTTCACCGAAGATTCTTTTTCAGCAGACGAATCTTCCGAAATATCTTCCACCGGAGTGGCACGATCCAATCCCGCTACCTGCTGTAAAGCTACAATACCGCGGGTAGCCAGCAGATGATACATATCATGATGATAGTATTCACTTGTTTCGCCCAACTCAACAAAAGGAATATAAGTACGTGAAGATGTGTTAAGCAATAGTACGGAATCCGCCATTGCTTCCCTTACGTTTGTTCTCACTTTCTCTACAAACATGTTTGCTGTCCACTCCCTCATATCTGCCGAAGGAGCTTCACCTACAATCTCTGTCCGTTGCCGGAGTTGCCATTGATTGTTAAAAGCATACATTGAATAAATCTCGGCTATCAGCGAATGTAATACAGCTCGGTCCATGGGTTGGTCAGTTTGCTTTGCCCACAGTTCCAAACCATTCAGGTTCGTATACAGGCTATCTGGGGTCAGCATATCCCGGTATCTCATCCGCCACATATACGCTTTCAGCATTTGTGGAGAGTTCTTTTCTTTCTCCCCTTTCTGATAAATCTCGCCAGTCAGTTTTATCACAGTCTCAGGCAGGCTCTTCTTTTCTGCCTGCTCCACTTGTTTCCATAATTTGTCGTAAGTTTGTGCCTGCACTGCCGGAATCACTCCCAGACATAATAGCACCAGCATACAAATCTGCCTTATTTTCATAATCTTTCCAGTTTAAGTTTGATATATATCTGTATAAATAACAAAGTAAGGAATAAAAGTTTAAAGATTTATTCTTTTTCAATTAATTTTCAATAATTGTCTTATTTCATCTGATACCAAATTTGAAAAAGAGACAGCAATGTTCGATTTTTAAGATTATATTAGAAATTCAGTTGATCAAAAAATAGTGAACCAGCAAATAATTCGCATAAATAAGTGTAATAATATGCAGAAATATAGACTAATATTACATAAAGGTACGTGAAATATGCATCTTTTCTTACCAACAAAACCTTCGTTGGTTTAAAACCAACGGGATGTTCCTTTTAAACCAACGACTCTTTCCTCACCGAGGAACTTATTTATCACTGGCCAAAAAGTAATAAAAGAGGCATAGGGAGGCTATTTTTCTCTAGTTTATCGACAATAACAAACATGATAACAATAGCATAATGAATCATCAAATTTCAATAAAGTTACCAAATAACCAGTTTAAGATCAAGACAGCTTCAATTTAATCACAAAACCATCCAATTCATAAAAAGAGTAAATATCATAGTTACAAATGCCGAAGCTTTTTCATTCTATATTTATATGATGTTGGCATTAGCGCCTTCCTGACTGTTTAAATATTCCCTTTTTAAGAAGGTCATTTTTTCACCATGAGACCGATATATACACAAATAGAAATAAAACAGGTGAGGAGCTAAAAGAATGTATCGTAATATGGGAAGAAAACAAGAGTATATTATGTGAAAAGAAATACGAAAATAAAAATGGAAGAAAACAACAATATACTTTTTGATCTTTGATTTTCCCCTATTTAGTTCTATCTTTGTCTATGTTTCATATAAAAATGTAATTTAGATGGACGAGAGATTCAGACGATACCCGATAGGAATACAGAATTTCGAAGATTTGCGAAATAATGGTTATGTGTACGTTGATAAAACGGAGTTAATTTACCGTTTGACAAACACAAATAAGGTTTATTTTTTAAGCCGTCCCCGACGATTCGGGAAAAGTCTGCTAGTATCTACACTCGAAGCTTATTTTTCCGGAAAGAAAGACTTGTTCAACGGATTGGCAATGGAAACTCTGGAAAAAGAATGGGCTGTTTATCCGGTGCTACATATTGATTTCAGTGTGAGTAAATATATGACTGCCGAAGCGTTATCAGCCGTCATTAATTACCAGTTACTGCAATGGGAAAAATTATATGGACGCGAAGAAGGAGAAACGACTTTCAGCCTTCGTTTAAAGGGAATCATACAACGCGCATATACACAGACCGGCAAACCAGTTGTGATACTTGTAGATGAATATGATGCTCCCATGCTGGACAGTAATAACAATACGGAATTGCAAATAGAAATTCGTGATATTATGCGCGATTTCTTCAGCCCTTTGAAAGCGCAAGGCCAATATATCCGTTTCCTTTTTATCACAGGTATCAGCAAATTCAGTCAAATGAGTATCTTTAGCGAACTGAACAACTTGCAAAATATCAGTATGTGGGATGAATATAGCGCTATATGCGGCATTACCGAACAAGAGGTACACACACTGCAAATCGATATCGAACAGATGGCTCAAGCCAATAACGAAACATATGAAGAAGCTTGTACTCATCTGAAACAACAATATGACGGATATCATTTTAGTGAAAATAGCGAGGATATTTATAATCCATTCAGTCTGTTCAATGCTTTCGCACAAAAAAAGTATTCCAATTTTTGGTTTTCTACCGGTACTCCCACTTTTTTGATAGATCTCCTACAAGAAAGTAACTTTGATATCCGTGAGTTGGATGACACTACTGCTACAGCAGAACAATTTGATGCTCCCACTAATAGAATTACCGACCCTCTTCCAGTACTTTATCAAAGCGGCTATCTCACTATTAAAGGATATGACCCGAGTTTTCAGCTCTATACCCTAGCTTACCCCAACAAGGAAGTCAGGAAAGGATTTCTCGAATCTCTCATGCCTGCTTATGTACATTTGCCCGCACGAGAGAATACATTTTATATAGTATCATTTATTAAAGACTTACGTGCCGGAAATTTGGATGGATGCCTGGAAAGACTAAAGTCCTTCTTCGCTTCTATCCCTAATAAGTTAAATAATAAAGAAGAGAAACATTACCAAACCATCTTCTATCTATTTTTCAGGCTGATGGGGCAATATATAGATGTGGAAGTAGATACAGCTATCGGAAGAGCTGACGCCATTGTAAAATTACAAGATACCCTTTATGTCTTTGAATTTAAAGTGGACGGTACACCGGAAGAAGCATTGGCGCAGATTAATAGTAAGGAGTATGCCATTCCCTATCAGGTGGGAGACTGGAAAATAATAAAAGTGGGGGTAAACTTTGATAGTGCGACAAGAACTATCGGAACATGGAAAACAGAAAGATAAAGAACGCGGATTAACCACTATACAGCCTAAATGACAGAATAAAAAGTGGGGATAACGTTTTCAATAACGCATCCCCACTCAAGCTTAGTTAATGTACTGAATCTCATTTTTCAATTCTGTACCCCCATGAAAGCATTTCGTTGCGACCTACTTCACTGAGGATTTTTCTAATTAATGAACTCATTTTCTTTGCCATAATCTTTAAACCTTTAAAATTACTAATACCTGAAAACTAAAAAACTTAAATCTTCTCTTTGGGGAGTATGCCAAGTGTTGAGTATCCCCAAACATGTACATCGGCATTGCCGATCTTTCTAAACAATCTTTCTAACTTTTTCATTTTGTTATCCTCCTAATTACATGTTTTATAACACAAAAATACGACCATTGTTTATAGATTGAGCCGAAAAAGGAAAGAAATTTATGTTTTATAGCATATTAATTGATTTGCATCAATTAATTTATTTGTTATAAGGCAGAATTATAATTTCAATGGCAGCAAATATGACAAAAAGGCACGGAAGATAATCTTCCATGCCTTTTTACTATATGATACCTATTATATAAATAGGAAAAGAATCCTTATTTCGTCGGAGTCTGTGCTAATGTAGCCACCAGGAAGTCATAGAACTTCTGTACGGTAGGAATCAAAGCTCTTTCATCCGGTGAGTGCGGCGAACGCAATGTCGGACCAAATGAAATCATATCCAACCCCGGAATGATAGCACCGATAATACCACATTCCAAACCTGCATGAATTACTTTCACTGCGGGTTCTACTCCAAACTGCTGTTTATAAGATTCCTTCATCGCATGCAAAATAGGTGATTCAACGTTCGGCTGCCATCCTGAATAGCCGCCAGTCATTTCTACCTTCATGCCTGCCATAGAGAAGCAAGACTCAAGACTGGTAGTCAGATACTCTTTCATACTATCGCTGGAGCTACGGGCCAGAATCTTAATCTCAGCCTTACCACCGCCAATCGTAATGATAGCCAGATTAGAAGATGTTTCCACCGTATCGGGAACGGTCGGAATCATACGGGTCACACCATTCTGACAAGCAAAGATGGCATCAATCAGATTATCCTGAATTTCTTCGGGCACTTCACCGGCAGGAAGCTCCACACGTTCTGCCGTAAAGCTGATCGGAGTTTCGATTGCAGAGAACTCTTCATTGAACAAGTCTTCGCAATATTTCACCAAGCCCAGCAGTTCCTCTTCGTTTTCAGCAGGAATGGCAAGTACCGCACATGCCTCACGAGGAATCGCATTGCGCATATTACCACCGTCCCAGCTTACCAGGCGGGCTTCATAGCTGGCAACCGCTTCACGCACGAAACGTACCAACAGCTTATTGGCATTGGCGCGCCCTTCATTGATTTCCAATCCGGAGTGTCCACCACGCAAACCTTTCAGACTTACTTTAACAGCGACGTCGCCTTCTTCGGGAGCTACTTCCTTATATTCCAGCGTAGCAGTCACATCCATACCACCGGCACAACCGATATACAGTTCGCCTTCGTCCTCAGAGTCAAGATTCAGCAGGATTTCTCCGTTTACCGTACCCGGTTTCAAGCCGAATGCACCGTACATTCCGGTTTCTTCATCTTTAGTGATCAATGCTTCCAGCGGACCGTGTTTCAGATCATTCGCTTCCAGTACAGCCATGATAGCAGCTACACCCAGTCCGTTATCAGCACCCAGCGTAGTACCTTTGGCTTTTACCCAGTCACCGTCTATATAAGTTTCGATAGGATCTTTTTCAAAATCATGAACTGTATCATTATTCTTCTGAGGAACCATATCCATGTGTGCCTGAAGAATTACACCTTTCCGGTTTTCCATGCCCGGAGTTGCCGGTTTACGGATAATCACATTACCCGCTTCGTCTACGAAAGATTCCAGTCCCAAGCCTTTTCCGAAGTTAATCAGAAATTCAGTCACTTTCTCCATGTGTCCGGACGGACGGGGAATCTGAGTCAACGAATAAAAATGCTTCCACACATTCTGTGGAGCTAAAGAAAGAATAGTACTCATAACAAATCTATTTTTATTAAGTGATTACTTTCGCTGTCTATTGGTAAACGGCAAAGCCGCCAAACCATATACACCCAACAAAACTACCAAAAAAGTTTGAATACCATGCACAATTAGAGCAAATATTCCGGCATCCGTCACATTTACTCCGTAAAGCATCATCATCTCCATGATAGCAAAATGCCACGGTCCCGCCCCGTTGGGAGTCGGCACAATAACAGCAAACGTACCGCCGACAAACATTACCAGTGCCGCAAGAATGCCCAAATGAGCAGTGAATGCAAAACAATAGAACGTAAAATAGAAATGAAAAAAATAACAAGCCCAGATGGCCAATGTATAAAATATGAACAAAGGAATATTGCGTACTCCTTTCAAAGACATGATTCCTTCCCAAATATTCAACACAAAGCCTTTCACCCGTTCATAGAAAAACAGCGTTTTCCTTAAATAATAAAGAAGCACCACCACCCCGATAAAACAAAACAGGACGATATAAAACCATACCGAAGTCAAAAGATAAGCAAAAGAAGGTATCTTGGTCCCCGTATTTTCAAGGAAAGTGACAAACACCGGCATTTGCAGCAATACAGTAATACCGGTAATCAGAAAAATGGTCAATGTATCTACCAGTCGCTCCGTCACCACTGTCCCCAGCGATTTGGCAAACGAGACATTATCATACTTCGCCAACACCCCGCAACGACTCACCTCCCCTATCCGGGGAACGACCAAGCTGGCGGCATAAGAAATAAAGATGGCATTCACACAGTCGCTTCTTCTGGGGAAAGCATCCAGCGGCCCCAGCGTCTGCCGCCACCGCCACCCGCGAAATACCTGAGCAAGCACCCCGAACAAGAGCGAAAAAAGCATCCACCACCAGTTCGTACCATGCCGTAATACCTCGCCGACCCTGCTGAAATCAAAGTCGCGATAAACCCAGTATAGAATAAAGCCGCCTAAAACGATCGGTAATATCAGCTTCAGCGTCTTTTTTAGTAGTTTCTTCATCCTTAATTCTTCATTCTTCATTTAAAAGAATTACCTTTGTCGGCTGCAAAAGTAATTATTTAGTTGGTAAATGAAATTAGTAAAGCCTAAAAAGTTTCTCGGACAGCACTTTCTGAAAGATCTGAAAGTAGCGCAGGATATTGCCGATACAGTCGACACCTTCCCCGAACTGCCTGTATTGGAGGTAGGACCGGGTATGGGAGTATTGACCCAGTTTCTGGTAAAAAAAGACCGGTTGGTAAAAGTCGTTGAAGTAGACTACGAATCGGTTGCCTATCTCCGTGAAGCCTATCCGTCACTGGAAGATCACATTATCGAAGACGATTTTCTGAAAATGAACCTTCACCGGTTGTTCGACGGAAAGCCTTTCGTACTGACCGGTAATTACCCGTACAACATCTCCAGCCAGATCTTTTTCAAGATGCTGGAAAACAAGGACATCATCCCTTGCTGTACCGGAATGATACAGAAAGAAGTAGCCGAACGTATCGCTGCCGGACCGGGCAGCAAAACCTACGGCATCCTGAGCGTACTGATACAGGCATGGTATAAAGTAGAATATCTCTTTACCGTCAGCGAACATGTTTTCAACCCGCCCCCAAAAGTGAAAAGTGCCGTCATCCGCATGACCCGCAATGATACCAAGGAACTGGGATGCGACGAAAAACTGTTCAAACAAGTGGTGAAGACCACCTTCAACCAACGGCGCAAAACATTACGCAACTCTATCAAGCCGATTTTAGGCAAAGATTGTCCGCTGACGGAGGATGCATTATTTAACAAGCGCCCGGAACAACTGTCGGTGGAAGAATTCATCAGTCTGACCAACCAGGTGGAAGAAGCGCTGAAAACAGCCACCGCATCCGGTAACTGACCGATAGTGAGCGAAACCCGTAATTTGTAAAACGTTTAATCGTAAACAAAAAGATGAACGAGGAATACATTGACAACGTAAAACACCTTATCGAGCAAAAAGATGCCGATAAGGTTAAAGAACTTCTTGTCGACCTTCATCCCGCCGACATCGCTGAATTGTGTGATGACCTGAACCCGGAAGAAGCCCGGTTTGTCTACCGCCTGCTCAACAATGAAACCGCGGCCGACGTACTCGTCGAAATGGATGAGGACGTTCGTAAAGAGTTCCTCGAAATGATCCCTTCGGAAACAATCGCCAAGCGCTTTGTGGACTACATGGACACGGATGATGCCGTAGACCTGATGCGTGACCTCGACGAAGACAAGCAGGAAGAAATTCTTTCGCACATCGAAGACATCGAACAGGCAG
>OGUQ01000498.1_pt1 | contig 38473 bp, 38 predicted proteins | sample 1574701 | NCBI WGS metagenome assembly OGUQ01 (sample SAMEA2582087, study PRJEB24529) | metagenome | biome: Human gut stool | place: China | collected 2011 | reverse complement strand
TTTTACCATATTTTGGCTCTTTTTATTTAGTGTGAACTTTAAAGGTATTATAATCAATTACTTTTCTTTTTTTATTCTATATAATTATAAATAAATTTAGAAAGATAAAAGTTAAAACTCATCTTATCATCCATAGCACAAGCTATACCATTTCTAAAGACAGCAAATGGTGAAGAATGTAATAAATCATCTTGAATAGTTTTATTATTATCTATAAAATTTTGAATCTTCTCAGCATCAGAAATACTATATACTCAAATAACAATATCATCAAATCTAATATGAGATCCTATTTTTAATTGATGAATTATATTCCCACGAGCCATAAAAGTAAACAATTCGTTAGCACCCTGATATAAATATTCTGGTTTTAAAGGAATATACATTTTAACTGGATCAACGTTTCCAAATGTTCTATTTGGGCAGTTTACAAATTGACATTTTCATCTACAAAAACATCTATATTTTCAATATCTTTAAATTATAAAATCCAATAATGAAACAACTGACTAGTCTCTATTCTTTGATACTCCAAAGGAACACCTAAATTAATTAACATGTGGTAAATATTATCTTCATTAATATCTTTCTCCTCGGCAATACTACCAACACTCTTCAAAAAATCATCACACAACTTTAACCTATTCATTATTTAATTCCCTCAATAAAAATTCTAAAGTATCTTCTAAATCCTCTCTTTCTTCATCACTTTCATACAAAGAATCATCATCTTTAGGTAATTCTATATACTCATTTTCATTAATTTTAACCTTCATTATTACTCTTTTTTAAAACAAAATATTTACAATCAACAGCACAATTGTTTTTTAAATAACTATCTAAATTTTTAAAATTATTTAAATCTTTAACTTTCTTATTCTTAGAATCATAGAAGCCCTTCAATCTAAGCTTACCATATGCTATATCTCCTACAATATAATCATAATCACTAAAATAATCCGTACACTTTTCAATAAATTCATCTTTATCAAAAGCATCTCTATAATTTTTAACAATATCATATTTAAAATTATTTATTTCAATCATTATTACCTCCTAATCATTAGAAAAAGCCGATTTAATTTGATTATATTTATTAACACTACTACGAACATTCCAAGTCATTACTCCACCATTAAGCCCAGCATCATTAAGACCTCTTATTTGATCAGCAATTTTACTTGCATCATAAACAACGGTAGGATTCCAATTCGGCGTATCATAAGCCGTAATCCATGTTCTAGCAATAGCTGGTGTAGGAATTTCTTTTTGCCTTGCAGCAGCCGTTTTACCCCAATCATTCATTGTTTGATATGGATTATTCCATCTAACAGGATTATTATCAAAATGATCAGTATATGGCATAGCACTAATTACATCAACAATATTTGATATAGCAGGCCAATATTGACCATAAGCAGTAACATAAGTATTAGAACACTCTCCAAAAACATCTACCGAAAAATAAACATTAGCCTTATGTATTTGATCTGCAGCATAGAACAAAAAGTTTTGAATAGCTTCAGCCTTTTCCTCATCATATATATTTTTAAAATCAGTACCACCAGAAGTAGACATCTTATAAGCATCTTCAGGAAACCTAACATAATCAAATTGTATCTCATTAAATTTCATTTCTCTAGCAGCTTCAAGTGCTAAATTAACATTATACTCCCAAGCCCCTCTACTATAAGCTGATGGCCACAACCTACTTGAAGAACTAGAAACAATACAATCATCAGGATGATCTTTCCCATAATGTGAATCATTAAATACAACAATCCTACCTATAACATAAAAACCAGCATCTTTAATTTTCTTTATAGCATTTTGATAATCACTAAAACTATTTATAGCATTTTTATACGCCGTAGGAGAATATTCACGTGCCACATTCGATTCATAAGCAAGAACACCATCCTTAATATCAACAACCATAGCATTAATACCAGTATTCTTAGCCAAATCAATATATGTATCAACATTCTTAATAACACTACCATTTAAATATATTGCATTAGCTTTCTTCAACAACTTATTATCCTTAAAACTAGGTTTATCATAAGGATAATAATCTAATGAACTAGCCATACCACCATATAATTCTCTAGAATATTTTCTATCTTTATGAGTATCATATACACCATTTTCATTATAAACTTCCTTAGCCTCTTCCAAAGTATCAACTAAATACTTAGAATATACCCAACCTGATATATCATCTTTTTTTATTTTATACATATTAACAAAGCCATTATCATCTATCTTATCATAATCTAATATATCTAACTTATTTCCCTTCTTAATAAAAGATTCAATCTTTGCATCTTCATTATTTTCATATACCGTAACAGAAGTTCTAACATACTTTTCTTTCTCTAAAACAATATCTTTTTTATTCTTAACAACATTATTATTTAAAATATAGTATTCATTATCATTATACTTTATTTTTAAATACTCTAAATCATCAATAACTTTTATTTTATCATTTGAAGTAACCTCACTACCCCTAACAATTTTATCAACATCATTCAAAGTCTCATTCTCTTCATCATATGAATATAACAAAGCGTTATTAGTATTAGATGCTATATAATAAGTATTAGTAATTAATACATCTTTTGTTTTAGATATAATCTTAATTAAACCTATCAATAGTAAAACAAATATAATTAAAACAATAACTAATCTTTTAAGCTTTAACTTTCTTTTTTTCTTTTTCTTTCTCACTACTTCTCTACCCATTAAATATCACCATATTTAGTATAACACAATAATATATTTTTTACTAACTATTTTAAAAAAATTACTAATAAAAACAGAGTTGTATTTTAAAAAAAGAAGTGCTGTAATTTCAAAACAAAAAAAATAAAAAGATATTTATAAGCGTTCATTATAAATATCTAATTGACAAATAAATTACCAAACATTAAAAAATAAAATTTAATATAGATATGTGCACTTAGTTTTAAAAATGCCTCCGAATCTACACTTTTTGACGTGGAATAAAATTTCCTTGTCGTATATTAATATAACATATTTATCAAAAATAAATAGTTATAAGCCATTGAAAAATGTTCGCTTTCTATTGAAAATACACATTTTATAGTAAATTGCACTTATTTGTACACTTTAGATTGATTTAACGATAAAAACAGAGTTATATCATAATTAACTCCGTTTCTTTATTTTGTTCTGCAACGATAATATTATCCACACTTTTATTTTCTTTCACAAGTTTATCCTTTAATGTATTTAAAGCTAATTCCTTAGTATTATTTTCTTCAGATAAATGTGCCAAAAATATATACTTAGTCCTAACACCTATAAATTTAGTTAAATATTTAGCTGAATCATAATTAGACAAATGTCCCTTATCCGATAAAATTCTTTGTCTAAGTTCAAAAGGATAAGGACCATTATTAAGTAATTCAACATCATGATTACTTTCCATTATATATACATCTTTATTCTCTAACAATTCAAAATATTTTTTATTAATATATCCAGTATCTGTTATATATACTAAAGATTTACCATTATTACTAAGTACATAGCCAACAGAACCCTTAGCATCATGACTAGTACTTATAACATCTATTACTAAATCATTAATAGTAATTCTACCTTCTTCTATAAACTTATAATTAATAATATAATCTAAATTATCATGCATAGGCTTTGTCATATAAATAATAGCACTAGTTTTTTTCTGTAAAACTTTAAGTCCATTAATATGATCAGAATGAGTATGTGTAAGTAGTATAGCATCCAACTTATCAGCAGATACCCCAATACTTTCTAATTTACTAACTATATATTTAGCACTATTACCTGCATCAATTAATATCTTAGATTTATCAGTTTCTATATATGTAGTATTACCTTTACTACCAGATGATAAAACCTCTATTTTCATTAGTATAAACTATAAGGGTTCACGTGATACCCCCCTCCATAAGGTGGACTACCTATCCATACTCCAAAATGTAAGTGTGTACCAGCTACAGAATTAGAACCATAAGCAGGTATAGGGTAAACATTACCCGTATTACCCATCGTTCCTATTTTTTGACCTCTAGATACCGTTTGACCAGGTCTAACATAAACTTTATCCAAATGCATATATGCCGTATAATAACCTCTAACATTATGATTAATTATAACATTATTACCAGCCTTACCATTACAATTTAAGTTACCAACAACACATCCTGTTCCAACTGACTCAACAGTTCCATTATTAGCAGCATAAATAGCAGAACCATGACCAACATATATATCTATAGCATCATGAAAAAATCCCCATCTATAACCATAACCTGAAGAAATAGTATAAGGTTTAGATGTAGGCCAAGCCCAATATGACAAATCAGCAACATAAGGAATATATTTATCACCTTTAACTAAAATTTGACTAAGAGAAGGTTTAATTTCAATAGAACCTACCAAAGCAACATCCGCTAACTGACCATTTATATATTGATATTTCCTAGTAACCTTATCAAGACCATCTTCACCATCTCGCTCAACATAAGAGTAACCTACAACCAAATCACTATCATACTTAATATCCGTAGCATACTTATGAACTTCAAGAGCAACACCATGTTTTTCAACCACTATAGACAAAACAGGATTAATTAACCCAACATTAACAACTTGACCCTCATAAAGTAAATTATTTTCACTAGTGAAACTTGTATTAGCAATTAAAAATTCCTGAGTATTAAGTTTATTAGCCATAGCAACATCAGCAATAGTATCCCCATATTTAACAACATAAGTATCTTGTTCCTCAGTAGTACCATATAATAAATATTTAGTCAAATCATCTGCATTAACAAATATCTCTTCATCTGTTGAAATATAATCTTCCCTATAAGTTACTTTTTCTTTAATATAAATACTTTCAACAATTTCACCAACATCAACAATTTCTTCCTGACTAGATGACATAAATTTATCATAAACTTCCTCATTAACAAAAGCCTTAATTAACTTTAATATAGCATCATCAAATATATCTTTATTTAACACATTTATTACTAAAGGATCTTTCTCTTCTTCCTTAGAATAAGTAATAGTTACCTCTATACCTTTTATAGTAAAATTCTTAGTATCTACCAAGTCTCTATATATTTTCTCATTAGAATCAATCTTATCATCATAAGTAATTGTCTTTTTAATCTCAACTCCCTTAGGAGTATATATAGTATTTACATTGTATTTTTCTTTCAATTTATTCTCCTGTTCATTTATATATCCATTAAAATCATCAACAGAAGATACAACCCCTATCTTTTTACCATCCAAATAAACAGCATAAACTTCCTTAGGATTATTCTTAATAAATTTAATGTTATTACCAAGTAATATAACAGACAAAGACAAAACAATAGTAATTAATACTAGCCCTATAGTCCATTTATTTTTCACTAGTTCCACCATCCTTTTTAAGAGATAAAAAAGTTGAAGTTTTTTTCTTAAATAACATATCAATAACTGCCGTAGGACCATTACGATGTTTAAGTATTATTAACTGTATAGCTGAAGGAATACTATCATCGTTAGGAACATCAGAAGACACCTCTGAAGCATGAAGAGCAGCAACTATATCAGCATCCTGCTCTATAGCACCAGATTCTCTCAAATCACTAAGAACTGGTTTTTTTTCTTCTCTTTTTTCAACACTTCTTGATAATTGTGACAAAGCAATTACGGGCACCTCTAATTCTAATGCCATAGTTTTTAACTTTCTTGATATTTCAGACACTTCCTGTTGTCTTGCTCCAGCATACCTATTAGATGATTCAATCAACTGCAAATAGTCAATAATAACCAAGCCAAGTCCCTCACCTTGTGCCGATAATCTTCTACATTTAGCCTGAATTTCACTAGCCGTTATTCCACCAGCATCATGAAAATATATATTCGTATCAGCCAAAGTAGCCATAGCTTCATTAAGTCTACGATAATCTTCATTTTCAAGTCTACCAGTTTGCAATTTTTTATTATCTATTTGTCCCAACGAACTTATCATACGAAGTACCAATTGTTCAGCAGGCATCTCTAATGAAAAAATAGCAATATTTTTCTTAGTAGTCTTAGCAGCATTAACAGCAATATTTAAAGCAAATGCCGTTTTACCAACAGCAGGACGAGCTGCAATTATTATAAGTTGCGTAGGATGCAAACCTTCTGTAACGTAATCTAAATCTTTTAACCCTGTTGTTAGTCCAGTAATTTTACCCTTATTTTTAACTAACATATCCAAATCTTTTTGTGTCTTATCTAAAACATCTCTTATATTTCTAAATTCAGTAGTTCTTCTTGTCTTAGACACATCCAATATCTCTTTTTCAGCAAGTTCTACCAAAGAAGAAACATCAACCTCATCTTGATTAGCATTCTTAATAATTTCAGTAGATACTTCAATCATTTTTCTCAAAGTATATTTTTCTAATACTGTTGATATATAATATTCAATATTAGCACCAGTAGAAACACTATCTGTTATTTCTGATAAATATTCCACACCACCAACTTGATTTAACAACTTCCTATCAACAAGAGCTGTCGTTACCGTATTTATATCAACAGGCTCTTTTCGATCATATAAATCTTTAATAACCTCAAATATTTTAGCATTCTTATCTAAATAAAATGCTTCCTTATATACCTCTTCACAACCCTTTTGTAAAGAAGAATATGACCAAAACATAGAACCAATAATACCTTTTTCAGCATCTATATTATTTGGTAATCCTTTATTATTCATTAAGTTCACCTACTTACTTCTTAATTCAATTTCTAATTCAGCAATTATTCCCTTATATAATTCTATTTTTATCAAATGACATCCCAAAGTATTAATTGGCATATCTAATTTAACTTGTTTCTTTATAATATTATATCCAAGTTTATTAACACTATCAACAATTTGTTTAGAAGATATAGTACCAAAAACTTTACCACCAACACCACTTGATACATCATAAACTATTTTTTCTTTCTCTAATTTATCTTTTAACTTTAAAGCAGAATCTCTTAAATTACTTTCTCTTATCTCGTTATTCTTAATATCTGTATCTAATCTTTTACTACTTTCTTTAGTATGTTTAACAGCATATCCATTCTTAATCAAAAAATTAGTAGCATATCCATCAGATACCTCTTTTATTTCATTAGTTTTACCTTTTCCCTTTAAGTCTTTTATAAAAATAACTCTCACACAATCACTCCCATTCCAACAACATAAAAATAATCAGATTTTTTATGTAATATTATTGTAACATAAAATTATAATTATGTCATTAAAATATTATTATAGAGTAATATATATAATAATGATTTTTATTGATATTTTTCATACAATATTATATAATTAGTTAGTACAGGAGATGATTAAATGATTGTTCAATTATATAAGAAAATAAGAAACTTATTTTATAATAAAAAAAACAAATGGAAACAATACTATACAAAAACACCAGATAAAATCAAATATGATACTGGTTCATTAATAGATGCCATTATGTTATCAGCCACTATGTACCCAAACAACGTTGCAATTGACTACTACAACGTCCAATTCACTTATAAAGAATTAATTGATGAAATAAAAAAATGTGCTAAATCACTTAAAAGATTAGGAATAAAAGAAGATGATGTTGTTACTATATGTATGCCAAACACTCCAGAATCTGTAATAATGTTCTATGCCATAAATATGGTTGGTGCCGTCGCTAACATGATACATCCATTATCTAGTGAAAAAGAAATAGAATTTTATCTAAACAAATCTGAAAGCAAAATCATTTTAACCATAGATATAACATACTTCAAAGTAATAAATGTAATAGAAAACACTAAAATAGAAAAAGTAATTGTAACATCTGCCACAAAATCAATGGGACTCATCGTAGATTGTGCTTACTGGCTATTTAAAGGCAGAAAAGAAGTATTAAAAGATGATAAAGTATTAACATGGGATAAATTTATAAAAGTCGGAACTTACTATAATGAAGAATATTATATCAAAAGAAATGCTAATGATTTAGCCATAATACTTTATAGTGGTGGAACAACTGGTAAACCAAAAGGAATTATGTTATCAAATCTATCATTCAATGCTGGTGCTATTCAAAGTAGATATATGTCTGACACTATGAAACCTGGTAATTCATTTCTTACAATACTACCTAATTTTCATGCGTTTGGTATAGGAATTAGCACACATACTCCACTATATAATGGTATGCGAATTATTTTAGTACCAAAATTTGACATGAAAAAATTTGGAAAAATAATAAAAAAATATAAACCAAACGTTATTGCCGGAGTACCATCATTATATGATGCGCTAACTAAAACAAAGTTAAATAAAAAAGATTTAACATGTCTTACACTAGCCGTATGTGGTGGAGATGCCATAACAACTGAAAATAAGAAAAAAGTAAATGCTTTTCTTAAAGCTCATGGTTCCAAAACAGACTTAAGATGCGGATATGGCCTTACAGAATGTGCTGGTGCTTGTTGTCTATCACCAGAAGGAATGGAAAATAAAAAAGATATTATAGGCATTCCTTTTCCAAACTGCACATATAAAATAATCAGCCCAGAGACACATAAAGAATTAGGAATAGATGAAGATGGAGAAATATGTATTAATGGTCCAAATGTCATGTTAGGATATTTAAATGAGCCAGAAGAAACAGCTAACACATTAATAAAACACACAGATGGAAAAATATGGTTACATACAGGAGATGTAGGTTGTATCGATAAAGATGGATTATTATATTTCAAATCCAGAATCAAAAGAATGTATATAACAAACGGTTATAATGTATACCCAAGTTATATTGAAGAAATACTAAAACAACACGAAAGTATATACATGGCAGCTGTAATAGGCATACCTCATCCATATAAAGGAGAAGTAGGAAAATGCTTTATCGTCCTAAATGAAGGATTAAAACCTACATTTGAAATCAAAAAAAGTATAAATAAACACCTAAAGAAAAACCTAGCATCATACGCCATTCCTAAAGAATTCGTCTACGTTGATTCCTTGCCTATGACATTAGTAGGAAAAGTATCATATAAAGATTTAAAATAAAAGTAGGAGGGCACATGAAAAAAATTATAACTAATTTCTTAAATGACATAAAAAAAGAAATAGAAAATACCAAAAAAGAAAAAAGTATAAAAAAACAAATACCAAATTTGTTAACACTAACAAGAGGAATATCGCCTATTATTATAATACCAACCCTATTATCAAATAATATTAAATTAGCTATAATCGAATTGATAATATTTGCCTTAACTGACTTATTTGATGGAAGAATAGCCAGAAAATATAATTGTGTATCAGAATTTGGAATTAAATTAGACTGTGTATGTGACAAAATATTTGTAATAGGATTAATTATCCCATCAATTACCAAATATCCTATATTGCTCATAAATTTACTTTTAGAATTTGCAATAAGTTACATTAATCTACAATCAGAAGCAAAAAATAATAAACCAAAATCCACTATAAATGGAAAAGTAAAAACAGCTCTATTATTTACAACACTAATATTAACATATATACCAAAACTAGATTTTAAAATAATATTTATTGCTATACTAACAACCTTGGTAGCACAAATATCTGCATTAAATGAATATAGAAAAATAGATAAAGAAAAAGATAGAAAAAAAGAAAAAACAACAACGTAATTAATTAAACTACTTTGTTGTTTTTATTTTTGAATAAAGAACACTAACTTCTTTATTAGTAAGCTTACGATATTCACCTACGCGTAATCCTACCAAATCTAAATCAGCATATTTTTCCCTTTTAAGTTTTAAAACATCATATCCCAATACTTTAAACATATTCTTTACTTGATGATTTTTACCTTCATGAATAGTTAATACAACAATAGATTTATCCGTTTTTTTATTATAACTCTTTAATTTTACTTTAGCTGGATAAGTCTTCTTTCCATTAATAATAACACCATTACGTAAAGTTTTAATATCTTTTCCCGTAACAAGACCATCAACTTTAACAACATATGTTTTCTCAATGTTACTAGATGGATGCATTAACTTATTAGCAAGTTCCCCATCATTAGTAAGTAAAAGAACCCCTGTCGTATCATAATCCAGTCTACCAATTGGATATATTCTTGCATCAGTTTCAATTAAATCAACAACCGTTTTTCTACCACAAGGATCACTTACAGAAGATATAACACCTCTTGATTTATTCAAAATATAATACTCATAATTCTTATTTTTATCTAAAACATCACCACAAACAGTAATAACATCTTTCTTAGTAACTTTAGTACCTAATTCACGAACAATCTCCCCATTAACTTTAACCTTACCATCTAAAATTAATTTTTCAGCTTCTCTTCTTGAAGCATATCCCAAATTAGAAATAACCTTTTGAATTCTCTCCATATATAACACCTCTCAAAACATTAATAAGATTATATATCATATAAAGAAAATAAGCAACTTATACATTATCTTTTACATTCAATAATTGAATATAAAACATTATCTTTATCCTTAATCAAAAATTGTATATTATCAACTTTATCTTTTCTTAAAACATAAACATCTTGACCATATTTAATTTCTTTCTTATATATAATTCTAAATTTATCAAATTCCTCATCAAAATCCATCAACTCAGCAATCAAATCAAGATAATTTAAATTATGCATATGACCATTAATATCCATATCACTTTTTCTAATCTCTACTTTTTTGCTTATATCAAAATTTTCTTCCTCTTCTATTCTTCCAAGTTCTGAAACTTTTATAGCCTCTTTTTGTTCAGGAGAATATATATCCACATATTCCCTTGTAATAGGTACAATTTGTTTAGTCAAAAGGTTAATAATAATCCACTTAGATGTTGCATTAATACACTTCTTACCATTAATATATATTTCAAAATCTTTATATGCAAATTTTGAATCAGAATACTTAGCCCATGTTCTAACTTCTATTTCATCATTATACTTAGGTCTTTCCAAAATTTCCAAATCCCACTCCACTAAAACCCATGTTAATTTATTTTTATATATTTCTTCAATACCTTGATTAATATCAATAGAATGTAAAGATGCCGTATTCTCAAGACATTCTAATATAGCTTTATTTTTCATTTTAAATTTTTTATTTACTGAATTTATTCCTACTAAAAATTTATGTTTATATATCATATTTTCTCCATTCTAATATTTCATAACATATACTACTCACACTCATAACTAACATACTACAAAGCAAAAGAAAAAGCAACAAGTCACTTTTTAATAGTTAATAAAATCCTGAAAAATAACACACTATACCATCCACAATATATTTAACCAATTTTTCTTGATATTCTTCACTTTGAAGCAAATATCTATCATCTGGATTAGATAGAAAACCTGTTTCAATCAACACACCCGGAACATTAATTTGCTTATACATATAATATTCATTATTTTTCTTTTCATCACGAACCAACTTAGAATGCTTTTTTAAAGTATTAGTTAAAGTCTTAGCAATAACCTCATTTTCCTTTACTCTATCATTGTAAAAAATCTGTATACCCCTCCATTTATCACCAATAATAAAATTCTGATGTATAGAAAGATACATATCAGCTTTAGACTTATTAATAAGAATAGCCCTATTTGTTAAATCATTTTTCTTTCTACCTACCTTAGTAACAGATAAATCCTTATCACTATCTCTCGTTAAATAGACAGTAGCTCCCCTAGAAATTAATTCCCTTTTCAATTTCTTAACTATCTGCAAATTTATATCCTTTTCTAAAATGTCATTATATGAAGAACCTGCATCAACGCCACCATGACCAGCATCTAAAAATATAACTTTACCCAACAATTCATATCCATTTATAAAAGCATTAACTTTAGATAAAAAAGAAACAAAAACGAAGAAACACATAATCATTATAAATCCATACTTTTTCATAATAAATTATATGCCAAATTATAGCATATATAAAAGAAAAATGGTTTTATAACCATTTTTAAAACTAATTTAAAGCATCTTTTAGTTTAGTTCCAGCCTTAAAGTTAGGAACAACTCTAGCTGCAATTTTAACTTCTTCACCAGTTTGAGGATTACGTCCAGTACGAGCTTCTCTTTTCTTAGCAGAAAAAGTACCAAATCCAACTAATGTTACTTTTCCTTCTTCTTTTAATCCTTTTTCTACTCCTTCTAACATTGCATCAAGAGCTCTAGCTGCATCTGCTTTTGTTAAATCTGCTTTTTCAGCAATATAATCTACTAAACTTGCTTTTGTCATTATATTTATACCTCCATCCTTTACTAAGCACATACTATGCTTATATGCTTATGAATATAAATTAACACAAATATACAATAAAATCAAGCATTTTACACAACAATTACACAAAAAATAAAAAAGTTCTATTTCTAGAACTAAATTACTATTGCAATCATGGTAGAACTACCTTTATTAATAATTTTTGTAAGTGTCTGACACAGTTTATACCTTACACTTTCAGGCATCATAGATAGTTTAGCTTGAATCCCCTCTTGAACAATAACATCTAGACTTCTTCCAAATATTTCACTCTTCCAAATATCATTTCCTTCTTTATTATTAGTCAAATAATTTATTAATTCCTTACTCTGAAGTTCACTACCTATAATAGGTTCAAACGTAGACTCAACTTCAACTTTAATCATATGTATAGATGGTGCTTTAGCCTTAAGCTTAATACCATATCGTCCACCCTGTTTAATAATTTCAGGTGTCTCCAATTTCATATCACTTAATGATGGTGTAGCAATTCCATAGCCAGTTTGCTTTACAGTTTTTAATGCTGTCTTTACTTGACTATACTCATACTTGGCCTCATTATATTCTTGAAATAATTTTATCAAATCAACTTTACTAGTTAAGTCAATTCCAATAATTTCATTTAATACTTGATTATATAAATCTTGTGGAGCTGATAAATTAATTGTAATTTCCCCCGTAGAAGGATCTACTTCAGATAAATATGCCCTATCAATGTATTCACAACCCGAAAAATAATCTGTAATAGTATCTACATCTCTTATTTTATTAATATTAACAACACTCTCTTTAATTTTTTCAATATACATCTTTTTTAAATAATGTTCCTTATTTAAAACAGTAATCCACTCTGGCATATTGATTTTAACTTCTAATACAGGAAATTCATACAATGCTTCCCTCAAAATATCATACATATCTCTCTCTTGCATATTCAAAATATTCATAGGAATAACAGGAACACTATACTTATCCTTAAGTTCTTGACTAAGCGACTGCGTAGTAGTGTCATTTGGATGTGTTGTATTTAAAATAACAATATATGGCTTACCAAGCATCTGTAATTCCGAAATAACATCTTCTTCTGCCTTAACATAATCATTTCTTTCAAAATCAGAAATAGATCCATCTGTTGTAACTACAATACCAATCGTAGAATGATCCTTAATTACTTTTTCAGTACCAATTGAAGCAGCTTCCACAAAAGGTATAGGCTCAGAATACCAAGGTGTCATAACATATCTAGCACCATTCTCATCTTCAACACCCTTAGCATTATCTATAACAAATCCAACACAATCAATCATTTTAATATTACAAGAAAAATCATCAATATTAATTTTAGCAGCTGTTGCAGGAACAAATTTAGGCTCCATAGTCATTATAGTCTTACCAGAAGCAGCTTGTGGTAATTCATCTAAAGTTCTCTTTTTCTCAAATTCATCTGCTATATTTGGAACAACTATAGTTTCCATAAATCTTCTTATAAAAGTTGATTTACCAGTACGAACAGCCCCTACAACACCCAAATAAATGTCTCCACCAGTTCTTTTTGCAATATTTTTTATAACTTCAATTTTTTCCATATAAACCTCTTTTCAATAAATAATATGTCATAATTACATATTTATTCAAAAAAAGAAAGTTTATAAAACCTTCTTCAAATATTGACCAGTATAACTATGTTCATTCTTAGACACTTCTTCAGGTGTTCCTAAAGCTACAACTTCTCCACCAAATTCACCACCATCTGGTCCAAGATCAATAATATAGTCTGCCACTTTAATAACATCAAGATTGTGTTCAATCACAATAACCGTATCCCCATTATCAACTATTCTATTTAAAATCTTAAGTAATTTATCAATGTCATAACTATGTAATCCTGTCGTTGGTTCATCTAATATAAACAAACTTTTACCCGTAGGTTTCTTCTGAAGTTCTTTGGCAAGTTTTACACGAGCAGCTTCACCGCCAGATAAAGTTGGTGCACTTTGACCTAGCTTAATGTAGTCAAGTCCAACATCTTCAAGAATCTTAAGTTTATTAATAATTTTAGGATGATTTTCAAAAAACGGAATAGCTTCACTAACTCTCATATTAAGTACATCATATATGTTTTTACCTTTATACTTAATTTGTAATGTTTCACGATTATATCTAGTACCATTACATACCTCACAAGGAACATACACATCAGGTAAAAAGTGCATTTCTATTTTTTTAACACCATCACCCCAACAAGCTTCACACCTACCACCTTTAACATTAAAACTAAATCGTCCTTTATCATACCCTCTTATCTTAGCCTCTTTAGTTTCAGCAAAAACATCTCTTATATCATCAAATAATGAAATATACGTACTTGGATTACTTCTAGGAGTTCTACCAATAGGATTTTGACTAATATGCACAACCTTATCTATATTTTCAAGGCCTTTAATTTCTTTACATAACCCAGGTTTATCTTTAGATTTATACAAATAATTAGATACTCTTTTATATAAAACTTCATTTATTAAACTACTCTTACCAGAGCCAGATACACCAGTTATACAAACAAATTTCCCTAATGGAATATCTACATTAATATTTTTCAAATTATTTTCTTTAGCTCCCCTAATTTTCAAGAACAATCCATTTCCCTGTCTTCTAACTTTAGGAACTTCAATTTTAAGTTTACCAGACAAATATTTACCTGTCAAACTGCCTTCCGTATTCATTACCTCTTGTGGTGTACCAGCAGCCACAACATATCCTCCATTATCTCCAGCATAAGGACCAATATCAACAAGATAATCGCTAGCCATCATAGTGTCCGTATCATGTTCTACAACTATCAAAGAATTACCTAAATCCCTCATTTCAAGTAATGAATTAATAAGTTTATCATTATCTTTTTGATGTAATCCTATACTAGGTTCATCTAAAACATACAAAACACCCGTAAGTCTAGAACCAATTTGTGTTGCCAATCTTATTCTCTGACTCTCACCACCAGATAATGTTCCAGCCATTCTATTTAATGTCAAATATTCAAGTCCAACATTAATAAGGAAATCCAATCTAGAACTTATCTCTTTTACAATCAAATCAGATACTTCCATCTTTTCTTTACTTAATTTTAAATTATTCATAAATTCTCTCAAATTCCTAATTGACAAACAAGAAACATCATATATATTCTTACCATTTATTAAAACAGATAAAACATCAGACTTAAGTCTTGTCCCATTACACACAGAACACTTCATTTCTGTCATATATTGTTCAATCCAATCTCTAATCCAAGTACTCTTAGTTTCAATATAACGCCTCTCCAAATTAGTAATAATTCCCTCAAAATAACTTTTAGTATTTCTAGTAGATCCGTTTTTAGAAACATAGTTAAATATAACCTCATCAGGTGAACCATATAAAATAATATCTAATTTATCTTTATCTAGTTTTTTTATAGGTAAATCTAAATCTATATCATATTTTTTACTAAGAGCATTAAGTTCCGTCCTAATAGTAGAACTATCTTCCTCTAAATTAATTACCTTTATACCACCTTCATTAATACTCAAATTTTTATCTGGAATAATCAAATCAATATCAAGCTTATATTTTACACCAAGCCCCTTACATTCAGGGCAAGCACCATATGGAGCATTAAATGAAAATATTCTAGGCTCAAGTTCAGCCAAAGAAAAATCACAATATGGACAAGCAAATCTTTCACTTAAAACAATCTCTTCCCCCAATGGGACTTCTACAACAATTTTACCACCAGATAACTTTAAAGCTGTTTCAAAAGAGTCGTACAATCTACTACGAATACCTTCTTTAATAACCAATCTATCTATAACCACCAAAATATTATGTTTCTTATTCTTGTCTAAAGAAATATTATCAGATAAATCAATAATCTCATTATCTACCTTACACCTAACATAACCATCTTTCCTTAAACTATCAAATAATTCTTTATGACCACCTTTTTCACCATAGACAACTGGTGCCATAACTAATATTTTTGTTCCTTCATCCATATTAATTATTCTATTTACCATTTCTTCCACACTTTGAGAAGAAATAGGTACCTTGTGAATAGGACAATAAGGAACACCAACCTTAGAAAAAAGAAGTCGCAAATAGTCATACAATTCTGTTACCGTACCAACAGTTGACCTAGGATTTTTATTAGTAGTTTTCTGATCTATACTTATAGAAGGACTAAGTCCTTCTATAGAATCAACATCTGGCTTTTGCATTTCCCCCAAAAATTGTCTAGCATAAGAACTAAGACTTTCAACATATCTTCTTTGACCTTCAGCATATATCGTATCAAAAGCCAAACTACTCTTACCACTACCAGAAACACCCGTCATAACAACCAAGTTATTCTTAGGAATATCTATATCAATATTTTTTAAATTATTCTCTCTAGCTCCTCTTATACGAATATAATCCATATAACACTTCCTCTCATAATTAACCCATCATTAAGTATTATACCCCAAAAGAAAAAAAAGACAAATATTATTTATCTTTATTCATAATTAATTTTATTTTATATTTAATTCTATGTAATGTATTATATATAACCTTAGTATCTTTATTTAATAAGTTAGCAATTTCACCAATATCATATCCTTCTAATTTCAAAGAAAAAACCTTTTTCTCAATATCAGACAAACTATCACAAATCAAATTAATAAATTCTTTAACATCCTCTTTATTAATAAAACTACCTTCTATATCAGTATTATCCCTAAACAAATACTCCTTACCATCATCCAAATTAATAGCATCATTTAAAACCATAGCTTTATTATTAGTATTCTTTTTTATATATGTAATAATCTGCCTATCAATACACAAAAGAGCAAAAGTATAAAAAGAAGTATTTTCTTTTTCATTAAAACAATTAATAGCATTATCAAGACCAATATATCCTTCTTGAATTAAATCATTAATTTCCATACCATAACTACCAAGTTTATAAATTTGATCTGTACTTTTCTTAACTATAATTGGCTTATATTTATTATATAGTATCTCCCTAGCTTCCTCATTACTTTCTCTAATCAAAGAAACAAGTTCAAAATCATTATATTCCATTTCCACCCCTTTGTGCCACTATATGAGATAAAATAATACCACAAGACACAGAAGCATTAAGACTATTTATTTTACCAACCATAGGAATAGTTATCATATAATCACATACCCCCTCTAACGTCTTACTTATACCCTTACCTTCATTTCCTATAATCAAACAAACAGGCATATCATAATTAACTTTAGTATAATCACTACCCTTCATATCAGTTCCAAATACCCAATAATTACTTTTCTTTAATTTATTTAAAGCACTAGATAAATTATTAACTCTAACAATAGGCATATCATAAATAGCCCCAGCACTAGTTTTAACAACTGTTGAATTAATATTACAACATCTATCATTAGGTATTATAATAGCATCAACACCAAGAGCTTCACTAGTTCTAATAATAGCCCCAAAATTATGAGGATCTTCAATATGATCTAATATAACAATTAAAGGATTATTCTTTTTTAAATTAATAACATAATCCAAATCATATGTTTTAATATCATCCACATCAAGTATTATTCCTTGATGATTACCATCAACTTTCTTATCCATAATTTTATTTTGTAAAAAAGTATATCTAATATTGTTTTTTTTAAGCAATTCTAATATTTCTCTATCATTAAAATTTTCTTTTAAATAAGCATGATTAACCCTGTCATTGTCAAGTATTTTTTCCTTACATACATTTCTTCCATATATATACATATTATTCCTCCAACTCAAATCCCCAATTAATTAGTCCACCATCCAAGTTATAAACTTTATTATATCCCATAGAAATAAGTTTTTTACTTGCTTCCTCACCTCTAATACCAGTAGAACAATACACAATTATCATATCATCTAAATTATAATCAATCGTATCTATTATATCCAAAGGAATATTGACACTATTAATGATATGTCCAGTATTATATTCATCTTCTGTTCTAACATCGATAATATAAGCACCTTCATTAATTAATTTCATCGCATAATTACTATCAATAGTTTCATATTTTGCACTAGAACAACCTATAAGCAATAAAATAAGTAACAAACTAAAAATTTTCTTCATAAGGACCTCCTAATATATAAGTAATAATTTCTTCCACTCTTTTTTTCTCATTATTTAAATATAAGTAACCTATCAAAGTCTCAAATCCTGTAGATAATTTATAAGTAATAATATCCGTATGTCTTGGATGCCTATTTTTTTTATAATTTCTTCCACGTTTTACAATATTTATTTCTCTATCAGTTAAATACTTTGTATTAATTAAATAACTAATAATTTTTGCTTGATTTCTTGCAGATACATAACGTATAGTTTCCTTCTGCAAATCATCTACCAAAGAAATACCACTTCTAATTAAATATTCTCTTACTCTCTCTTCATATATTGCATCTCCTAAGTAAGCTAATGCTAATACATTAATATTATCTACATTCATAAACTTCACCAATTAAATTGTACTAAATATTTGAATAAAAGTCTATAATAATACAAAAAAAGACCTTAAATCTATTATTTTGTGATATACTTGTCATAGGCGATAGATCCTTTCTTTAAAATTAGATTTTCCAATAACTATTTTAAAGTATCTATCGCTTTTTGTATATAGAAATGGTGTCACATCAATTGTAACACTACAAAAGTACTAACAAATAAATTATATTTATATTGACATATATAAAATTATATTTTATCATTATATTAATAATAGAGGTACCATATGGAAAATAATAATTATCAAACATTGTTATCAGTATTATACCAACAAATAAGAAATAATAATTTTAAAAGCAAAGAAGAATTAAATAATTACATAATTTATTTAAAAAACAATTTAATTCCATCGGAGGTTTTATCTAATGAAAAAGTATTAGAATTTTTAAATTTATATGATTCGATACATCAAAATGATAATCCAAAATTAGACATGAGAAATTATAAGGCTTCTAGTCTAAGTAATCAAAATTTTATTATTTCAACCCAGACTGATATAGTATTAAAAACTAATTCCTCAAATGAAAATTTAAATAATGAATTTAACCAAATACAAAACGAAATAACTTCTTCTCAAACCCAAAATGAATTAGCGAATTCTGACATTGTCTTTGCTGAGATGAAAAAAAATAGAAAAGAAGAATTAACCTTACTATCTATAAATGAAGTTTTACAAAGAGATGATATTGATTCAGAAGTATTAAGAAAAATCAGATTCTTTATTAATAATGAATATATAAATCCATATTCTTACAAAGTTGATATTAATACAGGACTATTTTATAATCAAGAAACCAAAGAAATGTTTGAAGTCAGAAAAAATCCTCAAACTGGTAATTATGAAATATATAAAGGTTCAGAAGTTGAATACAGTAAAGCAAGTGAAACTGAGGAACACTCAAATGAATCTTTAGAAGGAAACAATGACTTTGAAGAAAACAAAGATAAACAACAAATGTTATATAAACCAAAAGTTAGAAGACTAATAAAACCAACCAACTTAAATAATGCAGCCTTTGTAAAAAGTAGTTTTATTGTTATTGGAATCTGTATTTTCTCGGTAATATTAGCCATAATTTTAATAAATAGATAATAAAAATCCAACTTAAATTTTTAAGTTGGATTTTACATATAGTTAATATTAACCTATAATTTACTATAATAATCAAATCTATTCTTAGCCCACTCTTTTTGTTTATCAATAAGTTCCTTAGCACCTTCTGGATTAACCTTTTTAAGATTAGCATATCTGTTTTCATTATCTAAGAATAAATCATATTTATCTAAATTAATATCTTTTGAATCTAAATTAAATACTCCTGTATCAGGATTATATCTAAATGTTAAGAAGTAACCACATTTTGAAGCTAAATATCCATCATCTAAACTATGTTCCATACCTGTTTTTATACCATGTTCAATACATGGAGCATAAGCTATAATAATTGAAGGACCTTTATGATTATTTGCTTCTTGTAAAGCTTTTAAATATTGTTCTTTACTATATCCAATATTAACACAAGCAACATATACATGTGGATAACACATTGCTATTCTTGCTAAATCTTTTTTGTAATTAGATTTACCAGAAGAAGTAAATGAAGCAATAGAACCAATATTGCTAGATTTTGACGATTGTCCACCTGTATTTGAATACACTTCAGTATCCAAAATCAAAATATTAATATCTTCATTTGTTGAAAGAACATGATCTAAGCCACCATAACCAATATCATAAGCAAATCCATCTCCACCAATAATCCACATAGATTTAGGCACAATATAATCTCTAAGTTCATCTAAATATGGATGTTCTTCAAAATTAATTTCATTATATACCTCTTTACAAACTTTATAATCATCCATATTATTTAACCATTTTTCAAATACTGGAGATTTATTTTCTTCCATATATTTCTTTATTTTATCACGCTTAATATTAATTCCTTGTTTAATTCCTAATCCAAATTCAGCATCATCTTCAAACAAACTATTAGCCCAAGGAACTGAATAAGGAGTAGCCGGAGCACTAGCACCATATATTGAAGAACAACCTGTTGCATTAGCAATAAATAAATTATCATTAAACACTTGAGTTAAATTCTTAATATATGCCGTTTCACCACATCCAGCACAAGCACCTGAATATTCAAATTTAGGATCCTTAAATCCAATATTTTTTACATTCAAAATAGCATTATCAAAGCTTACCCTATGTTCATTTAAATACTCAAAATCATTATTAGTATATTTACCCTTATCATATTTCTCCATTGAAAGAGCTTTATTTCCGACTTTACCAGGACAAATATTAGCACAAAGACCACAACCAGTACAATCTTTATAACTAATACCAATTGCATATTTTTTATCCTTAGGAAACATACTTGGAAGAGCATTTTCATATTTATCATCTTTATCTAATAAATATGGTCTAATAACAGCATGTGGGCAAACAAAAGCACATTGATTACACTGAATACAATTATCTTTATTCCAACAAGGTACATTCTCCGCAATATCTCTTTTCTCAAATTTAGTACTACCACCAGGATAAATTCCAGATTTTCTATCAATAAAAGTACTAACTGGTAATTCATTTCCTTTAAGAAGACCAATCATCTCATCAAATGTTTTATCACCCTCTTCTTCAAAATTTAAATTAATCCATTCTGAATCTACATCAATTTTATTTATATGAGATACTGCTTCATCAACAATTCTGTTGTTTACTAAAACAATATTCTCTCCTTTATGTGAAAATCTCTTAACATTCGTATCTTTCATTATTCCCCTAACTTTATCCGTATCCATAATTTTAATAATGTCAAAAATACAAATTTCCATACAAGTACTAATCTTATTTTTAAGACCTAACTCATTTACTAATTTATAAGCATCTATCGTATAAAAATTAATCTTTTTCTTAGCTAAATAATACTTAACTTTATTAGGTAAAGTCTCTATTAAAGTTTTTTTATCTAATTTTGTATTCAAAAATAAAGTGCCACCATCAACCAAATTGTCAACAATATCATATTTATAAATATATTCTTCTTTAGAAACTACAATTAAAGACGGATTGTTTACATAATATGGACACTTTATTTCTTTATCAGAAATTCTCATATGACTTCTTGTTACACCACCAGATTTTTTTGAATCATACTGAAAATATCCCTGTACATATTTATTTGTATAATCACCAATAATTTTAATCATATCTTTAGATGTTGATACCATTCCATCTGAACCATAACCATATATCAAAAATTCTGTCATATCATTTGGAATAATAAAATCATTATCAACATCAAGAGATAAATTAGTAACATCATCATTAATTCCTATCGTAAAATTATGTCTCATCTTATCACTATTCATGAAATCAAATACAGCCTTTATTTGTGCTGGATTAGTATCTTTAGAAGATAAACCATATCTACCACCAATAATCTCTATATTACTATTCTTAAGTGCTGATACAACATCTAGATATAAAGGTTCTCCATTAGCAGCTGGTTCTTTAGTTCTATCTAACACAGCAATTTTTTTAACACTACTAGGAATAACATCAAGTAAATGTTTATTACTAAAAGGTCTATATAAATGAACCTCAACCATTCCATATCTATTTCCCAAAGTATTTAAATACTCTACTGTTTCTCTTATTGTATCACATACACTACCCATAGCAATAATAATACTATCAGCATCTTTATCACCATAATAATTAAATGGTTTAAAATTAGATCCTGTAATCTCATTAATTTTCTCCATATAATCACTAACAATATCTATACTATCAATATAATATTTATTTCTAACTTCAGTATTTTGAAAATAAATATCATCATTTTGCGCCGTTCCTCTAGTATTATAATTTTCATTATTCATAGCTTTTTTTCTAAAAGATTCTAATGCATTTTGATCAATTAAATTTTTAATCTTATCGAAACTCATAAGCTTAATTTTATCAATCTCATGACTAGTTCTAAAACCATCAAAAAAATTAACAAAAGGAAGTGATGATTTAATAGCAGATAAATGAGCTACAGCTACCATATTATAAGCATTTTGAGGATTAGCTGAACATAACATACATACACCAGTTGACCTAATTGCATATATATCTTGATGATCTCCAAAAATTGAAAGAGCATGTGTAGCTAAACTTCTTGCAGCAACATGTAAAACACCAGGAAGCATTTCTCCAGCCATTTTGTAAAGCGTAGGAATCATTAACAAAAGTCCCTGACTAGCCGTAAAAGTAGAAGATAGAGTACCAGACTGTAAAGCACCATGAATTAATGCTACCGCTCCAGCCTCTGACTGCATCTCTACAACTTTAACTCTATTACCCCAAAAATTAACCTCTCCAGAATTTGCCAATACATCTACCTTTTCTGCCATCGGTGAAGCAGGAGTAATTGGATATATCCCACATAATTCTGAAAATTTATATGCCACATTACTAACAGCCTCATTAGCATCCATTGTCTTAAAATTATCCATCATATCACCTCAACATAATTGTAACAGATTTTCTACTAAAAATCTATTAAACTGTTAAAAAAGATAATTATTAATATATTTATTAATAAAAAAAGACTATTACTATTTACAAGTAAAGCCTTGATCTATATATGATGTTTTAAGAGTTGTAAAATCTCTATCTAAATTAAATTTAGTTAAATCATCATTTGATATTTCATCAAAATCAACTACATAAGTAACTTTATAATTATTATTAACATCTGTAGTATCTTGCAAAGAAAAACCCTTAACATTTCCATAAGTACTCTTTACAACATCATGTCTACTTTTAAGCCCTGCCAAATCCAAAATTGTACCAGTAACACCATTAATTATATCATCAATTGTATCACCAATAACTCCATCAATAATTCCATCTTTGTCATTGCTTGTATCATTAGTAGTACCATCAGTACCAGTACCAACACCATCTGTCACATTATCCACATTATCATTTTGCGTATAGTCATATGTCATTCTTACTTTCTTAACTTCATTATTCTCATAATCAATACTATACGTAATTTTAGTATCAATACCATTATTAGTATCATATTCTTTTTCACATGACATAGTATCCATTTTACTTGCATCACAACCACTTAACAATAATATAAAGAATATAAACATCAAAATCTTTTTCATACTTACCTCCTTTTAATTATAATATGGATAACAATAGCAAAATAATAAGAAGTAATTATTACCATTTTTTTAACAATATTTACCAATAAAAATCAAAATATCTATCTATTTTATTTTTCTATCAATAAAATTACAAAGACGCAAAGGATTTAAAGATGCCAAATTATATATTTCAGGAAATTGTTTAATAGTTTCAATAATCTTTATATCTTCATCAGAAAAAAATAATATACTATTGTCACTCTCACAAACAACATAATTATCTCTCCCATATAAATAATCAATTGAAACACCAAAAAAATTAGCTAATTTTTCTAAATTGTCAGCATTAGGCACCCTTTTTCCTTTTTCATAACCACAAATAGATACTTTAGTAACACCCAAATAATTTCCTAATTCTTCCTGGCTTAACCTTTTCTGAATTCGTAGTAGCTTAATTCTTTTACCTATAATCATAATAATCTTTCCTATCTTTATTTTTTATTTTTCTTATGTTCTTTTACATTTTCATCTAACTGAACATTATTATTAGCAATATCACTATTACCATTATTTTCTATTTTTTCTTCTTGCCTTTTACTTCCACTAGATAAAAAAGTAACTTTTTCTGCAATCATTTCCACTTTTTTATGTTTTGTTCCATCTGCATTATCAATCATTCTCGTCTGAAGTCTTCCTTTAACACCAATAATATCTCCAGTTTTACAATACTCAGCAGTATTTTCAGCTATACCTGTCCACAAAACACAATCAAGAAAATCAGTATCATATTCTCCGTTAGTATTTTTAAAGTTTCTAGGAACAGCCAACGTAACAATACTCCTTTTTTTACCAGTTTCAGTAAATTGTAACTCAGGATTATGTGCTAATCTACCAACCAAAATAACTTGATTCAACATAATAACCTCCTTTCTTTTTGAATTTACCATAATAGATTTTTTAGAGCAAATCAAAAAAATATAAAATTGATAAGTTTGAAAAACAAAAAATTAATATTTTTTAATCTAATATTTATAATTATTAACAATTATATAAAAAATGAATTATTTACAATACAAATAATTAAAATTTAACAATAATAAAAAAAAGAGCAAAACAAATTTGCACTTTCATAAATTTTACATTTTATTTACACATTATAAATCTTTAATTGTATCAACTATAGCATCTACATATTTATCCATATTATTTATCATATTATCCAAATCATTTTTATTAGTAATATATCCCAATTCTAACAAATAAGATTCAACTCCTGTATTACTATTCCAATAAGGATTCCCAACTTTCTTATATTTTCCTTCAATATTTTCATTTCTATCATCAACATAAGCTCCAGTTACTATACCACCAGTTTCCCTTATCATATAATAATAGTTAGAATTAGTGGAAATATCATAAGCATTCATTCCTTTTTTTTCATAATCTTTCAAAGAATTTTGTATATCAATATCTGTAAAATTTCTACTATAAACTGAATTAAATACTTTATTTATCTTATTTATAGAATAGTTAAGACCTGTATATGTATTAATATTTTCTACAAGCTTCTTAGCAAAATCATAATTGATATTTTTAGCTGTATATACCTCAAGTCCATTAACATTATGATTAGCATTACTATTCATATGTACAGAAAACAAATATTTTGCCTTTACCTCAGAAGATATGACAGCTCTACCATGTATGCCATATTCATCAAGTAAATCATTTTTCGTTAGTTGATCCTCCTCTCGCGTCAACTTAACTTTAAAACCTTCTGATATTAATCTATCCTGTATTTTTTTAGCAATTTGAAAAGTAAAATCTCTCTCAGAATATCCATAAGCACTAGCACCACCATCCATACCACCATGACCAGGATCAATAACAATATCATAAACACTATCATCTTTATTTTTTTCAACATGCAGCATCATTGTAGGATAGCTGTCCTCAAAATCTATAGTCACCTTTTTTTCATATTTACTCATAGAATAATAAGTAGTCATATCACATGTAGTAGCATTATTGATTGAATAATACTTATACCCAACACTTCCATCTTCCAAAGTATATTCACTACTAACAAACAAATAGTAATCTCCAAAAGGAATATCATCTAAATATAAACCATCATTAATGTACTCACTTAACACATATGTATTTTCTTTTAAAATTAAAGGTACCCTAATAAATTCACCATTATATAAAACCAAAGAATAATTAAGTTTATCATCAATAGTTCCTTCAATATTGAGACTTGTTCCATAAGTATAATATTTATTAATTGTAAAAACACTATCCATAATATCAAGTTTTTCAATTTCATCATTATCATTATTAAAATAATCATAACAAACAAAACCAATAGTAAAAAGTAACAAAACACCAATAAAAATCAAAAATTTTTTCATTTATCCTCCAATCGTAACACTAAGTAATCTATTTAATTCAACAGCATACTCCATAGGAAGTTCCTCTCTAAAAGCATTAACAAATCCCAAAATCAAAAGTTCTTTAGCCTTTTCCTCATTAATTCCCCTACTCATTAAATAAAATAATTTATCCTCTTCAATTTTAGACACCGTAGCCTCGTGATTTAAACTAGAAGTATTATTATCAACAATATTAGTAGGAATCGTATCACTTTTTGACTTTTCGTCTAAAATAATTGTATCACACTTAACACTAGAAACAGAATGAATAGCATTCTTTGCTATTTTAACCATCCCCCTATAAATAGCATTACCACCGCTTGAAGCAATAGACTTTGATATTATATTGCTCTTCGTATATGGAGCCAAATGAATCATTTTAGCTCCAGTATCTTGAATTTGGAAATTACTAGCTGTTACAACAGTAATACAATTTCCTCTAGCATAAGGACCATTCAATATACAACAAGGATACTTCATATTAACTTTTGCTCCAACATTTCCATCTATCCACTCCATAAGACCATTTTCTTCCACTATAGCTCTTTTAGTAACTAAATTATACACATCACTAGACCAATTTTGAATTGTAGTATACCTACACTTAGCATTCTTTCCAACATAGATTTCTACAACTGCCGCATGTAAAGCATCTTCAGTATACGTTGGAGCTGTGCATCCTTCAATATAATGAAGTTCAGAATTATCATCAACAATAATAAGAGTTCTCTCGAATTGTCCCATATTTTTACTGTTAATTCTAAAATAACTTTGCAAAGGTCTATCTAGCTTAGTATTCTTAGGGATATAAATAAATGTGCCACCACTCCAAACAGCACCATTTAAAGCAGTAAATTTATTCTCATTATACTTAACCAACTTATTAAAATATTTTTTAAATAAGTCAGGATGTTTTTTTAATGCTGTATCCGTATCTAAAAAAATAACATTCTTTTTCTCAAGTTCACTTATCATATTATGATAAATCACTTCACTATCATATTGTGCTCCAATTCCATCTAAATATTTACGTTCTGCGTCTATTACTCCTAATTCATTAAATTCATTTCTAACCTTATCAGAAATATTATTCCAATCATTAGTTAAATTTTCATCACTTTTCTTATAATAATTAATATTATCATAATCAATATTTAATTTAGGTCCAAAGTCAGGATCACTCAACTGATTAAAAGTATATAATGCTTTTTCTCTAAATGAAAGCATCCACTCAGGTTCTTTCTTTATAGAAGACATTTCTTTAATTAAATCATTAGTTAACTTCATTATGCACCAACTTTCACTTGCAATTATATCACGTTTTTTTAATATTTTAAATAAAATAGATTGACTTTTATATTATTTTATAATATAATCAGTATTGCCGTGGGGAATTAGCTCAGTTGGCTAGAGCATCTGCCTTGCACGCAGAGGGTCAAGGGTTCGAGTCCCTCATTCTCCACCATTGTTCGGGGCTTAGTTCAGTTTGGTAGAATGCGTGGTTTGGGACCATGAGGTCGCCTGTTCAAGTCGGGTAGCCCCGACCATTGTAAAAATTATTAGGTTATATACCTAATTTTTTTTTGCCATAATTTCCTTATAATAAAATGAATCAATAGAAACTATCCATTAATAAAACAACACATTTACATTTTATCTATATCAAAAGTCATTATCTCGTCAAACAAATCATTAATATTTTCCTTAGGAATTTTAAAAACAAGATTTTTATTTCTCTGTTCACCCTCTCGAATACCACTTCTAGATACCCTACAAGCTATTGAAACTTTAACTATATTTTCTTCCAACAATTTAAGAAAAACATCAAATGATTTTAATTCATATATAATCATTTTATAATATCTAAAATAATCTACACATTCTATTCTCTTTTTACTCGCATATATTAATGCTAAACTAGACAACTTAATCTTTAAATGAGATCTTAAACTATCAAAGTTTATAAATGCATCTCTTTCAATCAAATTACCATACAAGTCATATACAAATAAAAACAATTTCTCTTTTTCATAGTCTAATTTTAATTCAAAAAAATATTTATTGTTAACCAATACTTTTTCATTAAATTTCAAATCACAAAGCAATAATTTTCTATCAATATATATCATATCGATCTTACCATATTTTTCAAGAATCTTGTTCATTTCATACAAAGAAGGACCATCAAAAGCTTTTGTGAACAAAGTTATAGGATATCTACTAAATCTTGTAGTACACTTAATTTCAATACCATAATAATCTGGAAAAAACATACTATCTGGTAATTTGCCCAGTAAGTATTCAAAAGTCAATCCAACTCCGCTTGTATTATTAACAATTGATTTTATCCACTTTTTTTGTGATATTAAATTAAAATTATTAATTAGATTACTATATTTTTTATTAATCATAAAAACCCTCCAATCATTATAAATAATAATCATATAAAAAAATACTTAGTACCGACTCATAGCCAGGCGGTCGTAGTAAAAAAGCAAAAAAACCCTCAAGTGAGAGTTTTTAATTACAAATTGGTGCGGGTGAAGGGACTTGAACCCCCATGGATAAACCGCTAGATCCTAAGTCTAGTGCGTCTGCCAATTTCGCCACACCCGCAAAAAAATGGTGGACCCTGTAGGACTCGAACCTACGACCGCCCGGTTATGAGCCGGATGCTCTAACCAACTGAGCTAAGGGTCCATGACAGTATTAATCTTACCATAATTTAAATAACATTTCAATATATTTTCTGAAATTTTTGACAATATTTTTTACTTTTTATCTTTTTTCATTAAATTATATTACAATAATTACAATTTATTAATACTTTTCATTTACCTTTTCTACTATTACATTTTTAAATTTATTTTTAAAATTATTAATTACACTTTCTTCTGCATATACATCTACACTTTCTATTGATACATCATTTATATCTTTTTCTATTTCATTATATAAATAATTTGAGCTTAATACATTTAAATATTCCTTTTTTAAAGTATCTATTCCAGTATTAATACTTGAGTTATCAAAAGAAAAATATTCCTTATCCGTAAAATAATCTTTTAAATTTTCATCGTACTTTACATATATTTTTGTTATATAGCCATTATTAATAAAAGGAGTTAATTTTAATTTAATAGTTCTTATTGTTAATGGTTCTTTAGAAAATATTAATTTATAATGATTATCGTTTCTTTTATTCTCCATAAAAACAGTTTTAGAATCATTATTTTTTCCTATAAAAATAGATAAAAAAAGAAATAATATAATAATTAAAATTATTTTAAATATAGTTTTCATACATATCACCTTTTATATTTTCTGACAAAATACTACATTTTATTCAAAATTTTGATATAATTAAGTTCATGAGGTGATAAAGTATGAAGATTGCGGTTATTGGCGCAATGGATGTTGAAGTTGAAAATTTAAAAACAACATTAAATTTAAAAAAAGAAGATAATAATGATATTTATGTAGGAATTTTTTGCAATAAAGAAATAATTCTTAGTAAAAGTGGTATTGGTAAAGTAAATTCTGCGGCGAATACACAATATATAATTGATAAATATATGCCAAACTATATTATTAATACCGGCTGTGCTGGTAGTTTAACAGATAAATTAAAAGTTATGGATACAGTTATATCATCTTTTGTAACATATCATGATTTTACTCCTATTAGAATTATGAAATATTCTACTCCTGATGATGGAAATATAAAAGCTGATGAAAAATTAATTAGTATTACAGAAGATATATTAAAAAAAGAAAATGTTAATTATTATGTATCTCCTATTACTAGTGGTGACTGTTTTGTTACTGATTCTAAAGTAAGAGATGAAATATATAATAGAACAAAAGCAACTATTGTTGATATGGAAAGTGCAAGTATTGGTCATATATCAAGAAAAAATAATGTTCCTTTTGTATGTATTAGAACTGTTTCTGATTTTGCTGATGGTAATGATGATTTTGAAAAAGAAGCAGGAGAAAGAAGTACAGAAATAGTAAAAAAAATTATAGAAAACCTATAATTTTTTTATTTATCATATTTATTCATTATATAAACAAATGCATCACTATCTGATTTTACAACAAATATTACTTCATTTTTATCATAATTATCAAAGTACATTATTGGTTTATTTAAATTCTTTTTAGCGTCTACTAGTTCATCAAAGTTTGATACTTCCATCACTTGTAAATCACCTAATTCTGGCATTGAATTTACATTTACAATCATTTTATCATATTCTTTTAATACCCTTTTTAATTCTAAATTATATCCACTCATTTTTGGCATTATTTTAAATATAAATGCAAAAACAAATATTACATATAATATATCTAATTTATAAACTATATCACATAAAAGTGAGAATAAAGTATACCCTTCTTTTGTTTTCTCATAGTTATTAATTGAACCATTATTATCTATTGTAGTTATAAAGTCTTTTATTTCTGTTGTTTCTTTTCCAAGAGGTACAATTACTTTTAAATCATAATTATTTTTAATGTCTTCATTTATACCTTCTTTTTCGCCATTTATATTTACATTTACAGTTATTATTAAATTACCATCCACATCTACTGGATATTGATTTTTAAAATTAGTAACAACCTTATTATAATCACTAAAATTAATATTAAAATCATCATTTATACTAATAGTATCTTTTTTATCTTTATTATAACTATTTTTTCCAATTACTTTACTATCTTTATATAATATTTTATCTGATGAACTTTTTTCACTTATTATTGTTTCTGCAAGTATTTCATATGAATAATTATAATTTGCTATATCTGTTGATTTTAAACTATAATCAAGTTTAAATTTTATTTTATCTATCATATCAGATATAAAACTTCTTTTTTCACTAATGCATTCATCTTTTATAATATCATTTTTATTTAAACAAACTAAATATGATAACTCCCCTGTTTCATTATAAGATAATGATTTATTTACTTTGTTTGCTTTATAATTTATAAATAACGCTATTGAAGAAATCATTAATACTAAAAATATTATTACTAAAAATACTATAAATTTTATCCAGTTTGATTTTTTCTTTTTTGTTTTCATGTATTCACTTCCCTATTTAACTAAAACTAGTTTAACATATTTTAATGATATAAAGAATATTTTTTACACTTTTTACATAAGTTTTACATATTTTTAACATAAAGAAAAAATGATGCATATGCACCATTTTAATTATTTATTTTTCTTTTGTCTTACTATATCATGAGAAATATTAATACCAAAGAATACAATAAATATTACAAATACAATTATAAAGTTATAAGTTAATAATTTAGATTCAATTGTTACTAAACTTTCTCTTAATAAATCTATTGTATATGTCATTGGAAGAATTGGATGTAACCATCTAAATCCTTTTGTTACTGTTTCTATTGGGAATGTTCCTCCTGCTGCGGCTAATTGAAGTACAAGTAAAATAAGAGCAATAAATTTACCAATATCTTTAAAGTTTACTATTAACAATTCAATTATAGCAACAAATGTATTAGCAATTAATACTATTGAAACATAATATAATAAAACGTTAGTTATTTCAAAGTCTAATAATATTTGTAATAATATTCCAAGTATTATACCTGCGAGCGTTGCAAGTCCATGATAACATAATGTTCTTTGTAAAAGATTTGGATTATTAATTGATAACCTTTTAAATCTTTCTTCTTTATCAAAATATAATACTATATAAAGCATTAAGCATCCAACCCATAATGCGATTGATATAAAGAATGGTGAGAATGCAGTACCATAACTTGATACTTCATTAACAGCTTCTGTATCAACTTTAACAGGTTCATTACTATATTCTTTTAATCCATTTACTTTTGCTACTTCTTTTTTAGTAGTTTCAATATTTTTATTTAATTCGTTTTTAGCAGATGATACACTATTATTTAAAGTATTTATTCCGCTATTTAAGGTATTTGCTCCATCATTTAAAGTATTAATACCATTCATTATTTGTTCAGAACTACTATATAATGTATTTGCTCCATCAAGAAGACTATTTGCACCATTTTGTAGTTTAGTTATTTTTTCATTTACAGTACCAAGTGATGATACACTACTATTTAAAGTAGTTATTCCAGCATTTATTTCTTGATTGCTTGAATTTAATTTATTACCACTAATAGTTAAATAATTTATAGCATTTGTTCCACCATAATTTGGATTATTAGCAAGCATTCCTTTTGCAATTAAGCATGCATTCTTATCATATTCTGTTATTGTACTATCTCCTGCTTCTATTCTTGCACATGTTGTACTTACAACTATACTTGCTAAATTATTAGTGTTTGAAAGTGCAGAATTTACACCTGTCACATAACTATTTAAACCAGTTGTAAATGCATCACTACCATTTTTTAAATTTGTAACACCAGTTTGCATAGTAGATAGTCCACTTGTTAACTGATTAAATTCTTTTGCTCCACTAGCAAGTGTATTTGTACCACTTTGTAAACTTTTTACGCCTTCATTAAATTTAGTATAGTTTTGTTTTAAACTTTCTGTACCACTTGTAAGTGTATTTGATCCTTCTTTTAACTGATTAGTTCCATCATTTAATTTATCAAATCCATCACTTATATTTTCAAGTTTATCAGGTACTTCTTTAACTGTATCAGATAAAGTACCTACTATTTCTGAATTTACTTTATTATCTAGATTTTTTTCAACTACATTAACTACATTGTTAATTATTTGACTTGCTAGATAATTTGATTTTTGGTTAGGTGAATATGTGATAGTTGCATGTTTCTTATTTGTTGTACTAGCACTTTCCATACTCTCTGTAAAATCTTCTGGAATATTTATAACAGCATAATAATCTTTATTATAAAGACCATCTTCTGCCTTTGTACTATCAACTACTGATAATTTTAATTTTTTACTATCCTTTATTTCTTTTACTAGTTCTTCACCCTTAGAACCTTTATCTTCATTTACTATTGCGACAGGTAAATTATCTATATTACCTTCACCATATGGATTCCAATATGCTTTTAAATAGAAAAAGCTATACATAAATGGAATTATTAATACGGCCGCAATTATGACATAATTAAAAAACTTATGATTTTTTTGTTTCATATTTAAAACCTCCCTAATTTAATAAACCATCTTTTAATATGTTTGTAACTTCTTTGGTTACTTTCTCTTCATCAATTTCTCTATCATATTCAAATAATATTGATGAATATACTTTGTAAATAATAAATGCAGTTAAATGTGCATCACATTTCTTTATTGTTTTATTTTGAATTTCTTGTTTTATTTTTTCTTCTATATAGCTAACAATTTCACCATCATAAAACTTTAAAAAAGAAATACATTCTGCAGTATTATTTTTAGATATCTCTTTAATAATAGTCTTTATTAAATCGCTATTCTTTCTAAAAAGTAATGATTCATAAAGTATTTTAGATACTCTATCTATAAATGAAGTGCTGCTATTTACATCATTTTCTATTTTTTCTTTCATACTTTGAAGTTCTTCACTTGCAAAATATTTAAACATTGCTTCTTTATCACTGAAGTAAGAATAAATAGTTTTTTTAGTAACATTTGCTTCTTTTGCTATTTCATCCATAGATACTTTTTTATATCCATACTTAGTAAAAAGATCTCTTGCTGCGTTTATTACTTCCTCTTTTTTATTCATTTTATCACTCCCTATACCAATATACCAATTCAGTATACCAGTATAGTATATGACTGTATTAAAAAAATGTCAACTTTTTTTGATATTTTTATACATTTTTTAAATTTTTTTGATATCATATAGTAAAATTTTTTAATGAAAGGATTTTTTATAGAAAACGCAACAATATTCTTTTGTGATATTCATGGTACAATAAAAGGCAATATTGAAAATAAAGAAACAGATCATATTAAACTAAATAATTTTTTAAATTCTATTAGTATAAATAACGATAATTGTAAGATAATATTTACATTTGTAAATTCAGAATCTAAAGAAGAATTAAACAAAATAAAATATTTTACGTGTAACAAAGTAACGAATTAAATAAATTCAAAAAAAATTTTAATCCTTCATTTTTACTTTTTGAAAGAAAAATCCTAATTTTTACTTATCTTTTTTGCATATAAATTTTAGGACAAATAAATAAAAAAGATATCTTTAAACCAAGATATCATTAATTATTGAAAGCCACTTTTCTTTTACAGAATCATATGAATAATCTTCTGCATTTAATCTTGCTTCATGACCAAATAAAGCAAGTTTTTGTTTATCATTTAATAATTCTAATGCTTTTTCTTTCATTTCTTCTTTATTTCTATTATTAACTATATAGCCACTAACATCATCTTTTATTATTTCTGTCGCACCTTCTGCTGATGAAAATGCGATTGCAGGGATACCAAATGCAGCTGCTTCAAGTAAAACAAGACCAAAAGATTCTTCGTAAGAAGTCATTAAATATAAACTCATATCATTTAATTTTTCTCTAATAAATTCTTTATCTTTGTATCCATAAAGAATAACATTATCTTTTAAATTTAATTCATTTATTTTTTCTTCTATTTTTGTTTTTTCTTCTCCATCACCTATTATATGAAGTATACATTCATTATCTTCTTTATTTATTAAACTAAATACATCTATTAAATCTAAAAAACCTTTTTCATGTGATAATCTTCCAATAGAAACTATATTTTTATTTTCTTTTTTAGATTCTCTTTCTGGTATATAATCAACACATAATGGAGAATATAATACCTTTGTTTTACCTTCTACTTTCTTTTCATAGAATTTAGTTAATTTTCTTGAAACAGGCATAAAATAATCTATATTAGTTAATGATTTTAAAACTCTATCTATATATTTTTGATTATTATTATGATGAGCATGTTCTTGTGATATTAAAATCCCATTACCTTTATAATATTTATTTAAAAGTTCAGTTATCTCTACTCTAGTTGAAATAATTAAATCACTATCACATTCTTTTATATAATTAATCATTAATTTCTTTTTTAAATATAGTATTTTTATAGATTTAAATCCTTCTTTTATTACTTTAAAAATATTTAACTTTTTTAAAGCACTTTTAAATTCTTTCTTATTGGGTCCACCATTATATAAATACTCAATTTTTATTCTATCATCTAATTTATAAAATGGTTTACCATATATGTTATAGTTTGAAACAATTTCAATGTCATAATTATCTATAAGCATATTTGCTAAATTACTAATTGCAACTTCTATTCCACCATATCCTAAATGTAAACATAAAATTGTAATTTTTTTCATTTTTATCACTTACCTTAATTTTTATCTATAAAATCCTCTACTAATTTTACAAAATTATCATTATTACTTTTATATTTTTTAGGTTTAAACTTATCTATATCTTTTATAATATCACCTAATGAAGAAAAATCTTCTAAACATATTATATATCCTTCTTTAGCAAATTCCTTTGCTATTTCAAGTTGATGATCATTTGTATGTTCACCATATTTTTCAAGTCTTGGAGCAGCAATTATTTTTTTATTAAATTTTAATCCTGACATAATAGATCCAACACCCGCATGTGTTATTAATAAATCACATTTTTTCATATAATCATCAAATTTATCCATTGGTAATAATTTATATATTTCCATATTATTTGATTCAAATTCTGTATAACCAGCTTGTACAATAACTTTTTCTTTTATGTATTTATTTTCTATTGCTTCTTCTATTGCTTCTAAAAGTCTTGGAAATCCCTTATCTTGAGTTCCGAGTGTAACAAATATCATAAGTCCCTCCTAAAATATAAATCCACCATAAACGGCTTTTGGATAAATTTTTAACATACTTTCCCATTGTACTATAAATAAATCTGCGATTGGATATATAAGTCTTCCCGTCTGTGTTTTTCTATTTATATTAGCCATTGTCTCTATATAAATTATTTTACTTCCAAATATCTTTCCCAAATAACATATTGGTCCTGCAGTATGAGTTCCTGTTGTTACTATATATTTTGGTCTTATTTTAACAAAATAATATACACTTATAAAACAATTAGCAAGTAATTTAAATGGATATGTAAGCATATGATCCTTAGTTCCAAATACCATATATCCCATTTTTTCTTTATATTCATCTTTTAATTTTTTTGTAGAATCAGTTTTTTCTGTTATAAGATATGAATCATATTTACCAAAAATTTTTTTTAATTGTAATAATTCTTTTAAATGACCACCTGTTGATGAAATAAATAATACTTTCTTTTTTTTCATACTATACTCCTATTTTCTTGTTACAAACTTATATGAATCATGACACATATCTTCTATTGTTTTAGTTGCGACAAATCCAAGTTCATTTTTTGCTTTTGTTGGATCTGAATAACAAGTTGCTATATCACCATCTCTTCTTGGTGCAATTTTATATGGAACTTTTACATTATTTGCTTTTTCATATGCATGAACAAGATCTAGTACACTGTATCCTGTTCCTGTTCCTAAATTATAAATAAATAAACCTTTACCTTCTTTTTCTAATTTATTAAGCGCAAGTACATGTCCTTTTGCTAAATCAACAACATGTATATAATCTCTAACACCTGTACCATCTGGAGTATTATAATCATTACCAAATACAGATAATTCTTTTAACTCTTTAGTTGCTACTTTTGCAATATATGGCATTAAATTATTAGGTATACCTTTTGGATCTTCTCCAATAAGTCCACTTTCATGTGCTCCTACTGGATTAAAATATCTAAGTATTATTATGTCCCATGAATTATCTGATGCATAAATATCTTTAAGTATTTGTTCAATAAATAATTTTGATGTTCCATATGGATTTGTTGTTCCACCTATTTTACAATCTTCTGTAAGTGGTATTTTTTCTGGATTACCATATACTGTTGCAGATGATGAGAATACAAACTTTTTAACATTGTGTTTTCTCATAACATCAAGTAAATTAAGTGCACCAGAAATATTATTTGTATAATATTCAATTGGTTTTTGAACTGATTCACCTACTGCTTTAAATCCAGCAAAATTAATTACAGCATCTATTTTATTTTCTTCAAAAACTTTATTTAAAGATTTTTCATCTCTTATGTCTACTTTATAAAATTTAGCCTTAGGATGTATTGCATCTTCATGACCTGTTTCTAAATTATCTACTATTACTACATCTTCACCCTTATCGATAAGTTGTCTAACTGCATGACTTCCTATATATCCTGCTCCACCACAAACTAATACTGACATTTATATCTCCTCCTAATAAGTTATATTTATCCTATTTTTCTAGTTCCGTTTGATATGCTAGCAACATAGAATGTTGGTTCATATCCAATTACTTCTTCATATCCTTTAGTTACATTTTCTATGAAGTTTCCTACACTTTCATTTCTAACTATACTTACTGCACATCAACCAAATCCTGAACCTGTCATACGAGAACCTATTACACCATCTTGCTTAAGTGCTAAACTAACTAATGTATCTAATTCTATTCCCGTAACTTCATAATCATCTCTTAAAGAAACGTGAGAACCAACCATTAATTGTCCAAATAATTCTAAGTTGTTATCTTCTAATGCTTTAACAGCCTTTAATGTTCTTTGATTTTCATATACAGCATGTTTAGCTCTTTTAGCTCTTACATCATTTTTTATTAAATGCTTACTTTGCTCAAACTCATCTTCAGTAAGTTCACCTAATGCATTTATTTTTAACTCACTTTGAAGTTCTTTTAAAGCTTCTTCGCACTCACCTCTTCTTTCGTTATATTTAGAATCAGCAAGTCCACGTTTCTTATTAGTATTACCGATTACTATTTTATATCCTTCCATATTGATTTTACTATATCTATATTCTT
>OGUQ01000472.1_pt1 | contig 39845 bp, 41 predicted proteins | sample 1574701 | NCBI WGS metagenome assembly OGUQ01 (sample SAMEA2582087, study PRJEB24529) | metagenome | biome: Human gut stool | place: China | collected 2011 | reverse complement strand
TATTCCATGAATCCATTATTCCATCACTTATTTGATTACCTATTGCTCTAATTTGTTGGAAATTTTTCATAACAGCATCTTGTTCATTATTAAATCCATTTATAAATGTATCTGTAAAACTAAGTGAAGAACAAATAGTATTTAATGTATCTTCCCAATCAATAAATTCATCTTTTGGTGTAGTAATAAAAATCGTATCATATACACTTAAGTATTGTATATCTATTTGTTTTCCTGAAATTATATTTTCATAAACATAATAAGTACCTACATCATATACATAAGCAGTAAATATTCCTTCACCTTCTTCGCCATTTGCATCCTTAAATGTTGCTCTTAACATATCTCCACCTAAACTGCCTTTACCTAAATTCTCACTTACAGTAAAATCTGTTAAAGTTGGAAAAGTAAATGCAGCCGTATTATTTAAAGTACCTAAATCATTAAATATTTTATAAAATCCTTCTGTATCTTTAGTGGCTATTACACTAGTTTTAGCAAACATATCATTTGGATAGTATTTTTGTTGCCATCTTTTGGCATCTTCTGATTTATTATAGCCTTCTGTTTTCATATTTAAGAAAAATTGATAAAGTGGTTTATCTGGATTATATACTTTAATTGTATAATGAATATAATCTCCTAATGTATCTACTTTCCATCCTTTTGGTTTCTTAATAGAAAACTCATTTGTTTTATAATCTTCAAGTTCTATTTTACTAGCCTCTGATTTTACTATTTTAATATTTTTATCTGGATTATAAAATAGTCCTTTACTATTACCTCTAGGTAATAAAAGAATACCTCCTATTACTATTAGAATAACTACACCTATTATAATAAGATTTCTTTTTGAAATATTTAATTTTCCAATCTTAATCATATCGTTCCTCCTTCCTAATTATTATTATAAGTTAAATGTTTAAATAGAACAATAGACTTGTCTTAAAAATCATTGTTTTTGATGGAAAGTTATTTTTGTTATTTAAAAAGTATAGTATAATAGTGTTTAAGGAATGGTGTATTATGAAGTTTAAAGAAGTTTTAAATAAGTATTTGAAAGAACTAGATTGTTCTTCAAAAAAATTATCTGATGAATCTGGACTATCTGAATCTGTTATAAGTAGATATAGAAGTGGTGAAAGAACTCCAGTAAAAAATAGTGAACAATTAAATAAATTAACTAAAGCTCTTTTTATTATTGCTAAAGATAGTGATAAAAATAATTATACTTTTGATAAAATAGTAAGTGATTTTAATAGTGTATTAACTAGTAATAACTTTGACTATACTACATTTAGTAATAATTTAAATACTTTAATAACATCGTTAAACATAAATACTCATGAAATGTCAAAGTATATTGTATTTGATGCTTCTCATATTTCAAGAATTAAATATGGAAAAGCTAGACCATCTAATCCAATAGAGTTTTCAAATAAAATATGTTCTTTTATTTTGAATAGGTATAAAAATCATGATGATATTAATAATTTAATGATGGTTATTGGATGTAAAAAAAGTGATTTATCAAATGAAAAAATCTATAGCACTTTATTTAATTGGTTAACTAGTGAAGTAGTTCCTGTTAAAAATCAAATTTCTGATTTTTTACATCATCTTGATTCATTTAATCTAGATGATTATATAAAAGTAATAAAATTTGATGAATTAAAAGTTCCTAATATTCCTTTTTATAAAGCCAAAACAAAACATTATTATGGTATTGAAGAAATGAAACAAGGTGAGTTAAATTTTTTTAAAGGGACTGTTTTATATAAATCTAAAGAAGATATATTTATGTGTAGTGATATGCCTATGGAAGATATGGCTGAAGATATAGAATTTGGTAAAAAATGGATGTTTGCTATTGCTATGTGTTTAAAAAAAGGACATCATCTAAATATTATCCATAACTTAGATAGACCTTTTAATGAAATGATGCTTGGTCTAGAAAGTTGGATTCCTATTTATATGACTGGTCAAATATCTCCTTATTATTTAAGTAATCTTAAAAACAATGTATATAATCATTTAAACTATGTGTCAGCAGCAGCAGCTTTATCTGGTGAATGTATAAATGGTTTTCATAATAAGGGTATGTATTATTTAACTACTAATAAAAATGAAATTGAATACTACAAAGAAAAAAGTGATTTACTTCTTAAAAAAGCTAAACCACTTATGGAAATTTATAGGGAAGGCAACATAAAAGAATTCCATTTATTTTTAAAGAAAGATAAAAATATAGTATGTGATAGAACAAGATATATTTCTTCATTACCTTTATTTACTATAAATGATGATTTACTTATTAAAATATTAAAAAATAATAATATAAATGATAAGGAAATTAAAGAAATAATCAAATATAAAAACAATGAAAAAGATTACTTTGAATACATATTAAAGAGTAATAATTTAACTGACTTTATATATATTTCAAATAAAAAAGATTATAAAGAAAATGAAAATTATTTATTACTAAGTAATATGTTTTATAGTAAAAATATCACTTATTCTTATGAAGAATATAAAGAACATTTAAAAAGTACTAAAGAATATGCTAAAAATAATAAAAATTATAAAGTAATAGAAAACAGATTTACAACATTTAAAAATATAACTATTACAATTTGTGGTAATAATTATGTTATTATTCATAAAAATGCTAATCCAACTATTCATTTTGTTATCAGACACCCTAAACTAGTTGATGCACTTAAAAATTTTAATCTACTTGTAAAGGAATAAATAATATGAAAAAAAAAGAAAAGAACGCTTAAATTGAAGAATTTATTATTTATTTTAGTAATTATTACTCTTATTATAATTTTAACAATATCTATATTTAATATAGTTAAATGGAAGGTTGATTCAAATAAAACTAACGAAGAAATCAATAATATTCAAAAAAATATAAATGTAGAAGAAGTAGAAGATACTGATAATACCGAAATTATCACATATAACAGACGTATTGTAAGCAAACATTTTCTCTTTATCATTCTTGTATAAAATACCTGCATCTGGATCAATATTACTTACTATAATTTCCTTTTCTCCTATAACTTCTTCGGTATTAACTTCTTCATTACATTTTACTATTCTTTCTACTTCTTCAAAATATTCTTCTTCAGTTAAATCTTTATCATGTAGTCCTTTTAGTGCTATTTCAAGTTCTAATTCCTTTTGATATTTCTTGGCCTCAATCTTAACCATTTCTTTATGATTCTTCTTTTTATTTGCATATGCTTTCGTATTGGTGGAATCTATATAAATAGCTGTTGTATCTAAGCAATCAAATTGAATTAATAAATCTATTACCTTATCAAACACAGTTTGTAATATATCTTTTTCTAGTTTACAAAATTTTCTTTTATAATTTTGAGAATATGTTGAATGGTTCGAAACTTCCTCATTTATTCCATAGCCAATAAATCATCTGTATAAAAGATTATATTGTAATGTTTCATAAGTTTTTCTTAAACTATCTTCATGAAAAAGAAACTTTAATATATGTATTTTAAATAAAACAACAGAATCTATACTTGGTCTTCCAAATACAGAATATTGTTTTTCTACTTCATCATATATAAAGTTCCAATCAAAATATTTTTCAATAACTCTCAAAAAATGATTTTCAGGAATCATACTTTCTAAATTAATAATTTCACTTGAATATTGTCTTTTTGGTCTTTTTGTTAACATCTAAATCACTTCCTTATCCTCAACAATATAATTATATCATTTTTCAATAAAAAAGCGAGGTATGTTAACTTATTTGTTGAGAATAAGAACCTCGCATATTCATTATATAACTTTTTTTAAAAAATAAAAAGACTATTTTCAAAATCTTACGACTTTGTCAACAGTCTGAAAGGAATAGTATGAATTAATCATAATATTCCTTTATTAAAATTTTTTCAATATATGCTACGATTAGATACATAATATATGATACTAAAAGTAAGATAATAATTCCTGAAATAACTAAATTTAAGTTAAATACTTGAGATCCATAGTTAATTAGGTAACCTATTCCTTTTTTACTTACTAAAAACTCTCCCATAATAACACCAATTAATGACATACTTACATTTATTTTTAAACTATTAATAATAACTGAATAATTACTTGGTATTACTAATATTTCTAGTATTTGAAATTTTGTTGCTCCTAGGCTTTTTAGTAATTTTATTTTATTCTTATCTGTGTTTGAAAAACCATTATATACATTAGATATAGTTATTATTACAGATATTAATAGAGCCATTATAATAATAGATTTCATATTAGCTCCACAAAGTATTATTATTATCGGACCTAGAGCTACTTTAGGCATACTGTTAATTATTGTTAAATATGGATCAAATACTTTATATAGAAATTTATTAAACCATAGTATTATAGCTACAAGTGTTCCTATTAGAGTAGCTAACATAAAGCTTATAAATGTTTCATATATGGTAATAAATATATGATTAAATAAATTATTACTTTTATATAGAGAAATAATTGTTTTTATTACTTTACTTGGACTTGAATATATAAAAGGATTTATCAATTCTTTTTGGGATAAATACTCCCATATTAATAAAAATACTATTAGAATAGTTATTTGTGTTATATGAACTAGTACTTTTTTTCTTTTCTCTTTTTTTAGATAATTTATATGTTCTTTACTATACATGGAAGTCTAACTCCTTCCATATTTCATCATAGTATTTGGAAAATTCTTTACATTTTCTGTTTTCTATTGGAGTTGACTTGTTAGTTAAGTTAATGTCATATACTTTTTTTACTTGACATGGTCTATTAGTTAAGACTACTACTCTATCTGCCATTGATATAGCTTCGGCAATATACCAAATAAATGTAATCATTGAAACATAAGTGAAATAAGGAAACCAAATGGCTCCCTTATTTTTAGACGTAGAACAATCGGTTGATACCTTGTTCATCTAGCATATCAAGATATAGTTTGCCAAGACGTTTAATTAGTGCAATGTCAGTGCTGTAGTAATAAACATCAAACGAAAAGAAGAATACTTCTATTTCAGCTAGACTGTCAAATAGTCCAGTATTAGCAAGTTTCCATATTGGAATATTCCAGTGGTTATCGCAGTATTCTAGTTGTTGCCCTAACGCTATGTCTTTTGCTTCAATTATCTCATCAGCAGACATACTTTTCCTCCTCCCTTTAATCATGATTGTCTAGAAAAAGGCAGTACCTCCCCCAACAATCTATAATAATATATAGGAAGGTTACACTTTTGGATGGCAGTAAAGTTTCTACGTCAGTTAATACATTAAAAAAATGCTGGTAGATTAATAGATGTAATTTGTTAAGGAAGGATTAATTTATGAATTACAATAGGCACAAAAGGGAGCAAGTTAAGGAAAAGAAAATATCGTCTATTAATTTATTAGACAATAGAATTATTTATGTTGACGGAGAAATAGACAATGAAAAAGCCAAAGATGTTATAGACCAGTTGTTAAGACTTGACATACAAAGCCCCAAAGATATTACAATGTATATCAATTCTAATGGAGGTGCAGTATCAAGTGGACTAGCCATATATGACACTATAAATATGATTAAAAGTGATGTATCAACAATAGGTGTTGGTAAGTGTAGTTCAATCGCCTGTATATTACTAGTTAATGGTACAAAGGGTAAAAGGTTTATACTACCAAATGCAAGTGTAATGATTCACGAAGTCAGTTCATTTTCAACTGGAAAGGTCGGCGAAATGCAAAATCGTTTAGACCACTCAAAAGACTTAAATTATAAAATATTTAAAATACTTGCCGAAAAAAGTAATAGGTCTTATAAGCAAATTAAAAAGGAGGATACTGGTAAAGACTGGTGGTTAAGTGCTAATAATGCACTACAATATGGAATAGTAGACAAAGTGTTAGGTGGTGATAGTGATGTTCCTAAAAGACACAGACCGAGATATTAGTGATAAAGAGTTTGAAGATATTATAGAGCCACATCATAAGAAAGTTGAGGAGTACTTAGAGGAGTATATTGTACCAGAGGTAGTAGCATATTATTTTGCTACTGGGTATTATGACTCTACTATGTACGAGGAAAAGTTCCAAATACACATTAACTCAATAATGGCTGAGTTATTTAATTATGAAGTTCAAAAAAAAAAAAAAAAAACAACTAAAGCGGAATATAAGAAAATTACTAAAAATCAAGTATGGACTTGAAGTAGAAGACGAAGAACCACTAGACTTCAAAAAAAATGATATGTAAAGTCTAACATTTGATTAATTTAATAATAAATCTTGGTTGATTATAGGTTAAATAAGGTATGAAAATATTAAATCAATATAGTCAACCCTTGATTTAATAGAGGGAGGTAGTTATGGCAGTATATGGTTATATTAGAGATGGAGAGTTATATGTAACAATACTAATTGGTAAGAAAAACAAGACTAAGTAATAACATTTATTATAGTTGCTTGGTAAATATTCTATAGGAGGTGTATTAAAAATGTGTGAGAAAGGTTGAAAAATAAGGAAAATGGGTTTGTTAATATAATAATATGCTTAATATAATATCATCATAACAAATCCGTGTTATGAAAAACCTAACCCGTATATAATGATTATGATGATGTTATATTAAGTAAATATTGTTATATTCTAATCTAAAGGTTTAGGGCTTTATTTATTGGGTAAAAGCTGTTACAATTGTCGTCCGATTGTAGCAGTATACTTATTTACTCTTTCGCAGTTATATTTAAGGCAAAAAGTTGTCTTGAATTTCATAAGTTTAAATGAAAGAGTGAGAATTTATGAAAAATAAACTATCAATAGATAGTAAAAAAATAAAGTTATCAAAAGAACAGCAACTAAAGATGTTAGAGTTCTTTGTAAAAACATCTGTACCTAGAATGCTACAATCTAGTAAGGAGCAAAAGTAATATGAGGAATGCTGGTATATATATCCGTGTATCTACCGAAAGACAAGCACAGGAGGGTTATTCAGTAGCAGCGCAAAAACAAAACCTTATTTCATTTGCAAAGACAAGTAATTTCAAAGTTTACGATGTCTATGCAGATGAAGGTATTAGTGGAAAAGATGTTGAAGGTAGACCATCAGTAAGAAGACTAATTAAGGATATACAAGACGGCAAAATAGACGTAGTGTTAATCCAAAAGTTTGATAGATTAACAAGAAACCTAACCGATACAGAAGATTTTATACAACTATTCCAAAAGTATGATGTTGACGTATGGTCTATATCAGACGGAAAAGTAGATATAAGTAATTCAAATGGCAAGTTTATGACATTGCTTAAAGGGTTGTTTGCTCAACACGAAAGAGAGTTAACATCAGAAAGAATTAAAGTTGCATTTAATCAAAAAGCAAAACAAGGTTATACTCTATGTTGTGCTTGTACTCCTTATGGTTATAATAGAAAAAAAGGAAATAAAGTAATTATTATAAATCAAGAAGAAGCAAAGGTTGTTAGAAGAATATTTAAAATGTATATAGAGGGTACTTCCTTTACTACTATTGCTAAAAGATTAACTGCTGAGGGTATACCTACTAAACGTGCAGGTGATACTGTTAATATAGGTAGGAATGGTGAAATTGTTGGTACTAAAACCTTTGTAGGTGTATGGTCGCCAAAACTAATAAGATTAATGTTATCTAACCCAGTATATATTGGTAAAGTACAGTATGGTATAGGAAGAAAAGATTACTATATAGGAGATGGAAAACATAAGCCCATTATTAGTGAGAAAATGTGGAATAAGGTTCAAGATAATTTATCTAAAATTGAAACAAAAGTACATACCAATAGACCAAAGGACGACGTATACTTTTGTGGTACCCTAGTTTGTGGAGTATGTGGTAAGAGATTAACTACTGCTAGAACAATTGGTAGATTAAGAAAAGATGGTACACGAAATTTATTTAATGCTTATAGATGTGTTAATCAAGAAAAACAAATATGTACTGCTAGGTATGTATCACATCTCAAAGCAGAAGAAGCGTTTATAGAGTATTTAAAAAATAATATAGCAGAGTTTGATGCAATAGATGATTTAGTTATTGAAGAAGAAGACGTTGATTTAGAAGAAATAGAAAACATTAAAAAATTGCTCGTAAATAAACGTGCAAAACAAAAAGAAGTAATGGACTTGTTTATGGCACAAAAGATAGATTATAACCAATTCAAATATATGAGTGAAGAACTAGATAACATAATTCAAGTAAATGAAACTAGACTATCTCGTTTAGAACAAGTCTATACAAAGAAACCTGATATAAATAAAGCAGAAATATCAAGGTATATCGTAGACCATTGGAAACTATTAACCGATAAGGAGAAACTAAACTTCTTAAATGAGTTTGTAGAGAGTATAACCATAGTTAATAGAGATACTGATAGACACAATGGTAAAGCAGAAGTATTAGATATTAAGTTTTATAATTATCAACAGTAAAGAAAAACTTGCTTTTTTTTAAAAAACATGTTATTATGTTTATAGTAGGTTTATTTAACAATTCATAATGAAAGAAATGAAATTTTAAAAAAATATAGCTTTTAAATTATTATTATAAAAATATAGGAGGTTTAAATGATTTATAGTGATTATAACGAAAGAAGACAAATATTAGCAGGACAATGTGCCGACGCTCTAGGAATAAAAGAGATTCCTGCTGAATTGAGGGAATTAGCAATTCAAAAATGTGATATTCCTGCTGATGTACAAGATAATGGTATGGCTGTCGCAGAAAGGGAAAATTCATTGCTATCTATGGGAGTAGTATATTGTTATGGTTCAACCCTAAATTTTATAGCTAGAGATGGACATACCTGTATTTTACCTTATAATGAAATAACAGCGAGAGAACTAGAAAAATGTGGTTATGTAGTATGTGCTTATGGTGAATCTAGTCCAAAACTAGATTATAAAAGAGATCAATATGGTCATATAGATATAATGGCTAATAATTATTATGATGTTTGTGAAAAAGAAAAAACTTTACGAGAAAAATGTACTCTACCAAAAGAATTAGCAGAAGCTGTTTGTAGTGCTGAAAGTAGAGGAAATTCAGATTTTTTGGAAGCTCAAGAAAAAAGTGGATTAGTTGCGAGATTTCCGTATGATGTATTTTCACACAGATTATATAGAGGACATGATTATGGACATGCCTTTATTGAACAAGCTGTTGAATTTTTAGGATATGATAATCTTACAGCAAGAAAATTCTTAGCGTTTACAGGTCATGGAGAAGTATCATTATCACATCCATATTCAAATGTTACAGATTTAGATTCTTATTTAGCTTATGTTTCCAATAATAAATTTTTAAATGATAGTAAATACTTTGCCCCAGGTGGATTTTATAATCAAGTAACTTCTGAAACTTTAAAGAAAAGATAAAAAGTGTTTGGATTATATTGGGATTATGAAAATTAAAACAACACTATATATATACATATAGTATTCTTTATGATATAAGTGCAATGTTAAACCCCTTAGTTATTTAGGGGTTTTTAAATGGTTTGTTAATTCAGTATATACTTTCGGCAATGTCATGTGTTATCATAATTACTGTTTTTTGATTATCTTTAATCATTTTATATACATCTTCTGATAGAACTAATCTAGTTTGATAGTCTAGTGCAGAAAATGGTTCATCTAATAGTAGAATATCTGGTTTTATAGCTAGTGTCCTTATTAAAGCTACTCTTTGTCTCATACCACCAGATAAGCTATTTGGGTAACTGTATATAAAATCATGTAGTCCATAATCGTTAAGTAATTTTATGACATATTCTTTATTTTCTTTAGTTATTTCTTTCTTTATTTTTAATCCTAATAAACAATTTTCAAGTATATTTAGCCAAGGAAATAGACAATCTTCTTGGAGCATATAACCAAACTTTATGTTATCTTTATGTAAAATAATACTTCCACTACTCTTTTTTTCAATTCCTGATAGAATAGATAATAGAGTAGATTTTCCACATCCTGATGGTCCTACTATAGCTAAGTATTCACCTTCTTTTACTGATAATGTTAAATTTTTGATAGCTGTTGTTTCCCTTTTGCTATGATATTTTTTTGATAATTTATTAATAGAAATAATATTAGTCATAATTTGTAAAATACTTTGTATATATCAATTTGTCATAGTCTACATACTCGTCTAATTCATTTGAAGCAATAATTATATCTTGGATATGATTCCATTCAGATGGACTTATAGAAATATCTTTTTTCCAAGCATCTCCTTTTTGGTATCTATCTATTATAGTGATTAAATCATTTAAAGATGTATCAGGGAAATAATCTATTATTTTTTCGGCTATATCACTACTTTTATTATTGTGAACATAAGATAGACCTTTATTTATAGCTTTTGAGAAACTTTTTATAATATCTTGATTATTTTCAATATAACTTTTTCTAGCATTAAATGCTGTATACGGAACTGGTCCTCCTAGTTCACCTATGTAAGCTACAACGTAACCTAATCCTTGTTTTTCTATAGCTGTGGCATTAGGTTCAAACAATGTAACAAAGTCTCCTATTCCTGAAACAAATGCTCCTTGCATAGCTGAAAAGGCAATTGATGTATCAATATTAACATCTTTTTGTGGATCTATTCCATTTTGTCTTAGAGCCCATTCAAAGGTCATTTCTGGCATTCCACCTTTTCTTCCTCCGATTACTGTTTTTCCTTTTAAATCACTTATTTTAAAATTATCTATTTTTTTTCTTGATACTAGAAAACTACCATCTTTTTGAGTTAATCCTGCGAAAGTCATGACATAATCTGTTTCGTTACCTTTGTATACATAAATTGTAGCTTCTGTTCCTGAAAAACCAATATCTACATCTCCTGATAAAACTGCAGCCATAACGTTGTCTGCTCCACTGGTTAATACTATTGATACATCTAACCCTTCTTCGTTAAAGTACCCTAATGAATCTGCTACATACATTGGTGCATAAAAAACGCTATGAGCTACTTCTGCTACCCTCACTTCGAGGACACATTGCTGTATTAGAACTGCCTATATAATTTATATAGACATGTTCTCCATCTGATTCAACAGAACTTACTAATAATTTAATCATAATTCTTTTATCTACTATATCCAGTGTATCAAAAGCATTCATATATTTGTTTATCATATCTAATGCTAGTGAAGCAATTTCTCTTTGATCAGTTTCTTGACTTACTTCTTTTGTTAATTCTGCAATTCTTTTTTCCATTTCGCTGTTTTTAGATTTTAAATCTTTTATTTGTAATGCCACATCATTAATTAACTCAGCATCAATAATTGCCATTCTATCAATTAATGATTCGATTTTCATTTTATTCCTAGTTAGTGTAGCATTTAAAGTTTGTAATTCATTTTGTTTTTTAGTAGTTTCTTTTTCTTTACCATCTGCAATAAGTTTTAGTCTTTGCATAAAGTCGCTAGTTGGTAAAGTTAACTCTTTAATTCTTTGTATTACAAGTTTATCGGTTTCAATACCATTTATATTTTTACATTTACATAATTGTTTTCGACTCTTATCTTTAAGTTCACAAAGATAAGAAAAGTTTCTTTCTCCATTAGGGGCAACTGAACTTCTAAGTCTTGGTCGCATATAACTTCCACAGTGTTTACATCTAATAATACCAGATAATATCGAAGTATTTTGTTGTGGTGTTCTACATCGTTTATCTTTGTTATTTTCTATTAAATTCCATACTTGAATAAATTGCTCACTTGAGATGATTCCTTGATGTTTTCCAATAGCTACAATCCATTCAGAAACATCTTTATAAGTTTTAGTTCTTCCAATCATTTCTTCTCGTTTATTATATGCCATTAAACCATTTTTACCATCACACTTTATTTCTTCACTTTCATAAATCGTAACATTCATTTTTTCAAAGAAATGTTTAATTTTTTCATCTGCTATTGCATAAACAGGATTTTTAAGAATAGTTACTAGTGAAAATCTTGTAAAATTATTTCCATTTCTTGTCTTGATTCCCTGTTGTAACAAGTATGATTCTAATTTTCCTAATCCTTTTAATTCGCACATTTTATTCCATATAAGTTTAATAATTTCTGCTTCTTCAGGTATTATTTCAAGTTTGTATAAACTTCTTTTTTTACCATCAATTGATAGGTTTTCTATTTTTTGTGATTTATACCCAAGAGGAGTATTACCACCAAGCCATCTTCCTGTTTTTGCAAGTTCATACATATTATCTTTTATTCTTTCAGCAATTGTATCTCTTTCTAGTTGAGCAAATACGGATGATATCATAAGCATTGCAGATCCCATTGGAGTAGAGGTATCAAAGTTTTCAGTTATTGATATAAAGTCTACATTATATTTTAAAAATTCATTCTTAAGATTACAAAAATCAGCAACATTACGACTAATTCTATCTAATCTATATACAATAATGCATTTAATTTTTTTATTTCGTATATCTTTCATCATTTCTTGAAATTGTGGTCTATTGGTATTATATCCAGTAAATCCCTCATCCTGATATACCTTAATATTATTTTCATCAATATTGTATTTGTTTATTAACTGATTTTTGCATAATTCTATTTGGTTTTCTATACTGTCACCTTTACCAGTAAATTTTGACTTTCTACTATATATAGCATAGTATGTTTCGTTATCCTTTTTGCTTTGATTATTTGTTTTTGCATCCATAATATCATCCTTTCATTCAATTATTACATCATTTTACATTTGACATTATATCACATTATGGAAATTTAATCTATTGAATAAGTGACATTTATTAGAAACAATTTAAATTAACTTGCAAAACTTGTTCTACAGAGTTAACATCACTAACGAGGTGATATTTAGTGAGGTTTTATAAAGACTTTTCGTCAGAAATTTGGTACAATATATAATGAAAGGCAAATAGTAAATTTTTAGTTAAATAAATATGAATTTGTTATAGAAGGAGGAAACAAATGAAAAATGAATTAATAATTAAGAAATGTCAAAAATGTGGTGCATTGGTAGAAATAATCAATGATTGTAACTGTGTGGATTGTGGAATAACTTGTTGTGGTGAACCTATGGTTAAGTTAATTTCAAATAGTGTTGATGCATCGTTTGAAAAACATATTCCAACTTTTGAATATGTTGATGATGAAATACTTGTAAAAGTAAACCATGTTATGGAAAAAGAACATTTTATTGAATGGATTGCACTTGTTAATGACAAAGATATTTATAAAGTTAAATTATCACCAGAGCAAAATGCGAAATGTAAATTTAAATATATAAAGGGATCAAAATTATATGCATATTGTAATAAGCATGGACTTTGGTCTTGTGATGTAGAATAATAGTTATTTGTATTATAATTGTTAAAAGTCTTTGACAAACTTCCAAAGACTTTTGGTAGAATGCAAATATCAACTCATATATAATTGTAAGTGAAAGGAGAGATAAAATGAAATTGGGAGATAACATTTTAAAATTAAGAAAAGATTGTAAACTTTCACAAGAACAATTAGCAGAAAAAGTTGATGTTACTAGACAAACAATATCAAATTGGGAGCTTGGTGAAACTTCTCCAAATCCTGAACAGTTAAAATTATTATCTAAAGCACTTAATGTTAGTATTGATGAATTATTAAATAATGACATTAAACAAGTATTAGTAGAAAAAGTAAATAATACCGAAAAACTTGCCGAAATAATAATTAAAATACTAAAAGTCTTGGGAATAATTTTTATTGTTGGTTTTGCTATTACTATTTTCATAAATATTATGTTTGGTGCTAAAAAAGACTCTATGACTATAAAAGAAAATCAAACTGTTCTTCTTAATTGTAAACTTAATGATGAAAAGTACACTTATCTAATTGAATATGATAAAGATGATAATATTATTGATGCAAGTGGTAGTGATTATATTATAAATGTTGTTAAAGATAAGCAGTTTAACAAAGCTAAAATATTAGTAAAATATATCGAATCATATTTTGAAGATAACGGTGGGAAGTGTTAATTTAATAATATGTTTTATAGATAAGATCAATTTATATTGGTCTTTTTTTTCTAAAATATTGATACCTAAAAAAACGACTATATACAAAACATTTTTGAAATCGAAAAATATATGATATAATTAATATACAAGAAGTAAATCACATTTCGTTTATTATTTGTGAGGAGGTATAATGAAGAAGAAAAAAATAGTAATAATCTCACTGTGTTCTATAATAGGTTTAGTATTTTTAGATTTTATAATCGCTCTATCATTTAATAATAGTCCTATAATTAAAATTAGAGATAATTTTAATGGTGGTTCAACTGTTTACAAAGATAAAGGAATATTTACAAATACTTATAAATGTTCTGATGGTAAAACTAAGACAGTTTTAAAAACAGCTAAATATGTTTGCCCTATGAATGACATTGAAAAAGATATAAAAGAAGCAATAACAATTACATTTGATACTAAAGGTGGAAGTATAATAGATAGTATTACTATTGGCAAAGATACTGAACTTACACTACCAAAAGATCCTACACGAGATGGTTATATATTCAAAGGTTGGGTTGACAAAAATGAAACCCCTATTTATAACAAAGTATTACTTGCAGAAGACACAATTCTTTATGCTGTTTGGGAAAAAAATGAAACTAGTAATACAATAATAATTACATTCGATACTAAAGGTGGAAGTAAAATAAACAGTATTACCATAAATAAAGATACTGAGCTTATACTTCCAAAAGATCCTACACGAAATGGTTATGTTTTCAAAGGTTGGGTTGATAAAAATGAAACTCCAATTTATAACAAAGTATTACTTGCAGAAAACACAACTCTTTATGCTATTTGGGAAAAAGTAGAAAATAAAAAAACTAGTACTAAAACTGAAAAACCTAAAACAAACACTAATACAAATAATAACAATAATAATACTAATAAACCTAATCCAAATGCAAATAATAATACAAATACCAATAATAATGAAAATACTATTTTACCTGAAGAAAAACCACCTGTTGTAGAAAAGACTCAAGCAGAGAAAAATGATGAGTATAGAAAACAACTTCAAAATAAGTATTCAGTTAAAATAGCATATAAAAATGAGTTGGGAAATTATACTATAAATGGTTATGGTTCAGGAAAACTTAACGATGATAATAAGATAAATAATTGCCTTGGGGAGATAGACACAACTCTTAAAAACTATCCAAGTGGTTTTTTTAAGGAAATGAAAGATTATGGAATGCCTTTAACTATTTACTTAGTAAATAGTATTAGTGATGATGTTTCAGGACTTACTGATGCAAAAGATAAAAGTGATATTAAAATAATGATTGCACCAGCAAGTTTATTTGAAAACACTTTAAATCATGAAATAATGCATTATATAGATACTTATATAAAAGATAAAGGATATCCTATTGATATAAATACTACTATGAAAGATGTTAATCCAGTAGGTTTTACATATGGGGATACAAGTAATGAGTATGTTTATTATTTTACAAGTGTAGATAATGCCTACTTCTTATCGGCATATGGAAAAAGAAATTATTTAGAAGATAGAGCTGTTTTATTTTCTGATATGATGACTAGATCAATAAAAAAACCATTTTACAATGATGGTACTCCAATAAACAAAAAAGCAAAATTAATTAGTTCACAAATTAAAGAGCACTTTAACACATTATCCAATACAGGAAGATATTATTGGGATAGATTCATATAATATAAGTTTAATAAATTAATTTAGGAAAGGAGGAAAGAAATGAAAAAAGATTTACTAGTAAAAATAATTATAGCAGTAGTTATTCTTGCAGGATTAGGATACTTCGTATATACATATTATGTTTCAAAAGAAAAAGATATGGTTTTTGAAGCAAGAGTTAAAGAAGTAACAGTAAATGATAATGTATATACTGTTTTAGTAGAAGAATATGATAATAAGAAAAAAGAATATACTGTAGAGTATGAATTTGAAATAAATAAAGACACAAAAATAGTTTATAACAATGAAGATTCTACTGCAGATAAATTAAAAGCTAATCAAAAAGTAACTATTACTTCATCTGATGTAATGTTACCTAGTGAACCAGCTAAATTATCTAATGTTAAAAAAATAGTTATTTCAAAAGATTAATTAGTTTTAAAAGTTTTGCTAAATAAAGCAAGACTTTTTTTATGGAGGTGTTATTTGTAAAAAAAATAATTAACTATATTATAATTTATATTTTTGATTTTATAATATCTGCTAATATTTGTTATAATTTAACTTACATAATTAAAAATAATATTAAGTTAGAGTGGAACTTAAATATGTTTCACTCTTTTATTGAGTTAAAGGGTATAAGTCTTTTATTTGGAACAATTCTTTTATCAACAATAATAATTTATGGCAGTTTATAATGACTAATGCCTATTATAACTGGGGAAAAAATACTTCTCGTGAAGAATTCTTATCTGATCTTACACCTTATGAAAAACTGGCAGTTATATTTGGTAATTTTAATTATCAAGTTGAAAATGGAGGTTTTTCTCAATGGGTATTTAATAATTACGATTCTGACATAGATGATTTAGAAGAGTTTATAGAAACTTGTGATTTTGATAAAAAAGGTGTTTTTGAAAGAATGTTTGAAAATTATAGATGTATAAAATCTAGTCTTGATAATTTAAATGGTTATGATGACTTTTATTATGAAGATGTTGAAACAAGAGAAAAACATTATGATGACAATGAAAATTATTATCATATCAACGAAGAATGGGAAGAATACTTTTCTGATTACCTTTTAAAAAATATGCCTGAGGAATATTATCAATACATCGTTGATTATGAAATATCAAAGCCTATTATATAAGGAGGAATATAAATAGTTTATTTTGCAATTAAAGGCTTATTTTTGCATAGAATTAAATGTAAGAGTAAGGGGGATTGATTTGCAGGTCTTTGTCAACTATCCTACAACTGATGAGGGAATTAAACAACTATTAGATAATTTAGCCACATTTAAAGCAAAACTTCTGTTAAAAAGTATTGAAAATTTAAATGTTGAAGATAAAGTAAAAGATGAGGTATTGGAAAAAGTGCTTGAAATTTTAAGTAACAGACCAAAAGAGGATGTTATTTAGTTTCAAGCATCTTTTTTATTTGGTGATAATGTTTTCTTGATATAACAACGTCTGATGTTATCCATCTATTAACAGAGTCAGGATTTATATTTAATTCACTTGCAATTTCCATTCTTACAATTTTATCTTTTAGTTTTTTAATTGTAAGTGATTGTTTATTTAATATAAAATCAAGGTAATCATTATTATTAAAATTCAGTTTATCTCTAATTTCTAAATAATCAATTATTTTGTTGATTATTTGAATGCTTTTATGATTCAGATTTCGATTATCACTTTGTTCTTCTAATCTTACACTAGTATTATATCCAATTCCTAATTCTGTAGCCATATTAGTGATTCTTATATTGTTAATTTTTCTAAAATATTGAATTTGTTTTCCTATAGATGTTTCATCATTTATTTCTTCCATATTAAAGCTAGTTGTTTTTCCTAAATTGCATATTTCATTTGTGTTAGTTTTTATATATACTGATTGAATCAACTCATATAAGTCCTTGATGTTAGTGTAGTATCACCTATGGTGATTTGTTTTAAATTACTGTTATTCTCTTCTTTCTTTATTAGCAATATTGACACTATTGCTAAGATAATAACTAAAATAATTACACTTATTATTTTTTTCACACTAACCTCCATTTTCTTTATTAGTATATTCTTAAATGATTTTTTAGTGAATAAAGATAACAATAAAAATAACTAAGAATTTTTGGTTCTTAGTTACTAATTTAATTATTTCCATAAGTCTTTAGGATACTCATTATTGTCTACTAATTTTTTTATTTCTTTAACTACTTTTTCTTTATCTTCTTTATATGTTATTCCTTGCCATATAGCATTTGTTTTTAACACTTCTACAGTAGCTATTTTGTTTTCTATTTCTTCAAAGACAACTGAAGGTATTAGATACTCACATGTGTCAATATCCTCTTTGTGTTTATCTAAGAATAATGGAAAACCTTCTTCTAAATATTTAAATATATCTTTTGTAAATGCAAACATATTCATAGATACTGGAGCATCTTCTAATACTTTAAATGAATTACCACCTTCTAAAGGTGTAGCTATTATTTCAGAGTCTACTTTTTCTACTTTACACTCGATTATATTGGTTAAATAACCATTTTCCTCTTCACATACTCCTCTTTTAACGCTTCCGTTTTCTGTTAGAGTGTTTTTTACTTTATATCCAGCCATAGCATATCTTAAAATATTATCATGGGTATTATTATTTTTCATGAATTTACTTATTACATGATATGCATCTCTTCCATAGAAATCATCTGCATTAATAATAGCAAAGTTTTCATCGACTTTATCTTTGGCACAAAGTATGGCATGCGCTGTTCCCCATGGTTTTATTCTTCCTTCTGGTACGCTATATCCTTCTGGTAGATTATCTATTTCTTGAAAAACATATTCTACTTCTATTTTCTTTTCTATTCTCTTTCCTATTGTTTCTCTAAAAATATCATAATTTTCTCTTTTAATTATAAATACAACCTTTGTAAATCCTTCTCTTATAGCATCATATATAGAATAATCTATTATAAAATGACCATATTCATCAATTGGTTCAATTTGTTTTAAGCCACCAAATCTGCTTCCCATTCCAGCAGCTAATATAACTAATGTCATAAATCCTCCTTTATTTATTCTAATATATCATATTTATTTAAGAATTACAATATAATTAATTAAAGGAGGTATATGATAAAAATATTACTTTTATTTGGAGGTAATTCTTATGAACATGATATTTCTTGTAAGTCTGCTAAGAATATAATTGAAAATATTGATAATAATAAATTTGATTTGACTATGGTTGGAATTGATAAATGTAATAATTGGTATATTTTTGATGATAATTTGTGTTATTTAGATAATGGTAATTGGTTAAATGGGAATATTAAGAAAATAGATAATGTTGTTAAATTTATTAAGAGTTATGATAAAGTATTCTCTATAATTCATGGTAATGATGGAGAAAATGGCAATTTAGAAGGATTATTTCAATTATGTAATGTTAAGTATGCTGGATCTGATTTGTTAGCTAGTGCTATTTCTTATGATAAAGAATTTACAAAAATTATATGTAAGAATTATGAATTACCACAAGTAGAATATGAGGTTTTAAGAAAGAATGATAAAATACATACTAATATTGGTTATCCTTTAGTTGTTAAACCTAGTAAGGGTGGTTCTTCTTTAGGAATACATGTTTGTAATAATAAAAAGGAATTTGTTAAGTATGTTAAGGAGGCTTTTTTATATGATGGTAAAGTTATTATTGAAAAATATGTTAAAGCTAGGGAGTTTGAATGTGCAATACTAGATTGTGGTAAGAGAATTATATCTAAAGTTGGGGAAATTGTTTCTATAAATACTATTTATGATTATGAAGCAAAATATGTAAAAGATAGTAAATTACTTATTCCTGCTAATATTAGTAAAAACTTAGAGAGAAAAATTAGAAATTATTCAGATATGATATTTAATATTTTGGGTTTATCTGATTTAGCAAGAGTTGATTTTTTATATGACTATAATAATGATATTTTGTATTTTAATGAAGTTAATACTTTACCTGGTTTTACTGCTATAAGTATGTATCCTAAATTAATAGAAAATATGGGTATTAGTTATAAAAATCTAATTACTAAATTACTTATGAATTAAAATAACTATCAACTTTTGAGGTTGATAGTTATTTTATTGATATTAGACGCATATTATCATCTTCTTTGTATAAGTTTATGATATCATCTAATAACTTTCTTGTATCTTCTTCTTTTGTACTATTAGATAGTTTTTGATCAAATTCGTCTTGTTTTTCATTTATTTCTTTTTCTTCAATATAGAATTCTTTTACTTTTAGGTCTGTATTATATAGTTTTTTTATTTTTTCTATGTTATTTTCATTTTTGGTAATTCCTACGATAGATTTATACTGGTTATTATCTATATAATATATATAATTGTTTTGATTATTATCTTCTTTCATATTATCAAAATTATTATATGTACCATATTCTAAGATATATACTTTTTTTGTAGAAAACTTATTTTCTAAGTCATCAGAATAAATTTTATATGCTATTTTACCACAGATACTTCCTAATATTACTCCCATAATTATGGGAGTAAATACTTTTTTTATAATATTTTTCATATAATCACCATATATAATATACAATAGATATATGGTATTATTTGTCGAAAAATAAATTATCTTCCTTTTTTTCTATTTTCTTCAAATTCTATATAATTAACATTTTGATTGGTATTAATTTTAGTAAATAACTTATATCTTAGTTCATTGATTATTATTTGTATTTTATTTAAGCATAAACTTTGATAGGTATTTCCTAAATATTTTACGTATTTTTCTATAATAGCTATTCTTAGTTTTTCTGCTTTCATTAAAGATTTTTGAATATCACCGGTTGAATCATTTGTTCCAGCTTCAATATCTTTTAATTCTTTTAATAATTCTTTTATTTTAATATTTATTTTCTTTTTAATTATTTTTTTTATTAGTGATGGATTTGTGAATATTATATTATCTACTTTTATGGTATTTTCTTTATTTACTTTTGGTTTTATTTTGTATCCATCTATGTTAGAGTATTCTAAATTTACTATATCTAGACTATTACTTTTTCTATCAATTTTATATGTTTTTGATTCCATCTTTATTCACCATCCTTTTTAGTGGACTTTGTTAGTTTTATTCTTTCTTCTTGTCTATATTTATTTATATTAGCGTGATGGCCTGATAATAAGACTTCTGGCACTTTCATTCCTCTAAAGTCTTCTGGACGTGTATAATTAGGATAATCGACATATTCATCGTTGAAACTTTCATTAAGTAGTGATGCTGATGAAATAACACCTGGTATTAATCTTGTTATGGCATCTGTTATAACCATAGCTGGTAATTCTCCTCCAGTTAAGACATAATCTCCTATAGATAGTTCTATATCTGTTATTGTTTTTATTCTCTCATCAAAGCCTTCATAATGTCCACATAACATAATTATATGAGAAAATTTTGATAATTCTTGGGCTTTTTTTTCTGTAAATATTTCCCCTGATGGGGTTAACATTATGACTTTTGTATCTTCTTTTCTTAATGATTCAACTGCTCTAAAAATTGGTTCACACATTAAGACCATACCAGCTCCTCCACCATATGGATAGTCATCTACTCTTTTATGTTTATCTAGTGAATAGTCTCTAAAATTATGGACATTTATTTCTATTTGTTTATTTTTTATTGCTCTTGCTATTATCGACGTGTTTAAGAATCCTTCAAACATTTCTGGAAATATTGTCAATATATCTATTCTAGGTACCATAGAACCTCCTAATCTGTTAAACCTTTAATATATTTTACGAATATTTTTTTATTATCTAAATCTATTTTTTCTATTATATCAAAATTATATGGTATTAATATTCTTTTGTCATTATTTTCTACAACGAGTGTTTCATATTTACTTGAATACTTTTCTATTTTTTTTAAAGTACCAAGACTTTTATTTTGTGTAATTACTTCTAATCCAATTAAATCTTCATTTAAGTATTGATTAGAATTTAATTCTAAATCTTCTTTATTAATAAAAACATATTCACCTTTATACTTTAGTACTTCATTTATATTATTATAATTATTAAATGTTACCATATCAAATTGTTTATGTGGTCTATATGTATTTATTATTTCTTTTTCTTTAGTATATCCAATATATAGTGGAAAACCTTTTTTAAATATTTTATCTTTATATTTAAAGTCAGATAAGATTCTTAGTTCTCCTTTAATTCCATGGGTATTTACTATTTTTCCAATAATTATATATTTCATTTGTTATACACCTCATATAAAAGAATAGAAGTTGCTACACTTACATTTAAACTTTCACATTTTGATGACATTTTTATATATATATTATCATCACATAGCGACTCTATTTCTTTACTTACTCCTTGTCCTTCATTTCCTAATACTAAAGCAAATTTCTCCGGTAAGGTTATTTCTTTAATATTTTTACCATTTCTTACATTGGTTCCAAAAATAGTGTAATTTTTGGTTTTTATTTCATCTATAAACTCTTTTAGTTTTAGCGTGATAATATTAGTATAAAATATCATTCCTTGTGTAGAACGTATAACTTTAGGATTATATGTATCAACGGTATTTGGACTTAATACAATTGTATCTATATCAAAAGCTACACTACTACGAATAATAGTACCTAAATTACCTGGATCTTGAATATTGTCAAGGATAAGTATTTTATTTCCTATTGGTAATGGTGTATTCTCTTTGACAATACCTATAATTTTATTAGGAGTATCTAATTCAGTTAACTTTTTCATTACTTCTTTTGTTACATATATTTTTTCTATATCATAGTTACATGTGGTATCTTCAAGTAATATTATTTTTGTTAGAAGATTATTTTTATATGCTTCTTCTATGAGATGATCTCCTTCAACAAGATAAGTATTAGTTAAATCACGGTATTTTTTATTTTTTAATTTAGATATTTCTTTTATTGTTGGATTATTTAAAGAAGTAATTATCATTGTACCAGTCCTCTCAATTTGTCATTTCTAATTAAATTATAAGATAAATAAGGTTAATTGACAAGTTTTTGATAGAAAAATGTTATAATTAGTTTAATTGTTTTTATTTTTATATTTTTTAATAATTCTTAGAGTATTGATAATAGTAATTAATGTAACTCCTGTATCGGCAAATACTGCTAGAAACATGTTAGATAATCCTATGATGCTTAGTAATAAAATTATTATTTTGGTAATGATAGCAAATATTAAATTTTCTTTTATTATTTTTTTTGTATATTGAGAGATGTCTATGGCAAGTGTTATTTTACTTAAATCATCATTCATTAAAACTACATCTGATGCTTCAATTGCTGATTCTGATCCAACTCCACCCATTGAAATACCAATATCTGCCCTTTTTAAAACAGGTGCATCATTTATTCCATCTCCAACAAATATAGTTATTCCTTTATTATTAGAAACAAGTTCAAAATTACTAAACTTGTCAGTTGGTAACATTTCATATTTTATTTCATCAATATTAAGTTTTTTTCCAATATCAAGTGCAACTTCTTTTTTATCTCCTGTAAACATATATGTTTTAATTCCATAGTTTTTTAATTTTTCAATAGTATTACGTGCTTGGTCTTTTATTCCGTCATTTATTGTTATGGATGCAATATGCTTACCATTGATATTTAAATGAAGAATAGCATCTTCATTACAATCACAAGCAAGTCTGTTTCCTATCATAATTTTATTACCTCTTAAGGTATAAGTTATTCCTTTTCCCTCAATTTCTTTAAAGTCTAAAGCATCTGAATTATCTACTTTTTCATCTTTTAGTTTTAAAATAGATTTAGCAATAGGATGATTAGAAAATGATTCACCTTTTATTAAAATATCTATAATTTCATCTTTACTATAATTATCATCAAATACTTCAATATTAGTTACAGAAAATGAACCATTTGTTAAAGTTCCAGTCTTATCAAAAATAATATTTTTAGCATTACTCAAATTATCTAAATAATTACTACCTTTAATCAAAATTCCTTTTTTACTTGCTACACCTATTCCTGTAAAATATGATAATGGAATAGATATAGCAATAGCACAAGGACAAGAAATAACTAAAAAAGTAAGTCCTCTATATAAACTTTCTTTATATGATATATCCATAATTAATGGTAAGAATATCATAATTAATATTGCAAGTATAATAATAACAGGAGTATAAACTTTACTTATTTTTGCTATGGTAGTTTCAGTTTTTGTTTTTTTATCAGTAGCATCTTCTAATAACTCTAGTATTTTTGAAACTGTAGAATTTTCAAATAAACTTGTTGCTTTAATTTCAATAACATTTCCTATATTAATAGAACCTGATAAAACAGAACTTTTTTCTTGAACATAAACTAATTCACTTTCTCCAGTTAGAGCAGACGTATCAAGTGAAGTATTACCTTTTACAATAATACCATCTACAGGAATCTTTTCTCCTTTTTTTACTACTAAAATATCATTTAACTTTATTTCTTCAACTTCTATTTTAGTGATTTTATCTTTATCTTTTTTATTAGCATAAGGTTGCTTTATATCAAGTAAATTTTTAATAGACTTTCTTGAATTATTAATTGCCTTTTCTTCTAATATTTTACCAATTGTATAAAAAACTATAACCATCATGCCTTCCATAGAATTTCCAATGGCTAGAGTACCAATACAAGAAATTGTTATAAGAGCATTTTCATTTATTGATTTGCTTTTTATTAGTAATTTAATTGCATTAATTGTTGTTCTATATAATAGTAAAGCATAAGCTACAATAAATAATATAGTTTTAATAATATTAGAAACAGGTAAGAAGTTTGCAAGTAACCCTATTGAAACACCAATCAATAAAATTGATAAATGATACTCCTTTTCCTGTTTAACTTCATTATCTGTAACACTAGCATTAGGTTCAACCTTTTTAACAAGTTCATTTAATTCTTTTATAGAAATATTCTCATTGGATTCATAAGATATTTTGGATGTATTAAAATTTACTACTACATTCTTAAATTTTTTATTTTTATTTAATTTTTCTTCAATTTCTCTTGCACAATTTGCACAATCTAAGTTGTCTATATTATATCTGTATTTTTTCATGATATATCCTTTCTATAATATGAAATTATTCTCATATATAATTATATATGATACTAATTAATTTAGTCAATATAATATGAATTTTTTTTCATATTTTATGTTTTTGATTGATTTTTAATGTTTAAAAAGATATAATGTATATATATACATACATATACATTGTTATTTAGAAAGGAATGATATGCTATGTCTAATACAAGAATTCCTATGCAGAAAAGATCTGTTGAAAAAAGAAATAGAATTATTGAAAAGGGATTTGAGTTAATGTGTGAAAAGGGTTTTTATAACACAAATACTGCTGAAATAGCTGAATATGCATGTGTGTCTACCGGAATTATTTATCAATATTTTAATGATAAAAAGGATATATTTATAGAAGGTGTTAAGAATTACTCTAATTCTATTATGAAATCTATGGTGGATATTATAGATAAAAAGAAGATATCTACTAATAATTTAGAAAACTTATTTAGTTTAGTTATTGATAAATATGTTGAGAGTCATACAATATCTAAAAGAGCTCATGAAGAATTAATAGCAATGGGACATTTGGATAAAGATGTTGGTAATATATTTAGAAATTTAGAGATAAATGTTACAAATTATATTGTAGATATGCTTAATAATAGTAATATTGTTCTTGATAATGTTAAGGAAAAAGTGCATATAATTATTGGTATTATAGATAATTTGTGTCATGAAACGGTATATCACAAACATAATGAAATTGATTATGATGTTATGAAAAGAGAGGTAATCAAAATAATTATAACAATTATTAAAGAATAGCCTCTCTTTTATTCATCTATATTATATTTATAAATTGTTGCATTTTTAGGATTAAAAGATAGAAAATCTGTTTTGTTATTATAACCAATAATATTATAATGGAGTGCTTTTATAAAACTACCATGTGTTACAATTAGTATTGTTTTATTGGGATATTTATTTTTTAATTTATCTAGAAAATTTTTAGCTCTATCTAGACAATCTTTAATACTTTCTATATTACACTCATGATAATTTAATTCATAATCCCATAATTTTATAATTAGATTATTGTCAACTTTTGTTCCTTCATATATTCCAAAATCTCTTTCTATTAAATCTTTAGTATATATTATTTTCTTTTTTCCATTTGTAATTATTTTGGCGGTTTCTCTAGTCCTTTTTAATGGTGATGATAGGCATATATCTATTTTAGTAGTGTCTATTATTTTAGATAATTTTTTTGATTCTTTTATTCCTTCTATACTTAGTGGGATATCTGTCTTACCTTGTATTAAATGTTTAGTATTCCAATGAGTGTTTCCATGTCTTACTAATAATAATGTTTGCATAAATCTCCTTAATAATTTTTTATTTAATTATATTATATACTAAAAAGATTTTTTTTAATTTATTTTTTTATAAATATAATATATAATTAAATTAAGTTAGGAGTAGAGATAGATGAAAATTGGTTTTGATAGTAAAAAATATTTAAAGTTACAAAGAGATAAAATTAGGGAAAAAATTAAAATGTTTGATAAGTTATATTTAGAGTTTGGTGGTAAATTGGTAGATGACTATCATGCTGCTCGTGTTTTGCCTGGTTTTATGCCTGATATTAAAATTAAATTATTGCAAGAATTAAAAGATGAAGCTGAGGTTATATTGTGTATTAATGCTAATGATATAGAGAGAAATAAAATTAGAGCTGATAGAATTATTTCGTATGATATGGAAGTTTTTAGATTAATAGAATTTCTAAGGGGTGTTGGTATTACTATTAATAATGTTGTTATTACTTTGTTTAATAATCAACAAGGGGTTAATCAATTTATAAATAAGTTAAATGATTATAATGTTACTTCATATATACATACTTTTACTAAAGGTTATCCTACTGATGTAGACACTATTGTTTCTGAGGAAGGGTATGGTGCAAATCCTTATGTAAAGACTTCTAAGCCATTAGTGGTAGTGTCAGCGCCAGGGGCTTGTTCAGGTAAATTAGCTACTTCGTTGTCACAATTATATCATGAATATAAAAATGGAGTAAAAGCAGGTTATGCTAAATTTGAAACTTTTCCTGTTTGGGATTTACCTTTAAAGCATCCGGTAAATATAGCTTATGAAGCTGCTACGGCAGATATAAATGATAAAAATATGATAGATTATTTTCATTTAGATAAATATGGTGTTACAGTTGTTAATTATAATAGAGATTTGGAAATATTTCCTGTTTTAAAAGAAATATTATTTAAAATAACTAATGAAAATGTTTATTACTCTCCTACTGATATGGGAGTTAATGTTATTGGTAAATGTATAGTAGATAATGATGTTATTGTTGAGGCTTCTAAAGATGAAATAATTAGAAGATATTATAAAGCTTTGGTTGATTTTAAGAAGGGGCTTGTTGATAAAGAAGTTCCTAATAGGATTAAGATACTAATGAATGAATTGGGTATTAGTGAAAATGATCGTATTGTAGCTACTAAAGCTTTGGAAAAGAAGAAGTCATCTGGTAAGCCTTCGGCTTGTATTTGTATTGGTAAAAAATATATTACCGGAAGACAAACTACTCTTCTTACTCCAATTAGTAGTACGATTATAAATGCTATTAAATATTTGACAAAAATACCAGATGATGTTGACTTGTTATCTCCTAAAATATTAGAGCCTATTTTAAAATTAAAAGATAAGACACTAAATTTTAAAGAATATACTTTAAACCTTAATGAGGTTTTATTAGCACTTAGTATTTGTTCAGTTACTAATCCAATTATTACTAAGTCTTTAAATAATTTATCGAAACTTAACGGTTGTCAATTACATGCTACCTATATAATTCCCGATATTGAACTTCAAATACTTAATAATCTTGGTATAAATTCTACGTGTGATCCTGAAGCAAATATAAAATAACACTTTGATAGTGTTATTTTTCTTGGAATAAATCATTATATATTTCTATATAATCATCAACATATTTAATTTTTAATTTGGATGTTATACTTTTATCTATTTCCATTACTTCTTCTTTATTATCTAATGGAACATAAACTGTTTTTATATTACTTATTGTAGCAGTTATTAGTTTTTCTTTTAATCCTCCCACTGGTAATATTTTACCTCTTAAAGTTATTTCTCCAGTCATACTTATAGTATTAGGTATAGTCATCTTTTTTAAAGTACTAATTAAAGATGTAACTATAGAAACTCCAGCTGATGGTCCATCTTTAGGGATACTTCCTTCTTCAAAATGAATATGAAAATCATTAGTAAATAGACTATAATCAATATTAAATATTTCACTATTTTCTTTTATATAGCTTAGAGCAATGGTGGTACTTTCTTTCATAACATTTCCTATTTGTCCTGTTATTTCTATATTACCATTTCCTTTGTAGTAGACAGATGTAGTTTTTAAAACTAATCCACCATATGGGGTATAAGCTAATGTATTGACTATACCTGGTTTAGCACATTTATTATTATATAAATATTTATATTTATAGTTACCTAAGTACTTTTTTATATCTTCTATTTCATTACCATCATATGAGTATGTAATGTGTTTTCTATAAATATTTATTATACATCTATTTAGTTCTCTAATACCAGCTTCTTTTGTGTAATATATTATTATTTCTTTAATTACTTTATCTGAGAATGTTAAATTCAAATTATATTCTTTATTTAGTGATGGAATAATATATTCTTCTGCAATACTTTCTTTTTCTTCGATAGTATAACTATTTAATTCTATGATTTCTAATCTGTCTTTTATTTCAGTTGGAATGGATGATAGATCATTTGCTGTTAATATGAACATTACTTTTGATAAATCAAATTCTTCTTCAATATAATTATCTACAAATCTGTTATTTTGTTCTTTATCTAATATATCTAATAGAGATGCTATTGGATTTGATTTATTATTTGAATTCATTTTATCTATTTCATCTATTAAAAATACTGGATTATTAGATTTAACTTTCTTTAATCCTTGAATAATTTTTCCTGGATATGATCCTATGTATGTTTTTCTATGACCAATTATCTCACTTACATCATTTAAGCCCCCAACACTTATTTTAACAAATTTTTTATTTAAGGCATTAGCAATTGATTTAGCCATTGTTGTTTTTCCTACTCCAGGAGGACCTACAAAGCAAATTATTGATTGGTCTTTATCATATATATCTTTAGTAGCTATATATTCTATGATTCTTTCTTTTATTTCATTTAATCCATAGTGATTATTATCTAAAACATCTTTTATTTTAGAAATATCTTTATTGTCTTCTGTAGATATTTCCCAAGGTAGTGACATTAGACATTCTATGTAATTTCTAATTATTCCTACTTCTGGTGAATTATCAGAGAGCATTTCATATTTTTCTATTTCTTTTTGAATTCTTTCTTTTATTTTTTCTGGTGCTTGTAGAGACAATAATTTTTGTTTTATCTCTTTTATATCATTTTCTTTTAAGTTATCTTCTTCTAGTTCTTCTTTTATTAATCTTATTTTTTCTCTTAATATATAATTTCTTTGTTCTATATCTATTTTTGATTTTAGTGTTGTTTCTATTTCATCTTCTATTTTAACAGTTTCTATCTCTTTATGTAGGTCTTCAATAGTTAATTTTAATCTATTCATAGGATTAGTCATTTCAATATATTTTAATTTATCATGATAATCTATTGGTAGTTCAAAGGCAATAATATCTGATAATCTTCCTATGTTATTTATTCCATTAATTCTTCCTAATACATTATTAGATATGTATGGTGATATTTCTATATATTCATTTAAATCTTTTAATAGAATTCTTTTTAAGGCTGTTGCTTCCATTTCATCAAAATCATATTCTTTAGTACTTACAACATATGAATATAAATTATTATCATTATCTTCAACATAGTTTAGAACTTCTACCCTATCTATACCTATTAAAACTAGTCTAACTAATCCATTTGGTAGTTCTATTTTTGATTTTATTTTAGCTAAAATAGCTATTTTGGGTAGATGTCTTATATTTGGTTTTTCTTCAACAAAATCAGGGACATTGACACAAAGAATGTAATTTTCATGATTTTGTTCACTTATATTTAATACTTTTTTATCTTCTTCTTTAGATATTTCTATTCTAATTTCGTTAAAAGGAAGTAAAATTAATTCTTTTAACAAGAGTACTGGTAAATTAGTTTCAATCATAGAACAACCTACTTTCTTTAAAAAAATGATTAGTTTATTACTATAACTATATATATTATAATAAAGCTAATCACTTCCTTTTCTTGACTTAATATTCTAGCATAAGAACATTTTATATCAAGTTATTTTACACATTTTTTACAAGAAAATAAATGGTAATTTTTGAGATAAAAAGACTACTAATTTTTGTAGTCTAAGTAGATATTCTTTTTTTCTTTGAATGGGTTGTTTTGTTGTTGTGTTTATATGTTTCATAGTTTACTCTTTGTATTAATCCCATAGCGAAGAAAATTGTTAAGGTATATGATCCTCCATATGATAGGAATGGTAATGGAACTCCAGTTAATGGTGCTAACCCCATAACACCCAATAGATTAATTACAATATGTAAGAAGAAATATGATGTTACTCCTATTCCTATTATAGAATTACTTAGGGTATGTGCATTTTTGGTTATTTTTATCATTCTGTATAGCATATATAGATATATTAATATTATTATTATGCCAACGATTAATCCCCATTCTTCTACGATTATTGGATATATAAAATCGGTATGTGCTTCTGGTAAATACAAGTATTTTTGAGTACTTTCACCAATCCCTTTTCCTTTTAATCCACCATTTTTAAAAGCAATTAAACTATTACACAGTTGATATCCAGAATCTTCAGAATATCTTTCACATGGACGTAAGAAGTTTAATCTTTCTTTTTGATAGTCTTTTAGAAATGAAAAATTTGTAAGTACTGCAAAAAAAGCAAAGGCTGTTCCTCCAATAAGGAGTATTCTGGTAACTATTTTTCTTTGACCTTTTCTAACAGGTATAACATAATATATGATTAATGATATTAAGGCAATTATGCTGGCAGTTCCTAAGTCTGGTTGCATAGCTACCAATAAAAAGACTATTATACTTAGTATCATTGGTTTTAATATTGTTATTTGGTCATCTAAGTGATCTTTATTTTTTTCATAGTAATTGGCTAGAAATAGAATTAGAAATGGTTTAATAAACTCACTTGGTTGTAATGATATTGGCCCTATATAATACCAACTTTTGGCTGTTGGGTTAAATTTATCCCCTATTATTAATAGTAAAAATAATGATATAGTTATAAGTATTGTTACTGTAAATGATGTTTTTTTGAATACTTTTGTAGGAAAATACAAAGTTATTAAAAAGGCTATTAATCCACATAAAACAAATATTCCTTGTCTAATTAAGTAGTAATTAATACTTTTGTTATATCTCATATATGATGCCATTGATGAGGCACTTAGTATCATAATCATACCAAAAATGGTTAATGCTATCATTATAAATAAAAGTTGTTTATCTAATTTAGTACTTTTCATTTATATCCCTCTAATATAATAATAACACATGATAATTAATTATTTTATCTTTTTTTATAACTTTACATTACTTATTTGTCTTTATATTTTAAATAATCAGTCATAAAAGTATTTTCATAATCTAAAAATCTGTCTTCTTTAATAGACTCTCTAATATTTTCCATTATTCTTATTAAAAATCTTAGATTATGAATTGACAATAGTCTTTGTCCTAATGTTTCATCACAGGTTATTAAATGTCTTATATATGCTTTAGTGTAATTCTTACAGCATTCACAATCACAATTTATATCTATAGGTGTGAAATCATCTTTATATTTATTATTTTTTATATTTATTTTTCCATATTTTGTAAATGCATGACCATGTCTTGCTAGTCTTGTTGGATGGACACAGTCAAACATATCTACCCCTCTTTTAACTCCTTCAAATAAATCTATTGGATCTCCTACTCCCATTAGGTATCTTGGTTTATCTTCTGGTAAATACCTGATAGCATCTTCTATCATTTTATACATAACGTCTTTTCCTTCACCAACACTAGTTCCTCCGATAGCATAACCATCAAAGCCTATTTTCACTGTTTCTTTAGCACTAAATTCTCTTAGTTCTTGATACGCTCCTCCTTGGACTATGCCAAACAATGATTGCCTTTCATTGTTAAAAGCTTCTTTTCCTCTTTTTGCCCAACGTAGAGTTCTTTCAGTTGATTCTTTAGCATATTTGTAAGTTGCTGGATATGGTATACATTCATCAAAAGACATAGCGATATCACTATCTAACTTATTTTGTATTTGAATTGATTTTTCTGGTGTTAATAATAACTTTTCTCCACTTAAGTGATTTTTAAATGTTACTCCTTCTTCTTTTATATTTTTTGGATTAGCTAGTGAGAATACTTGAAATCCACCACTATCAGTTAATATTGGTCCATTATAATTCATAAACTTATGTAAGCCACCTGCTTTATCTACAATGTCCTCTCCTGGTCTTATCCATAAATGATATGTGTTAGCTAATATGATTCCTGAATTTATTTCCTTTAAATCACGATAATCTAATGTTTTTATTGTTGCTTGTGTTCCTACGGGCATAAACATGGGCATTTCAAATTTTCCATAGTTTGTTTCTAATGTTCCATATCTTGCCTTTGTATTTTTATCACTATATAATAATGTATATTTTACTTTCATATATAATTTCCTCCATAAATAACGTAATATTATTTTATCATAATAATACTTTTTTTTATAGTATTATTTATTGTTATAACCAAACTATATAAAAAAAGTCACAGTATGTGACTTAATTTTTCTTATAAAAATATAGTTAATAATACTACTAAAGATAATAATACTACTAAATATAGAATAAATCTCCATATATATTTTAACCATGTTGTGTATGGTACATCTAAGTATGTTAAGCATACGATTAAGATGATACTTGTTGGTCCTACTATAGATATTATTCCATAAATTCCTTGGAATAGAATAGCTACAGAAGATAATATTGTTTCATCTGTAATTAATGCTAACATTGGAGAAAATACACTTGATGCAATGTAATAGATATCAACATGTGTTATACATCCTAGTATAGCAATTAAACTAGATAATCCAAAATTAAATTTGCCATAACTAGTAATCATATTTTCTATAAATCCATTGTTATATACACAAACTAATATAGTATATGCTGTAAGTACTAGTGCTACTGAAGGTAACATTTTTTTAGCTCCTTCAATAAAGCCTTCTATCATATCATCAAATTTCATTTTAGATACTAATTTAATAATAAAGATAAATACTAGTAATACTATCATTAACATCATATAGTTTCCTAATTCAATCCATGCTCCAAATCCTTTGAAATATTTTGAAATAATATTAGGGAATATAGCAAATTCTTTAATTGATAAACCTGTTAACCAAGTATGAAATTTATCAAAGCAATCTATACCAAATAATGAATTCCAAGGCATCATACCTAATACCATTAGTATAAATATTAATGATAAAATTACAATAATTGGCCAAGTCTTTATATCTTTATAATTTCCTTTTACTTCAGTAACTAATAAGTCTGTATTATCATTTATTTCATATTTAACTTTTTTCTCTTCAACTGCCTTAATATGTTTACTTATATAGAATATTAGTAATGCAACTGCTGCAAATAATAGTAATAATTTAGGAAAAATATTAGCAAATTTATTTTCTAGTCCCACAAATTCTTCAAAAGTAGTAGTACTTACACCATAATAATCAGCTGGATTCCTAAATGTTACAAATATTCCTCCGATATATCCGATAAGTGTACTTCCTACAGTAGCTGATATTGCTACTAATTTATCATATCCTAATAATAGAATTATAGAAATGACAAATGGTATAAATATCAAAAGTGGTAATACATTTCCTGTTAGTGATGCTACTATAGCAAATATTATTATTACAGCATAAATAAATTTCTTATTAAGTGGTTTTACAGAAGTAACTATTTTATCTAGTAGTTTTTTATATGAACTACTTTTGTTTAATACACCATAAAATCCTCCAATAACAAATATAAATAAAACTGTATCGAAGAAATAATACATTGATTGAAGACCGTTTAAGAAAATATCTCCTAAACCAATATAATTAAATTCTCCTCCTCTTCCTTTTAGGAAGTAACTTAGAATAACCATGATAAACATAATTATTCCTAAAATTTTAAACAAACCATGTTTTTTCATATATCCTCCTTTGTTTTGTAAAACCCTATTTAATCTTTCTTTTTCATGTGTGGGAATAATATTACTTCTCTAATATTTTCACTATTTGTTAGCATCATTACTAATCTATCTATACCCATACCCATACCACCTGCTGGAGGCATGCCGTATTCTAAGGCCTCAATAAAATCTATATCCATTTCATTAGCTTCATCATTACCAAGTTCTCTTTCTTTCATCTGATTTACAAATCTTTCATATTGATCAATTGGGTCATTTAATTCGGTAAAGGCGTTGGCATATTCACCACCACATATAAACAACTCAAATCTTTCTGTAAATCTAGGATCAGAACTTTTTCTAGCTAATGGGCTAATTTCAATTGGATGTCCATAAACGAATGTTGGTTCAACAATAGTCTCTTCAACATATTTTTCAAAGAAAGCATTAACTATGTGTCCATATGAAAAATGTTCTTCAATAGGAATATTATGACTAATAGCAAGTTCTTTGGCTTCTTCTAGAGACATATCTTTAAAGAAATCTATTCCTGTTACTTCACGAATAGCATCTACCATATGTATTCTTTTATACTTAGGAGCCAAAGAGAAAGTATGACCTTTCCAAGTAATATCTGTAGTGCCATTTACAGTCATTGCAGCATTAGCAATAATATTTTCAGTAATATCCATCATTCCTTCTAAATCACTATATGCTTTATATAATTCTATTGTTGTAAACTCAGGATTATGATTTCTATCCATTCCTTCATTTCTAAATAATCTACCTATTTCATAAACTGCATCCATTCCTCCGACTAAAAGTCTTTTTAGAGGTAATTCTGTAGCTATTCTTAAGTAGAATTCCATATTTAATGTATTGTGATGTGTAATAAAAGGTCTTGCTGCTGCTCCTCCTAGAATGCTATTTAAAACAGGAGTTTCTACTTCAACATATCCTAAATTATCTAAGTATGATTGAATTGATCTAATTATTTTTGGTCTAGCAAAAGCTACTCTTCTTGCATCTTCATTCATAATTAAATCTACATATCTTCTTCTAAATCTTTCTTCAACATCAACAAGTCCGTGATATTTATCTGGTAGTGGTCTTAGTGCTTTTACTAAGTGAGTATATTTTGTACATTTAATAGATAATTCACCCATATGTGTTCTAAACACTGTTCCATCTATTCCAACGATATCTCCTAAGTCAGCTCGTAGAAATAAATCATATTCCTCTTCTCCTACGTTATCTAACTTAACATATATTTGAATTTGTCCATATTTATCTTGAATATGCATAAATCCAGCTTTTCCTTTTCCTCTTTTAGTCATAATTCTACCAGCTACCCTAACTTGCATATTCATTTCTTCTAACTCTTCATTTGTTTTATCAGAGCACGCTTCTTTAATTTCTTTGGAATTAGAAGTAACATCAAACCTACTACCAAAAGGATTAATACCTTTGCTAACTAGGTAATCTAACTTTTCTCTTCTAACTAATTCTTGTTCTGTGTGTTCCATGCTTTACCCTCTTTCTGATATAACTTTAGTTTTTCCAATTATATCATGTAGTCCTCTTTTATCTTTTCTATATACAACCATTATGGTAGTAATTATTATAAAAATAGACTCTATTATTGTGATTAATGATACTCCAACGAAATAATTATTTTTTGGTATAATGTACACTAATAAAATACTTAATATCATTGAAATAACATTATATATAAATAATGATCTAAGAATAATTTGCTTCATATTAGCAAGATTATTAGTTTCATTATCTACAACTCTAATCTTAAGTAGTTTTTTACCTATTGTTTGTCCTTTATTTAATGCTTGGAATACTACAAAATAACCAATAAATAATATAACTTGGCAACTATTAGCTATGACATTATTTTTTTGTGATTCGTATAGTAAATTATTGTATTCCTCTATATATTTCTCTTGTGTTACTTCACCATTAACAAAGTTTTCAGTTAATTTTTTCATTTTTTCAGATGTTTCTGTATCAGTGCTTAATCCAGATACAACTAATGAAAAAACGAGCGAAACAATAAATATATCCAATATATATGCTACCATTCTTTCAAAAAAACCAGAATTCATTTAATCACCTTCTTTATAATTATATAATTTTTTTTTATAATTATCAAGTATTTCTATAATTTCGGTATAAGTTTTTGCTTTAAAACAAGCTAATTTTATTTCTTTATGATAAGGTATAGTTTTAACATACCATGCTATATGACTTCTCATTTCAAGGACAGCCACATTTTCTTTTTTAAACTCCATAAGATAGTTTAAATGTTTATAACACATATTTATTCTATCTATATAAGTTGGTTGTGGTAATAAATTTCCTGTTTTTAAATATGTATCTATTTCTTTAACTAACCATGGATTTCCAAGTAAAGCTCTTCCTATCATTATGGCATCACATTTAGTGTATTCAAGCATCTTTTTAGCACTATAAACATCTTTAATATCACCATTTCCAATAACGGATATAGAAACATTCTCTTTAACCTTTTTAATAATATCTAAGTCAACATCTCCTGAATATCCTTGATTCCTTGTTCTTCCATGAACAGTAATAGCACTTGCTCCGGCTTGTTCACATATTTTGGCAATTTCTACAGCATTTATATTTTTGCTATCCCAGCCACTTCTTATTTTTACAGTAACTTCGGCATCTACATTTTTTTTCACTTGGGATACTATGTCATATACTAATTGTGGATTTTTTAATAAGGCAGATCCAGACTTTGATTTAACAGCAACTTTGGGTACAGGACACCCCATATTTATATCAATTATTTTTATTGGATACAATTGACATAGTTTTTTAGCGGCTTTAGCCATTGTTTCAGGATTAGAACCAAATATTTGAACTCCAATAGGTATTTTTAATGTTTCAATACCATTTAACATATCAAAAGTTTTTTTATTATCTCTAACAATTGCTTCAGTACTTAATAATTCAGTGAATGCTAATCCTGCACCCATTTCTTCAATTATTTTCATATATGAAGGATTAGAAATACCAGCCATTGGCGCCATTACCACTTGATTTTCTATATTTATATCACCTATTTTAAAAGCCATTATTGTTTCTCCTTTTCTTAACACTGCTTATTATATAATAAAATATTATTATAAGCAAGTAAGGTTTTTAAACTACAAGAAAAGAGGGTTATGACCTCTTTTAATTATCTACACTGTTGGTGTTAAAACAATTTCTTTTACTTGTCCAGCTTTTGATTTAGCTTTAATATTTAAGCCATTTTGACTAACATATTGAACTGATAATTTTAAATTTCTATTATCTTTGCCTTCGATGCCTGCTATGATAGGACTATTTTGGTAGTATTCCCATGTTACGTCTATATTTGACTGTAGGTGTAAACTTTTTTCACCTTTAAAGGTACAGTATAGTATTTCATCTCTTTCATTACAAGTTATGCCATTTGAACGATTGCTAATGCTTATTTTTGGTTCAACATAAATTGTTGTTTTTGCTTCTTTATTGTTAATTTTTACTGTAACAGGTATGGATGAAACTGTACTACCCCATACATCACGTGCTGTTAGTGTAGCTGTTTTTCCATTTGTACTCATACCTGCCGGTGCACTATAACCCGTTGTATCTGGTGCAAACCAAGTAATTAAACTATTTGGAACATTATAACCATTAGAATCAATATTAACGTTAATTGTTGTACTAGTAATTGTACCATATTTTGAAATGGTATTGTTTGTCACATTAAGAGTTATACTCTTTACATCAGAAGTCACTTTTGCGGTAGCAATCTTATCATTTGATGTTTTAACCTTTATAGTTGCTTCTCCTAAACCTACAGCTTTTATGTTACCATTTTTATCGACAGTAATAACATTAGGATTATTACTACTCCATGTTACTGTTTTATCTTTAGCATTATCTGGTTTAACTGTTGCCACTAATTTATCAGTAGTATTAACTACTATAGTCTTGTTTGTTGTATTTAATTCAACTCCTGTTGGTTCAATTAATGTTGTACTTGAAGATGGCTTGCTTTCTTTACTTGAACTGCTACTTGATGATTCTTTTTCCCATACTGCATATAAAGTCATATTTTCACTTAATAATGCTTCATTATAAATTGCTGTTCCGTTTTTATCTTCCCAAGTTACAAACTTATATCCTGCTTTTATATCACTTAAGTCAAGAGTTATAATTCCAATTTTTAATTTATTGTTTTTATATTTTTTATTATCATTGATTAATATTATTCTAAATATTTTTTCTATATCAATATTTGACTTAAATACTATGTTTCTAAAATCTTGATCTGGTTCAGTTAGATAATAGTTTAATTTATAATCATTGCCTAATACTTCTACTAATTTATTAAAATATTTTTGGGCATCAATAGATGTTTTTATTTCTTTATTTGTTGATATTGGTAATCCATATTCATCTTGAAATAAATTAATATTTAAAGGTAATCCATATTCTTTGTTATAGTTAATTAAATCTATTATAAAACTACTTCTAAAGTTAGTTTCTTTAATTATGGTTTTATCATCTTTCTTTTCTACAACTAAATTATCAATATATGTAGATATTATTCTTTGTTTTTCTTCTTTTAATAAATTTAACCATCCATAAATATTAGAAAAGAATACTTCAGGTTTAATAAATATATTCATATTTTGTTTATCAAAATCTTTAAATTCTATTTTTTTATCATAACCATTTATAAAAATATAATCGGAGTTATCAAATAATAGATAATTAATATTATTTATTCTTACTATATGTGGTTTTACATAAGCAATATTAGTATTCTTAATACTTTTAACATTTCCATTTGTAATAGAGTATTCTACATAAGCAAATTTACATATCATTTCAACCTTTCTTTTTAATTCATTACTTATTTTAAGTTCTTTAGTTTCTATTGTCATAACTCATCACTTTCCTTTCTTAAATAACAAAAAAACTAACTATTTCTAGTTAGCATTTATTACTTAAACTCGAAAAGTTCGAGTTTCCTATCAATCTGGAGGACCCAGTCGGATTTGAACCAACGATCAGGGAGTTGCAGTCCCACGCCTTACCGCTTGGCTATAGGTCCGTTTTGAATTAATTACATTATAGATTATAACAAATTAAATTTTATTTTTCAATATATTATATAAAAAAATATAGGTTTATGCAATTAAAATGTATGTTAATATTAAAATAATAGTATATTTTTTACTTTTTGTTTAATTATAATAATGGTGAATAATAATGGATATAGATATGAGAGAATATATTATTGGTAATTTTAAAGGTGATACAAAGGAAGAAATTGAAAATTCTATTGAAGAGTCCGTTAAAGAAAGTGAAGAAGATACTCTATTTGGTCTTGGAGTTCTATTTGAACTATATTGGAAAAATATTAGTGATAATGAAAAAGAAAATGTAGTAAATATTATTTATAATTCTATCAATGATTGAAATGACATAAAATAAATTAAACTATTTTATGCAATGTTATTAACTTAAGAGATATTTTTATATAATGTATCTCTTTTTTTGTTTAGTTTTTTAAATTTAATGCATAAAAAAATCATAGTTTTTAATCTATGTTTTTAAAATTATATTTCATTAAAATGTTTT